>WBZP01000333.1_pt1 | contig 64899 bp, 56 predicted proteins | sample 5204301 | NCBI WGS metagenome assembly WBZP01 (sample SAMN12412401, study PRJNA552823) | activated sludge metagenome | isolation source: activated sludge from nitrification reactor of wastewater treatment plant... | place: USA: Pennsylvania | collected 2017 | reverse complement strand
AGCGGCTGGACGCCTTCGTCGTGCGCAAGTCCGGCAAGGCGCATGGCCTGCAGCAACGCATCGAGGGCCCCGCCATCACGGGTCGATCGGTACTGATCGTGGAGGACACCTCGACCACGGGAGCCAGCCCGCTCGAAGCCGCGCGCGCCGCCCAGGACGCGGGCGCCGAGGTCGTTGCCGTGGCCACGATTGCGGACCGCGCGACCGGTGCCGCGGAGGTGTTCGCGGCGCAGGGGCTGGCGTACCGCTTCGCTTTCGGGCTCGACGAACTCGGGCTGGCCTGATCCAGCCGCACTGACCCCATCCCGATTGCCGGGCTCGCGGCATAGGATCGGGCGCATGATCTTCGTCCTCATCGCCCTCGGTCTGCTGGTCGTGCTCGCTTTGGCGGCCATCGGCATCTACAACGGGCTGGTCAAGCAGCGCAATCTCTCCCAGGAGGCATGGCGCCAGATCGACGTCGAGCTCACTCGGCGCCACGATCTGATCGGCAACCTGGTTGAGACCGTCAAGGGGTATGCCGCTCACGAGCGAGGCACGCTCGAGGATGTCGTGCGGGCACGCTCCGCAGCGATGGCCCCCGGGCAGAGCCCGGCCGCCCAGGCTGCTTCGGAAACGGTGCTGACCCAAGCGCTCGGCCGGCTCATCGCGGTGGCCGAGGCCTACCCGGACCTCAAGGCCAACCAGAACTTCACGGCGCTCCAGGAGGAGCTGACCAACACCGAGGACCGGATCGCCAGCGCCCGGCGCTACTACAACGCGACCGTGCGCGACCTGAACACCAAGGTGGAGACCTTCCCCAACAACGTCCTGGCCGGCATGTTCGGTATCGGCCGGGCGGAGTACTTCGAGGCCGAGGAGACCAGCCGCGAGGCGCCCAAGGTCGACTTCGGTCAGCGCGAGCACAATATTCCCGCCCCGCAGAGCTACACGGGCACGGAGGCGCCAGCCGCTCCGGCCGCTCCGGCACCCGGCGTGGACAACCCGCAACCGGAAGGTGAGATCAAGTGAGCGACGGCTCCGCCCCGGTCCCGCTCAGCCCACCTGAGTCCACGCTCACCCTGAGCGCTCCGGAGCCGGTCGCCGCGGTCGCGACTACGGCCGCACCCAAGATGGCGCCGCAGGTTGAGGCCGCCGCCGTGCCCGCCCTGGATGCCAAGGTCGACGGCTTCATGGCCGCGCTGACCTCGGCCGCCCCGCGCAGCCCGGAGTTCGCGGCCCAGGCCGACAACGTGCGCACGATGGGCGATGCCGATATCCGCAAGGCCGCCGAGACCAGCAACCGCTTGCTGCAGCAGCCGGTCAAGGCGCTCAAGGAGGGCGGCCTCGCCCAGGGCTCCACCGTGGGCAAGACGCTGCTCGAGCTGCGCCGCACCGTCGAGGATCTCGATCCCAGCCAGGCCAGCGGCAGCTCGCGTTGGCTCGATTGGCTGCCCTTCGGGGACAAGGTCGTCGACTACTTCCGCAAGTACCAGTCGGCGCAGAGCCAGCTCAACGGCATTCTGCACAGCCTGCGCAATGGTCAAGACGAGCTCCAGCGGGACAATGTCGCGCTCACCATGGAGAAGCAGAACCTCTGGCAGGTCATGGGCCGGCTCAACCAGTACGTCTATATCGCCGAGCGACTCGATGCCCGGCTCGCGGCCCAGATCGCCGAGATGGAGGTCAGCAACCCGGAGCAGGCCACGGCTATGAAGCAGGACGTACTCTTCTACGTCCGGCAGAAGCACCAGGACCTGCTCACCCAGCTCGCCGTCTCGATCCAGAGCTACCTGGCGATCGACGTGATCATCAAGAACAACATCGAGTTGATCAAGGGGGTCGACCGCGCGTCCACGACCACGGTGTCGGCGCTGCGGACAGCGGTCATCGTCGCGCAGGCGCTGGGCAATCAGAAGCTCGTGCTCGAGCAGATCACCGCGCTCAATGCCACCACCAGCGGCATGATCCAGCGGACCAGCGAGATGCTCAAGGACAACTCCGCGGCGATCCAGGAGCAGGCCGCTTCGGCGACCATCGGCATGGAGCAGTTGCAGGCCGCTTTCCAGAACATCTACGCGACCATGGACTCCATCGACACCTTCAAGGTCAAGGCGCTGGACTCGATGGCTCAGACCATCGGCGTGCTCGAGACCGAGGTTGAGAAGTCCCGCAGCTACCTCGACCGTGTTCGCGCCCAGGATGCTCGCGGTTCCCAGGAACTCGACCTGGGCGACCGTCCGCCCAGCAGCTAAGGAGTCGGCGCAGGGTGGGGATTTTCGACTGGTTGCGCGGCGGGGATGAGCCCGAAGCGCCCTCACCCGTGCCCGCCGCACCAACCGACGCCGACATCCTCGCGTCCCTGGACCGGGTTGCTGCCATGCTCGCTGAGGGCAAGGTGTCCGCGCTGGTGCGCTCACGGGTCACCCGCGTGGACGGCCTGATCCGGGCGATCCTGCCGCGCCTGGCTCACCTGGGCCTGGGGTCGATGGACGCGTATGCCGTGGTCGCCACGGCAACCGACTACCTGCCCGAGGCCGTCGGCGGCTACCTGCGGCTCCCGCGGGAGTGGGCGGACACTCGCCCCATCGACGGTGGCCGAACGGCGCTCATGGTGCTCGTTGACCAGTTGGAGTTGCTCTCCTCGACGATGACCAAGATGCTCGACGCCGCCAACCGGGCGGACGCGCAGGCGCTCATCGCGCACGGGCGATTCCTGGAAGCGAAGTTTGGGCCGGCCTCCTCGGGAGGGCAACTGGACACCTCCGGAACCTCACCGGCTCCGCAGTCGTCTGACGCCTCGGCACCTCGAAGCACTCTCGACTTGGAGATCTGAGCGCATGAGCACACCCACCCCGACCCTGGCGGCCGCCATCGCCGGGCTCCTTGATGTGGCCGCGGTGGCCGGGGTTGACCAGGAAGCCGCCCGCGCGGAAGCCGAGGCGCTGGCCGCGGCCGTCGCCGAGTCCGCCCCCGGGGCCTATGTCGACTGGGTCGCTCAGACCGGTGGGGATCGCGGCGCGGCCGACTTCACGGCGGCAGCCTCTCGGGGTCGCCGCTGGCGCTCGACGCCCACACCGATCGCCGAGGATCTGGCGCGCCGGCAGCATGCGGAGGCGGCGGCATACGCCCGGGCACTAGGTGAGATTTGCACGGCCGCAACAACCCTCGGGGGACCCTCGGCCGCCGTGGTGGCCAACGCGACAAGTGCTGCGGCTGCTCAACTCGGTGCCCTCTCGGCCCCCGCGTCTCCGCCCTTGCGCGACTCCGCCGAGGTGGTCTCGAAGCTCTGGACCGACGTCATGACGCAACTGCGTGAGGTCTCGGGCCGGGTGCGCGAGGTCTCGGCCGGCTCGGCCCTGGACCTTGGGGCTGACCACCCCGACTGGGCCCCTGGCCGCTTCGATGTCGGCGGCGGTATGCCGCCCGCCCAGGCGCCAGTGCCGCCAACGCCGGCTGGACCGGCTGGACCGGCTGGCCCAGCAGCATCGCAGGCGGCGCCACCGGCCGCCGCGACCCCGGCAGCACCGAGCCCACCGGCACCGGAGAAGTCGCTCGAGGAGTTACTCGCCGAGCTCGACGCGCTGATCGGGCTTGAGGCCGTCAAGGGCGAGATCCACCGGCAGTCGGCGGTCCTCCAGATCGAGGCCAAGCGAGCCAAGGCTGGACTGAAGACCCCCGATATCACCCGACACCTGGTCTTTGTGGGCAACCCAGGCACCGGCAAGACCACGGTGGCTCGCCTAGTTTCCGGCATCTATCGCGCCCTCGGGCTGCTCTCCAAGGGGCAACTGGTCGAGGTTGACCGCTCCGAACTCGTGGCCGGCTACCTCGGGCAGACCGCGACCAAGACCTCCGAGGTCGTGGCATCGGCCGTGGGCGGGGTGCTCTTCATCGACGAGGCCTACAGCCTGGCCGGAGACCAATACGGCACCGAAGCCATCGACACCCTGGTCAAGGAGATGGAGGACAAGCGCGACGACCTGGTGGTCATCGTGGCCGGGTACCCCCTCCCCATGCAGATCTTCATCGCGCAGAACCCCGGGCTGGCGAGTCGATTCCGCACCACCATCGAGTTCGCGGATTACACCGACGCTGAATTGGTCGCGATCTTCCGACGACTCGCCAATGACGGCGACTACGACGTATCCGACGCGGTCGAGGCACGCTTCACCGAGTTGCTGGCCGGCGTCGAGCGCGGACCGGCCTTCGGTAACGGCCGGTATGCGCGCAACGTGCTGGAGGCTGCGATCGGCCGCCAGGCGTGGCGGCTCAAGGACGTCGAGGATCCGAGCGTCGAGCAGTTGCGTGGCCTCGAGCCGGATGATCTTGCCCAGGCGGATGATCTCGCCCAGGCGGATGATCTCGCCCAGGCGGATGAGTCGGCGACCGCACCACTGCCGGCAGCTCCCGAGCACCCGGTCCCCTCCCAGGAGGTCCCATCATGAGCCAGGCCAGCGCTGCCGCCCCCGCCCCTGCGCCCGCCCCTGCGCCCGTTGCCCCAGCGCAGGCCAGCCTGCCCGGGGCACCGTCGACGGGGACCTCGCCGGTCGCCGCCCCGACGCCAACGGTCCTCGCGCGGATGCGCCTGGGGCTGACCATCGCGATCGTGCTGGTTGGCGCCTTGCTGGCGGGTTTGCTGGCCGCCGAGGTGGTGCGCGCGGGTCGGGCCGATGCCGACACCGCCCAACTCATTCGGGTCCAGGAGGTCAAGGCGAACCTCCTGCGCGCCGACGCCCTGGCCACCAATGCCTTCCTGATCGGCGGCCTGGAGCCGGCCGCCCAGAGGGCCGCCTACGACGACGCGCTGGACGCGGCAGTGCAGGGCATCACCGAGGCCGCGGCTGCGCAAGGCGCCGACACCGAGGTCCTGACCGCGCTGAGCCAAGAGGTCTCCAGCTATAGCGAGCTGATGGGGCAGGCGCGCGCCAACAATCGCCAGGGCAAGCCCGTCGGCGCGGCCTACCTGCGCCAAGCGAGCACCAACCTGCGGTCCATGACGCTGCCACTGGTGGAGGCGCTGATCACGGCGAACAAGGAGCGCTCGGATAAGGCTCTCTCCCTCATCCCGGCACTTCTGCTGCTCCTGCCCGCACTGCTCGCGATCGGCCTGGCCCTGCTCGCCAATCGCTGGATCGGCAAACGCTTCCGTCGGCGTATCAACGTCGGGCTGGCGATCGCGGTTGCCCTCCTTGCGGTCGCTGGACTTGCCAGCGCCAATGCCGTGTACTCCCGGCAGAGCGCCAATGACGAGCTCAAGGCCGGGGCGTATGCCGCAGCGCTGGATGCCTCAACGGCGTTGAGCGCGGCCAATGATGCGCGCGCCTACGAGAGCCTGCGTCTGGTCGAGCGGGGCTCTGGCAGCAAGTGGGAGACGCCATGGAAGGAGCAGGCCGCCACCGTGCAGGCCGTCGCCGATCGCGGCGCGGCCTCGGTGGACTGGAGCGCCTATGCGGACGTGCACGGCAAGGTCATCGCCCTGGATGAGTCCGGTGACTGGGACCAGGCCGTGGCCCTGTCCACAAAAGCAGAAGGCAGCAATGGCGTCTTCACCCGACTGGACTCTGGCCTGCGTGGCCAGGTGGACTCGGCGGCCGCCACGGTGAGTGAGGGCCTCGGCGGAGGCACCCGCTGGCTGCTCGGCACGGGCATTCTCGCGCTCCTCCTCGCGCTGGCGGCCGCGGCTATGGCCTGGCGAGGGATCACCGCTCGACTGGAGGAGTACTCGTGATGCGTGCCCTGCGTGGTGCCGTGCTCGCGCTGACCGTGGCGGCGATGCTGGGCTGTGCATACACGCCCACTGCGCTGCCGTCGGCCTCGACGAGCAACTCATCGACGACGACCACTGCACCCGCGGTGACCTGTGCCAATCGGTTGCAGTCCTATGCCCCACCCGCCGACGGCGTATCCGGGATCAGTGGTGCCGGCATCACGGCCATTCGGCAGCGAGGTCGGCTCATTGCGGGCGTCTCGGCCGACACCTATCTTTTCGGCGCCCGCAACCCGCTCACCGGGCGGATCGAAGGCTTCGACATTGACATCGTTCAGCGCATCGCCGATGGGATCCTCGGTAAGGGCGCCAAGGTCGAGCTGCGCGTGATCACCTCGGCCCAACGGCTGGAGGTCCTCAAGAAGCATGAGGTCGATGTCGTGGTCCGCACGATGACCATCACCTGTGCGCGTTGGGCGGAGATCGCATTCAGCGGCGAATACTTCCGGGCCGGGCAGAAGTTGCTCGTGCGACGTGGCCTCGACATCACCGGGGTCGCGGATCTCGCCGGGCACTCGGTCTGCGCGCCGCGCGGCACCTCCAGCATTGACCAGATCCGCAAGGTTGCCCCCGAGGCCACCATCGTGCCGTCGGATACGCACACCGGTTGCCTGGTCCTGCTCCAGCAGGGTGCTGTGGACGTCATCACCGGCGATGACACCGTCCTCGCAGGCCTGGCCGCCCAAGACCCTTACGCCCAGGTCGTCGAGATGGCCGCATTCACCGAGGAGCCCTACGGAGTCGGCGTTGCTGCCGATCGCGTCGATGTGGTGCGGGCCGTCAATGCCGTGCTGGACGAGATGAAGGCCGACGGCTCCTGGAAGGCCAGCTACACCCGCTGGCTGGCGGCCCCCCTGGGTGCTGCGCCGACGCCTCCGACAGCGGTGTACGGGCGTAGCTCGTGAGCGGGACCCGGGCGCCCCAGGCCCCAGGGTCGATCGGCGAGCGGATTGCCCCCGAGGAGTTGTCCGCCTACCTCGCTGACCTCGACACCTGGATCCACGAGCGCAAGCGGGAGTTGGACGAGCTGGATGCGGCCGCGCTGGCCTCGCCCCTGCGCGACCGACTGACCGCGGATATGACCTTGTCGATGGCCTTGTGGAAGGCCGCCTCGGATCGCCAACGACTGCTCGCCGCGACCTGGGATGGTGGCCGGGTCGGACCGCAACAACGCGAGCGGATGTCCACGCTGATCTGGGGTCGTTTGGACGGCACCCTGGATCAGCGGACCGTGGATCGCTCAAGTGTGCCCGCCTCCAGCCTCGCCCTCTCGCTGCCTGAGGCCTGCCGCCTCTTGGATGCCCTCGCCTCCCAACTCCGGGTGCGACTCTCGCTCGACCCGGCAGCTGACGCCTATGCCCGGCGGGTCCGCGAGGTCCGTGCCCAGGTGGAGCGGTTGCGCGATCAGATCGCGCTCGAGCCGTCTCCCAGCAAGCGGGCCGCCCAGGAGGTCTGGGATTCCTTGCATACCCGCGTCGAAGATCTCGCGGCGCGAGCCGGGCGAGGTGCCGACATCGGGGGTCTCATCGGGCCCCTGGAGAATGAGGCCGCGGTCTTTGAGCGGGATCTCATCGTCGGCGGCTCGCGGCGTCGCGAGGCGATCGACCAGGCCCGGGCTTTGGGGGAACTCCAAGCCGACCTCGAGGCCCGCGAGGATGCCTTGGCCGCGCTGGCCGCCAAGACGCGCGCGACCGTCACCCCGGCACCCCGGTATGCCGTCCCCGATGTCTCCGCGCTGGGGCCGGTGCCGAGCAATGTCGAGCAGCTGGTGACCTTCCGGGCGCGCTTGGAGCGGGTGACCGCGGCCATGAATCTCGTCGAGGACGCCTTCTCGGCTGCCCTAGCCGAGCACGAGGAGTTGTCGGGGCGACTCGCCGCGGCCCAGATCGGGGGCGCTGGACTCCACGACGAGCGGGCGCGCCGAACCTTCGACTTGGCGGCGGAGGTCTTGGCGCTCATGCCGGCCCCGCTGAGGGTCGCCGAACCGCTGGTCCAGGCATGTGAGGGATGGCTGCCTGCGGGTGGCGAGCGAAAGGAACGGTCATGACCGCGTGCACGCAGCCCGGCTGCGCTGGCTCAATCGTCGACGGCTACTGCGATGTCTGCGGTATGCCGCCCGAGGACGGCGCCAGCACTGGCGGATCGAGCGCCCCGACCAATGCCGGCAGCGGCGCGCCCTCCGCTGGGTCAGTGCCGGATGGCACCCCCTGCACCCAGCCCGGCTGTGCGGGCAAGATCGTTGACGGGTACTGCGACGTCTGTGGCACTCCGGCGCAAAGCGCTCCCGGTGCGTCCGCCCCAGCAGAGCCGGCTGGGGTGGCCGATGTCGGCACCGCTCCGACGGCCTCCTATCGCCTGGAATCCTCGCCGCTGGGCTCACGCCGGGTCACCGGGACCACTGGCGTCACTCGACGGGTGCGCTCTGGCTCGACGCGTACCCGCGCGGCCCGGCTGGGTGCCGGCCTCACCACCGTGCCGCCAGCTCCTCCGGTGGACCCGGCCGCGGTGGTCCAGACCAATCCGATGGTGCCTGAGGACAAGCGGAACTGCTCGAATTGCGGCTCACCCGTGGGGCGTTCGCAAGGTGACCGCGAGGGTCGCCCGGAGGGCTTCTGCGCCAAATGCGGGACGGCATACTCCTTCACCCCCAAGCTCAAGGCCGGTGACCTGGTCGCCGGGCAGTACCTCGTGGCGGGCGCCCTGGCCCATGGCGGCCTGGGCTGGATCTACCTCGCCCGGGACCGCAATGTCTCGGATCGGTGGGTGGTCCTCAAGGGCCTGCTCAACTCCGGCGACAAGGATGCGCTCGCGGCGGCGATCGCCGAGCAGCGCTTCCTGGCTCAGGTCGAGCACCCCTTGATCGTCGAGATCTACAACTTCGTGACCCATGACGACGCCGGCTACATCGTCATGGAGTACGTGGGCGGCACCTCGCTCAAGCAGGTCCTCAAGGACCGGATGAAGGCCAAGGGCGGCAACTACGACCCGCTGCCGGTCGACCAGGCGCTGGCATACGTGATCGAGATCCTCCCGGCCTTCCAGTACCTCCATGATCTGGGCCTGGTCTACTGCGACTTCAAGCCCGACAACCTCATCCAGGTCGGCGATGCCGTCAAACTGATCGACCTCGGCGGCGTCCGACACGTCGACGATCAGGAGTCGGCGATCTATGGGACGGTCGGCTACCAAGCACCCGAGGTCGCCACCACCGGGCCGAGCATTGCCTCGGATATCTACACCATCGGGCGCACGCTGCTGGTGCTGTGTATGGAGTTCCGCGGGTACCAGAGCACCTACTTGTCCTCAATCCCCGCGCCCGAGAGCACGCCGCTCTTCCAGAAGTACGGTTCGCTGTATTGGCTGGTGGCCAAGTGCTGTGCCGCCGACCCGGCCGACCGGTTTGCCTCGGCCGACGAGTTGCGGACCCAAGCCCTCGGCGTGCTCCGCGAAGTCGTGGCCACGACCGTTGAGGGCACCGCGCTCACGTCGGCGGCGTCGGTGCACTTCACCTCGCCGGCCGTGTCGACCTCGCAGGTCGAGTGGTCGCAGTTGCCGACCCTGCGTCCGGACCCCAGCGACAGCCAGCACGCGTGGCTGGTGAGTCTGCCCGCTGGCGACCCGGCGGAACGCTTGGCCGTGCTGAAGAAGGCTCCGCAGGAGACCCCCGAGGTCCTCCTCGCGCGCGGCAGCGAGGAACTCCTGCGTGGCCAGGGTGCACGGGCCAAGGAGATCGCCGCGCAGCTGCTCGGCCAGGATCCCTGGGATTGGCGGGCGCTGTGGCTCTCCGGGCTCGCCGACCTGCAGGCCATGCGGTATGCCGACGCCCAAGCGTCTTTCAATGCCGTCTACCAGCAGGTGCCTGGCGAACTCGCGCCCAAGCTGGCTCTGGCTGTGGCCTGTGAACGCGGCGGTCAACCGGACATCGCCGAATCCCTGTACAGCGTGTGTGCCCAGACCGATGCGGCCTATGCCGCCCCGGCCGCCTTTGGGATCGCGCGCATCCGCGCCCAGCGGGCGGACACCCGGGGCGCCGTCGCGGCCTTGGATCTCGTGCCTTCCACGAGTCGTGGATTCGGGGAGTCCCGCCGACTACGCGCCGAGGTGCTCTTGGCATCGGCGGGCGGCTCGCTGGCGACCCTGGATCAGGCGATGAAGAGCGTGGACGGAGTCCGAATGGACACCGTCGAGCGAGAGTCCTTCACAGTCAAGGTCCTCGAGCGTGCCCTGGCGTTGGTCTCGGCCGGCGCGCCAGCCGGTGGTCACGTCGGTGCGGTAGCCGCCGATGAGCGGTCCTTGCGCGATGCCCTTGAACACTCCTACCGGGCGCTGGCCCGGGAGGCCCCATCGCAGGAGGAGCGTGTGGCCATGGTGGATCGTGCCAACCAAGTGCGGCGTTGGAGTATGACGTGACCGAACGCACCTGCCCGTCCTGCCGGGAGGTCAGTCCCGCCGACGCGAGCTTCTGCGAAGCCTGCGGGGCCCGACTCGACGGCTCAGAGCCGGGTGCGACGCCTGCGGCGGGTGGCGCCGCGGCGGGTGGCAATGCGCCGACGCTCGCCCAGGAGTCCCCGGTCAGCGCCGCGACGGTGCCGGCCAAGGGTGCCGAGAGTCCCGCTGCTCCCGTCCCCAGCCGGCCGCCCTGCACTCAGTGCGGCGGCGCGGTGGCGGACGACCTGTACTGCACCCAGTGCGGGGCGAAGGCACCCTCTGAGCGTGACCACTTCCGCGAGGCGCCCGCGAGCTGGGTCGCCGGAGTGTGTGATCGAGGTGTGAAGCACCACCGCAATGAGGACGCCATGGCGCTTGCGGCGCTGCCCGAACCCGGCAGCCATGCGGCCATCGTGGTCTGTGACGGGGTGTCCTCATCCAAAGACTCCGATGTCGCGGCGCTGGCGGGGGCTCGGGCGGCCCTGGAAGTACTCCGCGCGCCACTGCCCGCCGGTATTGGCGTTCCGCAGAGCGCGGATGCGGCGGCCGTCCGCGCCTTTGGTGCGGCCGCTGCGGCTGCCAACACTGCGGTCATCGCGCATACCGATCCGGCATCGACCAGCCCGGCCTCCTGCACCTTTGTCGCCGCCGTGGTCGCCCCCACGTTGATCCGGTTCGCTCATATCGGCGACAGCCGCGCCTACCTGTTCCCGGACGCCGGGGAAGCTCGTCAGTTGACCATCGACCACTCGATGGCCCAGCAGCTGATGGCTGGCGGGATGTCGCGCGAGCAGGCTGAATCCTCACCGCAGGCTCACTCGATCACGCGATGGCTCGGCCTGGACAGCGAGGACTACGTGCCTGAGGTCTCCAGCGCTCCGGTGGAAGGTCCGGGCTGGTTGCTGGTCTGTTCCGATGGCTTGTGGAATTACGCCTCAGAGCCAGCGGCCTTGGCGGCCCAACTCGCCGCGACCGGCGCCAGCGAACCTGCGGGCATGGCCCTTGCCTTGGTCGAGTGGGCCAAGGCCCAAGGAGGCCACGACAACATCACGGTCGCGCTCGCCCGGGTGGGCGACGCGGCATACTCGGCGACGACGAAGGAGTCCACGGATGGCTGAGTTCAGCGCAGCGGTTTATCAAAACGAGTTCCTGCCCGACGGTGGTACCGATGTGCACGCGATCGTGTCGGTTGCCTGCACCGGGGCCGGCCAAGCCGGGCAGTCGGGCGCCGGCCTTGCCGGCGAGATCCTGATCATCGACACCTCGGGCTCCATGGAGAGCGCGCAGATGGAGGCCGCCAAGGGTGCTGCGATCGCTGCCCTCGGGGAGATTCCCGATGGGGTGTACTTCTCGGTGGTCTCCGGCAATGGTGCGGCTTTCCTGGTCTACCCGCCGGTGCGCAGTGGCCCGGCCATGGTGCCGATGAATGCGCAGACCGCAGCCGAGGCTCGCGCCGCCATCTCGCGGCTCAGCTCGGGCGGTGGGACTGTGATCAGCACCTGGCTCGACCTGGCCGGACTGCTCTTTGCCTCGGTGCCCGAAGTGACGCAGCGGCACGCCATCTTGCTGACCGATGGTGAGAACAATGAGACCCCGGAGGCCCTGGACGCGGCCATCTCGCGCGCCGAGGGTGTCTATCAATGCGACTGCCGGGGCGTGGGGGTCGAGTGGCGCGTCGAGCAGATTCGCCGGATCGCCCAGCGCCTGCTCGGCACCGTCGACATCATCCCGGAGCCCGACCAGTTGGGCCCCCAGTTCGCGGCCATGATGCGTACCGCCATGTCCCGAGGGGTCGCCAACGCATCGCTGCGGGTGTGGACGCCCCAGGGTGCTCAGGTGCTCTTCGTCCGCCAGGTGTCCCCAACGGTCGAGGACCTGACCACCCGACGCACTCCCGTCAACGATCTCACCGGGGACTACCCGACCGGGGCCTGGTCGGACGAGACTCGGGAGTACCACATCGGGGTGCGTTTGGCGGCCCGCAGCATTGGGCAGGAGCAACTGGCAGCTCGCGCCCAGATGGTTGTCGGAGATATCGTGGCGACTCAGGGCTTGGTCAAGGCGACCTGGTCAAATGACGCCTCACTCACCGCCCGGATCGACCGGCAGGTGGCCCACTACACCGGGCAGACCGAGCTCGCCGCCGCGATCCAGGAGGGCCTGGCGGCCAAGGCTGCCGGCGATGAAGAGACCGCGACGACCAAGCTGGGGCGAGCGGTTCAACTGGCCAAGGAAACCGGCAACGACGAAGCCACCTCGAAGCTGCGCAAGGTGGTCGAGATCGACAATGAGGACACCGGCACGGTGCGTTTGAAGAAGGTCGTGGAGAAGGCCGACGAGATGGCCCTGGACACGGCCTCGACCAAGACCACTCGGGTGCGTCCCTCATGATCTGTCCTTCCGGTCATGAAAGCGCAGCCACTGACTACTGCGATGTCTGTGGCACCGCGCTCTCGCCTGCCCCGACGTCCGACGCGGCCCCGGCCCATGACGCGCCTGAAGCCTCCGCGAAGTCGCCGGCCGTGACCCCGGCTGCCAGCGGTTCAGTGGGGACGTCAACCTCAGATTGCCCGCACTGCGGCGCGGGCAATCTGCCCGACGCGCTCTTCTGCGAAGCCTGCGGCTACGACTACACCACCGGCGCGGTGCCCGCGAGCGAGCGGGTCGAGGCACTGCCCACGCCGGCCGAACTGGCCCCGCCCATTCCGGCCTCCGACATGTCTGCCGAGGCAGCGAACCCGGCACCGGAAAACCCAGAAGCCTGGGTTGCTGAGGTGTGGATCGACCCCCAGTGGTATGCGAGTCAGTCCAGCCCGGACCCGCTGCCATCGGCCGGCCCACCACGGGTCGTCCCACTGCGGCATACCTCGCTGCTCATCGGGCGGGCCTCGCAAAGCCGGGGCATCAATCCTGACGTGGACTGTGGCGTCGACAATGGCGTCTCTCGTCGGCACGCCCAACTGACCACGGATGGTTCGCGGTGGTGGATCGAGGACCTCGACTCCTCCAATGGCACCTTCGTCTCCGATGTCGTCGGCGAGCTGCCGACCACCGAGATCGCGAGGCGGACCAAGGTCGAGCTTGGCCCGGATACCCGGATCTTCCTGGGCTCCTGGACGCGCGTGGTCGTGCGTCGGGCAGACCCCGGCGAGCTGTGAGCATTCGCCGTCCACCGGTTGGTGGATGGCGAATCCACCGGCCAGCGGTGCCGTCGTCGGCGAGGCCGGTCCACGATAGGAGCCATGACAGCAATCACGGTCAGGGGACTGCGCAAGACGTATGCCGGCAAGGCGGCGGTGGACAGCCTTGACTTGGATATTGGGGCCGGCGAGTGTTTTGCCCTGCTGGGGCCCAATGGCGCCGGAAAGACCACCACGGTGGAGATCCTCGAGGGCTTCCGAGCTCGCGACGCCGGCGAGGTCTCGGTGCTGGGGGTGGACCCTGGGAGTGCAGGATTGGCCTGGCGGGATCGGGTCGGGATCGTGTTGCAGTCCTCCACAGGCCTGGATCTGCTGACCCCCCGAGAGGTGCTGCGCAGCACGGCGAAGGCCTACCGGCGGCCGCGCGACATCGATGAGGTGATCGACGCCACCGGGCTCACCGAGAAGGCCGATGACCGGGTTGGCCGCCTCTCCGGTGGGCAACGTCGTCGCCTCGATGTGGCGCTGGGGATTATCGGTAGCCCGGAGGTGCTCTTCCTAGATGAACCGACCACCGGCTTCGACCCGCAAGCGCGCCGCGACTTCTGGAGCCTGATCTCCTCGCTGTCCTCCGATGGCACCACCGTCCTTCTGACGACCCATTACCTCGATGAGGCCGAGCATCTCGCGGACCGCGTCGGGGTCATTGCGGGTGGCCGGCTACTGGCCTTGGATACGCCGTCGGCGCTCGGCGGACGAAGCGAACACGAAGCCGTGGTCAGTTGGGACGAAGGCGGTGAGCGTCACCAGGTCAGCACCGCGACTCCGACGGCAGAAGTGGCCCGGCTGGCCGAACGCCTCGGTGCTGAGGTGCCTGGACTCACCATCTCGCGGCCGTCCCTGGAGGACATCTACCTCTCCCTCATTGCCCCTCACCTCACCCAGGAGGTGGCCTCGTGAACACGCTGAACCTCGGCCTCGATCGCGCCATTCTGGAGCTGCGCAAGTACTTCCGGGAGAAGGATCAGGTGTTCTTCTCCTTCCTCTTCCCGATCATGTTGTTGGTGCTCTTCTCCACGGTCTTTGGTGACCAATTCAAGGGCTCCGGGACCACTGCGGGCCAGTTCTTCCTCCCCGGGATGGTGTCAGCGGGCATTCTGCTGACGAGTTTCCAGAGCATGGCGCTGACCGTCGCCACCGAGCGTGACGACGGGACCTTGCGACGACTGCGAGGGACCCCGACTCCACCCACGGCCTACTTCCTGGGCAAGGTCGGGCTCGTCGCGGTGACCAGCCTGCTGCAGATGGCAGTCCTGTTGACCTTGGCGCACTTTGCCTATGACGTGCCCATGCCGAACTCGGCCGCCCGCTGGGGCACCTTCTTGTGGGTCTTTGGGCTTGGGGTGTTCTGTGGCACGGTCCTGGGCATCGCGTACAGCTCGCTGGCCACCTCGGCCCGCTCGGCCACCGCCGCCGTGATCGGACCGGTGATGATCTTGCAGTTCATCTCGGGTGTCTACTTCGCGTTCCGGGATATCCCCACCTGGTTGCAGCAGGTCGCTTCGGTCTTCCCGCTGAAGTGGGTGGCGCAGGGGATGCGGTCGGTCTTCCTCCCCGAGTCGATGGCATCCGAAGAGATGGCCGGGGTATGGGAGCTCGGCCGGGTAGCGCTGGTCTTGGGCGCTTGGGCCATCGCCGGGCTGGTGCTCTGCCTGACCACCTTCCGCTGGACCAAGCGCGGGAGCGACTGACCGGGAACAATGGCGAGCATGTCTGACCCGGAGCTCTCCTCGGAGGTGCTGACCTCCCAGGGGGAGTTTGGCGAGATGTGGCGGCGCCAGCTCCCGTGGTGGCACGGCGTGTATGCCGTGGTCTGGCTGATCGCTCTCGTCGTGGTCTTCCTCGATGAGCCCGGGTCGCATGGCCGGCTGCCCGAAGTCCTGTGCGTGCTGGGCATGGGGGTGGCCTACCTTGTCCTGGGAGTGCGCGGCATTCGGCGTGAGGACACGCGCTGGAGCACGGCCTATCACCTGGTGTCCTGGCTGCTCCTGATCGGGGCGCAGATCGCGAACCCGGGCACCGAAACCACCCTGCTCTTCTTCGTCCTGTTTCCGCAGCTGTGGTCGATGTTGCCCCGGTGGTGGGCCGTGCTGGGCACGGTGCTCGGGATCATGGCGTACAGCGCTGTCCGATGGGCCCTGGTGGATTTCGACCGCAGCGAGCTCCCGGATCTGATCCTGAGTGCGGTGATCTCGATCGGGATCTCGCTCGGGCTGGGACTCTTCATTGATCGGATCGTTGACGAAGCGCGATCACGGGCGCGGGCCATCGATGCGCTCCGGTCGGCCCAAGACCGACTCGTGGCGGCGGAGCGCGACCGAGGCGTTCACGAGGAGCGCGAGCGGCTTTCCCGCGAGATCCATGACACCCTCGCCCAGGGCTTCACTTCGGTGCTCACGCTGAGCCGGGCCACGTCCGCGGCGCTGACCAGAGGCGATCTTGACGCGGTGCGCGAACGCCTGGCTCTGATCGAACAGACCGCCACGGACAATCTCAGCGAGGCGCGCCTCATCGTGGCCGAGTTGACCCCCGGACATCTGCAGTCTCGGACCTTGGTTGAGGCCCTGCAACGGCTGGCCGGGTCCATGGAGGCAGAGTCGGGGATGACCGTCGAGCTGGCGGTCGCCGGTGACCCGGTCCCGCTGGGTGCCAGCGCGGAGATTGTGCTCCTGCGCACGGCCCAGGAGGCGCTCTCCAACGTGCGGCGGCATGCCGATGCACGGCATACCCGCGTGGACCTGGCGTATGCCGCGCCGTCGGTGACCCTGACGGTGACCGACGACGGTGTGGGGCTCCACGAGGAGGCGACCCCGGGCTTCGGCCTTGATGGGCTGCGGGCCCGGGTCGCTGAGCTAGGCGGGGAGGTCGAGGTCGGTGCTTCGATCGGCGGCGGGACCACGTTGCGGGTCGAGGTTCCCCGATGACCGAGGTCATCCGCCTGCTGGTGGTCGACGACCACCCGGTGGTCCGCGCTGGCATGGTGGCCATGCTCTCCGAGGAAGAGGGCCTGGAGGTGGTCGGTCAGGCCGCCAATGGCGCCGAGGCATTGGCCTTTGCTCGGGAATTGGATCCGGACGTGGTCCTGATGGACTTGCGGATGCCGGTCATGGACGGGGCGGAGGCGACCGCCCGGCTGTGCGCTTCCGGCACCCGGGCCGAGGTGCTGGTCCTCACGACCTATGACACCGATGCCGACATCGTGCGGGCCGTGGAGGCCGGGGCCCGGGGCTACCTGCTCAAGGACTCACCGCCACGGGCGCTGGCCCAGGCCATTCGCCGAGCCGCTGCGGGTGAGACCGTGTTGGCCGCTCAGGTCGCGGCCCGGCTTGCCGATCGCTTGCGTTCCCCGCAGCCCGCCGAGCTCACCAGTCGTGAACGAGAGGTGCTGGCGCTGGTGTCGCGCGGGCTGTCCAACCCGGAGATCGGGCGCGAACTGCACATCGGGGAAGCCACCGTGAAGACCCACCTGCTGCGCGCCTTCGCCAAACTGGGGGTCGATGACCGCACCGCAGCCGTCACGGCCGCGTACCGGCTCGGGCTACTCGATCTTGGCTGAGTCGGCCTGCGCCAACTCCGAGGCGCTGCTTGCGGCCGCACGGCGGTGCCGCCACCACTCCACTCCCATCGGCAGCACCGACACCGCCACGATGAGCAGCAGCGCTGCTTCGAGGTGGTCATGGATGAACTGAACGCCACCCAGGGCATAGCCCAGCAGGGTCAGACCAGTGGCCCATAGGACTGCCCCCACCCCGCTCCAGAGGAAGAAGTGGCGGCGGTCCATCCGGGAGACGCCAGCGACCACCGTGATGAAGGTGCGCACGATCGGCACGAACCGGCCGAGCACCAGCGCCTTGGCGCCATGCTTGTCGAAGAAGGCATGGGTCTGATCGAAGTTCCGCTTGTTGATGAACCGACCTTGGCGCTCGTACAGGGGTGCGCCGATGGCGCGACCGATCTCGTACCCCACGACATTGCCGAGGAAGGCGGCCGCGCTGAGGATCAGGCAGGCCGTGACCAGGTTGATGCCGAGATCGCCGCGGGCGATGAAGAGCCCCACCGAGAAGAGCAGCGAGTCTCCGGGCAGGATCGGGAAGAGCAGGCCGCATTCGATGAAAACGATCGTCACCGACACCCAGAAGAACTGGGCGCCGAAGCGCTCGAGCAGCCATTGCGGGTCCATCCAGTCGGGACCAAGGGTGGGCATCATCACCGGTCCAGGGTATGTCCTGAGGCTGGGAGCGGCCTGTCACCATGCCATGCCTACGTCTAGAGTGCCGGTCATGACTCGTCTGCACGCTCCCCTCGCAGTACTCGCCCTGACCGCCTCGCTGGGCTTGGCAGCCTGTGGCTCACCAACCGATACCCCGTCGGCCTCCGGCTCCGGCCCGGCGGCCTGCGCCAAGGACTCGCTGGCAACCGTGACCAAGGGCAAGCTCACCATTGGCACCGACAAGCCGGCCTATCCGCCGTGGTTCGTCGACGATTCCCCCGCCAATGGCAAGGGCTACGAGTCCGCGGTGGCCTATGCGGTGGCCGAGAAGATGGGCTTCGCCCAGGCCGATGTCACCTGGGTTGTGGTTCCCTTCGATGCCGCCATCGCCCCCGGCAAGAAGGCCTTCGACCTGGACTTCAATCAGGTCTCGATCAGTGACGAACGCAAGAATGCCGTCGACTTCTCCTCCGGGTACTACGACGTCCGGCAGACCGTCATCTCCTACAAGGGCAGCCCGATCGACGGCAAGACCACGGTCGCGGACCTGGCGGGGGCCAAGCTCGGCGCTCAGGTGGGGACGACCTCCTATGACGCCATCGAGCAGCAGATCAAGCCCTCGACCAAGCCGATGGTCTACAACTCCAATGACCTTGCGGTGCAGGCCCTGAAGAACAAGCAGATCGATGGCATCGTCGTTGACCTCCCGACCGCCTTCTATATGACCGCTGCTCAACTCGACAATGGCGTTATCGTCGGCCAGTTGCCTGCCGCGAGCAGCTCGGTCGAGCAGTTCGGCGCGGTCCTGGACAAGGGCTCAGCCCTCACCTCATGTGTGACCAGCGCCGTTGATGCCTTGCGCGACGGCGGAGTCCTCAAGCAGCTCGCCGATACCTGGCTGGCCGGCCAGGGCGCCCCTGAACTGAAGTAAGTTCCGCGACAACGCCTTTTCCGATGCCGACCGACGCCTGGGTGCCGTCCGCTCGCGAAGTCGAGCGGACGGCATACCGCCGTCAGCGGACTCGCCGCTCGGTCGCGATTGCCGTGGCCAGCAGCGTGCTGGTCTTTGGTGGGCTCGGCGCGGCGATCGTGAGCTCACCAGGGTGGCCGCGGGTGCGCGCGACCTATCTGAACTGGGATAAGGCGGTCGACTCCTTCCCGGCCGTGCTGGAGGGACTCTGGCTCAACATCCGGGTGGCCCTGCTGTGCGCGGTCCTGATCGGGATCTTGGGACTGGTGATCGCTGTCGTTCGGACCTTGAAGGGGGCGGTCTTCTTCCCACTGCGAGTTTTGGCGACTGGCTTTGTCGACCTCTTCCGCGGACTGCCACTCCTGCTCGTGCTGCTGCTCCTTGGTTTCGGAGCTCCGGCTCTGCGGTTGTCGGGTCTGCCCGACAGCGTGCTCTTCTGGGGATGCACCGCCCTGGTGCTCTCCTATTCGGCCTATGTCGCCGAGGTCTTCCGCGCGGGCATTGAATCGATCCACCCCTCGCAGCGGGCGGCGGCCCGATCGCTCGGCCTGAGTTACACCCAGTCGCTACGCCACGTGGTCCTGCCGCAGGCCGTGCGCCGCGTGCTGCCCGCGCTGATGAATGACCTGGTCTCCCTCCAGAAAGACTCGGGGTTGATTTCGGTCCTGGGCATCATTGATGCCATCCGGGCCGCGCAGATCGAGACCGCGCGGGACTTCAACTACACGCCCTATGTCGTAGCGGGCTTCCTCTTCGTCGCGTTGACGGTTCCGATGGCCAGGTTCACGGATTGGTATGCCCGCAAGAAGGGCTATTCGACGGCAGGGGGGCACCTGTGACCGCCGTGCTGGAGATCGACGGACTGCGCAAGGCCTTTGGCTCGCACGTGGTCCTGCGCCAGATCGATCTGACCGTCGCCAAGGGTGAGTGCGTCGTGCTCATCGGCGCCTCCGGCTCCGGCAAGTCCACCTTGCTGCGGTGCGTCAACCTGCTCGAAGACGTGGATGATGGCGTCATTCGGCTGGAGGGCGCCGAAATCACCGATCCCAGTGTCGATGTCGACGCCATCCGGGCGCGCATCGGCGTGGTCTTCCAGGCGTACAACCTCTTTCCGCATATGTCCGTGCTCGACAATGTGACCTTGGCGCCTCGCCGGGTTCACGGCATACCCAGGGATGAAGCCGAGCCTGCAGCCATGGCCATGTTGGAGCGAGTGGGCCTGCGCGACAAGGCGACAGCGCATCCGGATGCGCTGTCCGGGGGTCAGCAGCAGCGGGTCGCGATCGCCCGCGCCCTCGTCAACGACCCCACGCTGATGCTGCTGGACGAGGTGACCTCGGCGCTCGACCCCGAGCTTGTGGGCGAAGTGCTCGACCTGCTGCGGGAACTGAAGGCCGAGGGAATGACAATGATCCTCAACACCCATGAGATGGGCTTTGCCAGGGATGTGGCCGACACCGTCTGCTTCCTCCACGACGGGGTGATCTACGAACAGGGCTCGCCGGCAGCCGTTCTGGACGACCCCGAAAAGGAGCGCACCAAACGCTTCCTTGCTCGGGTCCGTGCCGATGGCTGACGAGGTCGGCGTCGGTCCCTGGCGGGGGGAGTGGCCGGTGGCGGATCATTACGATCCGGAGTTGCTCCGCGAGGGCGACCGGCGCAATGTCGAGGATCGTTTTCGATATTGGACGATGACGGCCATCGTGGCCGAGTTGGACCGTTCACGGAGCGGGCTGCACGTGGCCATCGAGAACTGGGAACACGACTTCAACATCGGCTCCATCGTGCGCACCGCCAATGCCTTCAATGTCGCGGCTTTTCACATCGTGGGGCGGCGGCGCTGGAACCGACGCGGCGCCATGGTGACCGATCGCTATCAGCACGAATTCCATCACCAGGATGCGGACGGACTCGCTTCCTGGGCCGCCGATCGCGGGCTGCCCCTGGTCGGGGTGGACAACATCCCGGGCTCAGTGGCCATCGAAGGGCTGGCCCTGCCGGCGCCCTGCGTCCTGGTCCTCGGGCAGGAGGGGCCGGGCCTGAGCGCGGCGATGCGGGCGGTCTGTTCGCCGGTCGTGCACATTACTCAGCATGGGTCCACGCGGTCGATGAATGCCGGTGCCGCGGCAGCCATCGCGATCTACGAGTGGACTCGGCAGCATGGATGACCTGGTCGTCGAGCGAGTACTGGTCGCGGTCGAGCAGGTGCCCCGGGGGCGGGTGGTCTCCTATGGCGATATCGCGGCACTCGTGGGAATCGGCCCCCGGCAGGTGGGGGCGGTGCTGGCGACCTGGGGAGGCAATGTCACCTGGTGGCGCGTGACCAATGCGGCGGGTGACCTACCGGACCATCTGCTCAACACGGCATTCGCGCACTGGGCTGCGGAGGGCATCACGATCAAGCCGAGCCGCCGGGGGTGCCGGATCGCCGCACACCGGGCCGATCTGGTGGCCTGGGCGCGGGACTACGCGAAGCGGTCAGTCGCCCTGAACTGAGGGCTGCGAGCTGCTTGGGCGACCGAGCAGGGCGACTCCGGCGATGGGAAGCAGCGGCCACCACCAGCGCAGGCCCGCGGAGGACACGATCCCTTGCGCCGCCATGACACCCAGCCCACCACAGAGCAGGACGGTGGCCACTAACGGACGCCAGAGCGGGGGAGGTGGCCGATCGTCGCGGGGGATGGATTCGATGCTGCCCCAGATCCTGATGAAGCCGACGGTGACGCCGATGAGCAGGGCGTACCAGAGCGGCCGCAAAGCCCACCATGTGCCGGTGAGCGGCTCGGCGTGCAGGCCAAGCCCTCCCAACAGGAGGAGCAGGCCGATCACCAGGACCATGGCCGTCAGGTGCCACAAGTACAGGGTCATGATGCGGGCGTTGACGAGGATCGTTGCCTTCCAGGGCCGTTCGCGCTGCAGCCAGCTCTGCGCCCACGGCTCGAGCAGGAGCAGGATGCCGGCCTGCCCGAGGCCCAGGAAGCCGAGCGTCACCCTGGTGGGATAGGAATTGTTCACCGCGATGGTGTCCACCCCGATCATCGAGACCGGGTACGGAAGCAGCCACACGAGGATGCCCAGGACACCGAAGCCGATAGCCGCCAGGGCTGCCCGCCGGACGGCACCGTCAAGCCGCCCATCTCGCCAGGCAAAGCCCAGTTGGTGCACGACACCCCAGACCACGAGGTAGTTCAGGAAGCCGATCGCGAACACCCCTTCGCCGAAAGGACCGGCGCCCAGCGAGATCGCGTCGATCAGAGCTCCCAGAGCCAGTCCGGCTGCGATGGCCCACCAGCCGAAGCGTTCCCAGAGTGTCAGCGCCCAGGGGGTGGTGGCCACGACGAGCACGTAGGCCGCCAGGAACCAGGTGGGCACGAGGGCCACTTGAGATGCGGTGCGCAGGGTCGTGGCCGGCACGCCGCCCAGGTATGCCGCGGTGCAGATCACCAGCCACACCAGGAGGAGTGGGACCACCGGAGTTCCCAAGCGCAGGATCCGGGCCCGCAGCCAACCGGCATACGAGCCGCCCTTGGCCCGAGCGGAGCGCCAGGACAGGGCATTGGCATACCCGCCAACGAAGAAGAAGATCGGCATCACCTGGAACACCCAGGTCAGTGGGTGGGTCCACGACGCGATATTCAGCAAGGCGTTCGGGATGAGCTGGCCATCGCGGACGACCACTGCGGCCAGCAGCCAGTGCCCGCAGGCGACCACCAGGATCGCCAGAGCCCGCAGGAAGTCCACATAGCGATTGCGCGAGGCCGGCGTGGCCGCAGCCAGCGCGTCCAGCGAGGGTAGGGACATAGGGCCATTGTGGTCGAGTGTCGGGTTGTGGTCCCTATGGGATCTCCAAAGCAACCACAACCCGACACTCGTGGTGGTGGCAGGCTGGGCGGCATGACTGCGAGCCCAGCCACCCCGCAAGCCCTCCTCGAGAAGTTCACAGCAGAGGTCCGATTGCGTGACCTCGATGTCGTTGCGGGCCACATCATCGATCACGACGGACCTGTGCGCCGCAACTACCCGCAGGAGCGTTCGGCCCGAGGGGCCATGATCGAATGCCCGCAGGGCTTGGGGAGCGATCCCGACTACTGGATCGCGCGCCAGGTGGACTTCTTCACCGAAAGAGGCCAACGCGTGGAGTGGAAGACCTACTCCACAGACCCGGTACCGGACCTCGAATCGCGGCTCAGCGCAGCCGGATTCGTCGGGGATGAGGTCGAAGTCCTGATGCTCGGTGAGTGTCGGGACCTGGTCCACCCGGTCCATCTGACCCCAGGTGTGCGCCTCCGGGAGATCGAGTCCGACGAGGACTGGGAGCGAGTGCGTGTGCTGATGGACGAGGTTTGGGGCGGTGATAGCTCCTGGGTCAACGACCACCTCAAGGTCGAGCAACGGCTTCGGCCCGACCTGAGCATCGCGACCGTCGCGGAGCAAGATCCCGCCGGGCCGGTGCTCTCCTATGCGCTGCTTCGGTTCACCGAGGGCACGCAGTTCTGCGGGCTGTGGGGAGGCTCGACCCACCCACGGTGGCGCGGTCAGGGGCTCTATCGCGCCCTGGTGTCCCATCGTGCCCAGATCGCGCTGGACCGGGGCTACCCCCTGGCTAGGGTCGACACCTCGCCCGACTCGCGCCCCATTCTCACGCGACTCGGCCTGCACCAGGTCGCCACCACAACGCCCTATGTCTTCATGCCGGGCCGCTGAGCTCAGGCCAGCCGAAGGTCCTTGACCGTCTCCCGGACCGCGGCCGCACCGGCATCCGTGGATTCCCGCTCGGCGGCTCGCTCGACGCGCACGCGCTCGCGGTAGTGCGCCAGTTCGGCCTCCTCCTGCTCGGGAGTCCAACCGAGGTAGTCCGCCATCACTCGGGCAATCGCCGCAGCGCTATCGAGACCTCGGTGGTGGGTCTCGATAGCAATCCGGGTCCGGCGGGTAATCACATCGTCGAGGTGCAGCGCGCCCTCATGGGTGACGGCATACCGGGCCTCGGCCAGCAGGTAACGCTCGGCGCCCGGCACCGGTTGCGCCAACTCGGGGTTCTCCTGGATCAGCCCCAGCAACTCACCGGTCAACGAGCCATAGCGCCCCAGCAGGTGCTCAATCTGCCCGTCGGTGAGGCCGATGCGGCGCGCCAACGCGGTGACCGCTCCTGACGTGGTCCCCAGCGCCTGGGCGCCGAGCAGCCGAACCTTCTGGGTCAGGCAGGGCGCATCGACGCCCAACTGCTTGGAGACCTCGTCGACGACATCCTGGGCCATCACCCGGTAGGTCGTGTACTTGCCGCCGGCGATGGTGACCAGGCCCGGAATGATGTCCAGGGCGTGTTCCCGCGAGAGCTTGGAGTTGGTGGTGACGTCCTCTTCGGTGACGAGCGGACGCAAGCCCGAGTAGACCCCGTCGATGTCGTCGACGCTCAACGGGCGCCGCAGCACGCGATTGACATTGCGCAGCAGGTACTCGATGTCCTCGGAGGTGGCCGCCGGGTGGTCCAGGCCCTGCGACCAGGTCGTGTCCGTGGTCCCGATCAGCCAATGGTCGCCCCAGGTCCGGACGAAGATGACCGAGTCCTCCGCGCGCACAAAGATCGAAATGGTGCTGTCGATCCGGTCCCGAGGGACGGTGATGTGGACGCCCTTGGAGGCCCGCACCGAGAACGACGGACTCCCGGGCGCCATGCGGCGGATCTGATCGCTCCACACCCCGGTGGCATTCACCACGACCGAAGCCCGGATCGTATGCCGCGTGCCCGATTCCGCATCGGTCACCTCGGCGCCCCGCACGGTGGCCACCCCGTTGACATCCTCGACCACGAGATTGTCCACGACCATGGCCGAGAGCACGTCGGCTCCGCGGGCTGCGGCGGTGCGGACCAGCTCGCAGGTGTGGCGGGCATCGTCGATCTGCACGTCGTAGAAGGTCAGGCCACCAACCAACTCACCAGGCTCGAGCCCCGGCGCCATCTCGAGGATTCGGCTTTGGCCCAGGTGCCCGTGCATGGGGACCGCTCCCGCCCCGCCCATGGTGTCGTAGAGCGCCAGTCCGGAACCCATGTAGGCGCGCTCCCACACGCGGTGCTTGAGCGGATAGATGAACTGGATCGGCTTGGCGAGGTGCGGGCAGAGCCGCTTGAGGAAGAGGCGGCGCTCCTTGAGGGCTTCCCGCACGAGCCCGAAGTCGAGTTGCTCGAGGTACCGCAGACCGCCGTGAATGAGCTTGCCGGAGCGGCTCGAGGTGCCCGCTGCCCAGTCTCGCTTCTCCACCAGGGCGACCCGAAGGCCGCGGGTCACGGCGTCAAGGGCCACGCCCGCCCCGGTGACACCTCCACCAATGACGAGCACGTCATAGGACGTGTCGTCGAGGCGGCCCAGAACGGCGGCGCGGGTCGTGGGATTCAGCTCGGAGGTGAACACGCCCACCATTGTGGCGGATCGCTGGCAAGGCGGACCTCAGGTGTGTGCTGGCGCCATCCGTGGAAAGATCACTAGTGACCATTGACACACCGCACAGCGCCACGAGGAGATCACCGTGCCCATCGCAACACCCGAGGTCTACCGCGACATGCTCGACCGGGCCAAGGAAGGCTCATTCGCGTACCCGGCCATCAATATCACCTCCAGCCAGACCGTGACGGCCGCGATCCGGGGCTTCGCCGAGGCGGGCTCGGACGGCATCATCCAGGTGTCGACCGGCGGCGCCGAGTATGCCTCCGGCTCGACGATCAAGAACATGGTCACCGGTTCGTTGGCGCTTGCGGCGTATGCCGAGGAGGTCGCCAAGAACTACTCGGTCAACATCGCGCTGCACACCGACCACTGCCCCAAGGACAAGTTGGACGGCTTCGTCCGCCCGCTGATCGCGGCGTCGACCGAGCGGGTCAAGGCCGGTGGGCTGCCGATCTTCCAGAGCCACATGTGGGACGGTTCGGCGGTTCCGCTCGCCGAGAACCTCACTATCGCGCAGGAGCTGCTGGAGAAGTGCCTCGCCGCCAACATCATCCTCGAGATCGAGGTCGGTGTCGTCGGCGGTGAGGAGGATGGCGTCGAGAACGCTATCAACGACAAGCTGTACTCCACCCCGGAGGATGCCATCGCCACGGTTCGCGCCCTCGGTGCCGGGGAGAAGGGCTACTACATGACCGCCCTCACCTTCGGCAATGTGCACGGCGTCTACAAGCCGGGCAATGTCAAGCTCCGCCCCGAGGTGCTCCAGGCGGCCCAGGAAGCCGCCGCCGCTGAGTTGGGCCTCCCGGCCGGCAGTAAGCCCTTCCACCTGGTCTTCCACGGTGGCTCGGGCTCGCTCCCCCAGGAGATCTCGGACGCCGTGGACTTCGGCGTGGTGAAGATGAACGTCGACACCGACACCCAGTACGCGTTCACCCGCCCGGTGGCCGCCTGGATGATGAAGAACTACGACGGCGTGCTCAAGGTCGATGGCGAGGTCGGCAACAAGAAGCAGTACGACCCGCGCGCCTGGGGCAAGGAGGCCGAGGCGGCCATGGCAGCACGCGTGGTCGAGGCCTGCCAGAACCTGCGTTCCGCCGGAACGCACCAGGGCTGAGCTGGTTGGGCGGCTGATGAGGTTGATGACATGAGCGCTGATCTCCTCGGCATCCCGCCCACCCAACTCCCCGATGACCCGGCAGTAGCGCTCCTCGCCAGCGGCGAGGAGCGGCTGGACCGGGTCGCTGCGGCATACCCGGCGTCCAGCGCGGCCTGGGCTGCCTTGGCCGAGGCGTCCTTGGCGGCCGGTCACCCTGTCCAGGCGTATGCGTATGCCCGCACCGGCTACCACCGAGGGCTGGACGCGCTGCGACGTTCGGGGTGGCGCGGCCAAGGCCCGATCCCCTGGGAGCATGAGGCGAACCGGGGCTTCCTGCGAGCCCTGGGCGCTCTTGCGAAGGCCGCTGGCCAGATCGGTGAGGAGGACGAGCGAGTTCGATGCACCGAGTTCTTGAGGGCTTCCTCGGCGGAGGGTGCGCGCGCGCTGGGACTCTAGTCCCTGAGTAAGCCGGGGGTTTGATCCACCCTCGCTTGGAAAAAACTCCGCTTCACCAGAGTGGGCCCGAACCGGATCGGTTCGGGCCCGCTCGGCCCCTGCCACGGAGCCTTTTGCAGATCGCCCCCCTGCGGACGATGTGCCAATTCCCCAAGCCTGACACGTCTCGGCTTCTGTGTCGCTTCCCCAAAGTGCCAATGGCAGGTTGCTGCCACTGGCACACTGGTTGATCAGCGGTCACCGTGGAGAGGAGAGAGCCATGGAATCCGGTGTTCCATCGGGCTTGGGTGGCGCGGTTGAGCGGCTGGCGGCCGAACTAGCCCGCCAGGAAGCCGGCCTGGCCGCCCTGCAGTCCGAGCTCGGCGCGGCACGCTCGGCCCTGGCTGAGGTCGCGGCATGGCGACCTGCCTCCCGCAGCGATGCCATCGTCGGCACCGATGCGGTGGCGCAGATCGTCGCCCGGCTCATCCGGCATTGCGATCCGATGATCCGCAGCATGGTTCGCACGATCAATGCGCAGCCCGAGGCCGACGCCGTGGTCTCGCAGATGATCGCCGAGCGGGGCCGCAATCACCTCGGCCTGAAAGCCATCTATCCCATCCCCGCGATCGGCACCGAGCGCGCGCGCACACACATTCAACGGTGGGAAGACCTGGGTGAGCAGCAACGGCTACTCCCCGAGGTTCGCAGCGAGTTCTGGGTGTTTGGGTCCGATGCGGTGGTCTCGCTGTTCTCGTGGGCGCAACCCGAGTCCGGCTACATCGTCATCCGGGACCCACTGGACGTCGCTGCCTTCACGGCGGTCTTCGACCTGAGTTGGGATCGGGCTTTGCCCGTGGGTGGGCGCGAGCTCTCGGGCGAGGACAGCCACCTGATCGACCTCCTCATGATCGGGGTCAAGGATGAGGGAATTGCCCGGTACCTTGGGATTGGCGTGCGCACTGTGCGGCGCCGGGTCGCCGCACTCATGGACTTGTACAACGTGGAGAGCCGCTTCCAGCTCGGCGCCGCGGTCACTCGCAGCCGGGAGACCGGCAAGGTTCGCTAGGCTGCAGTGCCGCCGGCCCACCCTTGATGCGAGGTGGGTCGACCAGGGAAAGGACGCACGCATGCCAGCGATTGTGCTCGTCGGCGCCCAGTGGGGCGACGAGGGCAAGGGCAAGGCCACTGACCTCATGGGCAGCGGCGTGGACTATGTGGTGAAGTTCAACGGCGGCAACAACGCCGGCCATACGGTGGTGATCGAGGCCGCCGATGGGACCCGCGAAAAGTACGCCTTGCATCTCCTGCCCTCCGGCATCCTCAGCCCCAATGTGGTCCCGGTGATCGGCAATGGCGTCGTCATCGACCTCGAGGTCCTCTTCCGAGAGCTCGACGGCCTGCAGGCGCGTGGCGTGGACACCTCGCGGCTGGTCGTCTCGGCCAGCGCGCACGTGATCCCGCCGTACAACCGCACGCTGGACAAGGTCACCGAGCGGTTCTTGGGCTCTCGCAAGATCGGCACGACCGGTCGAGGAATCGGCCCCACATACGCCGACAAGATGTCCCGCATCGGCATCCGCGTGCAAGACCTCTTCGATGAGCACATCCTGCGGCAAAAGGTCGAGGCGGCCCTCGCCTTCAAGAACCAGGTGCTGGTCAAGATCTACAACACTCGAGCCGCAGATGCTGACAGAGTGGTGGCGGAGCTGCTCTCCTATGCCGATCGGCTGCGACCGATGGTGGCGGACACCTCTTTGGTCCTGGAGCAGGCGTTGAGTGCGGGCGCCAATGTCCTCCTCGAAGCCGGTCAGGCCACCCTGCTGGATGTCGACCATGGCACCTACCCCTTCGTGACCTCGTCATCGGCCACTGCGGGTGGCGCGTGCACGGGTTCGGGGATCCCGCCGACCAAGGTCACCCGGGTGATTGCCATCCTCAAGGCGTACACCACTCGGGTGGGCGAAGGGCCCTTCCCGACCGAGTTGTTCGATGCCGATGGCGAGAGGCTGCGAACCACCGGAGCGGAGTTCGGCACGACCACTGGGCGTCCCCGCCGCTGCGGCTGGTTGGACACCGTGATCGGCCGTTATGCCACTCGCATCAATGGCGTCACTGACTTCGTGATCACCAAACTCGATGTCCTGACCGGCTTCGAGACGCTACCCATCTGCGTGGCCTATGACGTGGATGGCGTGCGCCACGACGAGATGCCGGTCAACCAAAGCGACTTCCACCATGCCACCGCCATCTACGAGGAGATGCCCGGGTGGAGCGAGGACATCACGGGATGCCGCACTTTCGCCGAGTTGCCGGTGAACGCTCAGCGCTATGTGCTGCGGGTTGAGGAGCTCATCGGGGCCCGGGTTTCCGCTGTCGGCGTCGGCCCCGGACGCCACGAGATCATCGAGCGGTATCCGCTGCTGGACGCCTGAGCACGATCATCCGGTGCGCCGCGCGAGTGAGCACGACATAGAGCACCCGCACGCCACCGGGTGATTCCTCGGCGATGGCGTCGGGGTCCACCACAATCGTGGCGTCCCATTCCAAGCCCTTGGTGGACAGTGGGTCGAGCAGTTGCACGCGCCCATCGGCGGCGCCATCGACCGCGGTCAAGCGGTCGAACCACCGCGCCGGAGCGATGACCGCGATAGACCCGTCGACCTCGGATGCGGCCGTCTCGATGGCGGCTGCGACGGCCGCCGGTATGCCCTGCTCGACGATGATCTCGGTCGGGTCCACCCCCGTCTCGCGCACGGCCTCTGGGATGTCCGCATCGGGCACGAGCGGCAGAATCACGGCGCGGGCGTAGTCGAAGATCTCGCGGGCGTTGCGGTAGTTCGTCGTCATGTGGAATGAGCGGTGCTCCATCCCAGCGAAGACCTCCTGACGGGCCCGAGCCGCCTCCGCCGCGTCCACCCAGGAAGCCTGGGCGGCATCGCCGACGACCGTCCAGGACGCGGAGCGGCCACGTCGGCCGACCAGTCGCCATTGCATGGGGGAGAGGTCCTGAGCCTCATCCACCAGGACGTGGGCGTACCCCGACGCGCGCTCGATGTGGCCCGCCAGCAAGCGCTCCCGGGCCTGCGTCGGGCGGATGATCGCGCCCACGCCCCGATCGAGCACGCGGCGATCCACGCCAGCCCGGACGTCCGTGACGCCATATGCCGCGAGGTCGTCGAGCTCCTCGATGTCGTAGAAGCCAACCTCCTCGGGAGCTGCGAGATCGACCGGGGCGAGTCGAGCGCACAGATCATCGATCAGGGCGACGTCGGCAACGGTCCAGGTGCCCGACTCCAGGGCCGCTCGCATGGAATCGGCCATGGCGGCGGCTTCTCCGGGCCCCAAGATGCCTGCGCACAGGGAGTACGCGGTTTCGGTGTCGGCAAGCAGCAGCAATGGTTCGCGCGGGTCGATCGGGCGCCACCACGTCGACATGAACTCGTCCACCTCGCGGGAGGTGTCCCAGGCGTCGAGGAAGTCCTCGCGGTCGCCGCCATGGACGCTCTTCCAGGCAGCCTGGGCCAGCGCGGCCCTGGCCGCGGGTTGGCCCACATTGTGTTGATGGTGCGCCAGCACCTCGCGGCGGACCCGCTCCAGGCCACCCTTGTCCACCCGGACCGGTTGGCCCGCGACGAACGCGCGGAAGATCTCCGGGGCATCCTGAGGCGGTAGGTCAGCGAGTCGCCGCAAGAGTCGGCGGATCCGGAGCGAGCCCTTGATCGCGGCCACCTCCGGGTTGTCCACGCGTCCGGCCGTGACGCCGTCGACCAGATCGCCCAGGGCGCGCAGCGAGACCGACTCCTCGCCCAGCGAGGGCAAGACCCGCTCGATGTATGCCGTGTAGGCCGCGCTCGGGCCGACCACCAGGACGCCACCGGACTCGAAACGACGACGCTCCGAATAGAGCAAGTAGGCCGCGCGGTGGAGCGCGACAACCGTCTTGCCGGTCCCCGGGCCACCGGAAATCTCGGTCAGACCGCGCCAGGGCGCACGGATGGCTTCGTCCTGGTGACGCTGGATGGTCGCCACGATGTCGCGCATCTGTCGACCCCGAGTGCGCGTCAGCGCGGCCAGCAAGGCGCCATCGCCGACGACCACGATGTCCTCGGGCGCCTCGGGCACCATGAGGTCATCTTCGACCCCGATCACGGTGGCTCCCCGAGAGCGCAGGACCCGGCGACGCACCACGCCGAGGGGGTCCACCGGGGTGGCCCGATAGAAGGCGGCCGCTGCGGGCGCGCGCCAGTCGATGACTAAGGGCTCATAGTCATCGTCCCGCACGCCGATCCGGCCGATGTAGCGAGCCTCCCGTGCGGCGTGCGGTGACCCAGCCGCCTCGGGGCCCAGGTCGAGCCGGCCGAAGACCAGACCTTCGTACTGGGTGTCGATGGTGGCGCGGCGGCGGGCCGCGGCATGCACCAGGGCATCGCGCTCGAAGAGCCCGGTCATCTCCTCGTCACGGACATCCCCGGTCCGATCGGTGCGGCCGCGGGCCAGCCCGTCGGCCTCCACGCTCAGGGCCCGCTGGCTGGCCTTGGCCAACTCGGCATAGACCAGATCGACGTGGGCCTGCTCGTGCGCGATCTCGGCAGCCAGCGCATCGGCCGCCGACGGTGCGGACTCCACCGACTCAACCTCCGACAAACCGGAACGTGGGGCGTTCACGCCTGTGCTTCTCCTGCGATCTGATCCATCCGGGTGCCCGGATCTGCCCGGGCACGAGAACGTCCCAGTCTACCGTTGGCTACCCATCGATCAGGCCATCGCGCATGGCCGCGATACCCAACTGGAAGCGTGACTTGGCCCCCGCCGCGTCCATCATTGCGCGCAGCCGACGCTCAACGGTGCGCTGGGAGATCCGCAGTTGGCGAGCGGTCGCGGCGTCGCTCGCGCCGTGCGCTAGCAGCGAGAGGATCTGCAAGTCCTTGGCGTCATATCCGAGCAGGCGCGAGCGACGCTGTCCCGGCAGCGAGCTGGCCACCCCCCAGAGAAGCTCCACAGTGTGCTCGACGACCGTGATGATCGCCTTGTTGGTGAACAGGATGCAGCCGAAGGAGGTGGGGTCCACGTTGAGGATGTCCATGATGGCGACATCGGAGTCGTAGACGACGAAGGTCGCCGCCAGGGCTGGTTGCAATCGCACCTCACAACCGCTCTTGTCCAGTGCCACCAGCCGGGCGAGAGCTCCTTCGAGCTCCAGAATGCTCGAGTCGACGACCAAGCGCCGGCCAGGGACCTGCTCGCCCTCGGTGATCAGGTCGATCTCCGGGTGTTCGCCCAGGATGATGCGGTCGTTGATCGGGTTGCGTGCGAGCAGCCGAAGCATGGTGCGACGGGCCCGACTCGCTTCCCGCGCCCGAGCGCCCACGGCGTCCTCATGGGACTCGATCACGCGGACCACTGCCTCGCCGGGTGCCCGACCCTGGGTGGGCTTGTGTAGTTGGCGGTAGAGCTGGGTGAGTGGCTCGATGGCGGCCCGCGCTGTTCTGGCGAAGGTCTCCAGCTCGGTGGCGTAGGTATGCAGTGCCTGATCGGGTGCGAAAACTTCGATGGCCTCGACGTTAGAGGCATTCAGAGCGCCCCGGTTGTGCAGCAAGAGCAACGCGTAGTCCACGTGCTCGGGGTCGAAGCCAGCCCGGATCAGGCTCGACCGGGACGGCGCCTCCTGCTGCAGCGCAGCGAGATAGATCTCGACCACGGCCTGGTTGCCGCTGGCCTGCGGCCAACCGTGGCTACCAAGCAGCTCTTCGGCTGCTTTCAATCGTGCGTTCGTCGCACTCATGCCGACCTCCTCCCGGTCAGACTTGTCGGATCACCGACGCTGACGGTTTTCCGTCGTGATCCGACTTTACCAATTGCGTTAAAAGTGTCATTGTTTTTTCATCGACTTCGGTCGAGGTCTGGACGTGAACTCCGGTTCCCCCTAGCTGTTGAGTCTGCCAGACGGGACGCGGCGTCCCGGGGAAAACCCCCTGCTCCTCGGGACGCCGCGGACCACCCTATGTCCCCGAGCACTCGTACCTCGCGCCTAGGCTGGGCGTTGTGAAGGTTTTGGTGATCGGCTCCGGAGGCCGCGAGCACGCCCTGGTCCGTCACCTGCGACGCGATCCGTTGGTGACGCAAGTGCTCTGCGCCCCGGGCAACCCCGGCATCGCAGCGTTGGCAAGCTGCCTGCCGCTGACCGGTGCGGGCGCCGAGCTGGAGGCCTTAGTCGCAGTGGCCCAGGAGCATGCACCGGATCTGGTGGTCATTGGACCGGAGGCGCCCTTGGTGGCCGGCGCCGCAGATGCCTTGCGCGCTCAAGGTCTGGCGGTCTTTGGCCCCTCGCAGGCCGCGGCTCGTCTCGAAGGAAGCAAGGCCTTTGCCAAGGAGGTCATGCACGCCGCCGGCGTTCCCACGGCCGGAGCAGCGGTGTGCACGACCCTGGCTGAGGTCAGCGAGGCGATGGCGAGCTTCGGGGCTCCCTATGTGATCAAGGACGACGGGCTTGCGGCGGGCAAGGGCGTCGTGGTGACCAATGACGCCGCGGCGGCGCTCGCGCATGCCGAGGTGTGCCTGAGTAAGCCTGAGGGGGCCGTGGTCGTGGAGGAGTTCCTCGATGGCCCGGAGGTATCGCTCTTCTGTGTCTGCGATGGCACGACAGTCGTACCCCTGGCCCCAGCCCAAGACTTCAAGCGGATCTACGACGGGGATGAGGGCCCGAATACCGGGGGCATGGGGGCCTACTCGCCGCTGACCTGGGCGCCCGAGTCGCTGGTGGACGAGGTGGTCTCGACTGTCGCCATCCCCACCCTCGGCGAGATGGCCCGACGTGGCACGCCCTTCGTGGGGCTGCTCTTCATCGGTCTGGCGCTCACCTCACGCGGACCACGCGTCATCGAGTTCAATGTGCGCTTCGGGGATCCGGAGACCTTGGTCGTCCTCGAGCGCCTGGGCAGCCCCCTGGGCGCCCTGCTGGCTGCGGCCGCCTCGGGGAATCTGGCTGACCAGCCGCCGCTGACCTGGTCGGCCGACCATGCCGTCGTGGTCGTGGTCGCTGCGCAGGACTACCCAGGGACCCCACGCACGGGCGATCCGATCGAGGGCGTTGATGAGGTCGATCTGCCCGCGTTCGTGTACCACGCCGGCACCAGCACCGGACCTGACGGGGAGCTCCTCTCCGCGGGAGGGCGGGTGTTGTCGGTGCTGGGGCGGGGGGAGTCTCTGGCTGGAGCCCGCACCAACGCCTATGCCGCCGTCGACCGCATTCGTTTGCGCGGTAGCCAGGTCCGTCGCGATATTGCGGCGACGGTGCCGGAACTCGGTTGATCGGCGAGGTCGATCCTGCAGGCCACGAGGGCCGCAATGAGGGCAAGGATGGTCCCGCTCAGGGAGATCGCGGCGAACTGTCGACCGCCGATTTGCTCGCCATAGGCCGCAACGACCGCGCCGCTGAGCGCGGTGGCGAGCGCGGCACCGATCGCGAGCGCGAGGCCACTGGCTGCGCTGGTCTGGCCGTGCTCGGCAGGGGGACTCAGCTCGAGCATCCGCGTCGACAGGGTCGGTGATGCCAGGCCCATGCCAAGGGCCGCAGCCGCCCAAAGCGCCATGCCGGGCACCAGACTGAGGGTTCCGATGGCCAGAAGGGCTGGGCCCAACGAACCAAGGGCAATGGCGAGCAGGGCGACTCGCAGGCGAGGTCCGTGCGCGACCCCCTGCACGCGCTCGTGACTGCTGACCGCAGAACCAACTGCCCAGAGCGTGCCGGTGATGCTCATGCTGAGGCCGGCCAGGGCCGGCCCGGCGCCTAGGAGCGTGGTCAGCATCAGTGCCGTCGTCGCGCCAGCTAGGCCAAAACTCGCAGCCGTCATGAGGCGCAGCCCCAGGACCGCCGGAAGGCCGGGGCGCAGCACGAGGGTTCCTGGGGGCAGCACCTTGCGCCCAGCGACAGTCGCCAGCGCGGCTCCCGCGGCAATGCTCGCTACCCCGAGGGCGTGGGTTCCTGGTGACCCGAAGAGCGGACTGGTCAAGGAGAGCAGGGTCAGCGAGCCGGCCAGGACAACCCCTGAGCCAATGTGAGTGCGGGACCACGCCGGTCGGTCGTCGGGAGCCGGTGGGCGCAACCGGGCCAGAGTTGGGCCGAGCAAGAACAGAGTCACCGGAAGAATGCTCAAGGGGGCTAGAAAGACCAGTCGCCAGCCAGCGAGTAGTTCGATCGCGCCTGCCAGGCTAGGGCCGACGAGCGAAGGCAGGACCCAGGCGGCGGCAAAGATGGCAAAGACCCTGGCCCGTAACGACTCCGGGAGTGTCCGCGCGACCACCACGGTCAGCGCGGTGTCGGTGGTGGCTTCGGCCAGTCCCGAGAGCCCACGCCCCAGCACGAAGACGGTCATCGTCGGGGCCAAGCCGGAGACGACTTGGGCGGACCCAAAGAGCGTGAGCGAGCACAGCAGCACCCGGCGGGCTCCGGTTCGATCGGTCCAGGTGCCCGCGACCGCCATCCCTAGAGTGAAGGTCACCAGGGCGAGCCCGCTGGCCGCCCCAAACAGACTCCAACCATCGAGGGCCTGGACGACCGTAGGGACGATCGACACCACGGCCCGGTTCTCAAAGGCTTGCAGCGTGACGATGGCGATGGCACCGATGGCGATGGGCCAGTGCTCTCGGGAGAGCAATCGGGCTGGACGTTCAGCGGAATGCGGGGGAGTCTGGCGCGGCATGAGAGGGAGTCTGTAACCTGAAGTGCACTTGAGGTCAAAGAGCAGATCGGGGAGCTAGGTGGATCGCCACGACGAAATCACCATCGGTGAGTTGGCGGCCAGGTCTGGCCTATCGGTACCAACCATCCGGTTCTACGAGGCGCGCGGACTGATTGGGTCCCGCCGCACCGCCGGCAACCAGCGGCGGTTCCCGCGGCATACGCTTCGGCGGCTGGCCGTGGTGCGCGCCGGTCAGACGTTTGGGATCACACTGGAGGAGATCGCCCAAGCGTTCGATCGGCTGCCACCTGATCGCCCGCCAACCAAAGCCGACTGGTCCAGGGTCTCTCGGGCTTGGCACGCCACCCTCACTACGCACATCGAGGCGTTGACCCGCGTGCGAGACGGACTGGAGGGCTGCATCGGCTGTGGCTGCCTTTCGCTGCGCACGTGCCCCGCCTTCAACCCCCAGGATGTCCATGGTGAAGAGGGTCCGGGGGCCAGGCGGTGGCCACCGGCGGCGCGAGGCTGACGCGGATGGGAGGATGGGCGCCATGCCGCCCCTCGAGCTTCCCGGCTACGTCCACGTCTATTCCGGCAAGGTGCGCGATCTCTACGCCCCCGTCGACCCCGGAACGGGCCTCGCCCGAGAAGACCAGCTCCTCCTCGTGGCCTCTGATCGGCTCTCGGCCTTTGACTTTGTGCTCGATACGCCCATCCCGGACAAGGGCGCGGTCCTGACCCAGCTCTCCTTGTGGTGGTTCGACCAACTGGCGGACCTCGTGCCCCATCACGTGCTGTCGGTGGATGTCCCGGAGGCGGTGCGCGGGCGGGCGGTGCTCTGCCAGCGACTGGACATGGTCCCGGTGGAATGTGTCGCTCGGGCCTATCTCACCGGCGGTGGCTTGTCGGAGTATGCCGCCACTGGCGCTGTTAGTGGCGTTTGCTTGCCCGAGGGTCTCGTCGACGGCGATCGTCTGCCCGAGCCGATCTTCACACCGTCGACTAAGGCGCCGATCGGACTGCATGACGAACCCATCGCCTTCGGTGTCGTCGAGGAGACCGTTGGCCCAGATCTGGCCGCCCACCTGCGTGACCTCACGGTGCGAATCCTCGCCCGGGGCAACGAGATTGCTGCGAAGCGTGGCATTCTCATCGCGGATACCAAGGTTGAGTTCGGTCTGCGCGGCGACCAGGTGGTGTTGGCGGACGAGGTGCTCACGCCGGATTCATCCAGGTTTTGGCCGGCCGATCAATGGCAGCCCGGCCAGAGCCAGCCTTCCTTCGACAAGCAGTACGTCCGCGACTGGCTTTCTTCGCCTGCATCGGGATGGGATCGGCGCAGCGGGGAGGCGCCCCCGCCCTTGCCCGACGAGATTGTCCACGCCACCCGGGCCCGCTATGTCGAGGCCTTCGAGCGGCTGACCGGTGAGCGGTGGGAGTCATGACCGGGATGTTGACCACGGTGCTGGGCGGCAACGCGCTCTCGGCCTTCAGGGCTGCTGGCCTCTTGGCGAAACTCCAGGCGATCGTTCCCGGAGTGAGCGGAGTCGCGGCACGCCATGCCCATTGGGTGCGCTTCGACGAGCAACCGACCGATCAGGTTCAGAGCCAGGTGGCCCGACTCCTGACCTACGGGGAGCCCTATCTGGGCCCCGCACCCGAGGATGGCACGCTCATCGTGGTGGGCCCGCGCGTGGGCACGATCAGCCCGTGGGCATCCAAAGCGACCGACATCGCCCACAGTTGCGGATTCCCGGTCCACCGCATCGAGCGGGTCACGCAGGTGGTGCTGCTGGGGACTGAGCTCAACGAGGGCGAATGGGCGGCCTGCGCTGAGGTCGTGCACGACCGGATGACCGAGTCTGCCTGGCGCACTGTGCAGGAGTCCGCGGTGCTCTTCGACGCTCAGGCGGCTGAGCCCATGGCCCACATCGACGTGCTCGGAGTTGGTCGCACTGCCCTCGCGGAGGCGAACCTCACCTATGGCCTGGCCCTCTCGGACGACGAGATCGACTATCTCGCAGCGGCATTCACGGGATTGCAGCGCAATCCCACCGATGTTGAACTGATGATGTTTGCCCAGGCGAACTCGGAACACTGTCGTCACAAGATCTTCAATGCCGACTTCATTGTTGATGGCGAAGCCATGCCCCGCAGCCTCTTTGGCATGATCCGGCATACCGAGGAGGTTGCCGGTGAGGGCACCGTGGTGGCCTACAAGGACAATGCCTCGGTCATGGTGGGTGGACCTCGGAGCCGCTGGTTGCCCGAGGAGCAGGATCGCCCCAGCTCGTATGCCGCGCGCGACGAGGACGTCCACATCCTGATGAAGGTTGAGACGCATAACCATCCCACGGCGATTAGCCCGTTCCCCGGCGCGGCCACGGGCGCCGGCGGGGAGATCCGCGATGAGGGTGCCACCGGCCGGGGCTCACAACCGAAGGCGGGATTGACCGGCTTTGCGGTCTCCAACCTCAGGCTGCCCGGGAGCGATAACCCTTGGGAGCGAGAGGAATTCGGCGCGCCCGGACATATCGCCTCTCCGCTGGAGATCATGGTCGACGCTCCGATCGGAGCGGCCGCATTCAACAACGAGTTCGGTCGTCCTGGGCTGGGCGGCTTCTTCCGGGTCTACGAGCAGACCGTCGACGGCGTTCGCCGGGGCTACCACAAGCCGATCATGAGCGCCGGTGGTCTCGGCACGATCAGTGCGGACATGACGGAGAAGGTGCTCTTCCCGGCCGGGACCTTGCTGCTCCAACTTGGCGGGCCCGGGATGCGCATCGGTATGGGCGGTGGCGCCGCCTCATCGATGGCCGCTGGCGTGAACGCTGCTGCCCTGGACTTCGATTCGGTGCAGCGGGGCAATCCGGAGATCGAGCGCCGGGCCCAGGAGGTCATTACGCATTGTTGGGCGCTGGGCGAGGCGAACCCCATTCTGGCGATCCACGATGTCGGCGCCGGTGGACTGTCCAATGCCTTCCCCGAATTGGTGGACGGGGCAGCCCTGGGAGCGCGCTTCGATATGTCGGCTGTTCCGCTCGAAGAGTCCGGTCTCGCCCCCAAAGAGATCTGGTGCAACGAGAGCCAGGAGCGGTATGTCCTGGCGATTGCTCCTGAATCGCTCCCGCTGATCACTCGCCTCGCTGAGCGGGAGCGGTGCCCCTATGCCGTGGTCGGTGTGGCCCGTGACGACGGCCAGTTGGTGCTGGCCCCGGGGCCACAGGACGAGCCGGGCGAGGACCGGCCCATCGACATGCCCATGGAGGTTCTCCTGGGGAAGCCGCCGCGGATGACCCGTGATGTCTCTCGAGTCAATCGATCGTCCGCACCCCTGGACCTGGCCGGTGTGGATCCGCGACAGGCCGCCTATGACGTCCTTCGCCACCCCACCGTGGGCAGCAAGCGATTCCTCGTCACGATCGCAGATCGCACGGTCGGTGGCCTCACCCACCGCGACCAGATGGTCGGTCCATGGCAGGTGCCGGTCGCGGACGTGGCCGTGACCCTCGCGGACTTCGTGGGTTTCGCGGGCGAAGCGATGGCGAGCGGCGAACGGATGCCTCTGGCGGCCATTGACGCTCCGGCATCCGGTCGGATGGCCGTAGCCGAATCGATCACCAACCTCTTGGCCGCACCCATCGAACTCTCGGGCATCAAGCTCTCCTGCAACTGGATGGCCGCGTGTGGCGAAGACGGCGAAGACGCCGCGCTCTACGACACGGTGCACGCCGTGGCCATGGAACTCTGCCCGGCCTTGGGTGTGTCAGTCCCGGTGGGCAAGGACTCGCTGTCGATGCGGACCACCTGGACGGCGGAGAACGGCGAGCAGCGCAAGGTGGTCTCTCCGGTCTCGCTCGTGGTGACGGCATTCGCTTCCTTGACCGATGTGCGGGGCACTCTGACGCCCGAACTTGTCGGAGGTCGCGAGGGCGCCGGGGAGACCGCACTGATCCGCGTCGATCTGGGTTCCGGCAAGGCGCGCCTGGGTGGCTCGGTCCTCGCGCAGACCCGTGGCGTGTTCGGTGGATCGGTGCCTGATCTGGACGACGCCCAGGATCTGGTTCGGCTGGTCAATGGCGTGAACGCGCTCCGTGCCGCTGGGCTGGTGAGCGCGTATCACGACGTGGCGGACGGTGGCCTCTGGGCTGCGGTGGTCGAAATGGCCCTGGCCGGTGGCTGCGGCCTGAGCCTGGACGTCGCCTCCCTGGTCGGCCTTTTTGCCGAGGAACTCGGTGCTGTGCTCGAGGTCCCACATGCTCGGATCGCGGACGCGCTGGCTGTGCTGGCGGCGGCCGGCGTGGACTCGCAGGCATCCGTCGTGGGATCGGTGACGTCCCAGCGGCAGATCCAGGTGTCGATTGCCGGAGTGTCTGTACTGGACGAATCGCTCAGTGACCTTGCCCAGGCGTGGGATGAGACGTCCTGGCGCATCGCCGGTCTACGCGACAACCCTGAGTGTGCCGACGAAGAACATGCGTTGGTGGGTGCCGGTGGCTCGGCGCCGCTGCGGGTGAGCACGACCTTCGATCCGACCCAGGATGTCGCCGCGCCCTATCTCAATGGCGTGGCCCGACCGCGAGTGGCCATCCTGCGCGAGCAGGGCGTGAACTCACACGTCGAGACCGCATTCGCGTTCCATCAGGCGGGCTTCGAGGCGGTCGACGTCCACATGACCGACCTGCAGGCCGGTCGCTTCGAGCTGAGCAGCGCGGTCGGCCTCGTGGCGTGCGGTGGCTTTGCCTATGGCGACACCCTGGGCGCTGGCGAGGGGTGGGCTCGATCGGTGCTCTTCAATGAGCGCCTGACCGCGGCATTCCACGACTTCTTCCATCGGCCCGACACCTTTGGACTGGGCATCTGCAACGGCTGTCAGATGTTTGCCGCCCTTGCAGACCTCATCCCCGGAGCGCACGCCTGGCCGCGGTTCACGCGCAATCGGTCCGAGCAGTACGAGGCGCGACTCTCCCTCGTTGAAGTCCTGGATTCGCCCTCGATCTTCACCGCGGGGATGACCGGCTCGCTGCTGCCGATCGCGGTGGCCCATGGCGAGGGCTACGCGAACTTCGACGCTCGCGGGGACGCTGACCAGGTGAATCGGGTGTTGCGCTTTGCCAACAATGACGGGTCAGTCGCCACGGCATACCCGTTGAACCCGAATGGCTCCCCGGACGGCCTCACCGCGGTGACGACCGGTGACGGCCGGTTCACCGCGATGATGCCGCACCCCGAGCGGGTGCAGCGCAACGTCCAGATGTCCTGGACATCGGGCCGCATCGAGGACGAGAGTCCCTGGTTGCGGATGTTCCGCAACGCCCGCGTGTGGGTGGACTAGACCTCGTGCAGCACGCGTGGCTGCAGCGCGACGGGGACGTGGTCACCGTGATGCGCGATGGCCACCCGCAGTCGGCGGTCTCGCTGGGCAACCCCGAGTACCTGGAGTTCGAGTATGTCCAGCATCTCGCCCTCGCCATCGATGCCCTCTGCCGTCCTGGACCGCTTCGGGTAACCCATATCGGTGGCGGCGGCCTCACCTTGCCTCGATGGATCGCACACACACGGCCAGGTTCGCCACAGATTGTCCTGGAGCCTGACCAGCACCTGACCGACCTGGTTCGCGCCCACCTCCCGCTGCCCCGGGGGCATCGCATCCGGGTCCGCGCGCAGACCGGCGAGGAGGGCATGGCCGCCCTGCGCGATGCGAGCGCGGACGTGGTGGTGCTGGACGCCTTCGTGGACGGTCGGGTGCCGTCCGGGCTCACCACCGTTGAGTGGCTAGGCGAGGTTCGCCGGGTCCTCGCCGACGGTGGCTTCCTGCTGGCGAATATCGGCGACGGCCCGGGGCTCCGGTATGCCGCCCGTGTCCTTGCGGGCGTGCTGGAGGTCCTGGGGGCGGCGGCAGTCATCGGGCTGCATGAGGTGCTCAAGAGCCGCCGGTTCGGCAATGCCGTGGTGATCGGATCGTGCCGGCCCCTGGATCTGCACGACCTTCGTTGGGCTGCCGCGCGAGCACACGTCCCTACTGGGGTGCTCGGCGCTGACGAGGTCGGGCGGCGAGTGGCTCAGGCACGTCCCTTCGTTGCCGCCGACGCTGAGCCCTCACCCGCACCGCCACCGGCCCAGTTGGGTCCTGGGCGACGCCGGTAGCGGATGTGACAGTGGCCCTCACCCGGCATAACCGAGTGAGGGCCACTGACAAGCAAGGCCCGTGGGGGCTACTTGACGATGGTCACCGGAATCTTGACTTCGGTGCCGGTGGTGGGGAACGTCAGGCGTAGCATCGACTGTCCGTTGGGCTGCTTGCGGGCATCCCACAGGTGCGGAAGATTCGCGCGAATCTGCACCGTCACCTCGCCGCGGCGGGCGGGGATCGGGGAGGTCACCAACGTGTCAGTTGTCGTCCACGTGCTCGTTGATCCCGTGCGCTTCTTCAGGAAGAAGCTGTTGACGGCAGCGTTGTGCGGCGCCCCGGTCGCGTTCATGTCGAAACCAGAGACCACGAACTGCTGGCGGGCGCCGACCTTGAACTGCCCGGGCATCGGGACCACGGCGACCCCGTGCTTGGCGAACGACGGGGTGATGGGGCTGTTGGCTTGGACCCAGTCCATGAAGGCGTTCTGGTCCACCAGGCCGCTGTCACGGTAGTTCGTTCCCTGTTGCATGGTGGCAAAGCCATCCGGCGCAGCACCGACCTGGGTCACCAGGAAGCTGTTGGAAGCCACCGTGTAGACCATCGTCGGGTTGATCGGCTTGCCGTTGACCATCACCGAGGTGATCCGCGAACCCTGCGGCAGGTTCGGGTCGTAGGTGTAGGTCACATTCTTGGACAGACCCAGTTGGAGGTAGGGCCGCGACGAGCCGGCGGGCTGCCACTGCTCCTCGAGAACCTGCTTGAACTGGGCGCCAGTCAGGTCGACCGTCTTGATCGTGTTGCCGAAGGGCATGATCGTGGCCGCCTGCCCGAAGGTGATCGTGCCGTCCGTGCCGAAGGGCAGATCTGCTCGCACCCCACCGGGGTTCATGATGCCGATGGACGCGGTCAGGTTGCCGGTAGCGTTGACCGACTCGACGTACTGCTGAGCGATGAGATTGCTCAGCGGCGACTCCTGGGAGCGGTCCTCGGCGCCATTGGTGATACCTCGGCTGACCGTGGCCGTGACGGACCCGATCTTCTGGGCCGCCAGCGGGGCGGCATACGCGACGGCGGCGTCGACGATCGAGGCGGCGGACTGCCACTGCGGGTCGGCTGCACAGGTCGGCGAGTATGCCGTGACCGGCACGAGTGAGGCGTTGTAAGCGGTCACCGAGGAGGTTGCCGGGTCGTACCCGAGGGAAATGACGCCGAGGTTGCTGGCGTAGTTGCCTGTCTGCAGCACCGGCCGCGTCTCGCCGGCGGCCGCGCCGGGGATCTGCACGTCGTAGATGTACGCCTGGTGGGTGTGACCCTGGAGGATCGCGTCCACCTTGGCGGAGGTGTCATTGACCAGGTGGGCGAAAACGGGGACCGCAAGCTGCTGGGCCAGGGTGCCGGTGGTCGAGGAGTACGGACCGCCCTCGTGGTACTCGGCGATCACGATCTCGGCTTCGCCATTGGCTTCGTTGCCGTCCTTGAGTTCATTGGCCACGCGGTTGACCCCGGCGACCGGGTCGCCAATGTCAATCGTGGCGATGCCATCGCCGGCGACCAGGCTGGGGGTGTCGGAGGTGACGCCACCCACGACCGCGACCCGGATGCCGCCAACGGTGTATAGCTTGTAGGGATCGAGCGCCGGGTCGGTGGTGCCCTTGTCGTAGACATTGGCGCCGACGTAGGAGAAGCCGGCGCGCGGGATGACCCGACCGCTCAGGTCATCGAAGCCCTTGTCGAACTCGTGGTTGCCGACGCTCGAGGCGTCCAGGCCGACCGCGGTGAGGAAGTCCAGGCTGGGGTTGTCGTCCTGCACCGCAGAGGTGAAGGGCGACGCCCCGATCAAGTCACCGGCACCCAGGGTGAGCACGTTCGAGCCCAAGGCTGCGCGCTGCGTCAGGATCGTGCAGGCGAAGTTCTTGCCGAGCGCCCCGGTCCCGTTGGAGTCGATACGACCGTGGAAGTCGTTGATGTTGAGAATGTTGATCGGGGTGGTGCCCGCGGGCAGCGGTCCTCCACCGACGTTGATGGCCGCATTCGCGGCCCCGGTGCTCAGCATCGCTGCAGCGGCCAATGTGCTGACCGATGCCGCGGCCGTGATGGTGCTCCTGCGCAGACCCATAGATCCTCCGTGGCGTCCTGATGTAGACGCGGCCCCTGTGGCCACAATTCCTGAACTCTGCCTTACCTGTCCGCAGAATGCGAGGGTCTGATGGCGACTATCTGTGAAAGAGTCCGTGCCATGCCCAGGGCTCGACGCGTGGATCCCACTGCGGGTCGTGCGGCGGTACGGGCCTGGCGCATGGATCCCGATGGTGTCGACCGGGAAACGCGAGCGCTCGCCGTCCGCTTCACGCTCGAAGAACTGGGTATGCGAGCGCCCGGTCGGTCCGTGGAGGTCCGGGTCCCGCCGTGGGGGGCTGTCCAGTGTCTTGCCGGCCCGGTGCACCGACGCGGGACGCCAGCCAATGTCGTGGAATGTGACGACCGCACCTGGCTGGGCCTGGCCTGTGGGGTGCTGACCTGGGCGAGCGCGAGCGAGTCAGGCGCGCTGCGCATCAGTGGTGTTCGGGCCGATCTGAGCGAGGTGCTTCCACTCATGGTCGATGACGGCCCCGGTGCCGCCACGGCATACCCTGGTTCATGTGACTGACGCACCTCAGGGCGGAACGCCGACCCCGCGACACCCGAGTTTCCGGGCCTACATCCTCGGCGGCGCGGTGCTGGGCTTCATTGTGGGCGCCGTGCTCACCTACTCTTCGGTCGGTGCGCCCGAGCTCGCGCAGCGGGGTTATTCGTCGTCGACGGTTCTGGGCTACCTCGGGGTCGGCTTGGGTGCGCTGGGTGCACTGCTCGGGGCGCTCCTGGCGCTGGTGATCGACAGCCGTCGACCGCGCTGACCAGCGCGAACCCTGTGGGAGGATAGGCGTCGTGCCACGCGGAGACGGACGCCTCAGCCACGACATCCTGCCGGGTGAGAAGGGTCCCCAGGACGCGTGTGGCGTGTTCGGCGTGTGGGCCCCCGGCGAAGAAGTCGCCAAACTGACCTATTACGGCTTGTACGCCCTGCAGCATCGGGGACAGGAGTCCGCCGGGATCGCGGCCTCCGATGGCAAGCGCCTGATCGTGTACAAGGACATGGGGCTGGTGTCCCAGGTCTTCGATGAGCGATCCCTGGCCTCCCTGCGTGGGCATCTCGCGATCGGTCACTGCCGATACTCCACGACTGGCGGGTCCACCTGGGAGAACGCTCAGCCGACTCTGGGCGGTCACTCCGATGGCACGGTCGCGCTGGCTCACAATGGCAATCTCACCAACTCCGCAGAGCTGCGCGAACTGGTGGACGAGCTGCGCGGGGACGCCGACCACACCGGCGAGCTGCGCTATGGCAACACCACCGACACCGCGCTGGTGACCGCCTTGCTCGCGCTGAACCCCGAGCGGTCCCTGGAAACGCAAGCGCTCGAGGTTCTGCCGACCCTGCGCGGCGCCTTCTGTTTTGTCTTCATGGACGAGACCACGTTGTATGCCGCTCGCGATGCCCACGGCATTCGGCCGCTCGTGATCGGTCGACTCGAGCGTGGCTGGGTGGTCGCCTCTGAGACCGCTGCGCTGGACATCGTGGGGGCCTCCTTTGTCCGCGAGGTGGAGCCGGGCGAGCTCGTCGCCATCGACGAGGAGGGTCTGCGCTCGCGGCGCTTCGCGCCCGCTGAACCGCGCGGGTGCGTCTTTGAGTACGTCTACCTCGCGCGCCCGGACACCACGATCGCCGGTCGGGGCGTGCACGACGCGCGTGTCGAAATGGGGCGAGCCTTGGCGCGGGAGCACCCAGTGCAGGCTGATCTGGTGATGCCGACCCCGGAGTCGGGCACCCCGGCAGCGATCGGCTTCGCGCAGGAGTCCGGTATCCCCTTCGGGCATGGGCTGGTCAAGAACTCGTATGTCGGCCGGACCTTCATCGCGCCATCCCAGACCATCCGGCAACTCGGCATTCGGCTCAAGCTCAATCCCTTGCGCGATGTCATCAAGGGCAAGCGACTGGTCGTCGTCGATGACTCGATCGTGCGCGGCAACACCCAGCGCGCGCTGGTGCGTATGTTGCGCGAGGCCGGCGCTCACGAGGTGCATGTGCGGATCTCGTCGCCGCCGGTGCGGTGGCCTTGCTTCTATGGGATCGACTTCGCGACCCGCGCCGAGTTGATCGCCAATGGCCTTGCGGTCGAGGAGGTTGGGCGGTCCATCGGAGCGGACAGCCTGGGCTTCATCTCGGAGGAGGGCATGATCGCGGCGACGGGCCAGGCTCCGGATCGGCTGTGCCGGGCGTGCTTCACCGGCGAGTATCCGGTGCCGCTGCCGGTTGATGGCCGGGTGGGCAAGGGTGTGCTTGAGCTCCAGCTGCCGGTTGACCTGACCGCCGAGGCCATCGCCCGCCCCTGACTGCGGCCCCACGCGCCTCACCTTTATCGCTGCCTGCCGGAACCTTCACGTGAGGGTCCCTTCTAAGGGGCCCTCACGTGAAGGTTCCGGCATCAGGCGGGAAACCTGGGACAGGTGGGAACGGTTCGCCACCGCCGTGACTGCGCGCGGATCGGTCGGCGTGAACACATCGACTCCGCGCGCCATACGCTTGACCCGTGAGCGAACCCATCACGTATGCCGCCGCTGGAGTCGACGTTGAGGCCGGTGACCGGGCCGTCGAACTGATGAAGGCGGACGTGCGGCGCGCAACCAGGCCAGAGGTCCTCGGCGGCCTCGGCGGGTTCGCCGGACTCTTCGACGCCAGTGCCCTGGCCGGCATGACGCGCCCGATTCTGGCCACCAGCACCGACGGGGTTGGCACCAAAGTCGCCATCGCCCAGGCCATGGATCGGCACGACACCATTGGCTTGGACCTGGTCGGCATGGTTGTCGACGACATCGTGGTCTGCGGCGCCGAGCCGCTCTTCATGACCGACTACATCGCCTGTGGCTCGGTGGTTCCCGAACGCATCGCCAGCATCGTGGGTGGCATCGCCCGCGCCTGCGAGCAGGCCAGAGTGGCCCTCGTGGGCGGCGAGACCGCCGAGCATCCGGGCCTGCTTGATCCCGATGAGTACGACATCGCCGGAGCAGCCACCGGAGTCGTCGAGCATGCAGACCTGCTCACCCCGGATCGCGTCCAGGCAGGCGATGTGGTCCTTGGACTGGCCTCAAGTGGCCTGCATTCCAATGGCTACTCTCTGGTTCGGCGGGTCATCGCGCACGCTGGCTGGGCGCTGGATCGGGACGTCCCCGAACTCGGCCGCACCCTCGGCGAGGAGTTGCTCACCCCAACCCGGGTGTATGCCGCCGATCTCGTGGATCTCTTCCGCACCGATGGAGTGACCGTCCACGCGCTCTCCCACGTCACTGGTGGTGGGCTCGCGGCCAACCTCGCGCGCGTGCTTCCGGCTGGCTTGCATGCGCGGATCGACCGCGCCACCTGGACCCCCGCGGCGATCTTCCCCTTGGTTCAGCAGCTCGGCCGTGTCCCGCAACTCGACCTCGAACGCACCCTGAATATGGGCGTGGGCTTCGTTGCCGTCGTCCCCGCCGAATCGGTGGATGCGGCCTCGGCGCACCTTCGCGGTCGCGGCATTGACACCTGGGTGATGGGCGAGGTGTTTGCCGCGGACACCGCACCTTTCGACCCCACCGCCCAGGTCGTGCAGGGGGCGAAGGGCGTCGAAGGAGGCTCGGTCCAACTCGTCGGGGACTACCGATGAGTGCCCCTCGGACCCCCACGCGGTCAGCGCTCACGGTCATCCCGGTCCCCGGGCCTGGTGCCGAGGATGTCCTGGTCGCCGAGGATGGCACGGTCTACACGGGGACCGCCGATGGGTCGATCTTCGCGGTCAGCATGGATGGTGACAGCATCACTCGGGTCGCCAACACCGGCGGTCGGCCGCTCGGGCTGGAATGGCTGCCTGATGACCGACTGCTCGTGTGTGATGCCCACCGGGGGTTGCTCGCCGTCGACGTCACGACCGGTGATATCGAGGTCCTCGCCGACTCCGTCGCCGGACGCCGCATGCGGTTCTGCAATAACGCCGCCGTGCTTCGCGATGGCACCATCTACTTCTCCGACAGCAGCACTCGCTGGGGCGTCGAGGACTGGAAACTCGACCTCATCGAAGATGCCCGGACCGGTCGGCTCCTGCGACTCCAGCCGGGTGCCACCGAGCCTGAGGTCCTCCTCACCGGTTTGTGCTTCGCGAATGGCGTCGCTGCCCTCCCGGACGAGTCCGCGGTCATCGTGGCCGAGACCGGCACCCGGAGACTGCGGACGTTCTGGCTTACGGGGGAGAGTGCCGGCAGCGAGGAGACCTTCGTCAAGGACCTCCCGGGGCACCCGGACAATATTGCCCGCGGCAGCGACGGGTTGATCTGGGTGACCTATGCCTCGCCCACCGATCCCGCCCTCACCTTCCTGCAGACTCGCGCGGCCGCCTGGATGCGCCGGGCGGTGATGCGGCTACCCGAGCGCCTCAAGCCCACCCCGAAACGCACCGTCCGGGTGGCCGCTTATGACGCCGCCGGGGCGCTGGTGCATGACCTCGACGCTGACGCCAGCGCCTGGCACATGGCCACCGGGGTCCGCGAGCATCACGGTCGGGTGTGGCTGGGCAGCCTGGTGGAACCAGCGATCGCCTGGCTGGAGCGCTAAGGCTCAGCTGATCGCGCTGGGCAGGATGGCGCTGACAAACTCGTGGACCCGGCGGAACCCGATCGCGGCATACAGCCCCTGACCTGCCGGGTTGCTGCGCTCGACGCCGAGGACCACCGCCGCTGACCGGGCGAAGCCCACTTCGGTCAGCGCCTGAGTCACCGCCCAACCCAGCCCACGACCACGGTATGCCGCGTCCACCGTGATGCTCGAGAGCCGGGTGTCACCAGAGGGCGTCGCCGAGGCAAGTCCCACTGCCACCACCTGGCCGTCCTTCTCCCGCAACGCGATCCACGTCTCGGCCACCGGGCGAGGGGTGATCCAACGAGCCGAATGATGCTCGGCGACGAAGGCCCTGGCGGCGTCACGGTCGATCGGCCCGGGCTCAACGCCAGCGGGAAGAGCGCGCGCCCGCAGATCCCCAGGCCGCACCATCATCCAATCCCACTCACCGGCCGCCCGGCCGCCCAACGCGGTCAGCGCCTCCTGCGCGGCCCTCGGCAGCGTAAGAGAGCGCTCGCGCTCCCATCCGGGGGTCGATCGCCACGGCCGAAGGAGTAGCGCCTGCACGGCGGCACGCGATCCCAACGCCATCGCTCCGGTGGTCCCCAACTGTGACTCGCGCCGAAAGATCACCGCGCCATCACCGCTGATGGGAGGGGCGAGCAGCTGCGGACCCACCTCGTGTGCCACCACCGGGTCCTGACCGCAGGCAGCCAACAACTCGGCATAGGTCGAGAGGGTGTGCACGGAATCAGATCACCGTGATCTGCGGCGCGTACAACGCCATGGCCGCCAACGCCCGTTCGTGGTTCTGCGGGCTCGAGCCAGCGCATCCCTCGGCCACCACTCGCACCGATGCCCCTGCGTCCGCCGCAGGCAAGGCCGTCGAGAGCACGCAGCAGTCGGTGGACACCCCGGCCAGTGTGATCGTGGGCTGAGCGCCGACGATCTCGCGGAGCGCCTCGGTCCACTTCCCAAAGGTGGGTTCGGTGACTGTATGCCGCGTGGTCTCGGCGAGTTCGGGCACGACGGCATACAGCGGGTCAGCATCCGGTACCAGCGCGAACGGCCAGTCGCGGTAGTACGGAGCCCACGAGCCGCCGAGGGCGGGATCAGCGACAAAGCGGGTGATCACGGTGCGCTCCGGCCCGAAGTCGTCCGCCAAGGCGCGCATCCGGGGAAGCGCTGCGGCAAACATCGACGAGCCCCACGCCGAGCGTTGTGGTGACGCGAAGATCTCCTGCGGATCGATCAGCACGAGCCAGTGGTCAGCCACCGCTCCGGGCTCCCGACTCTTGGCGCGCCACCGTGCCCCGACGCAGCACATAGGAGGTGAGGAAACCGAGGATCAAGGCGACGATCACCCCGAGGTTGGCGTAGGACCAGGAGCCCTCCCAGTAGCCGGGCCCGTCCGCGGAGGCGGGGACATGGGCGCTGCCGAAGAATGCCTTGAGGAAGTAGCCCTGCCAGCTATTCCAATCGGTTCCCTCCACCGTGTTCACCACGAGACCCCAACCGATCACGGTCGAGACCGCCAAGCCGCCGATGGAGGTCCAATCCCAGGCGCCATAGCGGCCGCGGACATCAAAGAGTGCGTCCTCGTCATAGTCCTTGTGGCGCAATGCGATGTCACCGATCATGATCCCCGCCCAGGCCGCGAGCGGCACGCCCAAGGTGATGAGGAATGAGGTGAACGGACCAATGAAACTCTCGGCGAAGAAGACCACCCAGATGGTGCCTAGGGTCAAAATGACGCCGTCCACCAGCGCGGCGGCCGGACGCGGGATGCGCACCCCGAGGGAGAGCAAGGTGAGCCCGGAGGAGTAGATGCCCAGCACGGCACCCGAGACCAAGGAGAGGATCGCGGCGAGCAGGAAGGGCACGAGCACCCAGGTCGGCAGCAGCGTGGCAAGTGTCCCGATCGGGTCGCCGCCGATGCCCTGCAGGACGGTCTCATCGGAGCCGGCCAGCGCCAGGCCGAAGATGACGAGAATGGTCGGCGCCAGCGCGCCACCCAGGGTGTTCCAGCCCACAATGGCCGCGCCCGAGGCGTCGCGTCGCTGGTAACGCGACCAATCCGCCGCGATATTGATCCAACCCAGGCCGAAGCCCGTCATCACCATGACCAGCGCGCCAATCATGGCTTGGGCGGACCCGCTGGGGATGGCCATGAGGGTGTCCCAGTTGATCTTGTTGAAGGTCATCACCATGTAGAGCACGGTGATCGCCCCGGTGATCCAGGTGAGCACCGACTGCATCCGCATGATGATGTGGTAACCAGCGACCGAGGCCAACACGATCATTGCGGCGACTGCGATGGCGGCCACGATCTTGGTGCCGGTGCCGCCGCCCCAGCCGAGCCGAGTAAAGATGGTCGAGGTAGCGAGCACCGCCATGATCGCCAGGAAGGTCTCCCACCCGATCGACACCAGCCAGGAGATCACGCCTGGCACCTTCTGCCCGGTCACGCCGAATGCCGCACGCGACAGGATCATCGTGGGGGCCGAACCACGCTTACCGGCGATGGCGATGATCCCGCACAGGGCGAAGGACACCACAACGCCGATGACGGTGACGATCACCGCCTGCCAGAACGAGATGCCAAAGCCGAGGACGTAGGCGGCATACGAAATCCCGAAAACGGAGACATTGGCGGCGAACCACGGCCAAAAGAGGTCTTTCGGCGAGGCGGTGCGTGCCGACTCATCGATGATCTCGATACCGGTGGTCTCGACGCCGAGTCGCTTGGTGGCCTCAGCAGTGCTCTGGGTGCTCATGCGTCAGAGCATGGCAGAGCCGGTCCGGGTGAGGGAATGCCTGGGGTGGAGTCGGAGGTCGCCGCAGAGAGTTATCGCCGACCGGAGGCCCACTGGCCGTAATCGTCGTCTTCCTCGCCATCCCACGTGTCATCAGGCTTGAAGCCCGACTGGCTGGTCGAGTGGTGGAGTTCGCGCTCAAGCGCCGACAGGTCGGTTTGCGGGCTGTAGTACTTCAGCTCGCGGGCAACCTTGGTTTGCTTGGCTTTGGCCCGGCCGCGCCCCATGGCGTGACCCCCTCATGCGTCTGCCGGGGCGGCCTAAGCGGCCCCGGGAATGGTGTGTTCAATCGTGGGGTCAACGGTACATGAGGTCCGGCCATCCTGCGATCCCCGGAAGTCTCACATCGTGGGCATTCGGGGAAATGCGAGGATACGCAGATGACTGACCCGATCGTCCCGCCCGCTCCGGCGCCCCTGGTCCTGCGGGGGCGCCGCTTTGATGCCGGGCGTCCGGCGGTGATGGCGATCATCAACCGGACCACCGACAGCTTCTATGCCGCGGGCCGGCACGCCGACCTCGACACCGCGCGTCGGGCGCTGGACTCGGCCGTTGAGCTGGGTGCCGACATCATCGACGTGGGCGGCGTTCGGGCCGGCCAGGAGGGCCCGGTGGTGACCCCCGAGGAGGAGATCGAGCGGGTGGTGCCCTTCCTGGAGCACATCCGCGCCACGCATCCCGAGGTGATCATCAGCCTGGACACCTGGCGCGCAGAGGTGGCCTTGGCTGCTGCCCACTGCGGAGTCGATTTGATCAATGACACGTGGGCGGGGGCGGATCCCGATCTCGTCGGGGTGGCCTCGCAGATCGGTGCTGGCGTCGTGTGCTCCCACACGGGGGGACTGCCGCCCCGCACCGATCCCGTGGCGGTCACCTATCCGCCGGAGCCGCTGGGGATCGTTACCGACGTGCTCAGCACGCTCCAGCGGGGAGCCGAAGTCGCCCTGGAGGCAGGTATTCCGCGTGAGCGCATCCTGGTCGATCCGACCTTGGACTTCGGCAAGACCACGGCGCACTCCTTGACGACCCTGCGGCATACGGCAGCCGTGGTGGCCCTGGGCTTCCCGGTCCTGCAGGCGCTCTCCCGCAAGGACTTCGTGGGCGAGACCCTGGACCTGCCGGCTGATGACCGCCTGGAGGGGACCTTGGCGGCAACCGCCGTGGCGGCGTGGCTGGGCGCGAGCGTGTTCCGCGCACACGATGTCCGGGCTACTCGCCGCGTGGTCGACATGGTCGCCTCGATTCGCGGCGAGCGAGCACCTGTGGTTTCCGTCCGGGGGGTGCCACCGGAGATGCTTCGCGCGCCCGAGGTCGCGACGGATTAGCCGACGACGCTGCCGCCTCGGATGACGCGCTGCACGGCGAGGTCATCGTCGAGCAGCACCAGATCTGCTCGCAAGCCCGGAGCGCGCGTTACGGGCGGGTGATCGCGACGTTGGTGGACCCCGGCAGCACGTAGATCTGCGTCGAGTTCGCCGAGTACCAACGGTTGGTGCCATCCCAGGTGCCGGTGTTGCTCACGAAGCAGAAGTTGAAGGTCGGCGTCCCCGCGATGGTCACCTTCCACCAGTGGCGTCCGTTGAGATAGCCCTCGTAGGTCATCACTCGGTCACCGGTCAGGCCATTCCACGGGTGCAGCGAGTAGGAGCCGGCCGAGGCTGGTTCGGCATAGTGGACCGTGACCTGCTGGCGGTACCGGGCGATGAATGCGGCATACCGGCTCATCCCTAGTCCGGAGGCGACATTGCCGACGCGCAGCACCGTCAGCCCGGTGTAGGGCGCCCAATCGAAGGCGTTGACCATGTTGTCCCAGCCAGCATTCGTGGCGAGGCCGCCCGCCAGCGCGTTCTCGCCCTTGATCGTCACGCCCAGGGTGCCGGCATGCTTGGCGACCCAGAAGACCAGGTCCTGAGCGAGGGAGTAGTCGGGCGCAGAGGGCGTATTGGACATCTCGAGGCAGGTGAAGTGCAGGGTGACTTTGCGGGTGGTTGAGATCTGCTTGGCCAGCCCGACGATCTTGGTGTAGCCGTGCCCGGTCGCGTCGGAGTTAAGGTCGATGCTGGTCTGGATCAGTCCAGCCGCAACTTCGGCGGCGCGGGGGTAGGCGGGGTTGTTCATCGCCCAGTGCACGCCAGGGACCTTGTACCCCAAGGGAGTTGACCCGAACGAGGTGCCCAGGGCGGTCGAGACAGCGTCGAGCACGGTCTTGCCGTGGGTGATCAGGCTTTGGTTGTACCAGTCGATGAAGTCCTTGCCGTACTGAATGTTCTTGTAGGCGCCCGATGAGAAGAACAGGCCAGCGTCGTCCGGCGGGTTGATCTGGTTCGTGCTGGTCAGGGAGGTTCCCCACGCGGCATTCACCGCGGCCAGGGTTCCGTACTTGGCCATGATGGCGGAGCGCAGGCTGGCCTTTGCGAGTGGGCTATAGGCCTGCAGCGCACCGCGACTCGGGTATCCGGCGCCATTGTCGTGGTAGTTGTAACTCGGGTAGCGGAGCTCGCCGGCCGGGCCGAGCGAGACGTTGATCTCCTGCAGGTCCGCGGCATACGTCGTTGCGTAGTGGGTGCGGAAGGCGGTCGCGAATGCCGAGTACTCGCCGACCACGAGCGGGTCGGCCCAGACCTGGGCCGTCTCGACCGAGTAGTGCTGCTGCTCGCTGAAGTACTTCAGGCCGTTCACGTCCAGGGTGACACCGTTCAGCGTCGCGCCGGTGTATTTGCCCCACAGCCAGTTCGGGATCGGGAAGTCGCAGTCATCGCCGACATTGCCGCCGCAGGCGTGGAAGGACAGGATCGGGACGATCTTGAGGCCGTGGGACTTGATCTTGCTGAACAGCGTGTCGTAGTAGCTCCAGTCGAAGACCTGGTCGGCGGTTTCGACCTTGCCCCACCACACGTCGACGCTAATCGCATCCACGCCGTACTCTTTCGCGGTCAGGATCTGCGACTCGAAGGTCGCCATGTCCGCGGGGTTGACCCAGAGCGGCGCCATGGCGTTGGCGGTGAAGTCGGGGTTATTCGTGGCGGTCGCGGCGTTCGCGCTGGTGGCCGGCGCGAGGCAGGCAATGGCGCTGGCTAGGGCGGCGACGAGGACGGTGCGCAGTGGGGTGGGGGTTTTCATCGGATCTCCGAGATAACGGGTGACCCCCCGGTCCCTCACCGTCGGGCCACAGTGCGTAAACGGTTTTACGAGGGTAGCGGAAGCGCTTACACGCTGGCTAGGGGCCGTGACGGAGGCAACACTGCGGAGGCCGCCCCGGCCTGGTCAGCGGATTCGTCGCTCGAATCGATCCATCGCCCACAAGCCAAAGGCGACTGCGGCAATGGCTATCGCGATCGTCACCGGCGCCGAAGGTGGGGGCTGCAGCCACGCATTCCGGTACTTCAGCCAAACCCACCCCCAATACACCGCAATGCCGGCAACGGCGATCGGGGCGACTCCTCGACGGCGGAACTGTCCGCTCTTGGTGCCATCGGCCCTCGACGCAAAAAAGGCCCCCATGACCAGCGAAAAGCCTATCGGCGCATCCCAGGCCTGATGAGCCAGCAAGTCGCCGGCGAGGACCTTGATGATCGCTGAAAACCCATACGCAATGGCGACGTTCGCGGCATATCGGCCGAAGGTGTTGGACCAGGGCTCACGCAACACCGCCTCCTCGGCGATGGGTGCGCCCTCGGTCATGCTCACCCGGTAATGATGCACGAAACCGCGGATCACAGTGCTCTGATCCGCGGCTTCGGTGGTGGCCAGGGGCGGGGTCGAACCGCCGACCTTCCGATTTTCAGTCGGACGCTCGTACCAACTGAGCTACCTGGCCGGTGCGCTCCCCCAGGGGGCAGCGCGCCCAGCGACTATACCCCATCCTTCGCGGGCTCCGGGGCGCCGGCCAGGCGCGGATCGTCCCCATGCGCGGCCGCCTCCACGGCTTCCGGGGAGGCCACGAGATCCGAGCTTCCTGTCCAGGCCTGGTGCAGGGCGTCGATCACCTGCTCGTCCTCGTCGACCGGGTTGGGATTGACCGGCTCCATCGGATGCTCCGCGGCCCAACGAAGGTAGGCCTGCTCGGCCACCGGCAGGGTCGGGAAGAGCATGTCCTCGCCGATGAGTTCGACCATCCCCGAACGCTTGAGCGGGTCGTAGAGGTCACGCTTGATGCGTACCAGGCCGAACTCGATGCCTTGGGCAGCCAGGTCGCCCTGCATTTCCTTCAGGCCATCGCTGGCGGTGATGTCGACCTCGGTGACGGCCTCGACGTTGAGCAGGAACCAGCGCAGTCGGGCCTGCGGGTATGCCGTGTGCTCCTCGTCGATGATCCGCTGGACGTGGCGTCGCAGGTCACCGATATTGGCGAAGAAGAGTGGTGCGTCATAGCGGTAGATCACGAGCCCGGGCAGGGTCTCGGCGTTGGGATAGTCCGCGACATCGTGCATGCCCGCGATGCCGGGCACGCGACCGAGAACGGCCGAGTGCGGGCGGGCCAAACGCTGGCCCATCTCCAGCAAGGAGAGCGCCACGGCGAGACCGACGCCCGCGAGGATGCCGTAGGTGACTGTCCCGAAGAGGGTGATCAGGGCCAGCATGAGCTCGCGGCGCCGGAACTTCTTCAGCCGGAGGAAGGCGCGGACCGAGACCAGCTTGGTGGCGGCATACACCACGACCGCACCCAGCGCCGCCTGAGGGAGCAGGGCGGTGATCTTGCCGGCGACCAGCAGCACGATCACGACGACGAGGCAGGCGGCCAGCGAGTACACCTGGGTGCGGGCTCGGCTGGCCAGCGCCAGGGCCGTGCGGGAGCCGGAGGAGGACACCGGGAAGCCACCGATCGCGCCCACGGCCAGGTGCACCGTGCCGAGGGCGACCAGCTCGGCCTGTGGGTCAACCTCCTTGTCCGAGGGGCGTTCTCCGGGTAGCGAGGGAGCCGGGAAGCCGCGCGCGATCAGCATGTTGTCGCTATACGCCATCACAGCGACGCCGAGGCCGGCGATCATCAACACCTTGAAGTCTGCCCAGGAGACCGCCGGGACGGACGGCACTGGGAATCCGGTGGCCACCTCGCCGACCACCTTGACGCCCTGGGCGCCCAGGTCGAGCATGACATACGCGACGATGGAGCCGACCACACCGATCAGGGCCGATGGCCATTTTGGCCGGATCCAGTGCAGCCCCAGGATGACCGCCAAGGTGGACAGGCCCACGATGAGCGTGGTCAGGTGAGTGGACAGCACGACGTCAATGAAGGACGTGGCCTGCTGAATAATCGACTCGCCTTCGACCTTGGTGCCGGTGAGCTTGCCGAGTTGGCCGACGACCATCAGGATCGCGGCACCGGCGAGGTAGCCGACGAGGAGCGGCTGGCTCAGGAGGTCGGCGACCACGCCCAGGCGGAAGACCCGGCCCAGGTAACACCAGCCGGCCACGATGAAGGAGAGGGCTGCGGTCAGGGTGATGACTCGCGCGGGATCGCCTTGAGCCAGTGGAGCTACGGAGACCCCCGCGAGCAGGGCAATGGTCGACTCTGGGCCGACCGAGAGGACGCGAGAGCCGCCGACGACGGTGTAGACGAGCATCGAGATCAATGCGGTCCACAGGGCCGTGCTGGCTGGCACCCCGACGATCGCTGAGTACGCCATGACCTGGGGGACGAGGTATGCCGCGACCGCCACACCAGCGATGACGTCTCGATTGAGCCACCGGCGTTGGTACTTGGTGCGCAGGAACGTCAGGCCAGGCGTGGCCGCCTCAAGCGCCTTCTTGAACCAACTGTCGCCCTCCGGCGTGAGGTGGTAGTCGATGGCCGGGCGCCGATGGAGGTCCTCCGCGGGCGACAAGGGGGCTGGCGCATCAGTCGCCGGAACGCTCGCCCCCTCGCCTGGCGCAGTGGAGGCTTCGTCCACTGGGTCTGCGGCCATGGTTACCTCCCGTTTGCCTAATGTTCACCCGGCAATGTACTCCCGTGCTGCGTCGGGAGTACGAGTAAGCCCCCGAACCAGAGGTTCGAGGGCTTGGCTTGTTGCACGAAGTGAGCGATCCCGACGGTGGAGCACGGAGGGAACGCGAGCGAAGTGAGCGACCCCGACGGTGGAGCACGGAGGGAACGCGAGCGAAGTGAGCGACCCCGACGGGACTCGAACCCGCGACCTCCGCCGTGACAGGGCGGCGCGCTAACCAACTGCGCTACGGGGCCTTGCGAAGCAAGACCGGACTTGCGTATCCCCAACGGGATTCGAACCCGTGCTACCGCCGTGAAAGGGCGGGGTCCTGGGCCGCTAGACGATGGGGACCCGATCCAACCGGACCCTCGCCGTCGCGCAGCGCGCAGCGCTCGGATCCGTTGAGGACTTGGCAACTATAGGGGACGCCCGGCGCCGCCACCAAAACGGCCGCTTGGCGGCATACGGCTTGGGGTCGGAACCTTGAGGTAGCGGTCCCTTACAAGGGGCCGGAAGCGCAAGGTTCTGGCAGGCGGCGGGAAAGTTGGGGCGGGTGAGGTTCAGCTGCTGCGGGTCCAGGCGATCAGCCGCTCGGCCGTCCAAGTGGTGACGATCCGGTCGGCTGGTATGCCGTGGGCTTGCGCCCGCGCGCAGCCATAGGCCTTCATGTCCAGCTGGCCCGGCGCATGCGCGTCCGAGTCAATGGCAAAGAGGCATCCGAGGTCCAAGGCCAGGTCGATCAGTGGATCGGGCGGATCGCAGCGCTCCGGCCTGGAGTTGATTTCCACCGCGGTCCCGGTCGCGGCACACGCCTCAAAGACCGCGCGCGCGTCGAACTCCGACTCCGGCCGGGTGCCTCGCGAGCCCTCCACCAGCCGTCCGGTGCAGTGGCCGAGAACATTGACTCGGGGATTCTCGACGGCGGCGATCATCCGAGCGGTCATCGGCCCCTTGGCCATCCGCAACTTGCTGTGCACCGACGCAGTGACCAAGCCCAGGCGTGCCAGCAGCGCATCCGTCTGGTCAAGCGAACCATCGTCGCGGATGTCCACCTCGATCCCCGTGAACACGCGAATCGAGCCGCCCAGGGAGGCATCCATGGCCTCGACGAGCGCAATCTGTCGCGAGAGTCGTTCCGCGGAGAGCCCGTTCGCGACGCGCAATGAGGGTGAGTGGTCGGTCAGCACCATCCACCTCTGCCCCAACTCAGCCGCCGTCAGCACCATCTCGTCAATCGGCGAGCCGCCGTCCGACCAGTCCGAGTGCAGGTGGCAGTCGCCGGCCAAAGCGGCATACAGGTCCTCGCCGCCCTCGGCAAGGGGCCCGCCCACTTTGGCCTGGAGCGAGACCAGGTATGCCGGGAGCTCGCCTCGGGCGCAGTCGCTGATGACGCCTGCGGTCGACGACCCCAGTCCGTGGATCTCCTGGAGTGTGCCAGCCTCGGCCCGGTCGAGTACCTCCTGCGAATCAAGCCCCCGCACAATCGCGGCCGCCTTGCGGAAGGCCTCCACCCGATAGCTCCCCGCCCGCGAGCGCTCGAGGAGGAAAGCGATCCGGCGCAGGCCACTGACCGGGTCGACCGGCTCGGTGATCGGTGCAAGGGACTCCATGGCTCAAGCGATCTCGCTCAGCGCCGCGAGCAGCCGGTCGACATCGCTGTCGTCGGTGTAGGGCGCGAGCCCGACCCGGACGCCACCCACGTCGCCCAGGCCCAGATGCCGTGAGCATTCGATCGCGTAGAAATGCCCCGCGGGCGCATTCACTCCGGCCTCCGCCAGCCGGCCCCGGACCTCCGCTGGCTCGTGCCCCGCCAGCGTGAAGAGCACGGTCGGGGTTCGTGCCGCGGCATTGCTGTAGACCCGGACCCCCGGCAACGCACGGATGCCCGCCTCCATCCGGGCCAAGAGGCGGTCCTCGTGCTCCTCCACCAGCGCCATTGCGGCAACCAGCTGCTCCCGCCGTGTCCGGGCGACATCGTCCGAGCCGCTGAGGGCCGCGATGAAATCGATCGCCGCGGTTGTGCCCGCCATGAGTTCGTACGGCAGGGTCCCCAACTCGAAGCGCTCCGGCACCTGGTCGGTGGAGGGCGCGAGCTTGTCCATGTGCAGGCCCTCAAGGAACTCCGGTGCCGCGGCCGCGATCCCGCAGTGCGGCCCCAGGAACTTGTACGGCGAGCAGGTCCAGACATCGGCGCCGAGCCGACTCAGGTCCACCGGAGCGTGCGCGGTCGCATGCACGCCGTCCACCCACAGCACCGCGCCGACCTCGTGGACGGCATCCGCGATCTGCCGCACCGGTGGCCGGGTGCCGATCAGATTGGAGGCTGCGGTGACCGCCACCAAGCGCGTGCGCGGGGTCAGCACAGCGGCGACGTTCTCGACGGTCAGCTCACCGGTGGCTGGATCAAAGTCCGCCCAGCGCACGGTGGCGCCCACGGCCTCGGCAGCCTGCACCCAGGGGCGGACATTCGCGTCGTGATCGAGCCTGGTCACGATGACCTCGTCCCCTGGGCTCCAGGTGCGCGCCAGTGCCCGAGACAGGTCGTAGGTGAGCGCGGTGGCACTGCGGCCGAAGATGACCCCACCTGGCTCGCAGCCCAGCAGGTCACCCACGGCGGCCCGGCAACCAGCGACGATCTCCTCCGCTCGGCGCTCCGCTGGTGTCACGACCCCCCGATTGGCCACCGCCGAGAGCAGGGTCTCGCGCACGGCATTCGCGACCATCTCGGGGGTCTGTGTCCCGCCCGGTCCATCGAAGTGCGCGGCGCCCTCACGCAGGGCGGGGAAGTGGCTGCGCACCGACGCGACGTCATAAGACATGAGGTCCATCCTGCCCGAGCGGAGTTTGCGGCATAACCTCGTGGCTGCAGGCGTTGCGAACTGCGCCCGTTCACCCACGATGGGGAGAGTGTCACCCGTGAGTTTCCTCGCGCCGACCCCGGCCGATGAGCAACGCCGCCGCGGACTTCGGCGGATGCGCCTGGTCGCGTTGTCGCTGCTCATCCTGGCCGCAGCGATCTATGCCGTGACCCTGCGTCTGGATCACTCCGGCGGCTGGGGTTATGTCAATACCGGCGCGGAGGCAGCCATGGTCGGTGCGCTTGCTGACTGGTTCGCCGTGACCGCGCTCTTCCGGCATCCGCTGGGTCTGCCGATCCCGCATACGGCGATCATTCCGCAGCGCAAGAACGAGATTGGCCGCAACCTGCAGGACTTCGTGGCCGACAACTTCCTGACCGAGGACATCGCACGGGAGAGACTGCGCTCGGCTCGGGTGGCTGACCGGTTGGGGGCTTGGCTCAATCGGCCGGAGCATCGAACGCGGGTCCTTCAAGAGGCAACCCGGGCCTTGCGGGCGGGGCTTGGGAGACTCTCGGATGACGAGGTTCGCACCATCACCACCCAGTTTCTGCTGCCGCGTCTCGCGCGCGAACCGATCAGCCCAATCGCCGGCAGTTTGCTGTCCGGGGTGGTGGAGGAACGCACCCACCATGGACTGGTCGACATCGCGCTGCAGCACTTCCATGCCTGGCTGAGCGAGAATCCCACGACCTTTGCCGCATTGATCGGCGAGCGCGCCCCGTGGTGGTCGCCACCGTGGCTGGACGACCGCGTCATTGGCTGGAGCTACCAGCAGGTGCTGGACTGGATAGCCGACATCCGTGACAACGAGGCCCATCCCGCCCGGGGCGCCCTCGATAACCTGCTTCGTCGGCTCGCTGAGGATCTGCAGTCCGATGATGAGGTCATCGCCCGGGCCGAGGCGCTCAAGGAGCGACTGCTCACGCATCCGCAGGTGGCTGCCACTGTGGTGAGCTTGTGGGGGTCAGTGCGCTCCGCCCTGACCAGTGCGATGGACGATCCGGACTCCTACTTCTACGCGCGGGGCGATGAACTGCTCCAGCACCTGGGGCGGCACCTGCGCGAGGATGAGACCTGGCGCGTACGGGTCGAGGAGCGTCTGGGCGAGGCGGTTGCATTCGCGGTCAACACCTATGGTCATGAACTGGCCGAGGTCATCTCGGTCACCGTGGACCGTTGGGACGGCCGCGAAGCGGCGGAGCGAATCGAGCTGCACGTCGGCCGCGACCTGCAATTCATCAGGATCAATGGCACCATCGTCGGCGCCCTCGCGGGTGTCGTTATTCATGCCCTAAGTCAACTTGCCGGGTAATTCGCGTGTGCTCGGCGAGCGTGCGCGAGTAACCTATTCGCTTAATCGGTAGGCGCCTGCTGCGGCAGCACGGAGGGTGTAACCCCTGGCGGGAGGCATCGTGCACAGCATCTCCATGGAGGTCCGCACGTCGGCCAGCCCTGCCGCCGCATCGGCCTTCGTGACCGATCTGGACCGGCTACCTCAGTGGTCGGTGTGCGTGGCTTCCAGCACTCGCACCTCGGGCGAGGGTGACCCGGGCAGCGAGTACTTGTTGAGATGCCGGTATCTCGGTATCACCATCTCGGTGCACTGTGTCATCACTGAGGGTCCGGACCGCGCCGTCCGCTTCACCGCGAGGACGTGGAGCGCCGCCGGCCGGGTCGTGCTCGAGGTCCGGCCTCAGGGTGAGGGCAGCCTGGTGACCCTGAACAGCGACTACGAATACCAATGGCCGCTGACGCTCGTCGAGGCGGTCATCGCGCACATCCTTGATCGCGCCTGGCGGGATTCCGCGCGCCAACTCGGCCTTGCGCTCGATGCGGTCGCGCAGGCGGAGCGCAACGCTGCCTAAGGTCGCCCGCTCATACCCGCCGCCAGGTCGGCGCTCGCGGCAACAAGGCCCGCGACCAGGGGTTCGGCCGCGGTGGCCGCGCAGACCGATGGAGTTGCCCCCCGGCCAGCGATTCGGACCGTGTGCCTGCTGCCCATGGCCACGATCTCGGGTGCGGCCGTCAAGAATGGCTCGGGTTGGGTCGCTGCCAAGACCACGGCATCGGCCTGGGCCGCATCGGCCACCGCGAGCACATCACTGATCGGGGTGTCTTGGCCGAGGTAGCGGACCCGCCATCCGTGTCGACCAAGGATGACCCCGAAACTCAGCAGAGCGAGGTCATGCCGTTCGCCGGACGGAGCGGCCAGCACGGCCACGGGGCCAGTGCCATCCCCCCAAGCAAGGGCAAATGCGGACAACCGACGGGTGATCAGGTGGCTGGCGAAATGTTCCTGGGCAACGCTCGCTTCACCGCGCTCCCAGCGGGCACCGAGATCTTCGAGATAGGGCAAGATGCCCTCTTCTATCGCGGCCTCGACGCCGGCGGAGGTAAAGAGGTCGTCCAAGGCTGCCTGGGCGACCGGCTCGTCGAAGCGATCGACAGCGGCCGCAAAGAGCGGACGGAAAGCGGGGGGCACCGGACCGCATGATGGGCCGGATGGACGGGTCGTCCCGGCGCGTTCGGCGGCGAGGACACGCTGGGCGCCTTCAGCGGCAGGGACCCCGTTGGCTTTGAGCGCGAGAACTTCGCGCACACGACGCTCATCCGCCGAGGTGTACACCCGATAGCCGCCCGCGGTTCGGGTCGGTCGGAGCAAACCGTAACGCTTCTCCCACGCTCGCAGCGCATGCGTCGACATGCCAACGCGTTGGCTCAACTCGCCAATGCGCATTGCGGAGGTGGGGCTCACTTGGGTGACTGTAGTCCTGCAGGCAACCTTAGACAAACATTTGACACAAGACAGATCGACGCTTACCGTTCAGCGCATGATCGAGCGCATCGCCGTGGTGGGTTCAGGAGTGTCTGGCCTCACCGCGGCCTACCTGCTCTCGCGGGTGCACGAGGTCACGATCTATGAGGCTCAGGATCGCCTCGGTGGACATGCGCACACACAGACAGTCACCGGGGCTGGCGGCCAACCCCTTCGCGTTGACACCGGATTCATCGTGCACAACGACCGCACCTACCCTCATCTGCTCAAGCTGTTTCGGGAGTTGCGGGTCGCTACCTCGGCTACCGAGATGTCGATGAGCATCACGGATCCCAGGTCCGGAATGCAGTACGCGGGTGGCCGCGGCGTGCGTGGCCTTCTCGCCCGGCCCCGCCAACTGGCCTCGCCCGCGTACCTTCGCCTCTTGGCCTCGATCCGCAGGTTCCATCGCTTTGCGACTGATTTCCTGTCCAGCACCGCTGACGACGATCTCACCAGCTATGGCGACGTGATCGCCGGTTTCCCCGACGAATTCATCGAGTGGTATGCCATTCCGCTGGTCTCCTGCGTGTGGTCCAGCGGGCGCGGGGACGCGTTAACGTATCCAGCCCGCTATCTCTTCGAGTTCCTCCAGCATCACGGGATGTTGGAGATCGGCAATTCGCCACAGTGGCGGGTGGTTGACGGCGGCTCGGCTACGTATGTCGAGGCTATCGCCCGCCAGCTTCAGTGTGTCCGTCGGGCTTCGCCGGTGACCTACGTCCGCCGCGAACCAGAGCGCATTGTCGTGGCCGGTCCCGACGGGCGTGTGGAGGAGTATGACCGCATCGTCATTGCCACCCATGCCGACGAGGCCCTCGATCTACTCGCCGATCCCAGCCCGGCCGAACGTGAGCTATTGGGGGCGTTCAAGTACTCGCGCAATGACACCGTGCTGCATACGGACTCCTCGCTGATGCCCACCGCCCGCCAGGCCCAGGCTTCGTGGAACTACCGAGTCACGCGGCCGGAGGATGACATTGTCGGACCTCTGGTGACCTACTGGATGAACCGACTCCAGCACCTCGACAGCGACACGCCGCTCTACGTGACCCTCAATGGTGAGGGTCTGATCGATCCGTCGACCGTGCTTGCTCGCATGGAGTACGACCACCCCATCCATGATCGGGCTGCCGTGCTGGCCCAGCGGCGCCGTCACGAGATCACCACGGCCAGAACGGCATACGCGGGTGCGCACTGGGGCTGGGGCTTCCATGAGGACGGTGCGCGATCGGGTGTAGAGGCGGCCGAAGCCTTCGGGGTGACCTGGTGAAGGTCGCGGATCTGCCTGCTTTGCCCGCCCTTGTGGTCGGGCGAGTCCGCCATATGCGGCATCTGCCGATCGAGCATGCCTTCGATCACCCCCATTACCAATGGCTGATCGACGTTGACGCCCCGCCGGCGCTGCCACGCTGGCTTGAGCCCTGGACCCAGATCCGGGCCGAGGACCATCTGGCCGGCAAGCCAGGACTGCCCGGCCTCAAGGACGCTGTGCGTGACCTCCTCGGGCGCACCGGGATCGAGACCAGCGCTGCCGATCGGGTGGTCATGCTGGCCCACGCACGAGTCCTGGGGCACGTGTTTGATCCTATGAGCGCCTATTGGTGCTTTGACCCCACAGGTGACCTGCGTGGGGTGGTTATCGAGGTGCACAACACCTATGGCGGTCGACATGTATACGTCGTCCCGGCCGCCGAAGTGGCACGCGCCGAGGTTGGCAAGGAGTTCTACGTCTCGCCATTCAACGACGTGGCCGGGGAGTACCAGATTCGAATTCAGTTGGACCGCAAGGCACTCGCGATCGCTATTCGGCTCCGGCGTGATGGTCAGCGTGTGCTGAGCGCCGCGGTTCAGGGCGACTGCCGACCCGCGACCTGGGCGGCGGTCACGCGAATCGCACTGCGGCATCCGTTGATGCCGCAGCGAGTCTCAGCGCTCATCCGTGCCCACGGCATCTGGCTCTGGGCCCGAAGGCTTCCCGTGCATCCCCGCCCAGGCCACCCTCGGGAGGGCATTCGATGACGACTGGCGATGTGCGTACGTTCGGTGGAGCCATGCCATCGATCCGGACTATTGGTGCTGGACTGACCCGCGGGGTCGTGGCCAGGCTGCTCGTGCGCTCGATCTGTAGTCGGCTGCCCGTCCAGGTGAACACGGCGGACCGCGGCAGCTTTGGCGGCGGGGACGCAGACTCACCGACCCTGGAGATTGTGCGCCCAGATGCGCTCTACCGGCGACTCGAACAGCATCCCAAGATCGGGCTGGGCGAGGCCTACATGGCCGGCGACTGGCGCGCTGGTCCCGGGACCGATCTCGCGGATGCCTTGGTGCCCTTCGCGGCCCGGATGGGTCACCTGCTGCCGGAGCGAGTGCTCCGGCTCCGTGTGCTGGTTGACCGGGCATTACCGCACCATCAGCGAAACACACTCTCCGGTTCCCGACGCAAT
>WBZP01000332.1_pt1 | contig 64947 bp, 67 predicted proteins | sample 5204301 | NCBI WGS metagenome assembly WBZP01 (sample SAMN12412401, study PRJNA552823) | activated sludge metagenome | isolation source: activated sludge from nitrification reactor of wastewater treatment plant... | place: USA: Pennsylvania | collected 2017 | reverse complement strand
GCGCCTACTGGGCCTCTACGCCTGTGGGCTCGGCCTGGCGATCGAACGTGCGCAGCTGGCCGACCGGTTGCGGGTCATCAACGAGGCGTCGGCGTCGTTGGGGCATCGAATGGACGAGCACGAACCGGCGGGAGCCCCGGTGCGCTTGGCCACGGTTTCGTCGCTGTCCGGCGCGGACCATCCCCTTGACCGGTTGTCATTGCGCGAGTGGGATGTGCTGCGCAGCATCGCGCTGGGAAAGACCAACGCTCAGATCGCCGCCGGGTTGTTCCTGGCCGAGAACACGGTGAAGGTTTACGTCAAGCGAATCCTGCGCAAGCTGGGTGCGTCGAACCGGACCGAAGCCGCGGGGCTATATCACCGATTCACGCGCCGTGCGCCGTGACATGTCCCGCGTAGGCAGGGTCTGCAGCGGAGAGGGAGGCGACGCGAGGGTTCCGCGTGACCGCGGCAGCAAAGAACCGTCAAGGTCCTCGCCGGCGGCCGGCGCGGGGGCGTCCTACTTGTGCGCGGGGCGCTTCAGCAGGTACTGCAGCCATCGAACGTCGAGCAACATGGTTCCCAAGATAGGGACCGAAATTAAGGGCGCAAGCCTCCAGAGCTAATACGTCGCTAAGAAAAGTTGCCAATTTGTCATCAATTTTGCCCGCGGCCTATGCGGTCGCCGGTCGGGCGGTCGGCCTTGCGGCGGTGGCCGTCGCCAGTTAGGCGGTCTTGTCGACCGCGCTCGGGATCTTGGCACGATTCTTGCGATAGCATCAACCGGCCCAGCTAGAGGAGGTCGGGGATGGCCGGACTGTGGCAGTTGCCGGGACTCGTGAGTGTGGCCGCGGTCGCGGCGTTGGGACTGGCCGGCACGGCGTCCGCCACGCCGGGGCCGGGTACCGAGGTCGACACCGAGGACGCGTCGTGCACGGCCGGTTTCGCGGCCCAGGGGCCCGACGGTGGCTACTACCTGCTGACAAGCGGTCATTGCGATGCCGGTGACGGCTCGGAATGGACCGACGCGCAGGGCAACCCGGTCGGTCGGATCACCGCCAGCATCGACGACGGCGACCAGATGGACGCCTCGATCATCCGGCTCGATCCCGGCACCCCGGCGCCCAACGGTGGTGCCGGCGGCTACCCGATCCGCGATGTGCTCGCCCCCGGCCAGCTCGTGACGGGGATGCCGTTCTGCAAGATCGGGGCCGTCACGGGTGAGACGTGCGGGGTGATCAAGAGCGTCGACGGAAACGTGGTGGAGGCCAGCGTGTTCAGCCTCGAGGGGGACAGCGGCAGCCCCGGCTTCGTCAAGAACCCGGATGGGACCGTCAGCGCCGTAGGCCTGCTCTCGTCCTCACCCGAAGGCGACGACTACACCACCTACTTCATCGCGGTGCAGCCGGTGCTGGCGCAGTGGGGACTCAACATCCTGCCGTAGGCCTCACTTCAGCGTGACGCGGATCGGCAGCCGCTTGAGGCCGCCGACGAACAGCGTCGAAATGAGCTCCGGGTCACCGGCCAGGTCGATGGACTCGATCCGCGGGATGAGTTCGGTGAAGAAGCTGTTGATCTCCATCCGGGCCAGCGACGCGCCGAGGCAGAAGTGCACGCCGTAGCCGAAGGACAGGTGCTTGTTGGGGTCGCGGCCGACGTCGAACTTGTCGGCGTTGGTGAAGACCTCCTCGTCGCGGTTGGCCGAGACATAGCTCAGCAGCACCGCGTCGCCCTTCTTGATCGGCACGCCGCGGATCTCGGTGTCGGCCTGGGCGGTGCGCATGAACTCCTTGACCGGAACCACCCAGCGGATGATCTCCTCGACGGCGGTGCCCATCAGGGACGGATCGGCCTTGAGCCGGGCCAGCTGGTCGGGGTTCTGCAGCAGCGCCAGCATGCCGCCGGCCAGGCCCGCGCTGGTGGTGTCGTGGCCCGCGCTGGCGACGATCGCGTAGTAGGACAGCGTGTCCATGTCCGTGAGCGGCTCGCCGTTGATCTTCGCGTTGGCGATCGCCGAGGCCAGATCATCGGTCGGGTGCTCCCGGCGGGACGCGGTCAGCTTGGTGAAGTACGCGAACATCTCCATGATCGCGGCCATGAACGCCTCGGAGGCGTCGGCCGAACCCTCGCGCGCCATCTCCTCGTCGTTCGCGCCGAACAGTTCCTGGGTGAGCTTGAGCATGAAGCCGAAGTCGGACTCCGGCATGCCCAGCAGCGTCAGGATCAGGTAGAGCGGGTAGTTCACCGCGATGTCCTGGGCGAAGTCGAGCTCGGGCCCCATCGTGGCCATCTTGCCGACCCAGATCTTGGACAGTTCGTCGCAGCGGGTCTGCAGCTTCCGCAGGGCCGACGGCTTGAACCAATCCGCGCCGACCTTGCGCAGGTCGCGGTGGTGCGGGTCGTCGGTGTGGATCAGGGTGCGCAGACCGACGCCGGCCTCCCGTTCGGCCCGCTGCTTCTCGTCGAACTCGGCGATCTCGAGGAAGGGGCGCGGGTCGTTGGTGAACAGCTCGTTGTCCCGTTCGATGTCCATGATGTCGGCGTGCTTGGTGATCGCCCAGAACGGCGCGTAGGGGGGCACGTCCACCCAGGAGACCGGCGCGTGCGCCCGCAGGTGGGCAAGCGCCTCGAGCAGCCGCTTCTCGTCGGAATAAGCCTTGGGATCGGCCAGCACCTTGGCGGCGGGGTCCATGATCCGTACTGACATGCGGCGCTCCTGTCGTGTGTTGCAACCGCATCAATCCAAATCTGGACATATCGCCAGGTAAATACCGCCCACGGAGTGTTTCCCTTACCCCAAGGGGATATCCCGGAGTCCGCAGTCCGGCGGGCACCGCGGACGTACCATGGCGCGATGCAGGACAGCCTTGCCCCGGCGACGGAGTCGCCGTCCGGGGCAGCCGACGAGCAACGTCTCCGGGCGGTGCTGGACGGGCTGCGGTCGATCGCCGACACCGCCGATCCGCAGTGGCGGCCGCGTCTGGCCGACGCGCGGGCCATCGTGGAGGGGGCCTGGGCGACGCTGGCCGATCTGCTGGACGACACGCCCCACGCCGGGGCGGTGCTCGACCTGTTGCGCCGGGTCACCGTCGCCGATGACGCCGTCCTGCGCGCCGCGAAGGGGCCGAGAATGCTGGGCGAGGCCCTGGCCCGGCTGGAGTCGGCGCCATCGACCGTGGCGGAGTTGGCCGTGCTCGGCCCGCAGCTGACCCGCTATCTCGGATTCGACCGCGCGATCTTCTCCCGGATCGAGGACGGCGTCTGGATCTCCGAGGCCGTCTATGTCGTCGACGACCCGGAGTGGGCCGACGAGATCAACCGCATCGGCAAGGAGCAGCCGCAGCGCCTGGTCCCCGGCCTGCACGAGACCGAGGTCGTGCGCCGCAACGAGCCGATGATCGTGACCGACGTCCAGCGCGACACCTCCCGGGTGCACCGCCGGATCGCCGAGGCGTCCCGCTCCGACTCCTACGTCGCCGTGCCGGTCATGGCAGGTAACCGGTCGTGGGACTGCTGCACGCCGACTGCTACGTCCAGGGCCGCGACCCGGACGCGACGGACTGCGAAACGCTTGCCGCCTACGCGAAAGGTCTGCAGCTCGCGCTGAGCCGGGCCCGGGCCGCCGAACAGCTCAACGCCATCGGGTCCCAGCTGCGGACCATCGCCAACGAATGCCACGACAGCGTCGCGAGTGTCGGGGAGTTCTCGTTGGGGAGCGCGCCCGATGAGCGGTCCACCGACTTGCCCCTCGCGACGCGCGTGACCAAGAAGGCCGTCGACTCCGTGCGCGAGGTGTTGACCGCGCGTGAGGTGCAGATCCTGGAACTCATGGCCAAGGGCATGAGTAATGCCCGGATCGCCGCGCAGTTGGTCATCTCCGAGGGCACCGTCAAACAGCACGTGAAGCACATCCTGCGCAAGCTGCGCGCCGGGAACCGGGTGGAAGCGGTCTCGATGCTCTACCAGTCGGACGGCGCCTCCTAGCAAGGGAGTACAAGGTCCCCCCTAAGGAAGAGCGATAGTGCCCCTTGGGGCGACGCCCACACGCCGCCGGGCCGTGATGATCGCTGTGTGACTGTGTCGGCTGCCCCGGCGGCCCGGACGGGCCGCCTGCCCGGTGTCGATGGAATCTGGGCGCTGATCGGCGCCGACTCGGTTGTCTTCGCGATCCTGTTCGCGAGTTTCATGACCGAGCGCCGCCATGCCCCGGGTCTCTTCGAAGCATCGCGGCAGTCCCTCAACCTTGATCTCGGCGGCATCGACACGCTGATCCTGTTGACGAGTTCGTGGACGGTCGCGCGGGCGATCCAGGCCCTCAGACGCGATCAGACACGGCGGATGTCGCGCTACCTGTTGGCCGGCGCGCTGACCGGAGTGCTTTTCATGGTGACCAAGGTCGTCGAGTACATCGGCAAGATCGCGCAGGGCATCACGCCCGCCACCAACTCCTTCTACATGTGGTACTTCACCCTCACCGGAATCCACCTACTGCACGTGCTCCTGGGCACCGGGCTGCTGAGCTTCGTCTGGCTGCGTTCGCGCCGCGGCCGATACGGCAGCACCAATGCGGCGGTGCCGGAATCCGTTGCGTCGTTCTGGCATCTTGTCGATTACCTGTGGATCGTGTTGTTTCCGCTGCTGTATCTGATGAAGGCGGCCGGTTGATGTCGCTGCTGGGTACGCGCGCCACCAAGGTGTGGCTGGGCCTGATGGTGTTGACCATCCTGACGACGTGGGTGCTGTCCAAGGATGTCGTCAACCCCGCCGCGGCCGTGACCGGCATCTTCGTGGTCGCGGCGGTGAAGGTGCGGTTCGTGATGCTGGACTTCATGGAATTGCGGGGTGCCCCCGTCGCGGTTCGGGCGGTCTTCCAAGGCTGGATCGTCGTCGTGACGACCCTGATTCTCGGCTTCTGGTTCCTGACCCCAGGAACCGGTTGAAATCGTTGAAAGAGAGGTTGATTCGTGGCGACCATCGATAGACAGAGTTCGCTGAAATTCGGGCTGTGGTGCAACTGGATCTTCGTCGCCCTGACCGCGATCGGGTGGCTGGGCATCGCGCACTTCATCATGCCCGCCCGCGCCGACCTCGGGCTGGATGCCACGAAGGTCTGGTTCACCGAGACGCACCGTTGGGGTGTCATCGTCGGGTGCACCCTGTTCTACATCGCGGCCGGGATACTGACGCCGGGGTCCATCGCCTTCGGCATCATGTTGTCCAGGATCGAGGGACGCCATCCGCTGTGGTCGTTCACCACCGCGGTGTGCGGGGTGTTCATCTCGCTGATCGTGTTCCTCAACTGCTGTGCCTGGATCGTCGCCGCCTACCGTCCCGAGTACGGAGCCGATGTCATCCAATCCTGGTACGACTGGGCCTGGTTCGCGTTCCTGCTGGGCTGGATCTACCTGTCCATCGAGATGGCGGCGACCGGTGTCGTCGAGTTGATGGACGATCGGCCCCGACCGATGATCCCGCGCTGGTTCACCTGGCTGACCCTGGCCGGCGCGCTGTCGATCATCACCGCCGCCGGGCCGGCGTTCTTCAAGAGCGGGCCGTTCGCCTATCACGGGCTGCTGGCCTTCTACATGCCCGTGGTGGTGTGGGGCGCCTACATCTCCGGTACAACGTGGTTCATGCTCCAGGAGCTCAAGCGTGCACCCGACCGCTCGGAACCCGTCGCATCCGCGGCGTGAGCAGAGGCGATCAGGACGGCTTCTTCTTCTCCGGGGTCCAGGTCGCGGGTAGCCGCTTGGTGCCGTTCATGAAGTTGGACAGCAAGAGGTCGGGCTCGCCGACCTCCAAATTGGGCATCCGGTGGTAGATCTCACGCATCTGCGCCTTGAGCACCTCGCGGCCGAGAATGTGACCGAGGCAGTAGTGCGGGCCGCCGGCGCCGAATGACTGGTGTGGGTTGTGCTTCTCGTCCCGGCTGATGTCCATTGCCATCGAATTCTCGAAGACGTCCTCGTCGCGATTGCTCGCGATGTACCACATGACGACCTTGTCGCCCGCCTTGAAGGTGACGTCGCCGAGTTGGTAGTCCCGGGTGGCGGTACGCCGGAAGTGCATCAGCGGCGGTTCCATCCGCAGCACCTCGTTGACCGCATCGTCCACCCGGCCGTCGAAATCCGCCATCAGGTAGGCCAACTGATCGGGATGCTGCTGGAAGAGATCCAGGGCGCTGGCCATGGCGTGCCGGGTGGTGTCGTTGGCGCCGGCGGCCAGCAGGGCGAAGAACACACCGACCTCGTCCTGGGTCAGCTTGTTTCCCTCGTACTGCGCCTCGGCGACCCAGCTGAGCAGGTCGTCGCCCGGATTCTTCATCCGCTCCGGCACCAGTTCATTGGCCAGGGTGGCCAGCTTCATCGACGCGTCGGCGAACACCATCAGCGGTGAGCCGATATGGGCGTACTCCGGGTCATTCCAGCAGGCGAACTGCTCGGCTGCGTCCATCGTGTACTGGATCTGGTCCTTGTCGGTGATCCCGAGCATGCTGCAGAAGACCTGGCCGGGTACCTCCTTGGTGATCAGCTCACACAGGTCGCCTTCGCCGAGCGGAGCGACGTTGTCGACGATGCCCCGGACGATGCCGGCGATCTTGTCGGTCATCTTGCGGATGTTTCGGGGGGTGAACGCGACGGTGACGATGTTGCGCAGCTCGGTATGTCGCGGCGGGTCGGTCACGATGAACGACAACATGGTCTCCAGTTGCGGGAAGTCGTCTATGAAAACGCCTTCGGCGGAGCTGAACACCTCGACATTGCGCGAGACCTCACGCAGATGGCCGTGTTTGACGATCGACCAGAAGCCCTTGGCGTTCTGCAGGTTGGGATCCAGGGAGTCGGGCGGCTCGTTCCAGCTGATCGGCTTGTTGTCACGCAGCCATTTGAACGCCTGATGACGGTAGGCCCGCGGTTTGGCCCAGAACTCCAGGGAGTTCAGCCGGGTGTCCATTTCCTCGGTCGACGCAGTCATTGTTGTCCTCAGCTCTCCAGGTTGCCGGGCGCGGGCCCGGCGGTCGTCGAAGCGAGGCTATTGAGGATGTGACTGCCGCCACATCGGCTTATGGGGTCAACTTTCTGCGCCAGAGGGGGGATAGCCCCGGGTTTGTTCGCGGTACCGTGCGACGGCTTCGGTGCGGTTGGCGGCGCCCAATTTGTCCATGATGTGCCGTAGGTGCGATTTGACCGTTCCCTCGGAGATGAACAGCCGCGTACCGATCTGCGCGTTCGTCTTTCCGGCCGCCAGCTGGTTCAGCACCTGAACCTCACGGCGGGTCAGCCACTGCGAGATGTCGCCGGTGACCGGCTCCGACGAGGGATGATGCTCTGCCGACGTGGGGTCGGCTGCGTCGGGGACCCCGCCGAGCACGTCGGTGATCGAGTCGAGCCGCCGGGAGTGCTCTTCGGCGCCGGCGCGCAGGGCGCGCATCCGTTCCACGGCGATATTGCGTTCCATGATCGCCCCGAGCCCCTCGGCGAACACCCCCAGCACATCACGGTCCGCCGGCCCGACGTCCCCGAGGTCGGTAGGAGCATCGGCATGCAGCAGGGCGACCGGCGTATCCCAGATATGCACCGCCGCAGCTACATACACGTTGGACTTGACGACGGCGACCAGCCGGGAGTTCACCCGGGGGTCGGACAGCGGGTCTTCCACCAGAATCGGCTGCCTGGTGCGCAGCATCGCGCTCTCCGGTAGCGGGCCACGCAGCCGGCGGGGGTTGGCTCGCCCCACCTCGAGCAGAGTCGCCGCCATCTGCGCGTCGCCGACGGTGTGCGCCGAGCGGACGAACCAGGTGTTCTGACGGATCAAGGAGAACAGCACCCGGCCGAAACCCGCCCGGCACAACTCGGCCGGGACACGGTCGGCGAGGTCGTGGTTGCTCGACACGCGCCTCAACCGCGCCAACGCCTCCTTGGTGGCAGTGGCGCGAGTGGTCTGGGGCAGTTCGAAGCGGGAGACGGCATCGGCCGGGTCAACCGTTCGGTGCGGGGCTACCACGGGTCCAACGCTATGTACCCCCGGTGGCGGACGCATCTCCCAACAGGGGTAATTGCCCTGCCACTCGATGTAGACGGTCCTCTAGAGATCGACCACGGTGATCGACGCGGTGGGACAGCTCGACGCGGCGTGTTCCACCATCTCGCGATCTTCGCCGTCCACCGTCAGTGTGCGGGGTGTCATCAGTCCGTCGCCGTCGTCGGCGATCTCGAAGTAGTCCGGCGCGTGCATTTCGCACAGGCCGATTCCCGAGCAGGTGCTGCGGTTGAAGACGATTCGACATCCGTGGGCCACGTCTGCTCCTTATCGCGCCGGTCCGTCAGTACCACCACAACACCCGCGAGATTCCGGCGCCAGTCTCCAAAAGGAAGGTCTTTGCACACCGGAAGGGGCAGCAGTGCGGGCGGGTCCTACCATGACGCGCATGCCCGACAACCCGTTCGACCCTTCCCGGTGGCAGCCCGTCGAGGGCTTCGAGGATCTCACCGACATCACCTACCACCGCCACGTACGCGACGGCGTGCCGCAACCGACCGTCCGGGTGGCGTTCGACCGCCCGGAAGTCCGCAACGCGTTCCGGCCGCACAGCGTCGACGAGCTCTATCGCGCGCTCGACCATGCCCGGATGTGGCCGGAAGTCGGTGTCGTCCTGCTGACCGGTAACGGTCCCTCGCCCAAGGACGGCGGCTGGGCGTTCTGTTCCGGCGGTGACCAGCGCATCCGCGGGCGTAGCGGGTACCAGTACGCATCGGGGGAGACGGCCGACACCGTCGACATCGCCCGTGCGGGGCGACTCCACATCATGGAGGTTCAGCGCCTCATCCGGTTCATGCCCAAGGTGGTCATCTGCCTGGTGAACGGGTGGGCCGCCGGCGGCGGGCACAGCCTGCACGTCACCTGCGATCTGACCCTGGCCAGCCGCGAACATGCCCGGTTCAAGCAGACCGATGCCGACGTCGGCAGCTTCGACGGCGGTTACGGCAGCGCGTATCTGGCCAAGCAGGTGGGCCAGAAGTTCGCACGCGAGATCTTCTTCCTCGGTGATCCCTACACCGCCGAGGAGATGCATCAGATGGGTGCGGTCAACCGGGTCGTCGACCACGCCGATCTCGAAGACGTCGGCCTGCAGTGGGCCGAGAAGATCAACGGAAAATCGCCTCAGGCTCAACGGATGCTGAAGTTCGCGTTCAACCTGCTCGACGACGGCCTGGTCGGGCAGCAGATCTTCGCCAGTGAAGCCACCCGGTTGGCTTACATGACCGATGAGGCCGTCGAGGGCCGGGACGCCTTCCTTGAGAAGCGCGACCCGGACTGGAGCCGGTTCCCGCGCTACTTCTGAAGGGATATGCGCGGTCCGCAGATTTAACCCCTTTGGAAGATGTGCAGGCGTAGGTTCGGACGTCACGATTAGGGCGACGATCTAGGGAAGGGTTTGCCCATGCGGACGAAGGCTGCGGTTCTATGGGAACTCGGCGGCAAGTGGGAGGTCGAGGATGTCGAACTCGATCCGCCCAAGGCGGGCGAGGTGCTGCTCAAGCTGACCGCCAGTGGGATGTGCCATTCCGACTATCACCTGGTGACCGGCGACATCCCGGTGGGGCTGCCGTATGTCGGCGGCCATGAGGGCGCGGGGGTGGTCGCCGAAGTCGGGCCGGGGGTCACCGATGTCGAGGTCGGCGATTCGGTGGTGCTCAGCTTCCTGCCCGCCTGCGGTAAGTGTTCGCACTGTGCGCGGGGCATGACCAACCTGTGCGACCTTGGCGCCCAGATCATCCAGGGTCCGCAACTCGACGGCACCTATCGCTTCCACGCCAAGGGCAAGGACCTCGGCCAGATGTGCCTGCTGGGCACGTTCTCCGAGTACACCGTGGTGCCCATGGCATCGGTGGTCAAGGTCGACCCCGACACGAATCTGGAGAAGGCGGCGGTGATCGGCTGCAGCGTGCCCACCGGCTTCGGCAGCGTCACCAACACCGCCGGCGTTCGGCCGGGTGATGCCGTGGTGATCATGGGTGTCGGCGGTATCGGCGCCAACTCGGTGCAGGGCGCCAAGGCTGCCGGCGCACGCCATATCGTGGCCATCGACCCGGTGGAGTTCAAGCGCGACCAGGCCAAGATCTTCGGCGCCACCCACACCGCGCCCGACGTGCCGACGGCGCTGGCGCTGATCACCGACCTGACCCGTGGTGTGATGGCCGACGCCTGCATCATCACCACCGACGTCGCCGAGGCCGGTTACGTCGCCGAGGCGCTGAGCCTGGTGGGCCGGCGCGGCAAGGTGATCGTCACGGCCATCGGCCATCCGACGGAGTTGACCATCGGCGGATCGTTGTTCGAACTGACGTTGTACGAAAAGTCCATCCACGGAGCGTTGTTCGGCTCATCCAACCCACGCCACGACATCCCGCGGTACCTGGAGATGTACAAGCTGGGCGAGCTCAAGCTCGACGAACTCATCACCCGCGAGTACACCCTCGACGAGATCAACAAGGGCTACACGGACATGCTGGAGGGGCGCAACATCCGCGGGGTCATCCGGTACTGAAGGCGGTAGTGAAGGCCGGGCCGATCAGCCGACGTTGGCTCCGGGTGCCGACATCATCCGGTGATAACGGGCGACGGCCTCGGTGCGGTTGGTGGCGCCGAGTTTCCGCAGGATGTGCTTGACGTGTGATTTGACAGTGCCCTCGGTGACGAACAGGCCGGTCGCGATCTGCGCATTGGTCTTGCCGGAAGCCAGGTTTCGCAGCACGTCCCACTCGCGCAGCGTCAGCCGTTCGCCACGCTCGTCGATCGGTGCGCCCGCCCGGATCGATTCGCCGGAGGCGTCGAGGCCGAGTGCGGCGGTTTCCACCACATCAGCGGTGAAGTCGTCGGCGATCGCCCGTACACCCGCCACGTAGTCCGATGTCGCCCGGCGGACCGCCTGCAGTCGGTCCATCAGTTGGGCCCGCTCGATGGCAAGCCCGAGACCCTCGGCATATGTGCCCAGGATGCATCGGTCGAACTCGTCGACCTCGCTGTCCACGTCACGGTCGGCGTGGATCATCGCGACCGGCTCACCCCACGCGAGTACCGGTGCGGCGACATAGCTGGTGGTGCCGGTATACCTGATGAACTCGGCGTGCACCCGCGGGTTGGTCTGCGGGTCCGTGATCACCATCGGCGCACCGCGGCGCACCATCTCACTTTCCAGCAGCGGCCCGTTGAGCCGTCGTGGGTGGGCGCGGCCGATCTCGACCAGCGCTCCGCCGAAGTCTGGATCGTCGATCGCGAAACCCGAACGCGCGAGCCAGGTTCCCTGCTCGATGCGGGAGAACAACGCGCGACGGAAGCCGATCCGTCGCACCTCGATCGGCGCCCGCTCGGCCAGTGTGCTCGCTGATGCCGCATTTCGTAACGCGGAGACCGCCTCTCGCGCGCCGGTCGCAACATCCGCCCGCCGCTGCAGCAGGGCGTCTTTGACATCGGCCTGTGCGGCAACCGAATCCAGCATCAATGCGGCCGCACGTACCGCCGGCAGCTGCCCGGAATCGGCCGCCAGACATCTGGCCAGCGCGCGGCGCGCCGTTTCCAGGGCATTGTCGCCGGCGTCCAGCTCGGCGTCGGCCGGCAGCGCCAGGTCGTCATCGTCGAGCAGGCCCGATGCGGCGCTGACGACCTCACGCGTGCGTTCAAGACATTCCAGATCGTCCGCCGGACGGTGATTCGCAGCCATATCGTCTCCTTACTGGGCCGGCGGCAGGTAGATCGTCTTGTAGACCTGGAAGGCGTCCAGGCCCTCCGGTCCCAGCTCCCGACCCATCCCGCTGTCCTTGATGCCGCCGAACGGAGCCACCGGCTCGTTCACGTAGTGGTTGACGCCGACAGTCCCGGACCGGACCTTGCGCGCGACGCTCGTGGCGCGCTCGGCGTCCGAAGACCACACCGTGCCGCCCAATCCGTAGGCACTGTCATTGGCGATGGCGACGGCCTCACTCTCGTCCGAGTACGGGATGACAGACAGTACCGGCCCGAAGATCTCCTCGCGGGAGATCACGGCGTTGTTGTCCACGTCGGCGAAGACCGTGGGCTCGACGAACCAGCCCCGGCTCTGGGCCGCCGGGCGCGAGCCGCCGGTGGTGAGCCGTCCCTCCGCCTTGCCCTTGGCGATGTAGCCCTCGACCCGCTCGCGCTGCCGGCTCGAGACCAGCGGCCCGATCTTGGTCTCCGGGTCGAGCGGATCGCCGATGGTCAGCGCCCCGGCCAAACCGGTGATGGTGTCGACGATCTCGGTGTAGCGGCTGCGCGGCGCCAGCACTCGGGTGTTCAGCCAGCAGATCTGGCCGTTGTTGAGCAGGGTCGCGCCGAAGAACGACTCGATCGACCCGGCGATGTCGGCGTCGTCGAGAACGATCGCCGCCGACTTGCCGCCCAACTCCAGGGTCACCGGGCGCAGCAGGCGGCCGCACGTTTCGGCGATGGCGCGGCCGGCGGCGGTGGACCCGGTGAAGGAGACCTTGTCGATGTCGGGGTGCTCCACGAGGTAGGCGCCGAGGTCGCGGCCGCCGGGGACCACGTTGAGAATCCCGGGCGGCAGGCCGGCGGCGATGGCGGCCTCGGCCATCAGAAACGCGTCGAGCACGGTCTCCTCGGCCGGCTTGAGCACAACTGAGCATCCGGCTGCGAGTGCCGGGGCGATCTTGAGGAACGAGATGCCCTGCGGGACGTTCCATGGCACGATCGCCGCGACCACGCCGACCGGCTGTCGCGAGACCAGGGAGACACCGCCCAGCATGCCCTGGCGCTCCTCCTCGACCGGGGCGCTGTTCATCACGTCGCTGTAATAGCGGAGCAGCAGGGGCGGGAACCCGGCCTCGAACTGCTGGGCCAACCAGATCGGCATACCGTTCTGCATCGACACCCGGGCCGCGGTCTCGGCGCCGCGGGCCTCGAGTTCGGCGGCGAACTTCTCCAGCACGTCGGCACGCTCTTTGGGGTGCCAGGTGGCCCATCCATTGGGATCATCGAATGCCGCGCGAGCGGCCGCCACCGCGGCGTCGACATCCGCCCGGCCGCCACGCGGCACCGAGCCGATGGTCTCTTCGGTGGTCGGCGACTGAACATCGATGGTCTCGGACTGGGCGGGATCCCGCCACTGGCCTCCGATGTAGAGCTGGCGGTAGTCGAGCGTTGGCATCCAGGCCTCCGAATCGCGGTGTGATCGCTGTCACGAACAGCGTTGCAGAATTGGGTCGAAATTTCAATTGTTATTATGGTCAGGCCAAAGTGGAACTGCTGGAGGCGGCGCGCCCCGCAGGCCGGGCCTCCTGGCTCAGCAGGTCGTCGACGATTCGGCGCAGCCGCAGGCTGGCGAGGTCGGCCTGGAAATCGACGCCGTCACGCCACCTCTGGTAGCCGGAGTGCCGGGCGGCCATCTCGAGCACGGCATTGTCGCGCTGGGCGACACCGGCGAGGAAGGTCCTGAGCCGTTCGGTTGCCGCGGGCCTGCCGAGGGCGTAGTTGCGGGCGCTCGTCATCACGACGTGCGTCGAGGTGTCATCGATCGGGGTGATGGCGTGGATGCGCGTGGTGGTCAACGTCTCGCCGGCCGGTGTTTCGACATCCCAGCGCTGCAGGTGCAGAGCGGGGGAAGCGAAGGTCCCGGTTTCCGTGCGCTTGTAGTCGATGTCACGTTCAAGGTCACCGGCTTCGGCCTCCCAGTCGGTGGGGCGGGCCGGCGGCAGCACTCGGGTGTACCGCACGGTGGTCTCGGTGACTTCGACCTCACTGAAGGCCGGCATGCTGCGGATCGACGCCGGGATGTCGGCCCCGTGCAGGACCGGTGCGTAGCTGAAGTCCAGGTAATGCTCATGGACCATCATGAAGTTGGCCGCCACGTCCCAGGCGGTCTGGAAAGTCTCCCAGCCGGGCTCGCCGACCCACGGGACGGTCGGCGGTCGGCTGATCGCCGCCGCACCGGGGGAACCCATCCAGATCCAGATGTACGGCGGCTCTTCGATGACCGGAAACGCCTGGACCTTCATTCCCGTCGGAACACGGTCCTGGGAAGGAATGTGGGCGCAGGTGCCGTCATGGTCATAGGTGCAGCCGTGATAGCCGCAGACGAGTTGTTCACCGTCGACGATGCTGTGTGTCAGCGGGAACGCCCGGTGGGCGCAACGGTTCTCGAAGGCCGACAACCGGCCGCTCTGACCGCGCCAGAGCAGGACATCATCGCCGAGGAAACGCCTGCCGAGCGGGGCGCTTGTCACCTCGTCGACGGTCGCGGCGGCATACCAGCAGTTCCTCGGGTAATTGGCGGTCACAGGTCGAGTACCAACCTCGGCGTTCGAGAGCGCGACACGCACAGAATCATGTCGCCGGCCTCCTTGTCGGGTGCTTTGAGGACCGAGTCGAGATGTTCCGGGACGCCTTCGAGCACTTTGGCTTTGCAGCTGCCACAGACGCCCTCATAGCAACTCGTCGTGATCGGCACCCCCGCCGCTTCCACCAACTCCAGGATCGAGTCGCCGGCCTCCACCCCGAGCGTTATCCCGGAACGCTGGCATACGACTTCGAATCGATCGAGGGCCTTGGCTTCCTGCTCCGCGGTCGGTGCCTTTGCGGCGAACCGCTCGACGTGCAATGAGCCTTCCGGCCAATGGGCGCAACGCTCTTCGACTGCGTTCAGCAGGGCCTCGGGACCGCAGCAATAGACCAGGGTGCCGTCCTCGGGCTCGCCGAGCAATGCATCGAGGTCCAGCAGTCCGTGCTCGTCCTGCGGCCAGATGGTGACGCGGTCGGGATATCGATCGGCGAGTTCGCCCGCGAAAGCCATTGAGCCCCTTGTCCGGCCGCCGTAGAGCAGCGTCCAATCGCCACCGGCGCGTTGCACGTTCTCCGCCATCGCCATGATCGGGGTGATGCCGATGCCGCCGGCCACGAATCGGTAGCGGGGCGCGTCGATCAACGGAAAGTGGTTGCGGGGACCACGAGCCCGTACCGGATCACCCTCATTGAGCTTGTCGTGCACATGCTGCGAGCCGCCGCGGCTGTTCGGTTCGAGCAGCACCGCGACCCGCCAGGTGTTCGAATCCCGCGGATCCCCGCACAGCGAATACTGGCGGGTCAGGCCGTCGGCGAGGATGAGGTCGATATGCGCCCCGGGCTGCCACCGGGGCAACTCCTCATCGTCGGGGTGGACGAGGTCCAGCACCACGACACCCTCGGCGGGCGTGCCGCGACGCCGGACGATCAGGTCCGCGGTGTATTCGTGAACGCCGGCCGTGGACATCGATTCCGGTCAGGACACCGTCACCGTCGCGGGCAGGTGCTTGAGACCACCCACGAAGTTGGTGTGTGTCACGCTGCCCTGCCCCACCTCGATGGACTCCAGGCGGGGTAGCAACTGCTCGAACATCACCCGCAACTCGAGCTTGGCCAGATGCTGGCCGACGCAGGTGTGCGGACCGAAGCCGAAAGCCATGTGGTTGTTCGGGTTGCGGTCGATGTCGAACTTGTTCGGATCGGCGAACAACTCCTCGTCGCGGCAGGCCGACTGGAACAACGGCATGATCCGATCGCCCTTCTTGATCAGTTGGCCGCCCAGTTCGTGGTCCTGCTCGGCGCGACGCATGAAGTGTTTGACGGGCGCGACGTAGCGCAGCCCCTCCTGGATGAGCCTGCCGATCAGATCGGGGTCCGCCTTGACCCTGGCGAGCACGTCGGGGTGCAGCGCCAACTGCTGCAGGGTTCCCGCCAGCGTGGCCGAGGTGGTGTCGTGGCCGGCCGTGCAGATCGCCATGAACCAGCCGTAGGAGTATGGCGCGGGCCAGTACTCGCCGTCGGGCGTCTTGGCCAGGGATATCAGGGTGGCCAGGTCGTCGCGCGGGTTGGCGCGCCGGTCTTCCACCAGGACATCGAAGTACTTGTAGAACGTCTGGACGGTGGCCGCGAATTGCTGGGCCATTGCCTCGGGGCTGACCTCGACGTCGACGCCCTCGGTCTGGTGCTCGGGGTCGGCAGTGCCGAAGAACTCCTGGGTCAGCGCCATCATCTGGGGCTCGTCGGAGGCCGGCACCCCGAGCAGCGTCATGATGACGTGCAGCGGGTAGCCCAGAGCCCAGTCGTCGACGAGGTCGATCTGCTTCCCGCCCGCGGAGAGAGCCTTGAGTTTCTCGATGGACTCGTTGGCCAGTTCGCGGGTCTGCCCTTCGAGCGCCTTGAGCCGGCCCGGCTTGAAGTAGTCGAACACGATGTTCTTGACCGTGGTGTGCTCGGGGGGATCGAGGAACGGCAGCGCGTCCATCAACCGCAGACTCCCCCCGAGCAGGCTCTTGGTGAACTCGTCACCGGCCTGGTTGGCGAGGATGGGGTTGTGGGCACCCGGGTGGTCCCCGCCACCTGCGGAGAACACCTCGGGCTGCAGGCTCTCCACCTCCTGGATGTCGGCGTACTTGCTGACCAGCCACAGCGGGTCGTAACCCTCGACCACGGCCTTGCCGACCGGCATGTTGTCGCGCATCCACTTGTAGGCCTCGTACAGCGAGGGAAGGTCGGCGTGCCCCTCGGGGAGCACGATCCGGCGGGCGATCTCGTCCGGAAGGATGGCTTCCTTGGTGTCCTGGGCGGTTGTCACTGCAGTCCTCTTTCCGACGTGGCCTCAGCATGGTTGATGGCGTGACCCAAGTCTCATCGGGCGGGCGTCCGCACGCGTCACCACTAGGTGGAGTCATTGCTCCCGCTTTCGGGGTATTCGTCGCGCCGCGGTTCGGTCAGGTCTCCGGGCAGCCCGCGTCGATCCAGGCCACGACCCGATCGATGTCCTCGTCGGAGACCGGATCAAGGTAGGCGGGCATTCGCATGATCCGGGCTCCATCGGGTGCCGGTTCGAGGTCGGAACCGAACGGTGCGACACCTTGCAATGACTTCACCAGATTGGAGTTGCCGCCGTCGCCGACGGTGATCAGGGGTCGTCCGCCGACCTTCATCGCGACGAAGCGGTCCCGCGTCACGCCGCGCCAGAACGGGCCGTGCGAGGACACCTCGGCATCCGGTCCGCCGACCGAGCGATCCAGGATGTCGATCACATCTGCGAAGTTCATGGTCATCCCACCTTTCTTTTCGGGTGGCCGTCAGGCCGCCGAGATTCCGCCGTTGACGCTGATCGCCTGACCGGTGAGCTTCGCGGCGCCGGGGCCGCATAAGAACACCGCCAGCGCGGCGATGTCGTCGGCATCGGGCACGCCGAGGGCGGCCTGCTTGGCGGCGCTGGCGAAGAGTTTGGCGCTGAAGCCTTCGCCGGTCGTGATTCGATCGGTGGAGGCGGTGCCGTACACCAGCGACGGCGTGAGGGTGTTGGCCCGGATCCCGTGGCGCTTCTCCTCGATGGCGATCGTCCGAGTGAACATGACGATGGCAGCCTTGGCGGCGCCGATCATCGCTTCGCCGGGGGTGGCGGTCTTGGCGGCGTCGGAGGCGACGTTGACGATGATGCCCCCCTTGCGGGCGCGCATACCGGGCAGAACCGCGCTGGCCATATGCATGGCGGGGGTGGCCATCTCGGTGAGAATGCGGCTGATCTCGGTGATCGGGATGTCCTTGAACAGCTCCGGTGCGATGCCGTCGGCGGCCGTGGTGCACATCAGGATGTCGATGCCGCCCAGCAGTCGTCCGGCTTCGGCCGCGAGATCTGCGGCGTCGGCCGGGTCGAGCGGGCTGCCGGCCAAGAAGTGCGCCTCGGCGCCCAGGTCGCACAGTGCGGCGGCGGCGGCTTCACCGCGCTCTACGGTGCGGCCGACGATGACGATCCGGGGGACCCCGGCGACGGCCAGCGCCCGTGCGGTGGCCAGGCCGATGCCGGCGGTGCCCCCGACGATCAGCGCACCGCACTCGGTGAGGTTCTTCGCTTGGGGAAGTTCGATCTCGGTCGTCATGATGCTCCGTTCACAGGGTGGTCCGGCAGACCACTTGGCTGCGGTTCTCGAGTTCGAGCGCGGCGATGAACGAGTCGATCTCCGCGCTGCGGATCAGGGAGTTCTTGGAGGCACGGACGCCCTCGGCGCTGCTTGCGACGATCTCTTCGGCGAGTTCGACGGCCGCCGGCACGATCTGTTCGCCGTCGACGGGCACGATCCGGTTGGCCAGCCCCATTCGCACCGCCTCGTCGGCCTTGACGGTGCGCCCGGTGAACGAGATCTCCGCGGCCCGGGCCGGACCGATCACCCGGGACAGGTGCCAGGAGGCGCCCAGTTCCCCGATCGACAGCCCGACCCGCACGAAGCCGGCGCTGAAACTCGCTGTGGCGGTGGCCAACCGGATGTCGGCCGACAGTGCCAGCGACAGCCCGCCGCCCGCGACCGGGCCGCTGATCGCGGCGATCACGGGGTAGGGCAGCGACCGCAGGCCCGACGTTCCCGCCGACGCGGTGTCGACGAGCTCGTTGAACTCGGGGATGGTCATCCGGGCGATGACCTCGACCTCCTGGAGATCGAATCCGGTGCAGAAGGTGGCGCCGCCCGCACCGGTGATGATCAGCGCCCGCAGCGGCGCCTTCCTCAGCACGTGCGCGAACCAGGCGATTTCGCCGAACATCTCGACGGTCTGGGAGTTGCCGCGGTCGGGGCGATTCACCGTCATCAGGCCGACGCCCGGCTGCGGCTCGCTGAAGAGCAGCGTCTTCGCCTGGCCGAGTTCCGCGGCGATGTCGGCCATCGGTCGGGTGGACACCCGATTCCAGTCCGGCATCGCTCAGCGCCCGGTGAAGTTCGGTGCGCGCTTCTCCCGGAACGCGGCCAGCGCCTCGGGCATGTCCGCGCACCGGGTGAGCAGCGCCTGCCCCCGGCTCTCCAGTTCGAGTGCCGCTGCGAACGAGCCGATTTCGAGGTTGGACTGCAGTGCCCGCTTGGACAGCTTGATACCGCCGGGGGAGTTGGCGCAGATCTGGGCGGCCATCGTCAGGGCCCGCTCGATCAGGTCGTCGGGGCCGGTCACGAAGTTGAGTAGCCCCAGCCCTTCGGCCTCCCCGGCTTCCACTATCCGGCCGCTGAAACACATTTCGGCGGCCTGGGCCGGCCCGATCAGCCGCGGCAGCAGCCATGACACCCCGAGATCTCCGGCAGAGAGTCCGATCTTGACGAAGGCACCGTTGAACTTCGCCTTAGGTGAGCCCAGCCGGATGTCGGCCATCAGGCTCAGCGCGAAGCCCCCGCCGGCGGCCGCACCGTTGACTGCGGCGATCACCGGGACCGTGATGGCACGGATCGCCGACAGGGCGCGCGCGGCGCGATTCTGCTGATCGAACATGCCCAGCGGCGACAGGTCCGGCAGGCGTTCCGCATCGTCGAGGTCATATCCGGCGCAGAATCCCGCGCCCGCTCCGGTCAGGATGACGACGCGGACATCGTCGTCATCAGTGAGAACACGTGCGACGTGTTCGAGTTCGTCGAACATGGTGACCGTCATGGCGTTGAGCCGGTCCGGCCGGTTCAGCGTGATCAGACCGACTCCCGCGGCGGGCTCGGCCACCGTGAGCGTCTGGTAATCGCCGCAATCCATGGTTCCTCCCGGGGCTCAGTCGAAATTGGGCCGGCGCTTATCCACGAAGGCCCGCAGACCTTCGGCGGCCTCGCCGTGCTCGAAGAGTTCTTGGATCTGGTCCACCTCGTACTGCAGCCCTTCGGTCAGCGGCAGATCGAAAGCCGCGCCCACGGTGCGGACCACGGCCTGCTGCGCGGGGGCCGACGCCGCGCACAACTCGGTGGCGAGTTCGCGGGCGACAGCAACGGCCGAGCCGGCCGGCGTCAACCGGTCGATCAGCCCCATCCGCAGTGCCTCGGCGGTGTCGACCTGGCGGCCGGTGAGCATGATGTCCAGTGCGGCACCGCGACCCACCAACCGGGGCAGCCGCTGGGTACCGCCGGCGCCCGGGATGAGGCCGAGCTTGACCTCGGGAAGGCCGAGCCTGGCGTCGGCCCCGGCGACCCGTAGGGTGCAGGCCATCGCCAGTTCCAGACCGCCGCCCAGCGCGAGTCCCTCGATGGCCGCGATCGACAACGCCTGGTGTGCGGCCAGCCGGTCCAGTCCCGACCTGAGACCGTCACCGTAGGCCTTGAACGAGGCGGCGTCCACGCTCGTCATGTGCTTGATGTCGGCTCCGGCGGCGAAAAAGCCCGACACTCCCGATGACACGATGATCACCTTCGGCGCCGAGGCGTCCGCGTCGTCGAGGGCGGCGTGCAAACCCTCGGTGATCGCCGGGCCGAGGGCGTTGGCCGGCGGGCGATTCAGCACGATGTGCAGCACCGGCCCGTCGGCCGACCAGCTGACTGCTGGCGTCATTCGCTGGCTCCTCCTTGTTCCTCGTTCCTCGGAACGTATCGGTCGACTCGCGGCGCGCTCATGCCATCGTCAATCCGCCGCTGACCGAGAGGGTCTGGCCGGTGATGTACTCGGCGGCGTCGGAGGCGAAGAAGGCCACCGCCGCGGCGACGTCGGTCGGGGTGGCCAGCCGGCGCATCGGCACGGATCGGGTCATCCCGGCGAGCACCTTGTCGGCGTCCTCCCCGGAGTTGTCGGCGAACTTGCGCAGCGCCGGGGTGTCGGTGGGGCCGGGGCAAACGGTGTTGACGGTCACCCCCTTGGTGGCGACCTCGCGGGCCAGCGTCTTGGTGAAGGCGATGATCCCGCCCTTTGCCCCGGAGTACACCGCCTCCAGCGAGGAGCCCACCCGCCCGGCGTCGGAGCCGATGTTGATGACCCGGCCGAAGCCGCGCTCCATCATGCCGGGAACCACGGTGTGGCAAACCCGCAGCGCGCCTTTGAAGTTGATGTCGAGGATCTTGTTCCAGAAGTCCTCGTCCGTCTTCACGAAGGGCATGAAGTCGTCCCACCCGGCGTTGTTGACCGCGACCTCGATGTCGCCCAGCTCCCCGGTGACGTCGGCGACTGCGGCGCGAACCGAGTCGGTGTCGGTAACGTCGACGGATACGGGGATCGCGTTGCCGCCGGCAGCCACGATCCGGGCGGCGGTCTCCTTGGCGGCGTCGAGATTGAGGTCGGCGACGGCGACCCGGAAGCCGTGGGCGGCGAGGGTTTCCGAGATTCCGCCGCCGATGCCCTGGGCACCGCCGGTGACGAATGCGACTCGAGGGGTCATGTTTTCAATGCCTTTCAGTGGTTGCGCTGTCTCAGGGTGCTCAGTGGCAGGAGGGGCCGTCGGGGTCGGGAGTCCAGTCCACCGGGCCGGCGACTATGCAGTGGCTGGTGAGCTTGCGGCCCAGAATCGTCTGCGCGGCACGGGCCGCATCGATCACGGCCGGCAGGCTGACGCCGGTCTGCACACCCATCTCGTGGAACATGTTGATCAGGTCCTCGGTGGCGATATTGCCGGTCGAACCGGCCGGGACCGGGCAGCCGCCCAGTTCCCCGAAGCTGGACTCGAAGCTGGTGCAGCCGGCCTGCAACGCCGCGTAGGCATTGGCGAGTCCCTGGCCTCGGGTGTTGTGGAAATGCGCGGTGATCTCGATATCGGGCAGTCGTTCGATGGCTGCGGAGAAGATGTCGAAAACGTAGGCCGGGTGTGCCATTCCGGTGGTGTCGCCGAACCCGATCTCCCGACAGCCGGCCGCGGCGAATTGTTCGGCGAGTTCCAGGGTGCGTTCCATCGGGACCTTGCCCTCGAACGGGCAACCGAATGCGGTGGCGATCACGGCCGTGGGCTTCAGGTCCTCGGCGTCGATGCGCTTGACCAGAATCTCGTTGTCGGTCATCGACTCGTCGATGAACCGGTTGACGTTGCGCTTGTTGTGGGTCTCCGACGCGCTGACGAACAGCGCGACCTCGTGGAAGCGTTCCCGGACCTGCAGCGCGTTGTCCAAGCCGCGGCTGTTGGGAACCAGCACCGTCAGCGACACGTGCTCGGGGACGTCGATGCCGCCCAGCACCTCCACCGCGTCGGACAACTGCGGGATGACGTCGGGTCGGACGAAGCTGGCGACCTCGATGCGGTCCAGGCCGGTCTGCCCCAGCTGGTTGATCAGCCTGATCTTGTCGGCGGTGCTGATCACCTCCGGTTCGTTCTGAAATCCGTCGCGGGGACCGACTTCCCGGATGTGGGCTGCGGCGGGCAGTTTCGGGCTCATAGCTGACTGATCTCCTTCTCCAGTTCGTCCCGGAATTCCGGGGCTGCGACGGTGACGAGGCGGCGCGCCCGCTCGCCGATGCTGCATCCGCGCAGGTGCGCGGCCCCGTGTTCGGTGACGACGACGTCGACGTCGGCGCGCGCGGTGGTCACGATGCCCCCGTCGAGGCGCGGCTTGATCGTCGAACGGCCGCGGAAGGTGGAGCGCACCGCGATGATCGAGCGCTTACCGGTCAGGGCGGCGGCACGGGTGAAGTCCACCTGCCCGCCGATCGCCCCCACGTAGACGCCACCGCTGACCTCCGCGCCCACCTGTCCGGACAGGTCGACCTCGACGGCGAAGTTGACCGAGACCAGGGAGGCCAGTTGGGAGAGCACCTGGGGGGAATGGGTGTAGCTGGTCGGCAGGAACCGCACCGGTAACTCGGGAACACGCTTGTAGAGCTCCGCGGAGCCGAGCGCGGTGCCCACCACGATCAGCCCGGCATCGAGTTCCTTGCGTTGCCCGGTGGCCACTCCGGCGTCCACCAGCCGCATCAGACCGTCGGTGATCATCCCGGTGTGGAAACCCAGATCACTATGTCCGGCAAGGGAATCCAGCACCGCTGAGCCCAGCGACCCCACGCCGAGCTGGACGGTGTCCCCGTCGTCGACGAGCTCGGCGATGTGGGCGGCGATCCGGCGGTCCACGTCGTCGGGATCGCGCGACGGGTCTTCGGGTAAGGGGCGGTCGGTGCTTATGGTGGCGGTGAACCGGTCCAGCGGGATCTTCTCTGATCCGATGGTGGCCGGCATCTGCGCGTTGATCTCGGCGATCAGAACCGGTGTATGCGGCACCGCGTCGGCGACGTAGTCGACCCCGATTCCCAGCGAGCACCGTCCGTCGGAGTCCGGAGGTGACACCTGGACCAAGCCGACGTCGCATGGCAGGTGGTGCTCGGCGAACATTCGGGGCAGCGCCGAGTAGTGGCACGGCACGACCTCCAGGCGCCCGGTGCGGCTGAGTTCACGCAGTTCGCCGAGGCCGCCGTAGGACACCATCGACACCCGGTCGGGCATGGTGACCGCGAGTTGGTCGTTCCAGGACAGTCCGGTGAACGTGCGGATCGGTCCGATGCGCGCGTTCTGGGTGATGAGTGCGTCCACCAAGGGGCGGGGCTCGGCTGCGGCCTGTCCCCACCACACCCCGTCGCCACGGATGAGGAATTTGGTGAAGTCGATCAAGTGGGGACTCGCTGCAGCAGAGTTCCGGTGCCCAGGCCGCCGCCACAGCACATCGTGACCAGGCCCAGATCCGCCTCGCGCCGTTCGAGTTCGGCCACCAGGGTAGCGATCAGTCGCGCTCCGGTGGCTCCGACGGCGTGGCCGAGCGCGATCGCTCCACCGTTGACGTTGACCCGATCGGGGTCGGCCTTCAGTTCTCGCTGCCACGCCAGCACCACCGACGAGAACGCCTCGTTGATCTCGAACAGGTCGATGTCGTCGACGGTGAGGTTGTTGCGCTCGAGCAGTTTCCGGGTCGCCGGGATGGGTCCGGTCAACATGATGATCGGATCGACGCCGACGGTGGTCTGGTCGATGATCCGGGCGCGGGTATTCAAGCCGTGCCGGTCGGCCGCCTCGGCGGAACACAGCAGCACCGCCGCAGCACCGTCGGAGATCGGTGAGGAAGTTCCGGCGGTGATCCGCCCGTCCTGCTTGCGGAACGCCGGTTTGAGTCCGGCCAGCGTCTCGGCGCTGGTACCGGGCCGCACACACTGGTCGCTGGTGCGCACCTCGCCGTCCAGCGTCATCGGCACCATCTCGGCACCGAACCGGCCCTCAGTGATCGCCGTCGCGGCCAACTCGTGTGAGCGCGCGGCGAACTCGTCCATCTCCCGGCGCCCGATGTCCCAACGGTCGGCGATCAACTCGGCGCTCTCACCCTGGTGCACGAAGCCGTAGAGCTCGCGCAGTTCCGGCGGCCACGGGTCGCCGTACAGTTCGCTGATCTTGGCGGGGGAGTCGATGGGAACATGGCCCATGTGCTCGACGCCGCCTGCGATCACGATGTCGTGGGTACCGGATGCGATGAGAGCGGCGGCCATCTCGACGGCGGTCTGCGCGGAACCGCAGCGGCGGTCCAGCACGGTGGCGGGTACCTCGGGGGGATATCCGGCCTGCAACCAGGCGTTGCGGCCGATGTTGCGGGACTGCTCGCCGAACGGGGCGGTGCAGCCGATGACCAGGTCCTCCACCGCAGCCGGGTTCATCCCGGTGCGGGAGATCAGATCGGTGTAGCAGGCGGCGAGCATCGCATTGGGATGCACGTTGCGGAACCATCCCCGCTCCGGGTGAGATTTGCCGATCGGGGTGCGGACCGCCTCGGCGACGAACACCGGACGGCCGGCGCGGGTGAAAGGACCTGCGACAGTGCGCGTCATGTCAGATCACCGTCCCGCCGTCGACGGGCAGCACCTGACCGGTGATGTAGGAGCCTGCATTGGAGGCCAGGAACACGAAGCTGGGGGCGATCTCCTCCGGAGTCGCCCACCGGCCCAGCGGAATTCGGGCCAGCGTCTTGGCCGCCAGCTTCTCGTTCGACCGGATGTTCTCGGTCATGGCGGTGGCCGCCAGTGGGGCGATCGCGTTGACCGTGACCGACTTGCGTGCCAACTCCTTGGCCAGCGACTTCGTCAGCCCGATGATCCCGGCCTTGGCGGCGCCGTAATTGACCTGCCCGATCGTTCCGGTCAGCCCGGCGGCGGAGGTCACGTTAATGATGCGTCCGGTCCCGTCATCCGGCAGCAGACCCTGCGCGGCGTGGCTGCACAGGAAGCTGCCCACGAGATGAATGTCGATGATGCGACGGAAGGTCTCCTCGGTCTGGTCGGCCAACATCGCCGGGGCGATGGCCCCCGCGTTGTTGACGAGGATGTGCAGGGTGCCATCGGCCAGTGCGGCCGCTCGGCCGGCGGCGTCGATCGCGGCCGCGGCGTCGCGAACGTCGAAGCCGAACGGCTCCGCGCGACCGCCCGCGGCGGCGATCGTGTCGGCCACTGCGGCGGCGGCGTCCTTGTCGATGTCGGTGACCAGCACGGTGGCCCCCGCGGCGGCGAACGCCTGCGCGACGGCGGCGCCGACACCACCGCCGGCGCCAGTCACCAGCGCCGAACGCCCGTCGAGGCGGAACGCGGCCGCCAGTTCAGCCGTGGTTGTCATCAGTAGCTCCGGGGCAGGCCGAGGACATGCGAACCGAGGAAGTTCAGGATCATCTCCTGACTGATCGGCGCGATGCGGGTCAGTCGGGCCTCGCGGAAGTACCGGGCGACGTGGTACTCCTCGGAGTAGCCCATCCCACCGTGCGTCTGCAGGGCGCGGTCGGCGGCGTCGAAGCCGGCCTCGGCGCACAGGTACTTGGCCGTATTGGCTTCTCGCCCACAGGGTTTGCCGCTGTCGTAGAGCCAGGTCGCCTTGCGCAGCATCAACTCCGCGGCGTCGAGTTTGGCCAGCGAGTCGGCCAGCGGGAATTGGATGCCCTGGTTCATCCCGATCGGCCTGCCGAACACCTCGCGCTCGTTACCGTATCGGACGGCCGCGCGTAGCGCGGCGCGGCCGATGCCGAGCGCCTCGGCGGCGATGAGGCAGCGCTCCGGGTTCAGGCCGTCGAGGATGTACTTGAAGCCTTGGCCTTCCTCGCCGACGCGGTCCTCGACCGGAATCTCCAGGCCGTCGATGAACAGTTCGTTCGAGCTCACCGCGTTGCGGCCCATCTTGGGGATCGGCCGGACGTCGACCTTGGTGCGATCCAGATCGGTGAGGAACAGGGTCAGGCCGTCGGTCTTGCGGGGGGAGTCCTCGAACTTCGTTGTGCGGGTCAGCAGCAGGATCTTCTCGGACTCCATCGCCTTGGAGATCCACACTTTGCGACCGTTGACGATGTAGCGGTCGCCGTCGCGCTTGGCGAAGGTGGTGATCCGGGTGGTGTCCAGGCCGGCGCCCGGCTCGGTGACACCGAAGCAGACGTGCAGATCGCCGTTGACGATGCGGGGTAGGGTGCGGGCCTTCAGTTCCTCGGAGCCGTGCAGGATCACCGGGTGCATGCCGAAGATCGACATGTGAATCGAGCTGGCGCCGTTCATCCCGGCGCCCGTCGCGGCGACCTCCTCGAGCAGGATGCTGGCCTCCGTGATGCCGTATCCGTGGCCGCCGTACTCCTCCGGGGTGGTGATGCCCAGCCAGCCGCCGTCGGCGAAGGCGTCGTAGAACTCCTGCGGGAACTCGTGGTTGTGGTCCTTGGTCATCCAGTAGTGGTCGTCGAACTTGCCGGCCAGCTCCGCCACGGCGGAGCGGATGGTCCGCTGATCGTCGGTGAGTTCGAAGTCCACGGTTGGTTCTCCCGGTCCAGGCTTGTTTGTGCAAATGATACTAATGGACAGACCAAAAAGGAAGGCCCGCGCGGATCAGGCGAACGCGGGCACCAACGGCAGCAGCGAGGCGATGCGTTCGTTCCAGGCCTCCGGGCTGCCGAACAGGATGCGGTCGAGTTTGGCTCGCTTGTAGAACAACTGAAGGTCGTACTCCCAGGTGTATCCGATCGCGCCGTGCACCGTGAGGGCGGAGTCGGCGAGTTCGGCACAGTGCTGAGTGACCTGGGCCTTCGCCGCCGCGGCGTGCAGACGTGCGTCGACGGCACCCTCCTGGGTGGAGGCGCCCGCCAACAGCGTCACCGAATACGAGGATTCGACGGTCACCAGCATCTGCGCGGCGGCGTGCTTCACGGCTTGGAACGCGGCGATGGGCTTACCGAACTGCTTGCGCTGCTTGGCGTACTCCACCGTCATGTCGAGCATGCGTTCGGCGGCGCCCAGCGCGTCGGCCGCGACCAGCACGGCGGCCCGGTCGGCCAGCCGAGCCAAGGTGCTCTCGGCGCTCTCGCCCTCGCTCTCGAGCGGACGCGCCGGGGCGTCGGTAAACACCACATCCGCTGCGCCTCGCGACCGGTCCAGCACCGGGCGGGGCTGAACGTCGACCGCCCCGGTGTCGCGATCGACGACGACCAGGCGGTGGCCCTCGGTGCCGTGCACCGGCACGAGGAACCGGGTGGCGTCCCCGGCGGCGAGCACGCAGGGAACCTGGCCGCTCACGACGCCGTTGTGCCAGCCCAGCGGCGACACGGCAGACGGAATCCGGTCACAACGCACGACCGCGACCATCAACTCACCCTCCTCGAGGGCTGCCCGCCCCAGTTCCGGCTCGGCCTCCAGCGCCACGTCGGCCAGCGCGCGGGCCAGCCAGCGCCCGGAAGGCGCTGCGGCACGGCCGAGTTCGCGTGCGGTCAGCACCATCTCCAGCAGGCCGCCGCCCTGGCCGCCGCGGGATTCGTCGAATCCCACCCCGGCCCAGCCCTCTTCGGCCAGCGCGTTGTCGAACCTGCGGTCGTCGCCGGCGTCGAACCAGGATCGAAGCCGCTCCGAAGTCGCGTTGCCGCCGAGCCAGTCGCGCAGTGAATCGGCGTACAGATGCTGCTCGTCGGACAGTTCCCAATGCATGCATTTCTCCGCAGGTCGTCGGTACTCTCAGGTGCTAAGGTCTGACCATTAGGTCGATTGAGGAGGCTGGATGGAGAGTGAGAGCCCGGCTCGGCCGGCGATCACGCTCGGGCCCGTCGACGTTCCCAAGGCGCCCGACGTCCTGGCCAGGGAACTGCGTGAACGCATCCTCAGCGGGGAGCTTCCGGAGGGCGCCGCCCTTCCGGCAGAACGGGAACTGGTCAAGCAGACCCAGATGAGCCGGGCGACGGTCCGCGAGGCGCTGCGGATCCTGGAAGTCCAGAACCTGGTGCGGGTCAAGGCCGGCCGCGCCGGCGGCGCCTTCGTGCAGCGCCCGAGTACGGCGTCGATGGCCAACACCGTCAGCATGCTGATCCGCGGCCGGCAGATCAAGCTGGCGGATTTGATGGAGACCCGGGAGGCGCTCGAGCCCTTCTGCGCCGAACTTGCCGCGGCGAAACGAACCAACGAGGATCTCGATGCGCTGGATCGGGCCAACAACGCGATCGCCGACCCGAATGCCGACCTGTCCCGGTTTCTTCAGGCCAACCTCGACTGGCACGTCGGCGTCGCGATCGCCAGTCACAACGAACTGTTGATCGGGTTCATGACCGGTCTGTCGCAGGCCATTTACGCGGGCACCGAGAACGCCTCGTTCGTGGACGACTCCGTACGGGATGTGACTGCGCGAGCCCACAAGTCGATCACCCGCGCGATCCGCGAGCGTGACGCCGAGGCCGCGGGACGCCGAATGCGCAGGCACGTGCATACCTATGCCTCGGCCGCCCTCGAGGTCGATCAACGCGACTCGATCACGGTCGACGACTGATGCACCGCATCCCGGATCCGGTCGATGGCCTCCGGGTTCTCCGCCCCCGACAGGTCACCGGGGTCGGTGCCCAGCACCGCGGCGCGAATGGCGCGCCGCAGAATCTTGGCCGACCTGGTCTTCGGTAGCGCGTCGACGCGCCACACCTTCGACGGCGCGAACGGTTTGCCCAGTTCGCTGCCGACGATCTCCTTCAGTTCCCGCGAGACCGCGTCCTCGTCCACCGACGGGATCCTGGCCACCCAAAATGCCCACACGGCTTCACCTTTGACCGGATCGGGGACCCCGACCGCCGCGGCCTCGCTCACCGCGGGATGCGTCGACAGGGCGGCCTCGACCTCGGCCGGTGCGAGCCGTTTACCCGCGACGTTCATCACGTCGTCGGATCGCCCGAGAATGAACCACTGGCCGTGATCGTCGACCATCGCGAAATCCCCATGGGTCCACATGCCGGGGAAGCGTGACCAGTAGGCATCGAGGTAGCGCTGGTCGTCCTTCCACACACCGCGCGTCATCGACGGCCACGGCTGGCGGCACACCAGCTCGCCCACCTGCCCGCGCACCGAGCGACCGTCGTCGTCGACGACGTCGACGGCCATGCCCAGCGAGGGTCCGCCGAGTGAGCAGCTGCCGATGGGTTCGACCGGATAGGGCGCCAGAAAGGAACCGCCGACCTCGGTGCCGCCGGAGAAGTTGATCACCGGAACGCGGGCGCCGAAGACGTCCCGGGCCAGCCAGTCGTAGGAGTCGGGATCCCACGGCTCACCGGTGGAGCCCAAGACATGGACCGAGGAGAGGTCACGGGTGTGGATCTGGGCCAGGTCCGACCCCTTGAGCGTGCGGATCAACGTCGGGGAGACGCCGAGCATGGAGATTCGTTGTCGCGCAACGAGATCCCACAGCCGATAGTTGTCCGGAACGTCGGGTGAGCCTTCGTAGAGCACCAAGGTGGCGCCGTTGGCGTGGGTGCCGATGATCGACAGCGGGCCCATGATCCAGCCCATATCGGTGATCCAGCAGAACACTCCATCAGTGGACATGTCGAACGAGTACGCAACCTCGCTGGAGGTCTTGATCAGGAACCCGGCGTGGGTGTGCACCGCGCCCTTGGGTCGCCCGGTGGTCCCCGAGGTGTATCCCAGCATCAGCGGATGCATGGCGGGGACACGTTCGGTGACAAGGTCGGCCGGCGCGGCGGTGAGATCGGACCAGCGTGTGACGGTGACATCCGCGTCGACATCGGTTGCGGGGCCGACGTTGTCGATCACGACGAGGTGCTCGACGGTCTCGCACTCGGCCAGGGCGGCGATCAGCTGCGGCAACATCGCCACCGTCCGGCCGCGGCGGATGGTTCCGTCGGCCACCACCACCGCCTTGACGTCGGCGTCGGTCAACCGGGAGCTGATGGCCGCGGCAGCGAATCCGGAGAACAGCGGAACCAGAACCGCGCCCAGGGCGGCCACGGCATAAACGGCTACCACGGCCTCCGGAATCATCGGCAGATAGAGGCCCACCGCGTCACCGCGGCCGATCCCCAGCCGCTTGAGGCCGGCGGCCGCGCTGGCGACCTGCTCGGCAAGTTCACCGAACGTCAGCGTGCGAATCGCCTGGTCTTCGGTCTCGTGCCGGACCGCGACGCGATCCGGGCCGGCGTCCCGCCAGCGCCGCAGGCAGGCGTCGACGACGTTGAGCTCAGCGCCGACGAACCAGTCCGGGTGCTCGATGCCGCGGCTGAGGTCCAGCACCGCGCTGTGCGGTGTGCTGAACTCGATGCCGAGATCCTCGAGCACCGCGTTCCAATACCACCCGGGATCAGCCACCGAGCGGCGCCGCAACTCGTCGATGCCGTGCAGGCCGTGCTTGCGGGCCAGCCGGGTGACGTTGGCGTTGTCGATGTACCCGGTGGTGGGGGACCAGGTGTAGTTGCTCATGGTCGTCACTCCCTGGGCATGCTGAGGATGCGCTCAGCGACGATGTTGCGTTGGATGAACGTGGAGCCGCCCGCTATCGCGGTTCCCCGCGCCTGGTTGGCCAGCCGCAGCCAGCGTTCCGCGGCCGGGTCGGTTGTTTCACAATCCTTATCGGGCAACGAGAACTGGCCGTCGAGTTGTGACAAAGACAGCCCGAAATCGGCGATGTCCTCCACGAGCGGGCAGAAGAACAGCTTGCCGATCGAGGTGACCGGACCCGGCGGTTCGCCGCTGGCGGCGCCGCTGATCACCCGCTGGCTGATCGAGTAGTGCGTCAGCGCCCGGCCGTAGAGATCGGCGATGTGTTGCCGGATCAGCGGATCGGCGCCCAGGGGACGGCCTTCATCGTCGGTGCGGCCGGCGATTTCACCGATCAGATCGTTGACCGCGCCGGTGGTGTTCACCCGACCGGTTGCGATGGCGACCCGCTCGAAAGCAAGTGTTCCCATCGCGACTCGCCAACCGTCGTCGACATCGCCGACGACGTCGGAGTCGGGGATGAACACGTCGTCGAGGAACACCTCGTTGAACTCCGCCTCGCCGAGCATGTGCTCCAACGGGCGGATACGCACCCCCGGCGCTGACATGTCGAGCAGGAAATAGGTGATGCCGCGATGACGCGGGCCGCCGCCGGTGCGGGCCAACAGGATTGCATGGGCCGCCAGTTGGGCGCGGCTGGTCCAGATCTTCTGGCCGGTGATCTTCCAGCCGCCCTCGACCTTGACCGCCGCCGTGCGCAGCGACGCAAGGTCGGAGCCGGATTCCGGTTCGGAGAACAGCTGGCACCAGATGTGTTCGCCGGTCAGGATCGGTCGCAGGTAGCGCTGCTGCTGCCCGGGTGTTCCGAACGCGATGATGGTCGGGCCGCCGAAGTCTTCGCCGATGATGTTCAGTCGCTCGGGTGCCCCCGCGCGGTCCATCTCCTCGGTGAAGACCGCCTTGATCTTGGCGTCCGCCCCGCCACCGCCGAATTCGGTGGGCCAGGACAACCCGGCGTAACCGGCCTCGAACAGCAGGCGCTGCCAGCGCCCCCAATAGTCGCGCTTGTCCTCGAGTCGGTGCGGCTCCGGGCCACCGAGCTTCGGCAGGGTCTCGGCCAGCCAAGCCCGGATCTGTTGGCGGAATTCGGCCTCGGCGGGGCTGTCTCGGAGTTCCATTCCAGTGCTTCTACTTTCCGGCCTCGACGACTTTGGCCGCCTGTTCGCGCAGCACGTGTTTCTGCACCTTGCCGGTCGCCGTCATGGGAAGGCTCTCCACGGCGATCACCCGTTCCGGCGTCTTCTGGATCGCGACGCCGTGTCCGGTGAGATAGTCGCGCACCTCCTCGACCGTCGGCTCGGGGTGACCACCCCGGGCGACCACGAAGACGGCGACTCGCTCTCCGAGCCGGTCGTCGGGGTAACCGACGACGGCCGAATCGCTCAGTGCCGGGTGTGCCACGAGGTGCTCCTCGAGTTCGCGGGCGCTGATGTTCATCCCCCCGCGGATGATGATGTCCTTCAGGCGACCGGTGACCCGGACGAAGCCGTCCGCGTCCATCACGCCGAGGTCGCCCGACCGCGAGAATCCGTCGGGGGTGAACAGGGCGTGGGTCTCTTCGGGATCGCCCAGATAGCCGATCATGTGCGACGGTCCCCGGTAGGCGATGTCCCCCTCGGAGCCCCGGGGAACCTCTCGGCCCTCTTCGTCGACGATCGCAACCTGGTGCCCCTCGAGCGCCGAGCCGTCGGAATTCAGTGCGCGGCTGGTGTCGTCGGTCACCGTGCAGGTTGTACTCATCAGGTTCTCACTGCGGCCATACAGGCTCAGCACCTTCAGATGCGGAAGCGTGTCGTGGGCGCGTTCGACGACCGCCCGGGGAATCGGGGCTCCGGCGCACACCCACAACCGAAGGCTGGACAGGTCGTCGCGCGCTGGGTCGAAGGCCTCGAGCAGCATCTGCAGGAAGGTGGTCGCGGTAACGGCCTGGGTGCAGCCGAACTCGGCGATCTCGGCCGCACCTCGCACGGGCTCCCACTCGGCCATCACGTGGGTGGCGGCGCCGTTGAGCAGGGGCAAGAGCACGCTGGTCACCAGGCCGGTGGTGTGGGTGATCGGGGAGGGGCCGAACTGTACGTCGGCTTCGGTGTAGCCGAATGCATGGGTGAGGCTGCGCGCGCCGGAGCAGTAGGTGTTGAAGGTGTGGACGCAGCCTTTGGGCCGCGAGGTGGTGCCGGAGGTGTAGACGATCAAGAACGGGTCGTCCGCACTCGGCTGGGGCGGCAGGTCCGCTTCAGCCGGCACGTGCTCTGCGCGTACCGAATCCAGTGTGTCGACTCCGCTGCCGGTGGCGTCGGCGGCCTGCAGCGAGGCGGCGTCCGGACGCACGATCAGGACATCCAGGCCCGGATGGTCGGTGCGCACGTCTCGGTACATGCCCAGGTAGTCGTGACCCTTGAACCTCGATGGAGCGATCACCGCGCGCGCTTCGGCGTGCCCGATGACGTAGCTCACCTCGTCGTGACGATAGATCGGCATGATCGGCACGGTCACGATCCCGAGCCGGGACAGGGCGGCCACCACTTCGATGAACTCGACCCAATTGGGAAGTTGCACGGCGACGGTGTCACCCGCCCGCCAACCTCGGGCGTGGAATCCCGCAGCGAGCCGCAGTGCGGAGTCGTACAACTCCCGGTATGTGAGCGAGCGGACCCCGTCGGTGGCGAAGACCTTGTCGGGGCGACTGTCGGCCTGCCGGGAAATCAGGTCGAACATGGTCTGGTCGCTCCACAGCCCCGCGGCGCGATAGGCGCGGATGTCCTCAGGGGTGTAGCGATCGGTGTAGCTACCAGGCTTCATCGCTGCTTCGTCCTCCGGTGAATGGCGAAACCTTATTATGGTCAGACCAAAATGGCAAGGGCCGGGCCTCAGGCGTTGCGCCAGACCGGCGGGCGCTTCTCCTTGAAGGCGCGCACTCCTTCGGCCAGGTCCTCGGTGGTGAAGGCCAGGGCAAGCTGGGCCTGCAGGTAGTCCAGCGCCGCGTCCAGGGGCAAATCCCGGGTTGCGGCGAGTGCCTTCTTGCCCAACCCCAGCAGCAACGGGGACATGGCGGCGATGGTGGCGACCCACTCCGAGACCGCGTCGTCGAATTCCTCGTCGGGCACGACCCGGTTCAGCAGGCCGGCGTCGAGAGCCTCGCTCGCCGACAGCAGCCGTCCGGTCATCATCAACTCGTTGGCGGCGAGCCGTCCGGTGGCGCGGAAGATGAGGGCCGAGATCATGAACGGGAAGGCGCCGATGTTGATTTCGGGGCAGCCCAGCCGGATCGACTGTTTGGCGATCACCAGGTCGCAGGCCAATGCGATGCCGAGCGCCCCGGCCAGGACATCGCCGTTGGCCGCGCATAACACTGGCTTGCCGATCGCGGTCAAGGTGCGGAACAGGTCCGGGAATCGGTTGAGCCCACCGTATTTGGTGATGGTCGGGCGGGTGTCGGCGAAGGCGTCGAGGTTGCCGCCGGAGGAGAACACCTTCTCATGCGACGACGTCAGCACGATCACCCGCACGTTCGGGTCGGCGGCCGCGCGGTGCAGGCCGTCCATGAGTTGGTCGAGCAGCGTGTCGGACAACGCGTTGCGTCGCTGCGGGTCGTCGAGGATCAGGTAGGCGGCCAGTGGCGCATCCGGCTCGGGACCGACTGGGCGAGGGTCGTAGGCGACGAGGGTATCCGTCATGTGTGCTCCAAAACTGTCTTGCCGAATCCCCTTGTGGATTCCAGGTGTTCGTGTGCCTGTGCGGCCTCGTCGAGGGGGAAGACCCGGTCGATGACCGGCGGTGGCACCCGGTGCTCCGCGATCAGATCGACCAGGCCGGTGAAATCGCGGACATTGCCCATCGTGGTGCCCAGCAGGTCGTACTGCCCGAAATAGAACGCGCGGACGTCCATCGGGGCGGTTTCGGCGGCGTTGGCGCCCAGGACCACCAGTCGGCCGCCGGGCCGGAGCACGCGGACCGATTCCGGCCAGCGGCCGACCGGGTCGAGGATCAGGTCGAAACCGGCACCGGATGGTGACATCTGACGGGCCTGCTCCGGCCAGTCCGGGTCGGTGTGCAGCACCCCGCCACCGGCACCCTCGCCCCTCGCCTGCGCGATCTTGTCGGGCGACGAGGAGGTCACAAAGATCGCCGCACCCGCGCGAGACGCCAATTGCACTGCCATGGTGGCGATTCCGCCACCCGCCCCCACCACCAACATCGACTCGCCGGCCCGCAGCCGGCCGCGGGTGAACAGGGCCCGATAGGTGGTCAACCCGACCAGGGGCAGGGCGGCTGCCTGCGCCCAGCCGAAACCGGCCGGCTTCGGGGCCAGGCACTCCGTTGGGACACTCACCAGTTCGGCGTACGTACCGGGGATATGGTCACCGAGAATCTCCCAACCTGGTCCCGGCGCCTCGTCGCGGGCGCCCCAGTTCAGCGAGGGCACGATGAGAACCGGCTCGCCGGTATCGCGCCGCACCCCCGCGCCGTCGGCACCGATCACATGGGGCAGCGGTGATCGGTAGCGGCCCTGACGGACCAGCACGTCATGCCAGTTGAGCGCCGAGGCCTTGAGGTCGACGGTCACCCACCCGGCCCTGTCTGTCGGATCCGGAAACGACCCCGGCCGCAGGACTTGCGGCCCGCCGAACTCGTGGATGACGACTGCGTGCACGAGGTGTGTTCAGGCCAGGCCGAGTTGACCCAACAGGGTCATGACATTCCAGTAGGCGTGCACCGACACCGCGCGGCCGGCGTCGTCGACCTCCCAGACGTCCATGCCGGTGACGTCGAACGCCTTACCGGTGGGCGGCACCCCGGGCGGGAAGCCCTCGCCTGTGTGGGTTCCGGTCATCCGCCACTCCTGGGTGACCCGGTTGTTGGCGGCGTCGACGAGTGGCTCGCCGACCGGGTGGAATGCCATGTCCGGAAACCCGCTCCACGCCGCGGTGAAGAACCCGGCCGCGCCTTCGTGGTCGGTGATGGGTTCGGGCAGCGACGGGTCCTGCCAGTCGACGTCCTCGGCGATCACGTCCAGTGCGGTCGCGAGGTCGCGCTGGGTCCAGGCGGCGAAATAGCGGGCCGGGTATCCGGCGAGGTCGGTCACTGTGGCGGTCATGCGCGTCACGCTAATTCCGGAGTCGAGCCGGCTGCGTCCCCCTTAGGAGGGTTTTTCAGCCACCACCCGGCAGGTCAGCGCGCTTCGAGGTCGGTGTGCCACTGTGCTGATCTCGCTAGGCGAAGCCGACGGCCACCGACCCGATCCCGTCGATCGTCGCGACGTAGGTGCTGCCCGACCGGACGGGCACCATCGGGCCGAGGGCACCGGAGAGCACGATGTGCCCGGCCCGCAACGGTGAGCCGTTGTCGCGGGCGGTGCGGGCGAGCCACTGCAGCGCGATGAGCGGACTGCCCAGACAGTCCGCGCCCCGGCCCTCCGACACGACCGCACCGTCCTCGGTCATCGTCAGGGTGCGGGAGACGAAGTCGAGGTCGGCTGCAGCGACCGCGGGTTCACCGAGCACGAACAATCCGGCAGAACCGTTGTCGGCGACGGTGTCCACGATGGTGATCGACCAGTCCCGCACCCGCGAGTCGACGATCTCGATCGCCGGCAGCGCGGTTCCGGCGGCGAGCCGGATGGCGTGATCGGACAGGTCGTCGTCGAGGTCGGCGGAGAGGATGAAGGCGATCTCGCCCTCCACCCTCGGCTGCAACAGACCATCGGTAGGAACCGTCCCTCCGTTCGCCACCCGCATGTCGGAGAAGAGCACACCGGAGTCCGGTTGGTCGACGCCGAGTTGGCGTTGGACGATCGGCGAGGTGATACCGATCTTGTAGCCGACGATGGTGCGCCCGCGATTGAGCGAGTCCTCGGTGATGAGGTTCTGCACCGCGTAGGCGGCTTGAATATCGCTGTCTCCGAGAATGTCTCGCACCGGTTCGCACTGACGTGGTGTGTCGGCGGCGACGATCAGACGGTCGGCGGCTTGCCGCAGGTCCGTTCGGGTCAGGGTCATGGCTGGTTCCTCCGGAGTTCGCGGGCGTCAGCCCATGCTGGCGCCGCCGTTGACATAGATCGTCTGTCCGGTGATGAAGCGGCTGTCCTCGTCGGCCAGGAACGCGACGGTGGCACTGACTTCCGCCGGTTCTCCGGGCCGGCCGAGTGGCACGATGGCGGTGCCCTGCTCGACGACTTCCAGGAGTCGGGCGGGCGCATCTCCGGACGCGAACAAGGCGGACAACTCGGGTGTGAGCACGTAACACGGCGCGACTGTGTTAGCGGTGATTCCGGATCCCGCGAACTCCCGTGCCAGTCCGGTCATCATGGCGTGCACACCGCCTTTGGCGGCGTTGTACATGGCGTGATCCATCAGGCCGGTACGCACGGAGTCGGCACCGATGTTGATGATACGGCCGTGTTCGCGAGACACCATGTGGGGCAAAACCGCCCGGATACAGCGGATCGTGGTCCACAGGTTGTTGTCGATGGTGGCCTGCAGAGTCTCCTCGGTGTGTTCGAGGGTCGGCCGGATCACGCCGCCGCCGGCGTTGTTGACCAGGACGTCGACGTGGCCCACGGTGTCCAACGCGGTCGCAACCAGATCGTCGGCGGCGCCGGGGAGCTGCAGTTCACCCACGAAGCAGCCGGCCACCGCGGCCTGGGCGGTCACCCGCTGGAGCTCCTCCTCTGAGCGGGTGGCGGCGAACACGGCGGCCCCGTCGGCGATCAGGCGCCCGACGATGGCCATGCCGATCCCGGAGGCGGCCCCGGTGACGATCGCGGAGCGTCCGGCGAGCGGACCGCTCACAGGATGACGGCCACGTCAGCGACCTCTCGCAGGTCGGTCAGGTCCAGATTGACCCGCTTGTAGGCGATCCGGAAGCCCGCGTCGGTCGGCCGCAACCGATAGTGGTACTGGCCGACGTAGGCGCTCGACTTGCCGCCGCGGAACCGCCAGACGGTGAACGATGCGGTCACCGCGATCTCGGTGCCGCCGTCGGCAGGTCCGAACCGAACGTTGAACACCTGATGGTTGGTGCGTGAGTGCGGGTACTCCCGGTGCGCCCGACGGTTGTTGAGGCGCTCCACCCTGGCTTGCATCCGCCGGTGGTCGTCGTCGATCAGCAGCAGGTCGCGGTCCGGGTCGGCGTCGATCTTGTCGTTGCACGGCACCTCGTACTTGGCATCGGGCTCGTACAGCTCCAGCCAGCCGTCCAGGTCCCAGGCGTCCAGCAGCGCGGCCTCGTAGTAAAGGAAATCCTCGATCTCCGAGCGGGTCACGGCGGTCACTACGGCGGTCATCGTGCACCGCCCAGATCCGCCGCGTCGCCCATCTGCTGTTGCCAGCGTCTCCAGTACTCCCTCATCTGTTCCTCATCGTTGGCCATCGGTCCGCGGCCCATGCCGCGGGAGATGTCGTTCCATTCGCATCCGCCGCTGGTGAAGCCCTGCTGGCAGGATTCGAGCGCCTCGATGTCGTCGGGGGTGGCGAAGCCGCCGGGTCCGAGGAAGGTCAGGAAACTGTCCAGGCGCCGATCGCGCAGGCTCGCCGGCTCGTCGGTGGGGGCCAACTCCCACGCCGTGACGTCGACGCGGTTCGGGGCGGGGGAGAACATCGTCCGCACCGTCACGGCCATGATGTCGTTGATGATCAGGTTGGGGTAGATGATCAGGTTGCGGTTCACCTCGCACATCTTGCGTGCCCGCTCCTCGCCGTACTTCTCGACGAGCTCGGCACGGATACGGTCGATTTCGACCTTGGCCTGCTCACCGAACAGCGGCTCCCACTTGGCCACCGGGCGGCCCCATGGGGAGGAGTACTCGATGACGGCATGGCCGTTTCCGAGCTTGACGGCCTCGCCGATCACCCCGCCCTGCAGATCGGTTCCGAGCGACACCAGGTACTTGAAGTAGGTGTCGTGGGTGGATGCCGCGTGGTACCCGTCGGCGCTGTTTTCCACCAGCAGTTTGTAGTTCGCGTCGAAGCTGTACTCGTTGGTGCCCTTGATGATCTCGACGGATCCGCCGCAGCCGTCGATCACCAGGTCGATGTAGTCCTTGGCACCGGCGAGCCAAGTCTCCAGGTCGACGATGTCGCGGTCATAGCTGGCGAAGACGAAGCCCCGGTAGGACTCGACCCGGGCCACCTTTGCCAATGCCAGTTCATCGAAATTGAGTCCGTTGGAGTAGCCCTCCCGGTCCGGTACCCCGTTCAGTCTGCCCTCACTGTCGAACGACCAGGCGTGGTAGAAGCACTGGAAGACCTTCGAGTTGCCCGAGTCCTGTCGGCACACCAACGCGCCGCGGTGTGTGCACGAGTTGTGAAAGACGTTGACGTCGCCGCTCTTTGCGCCGCGCACCATGAAGATCGGCCGCCCGGCGACGCTGCGCCGGACGAAGTCGCCGGGCTTGGGAATCTCCGACTCATGGCCCACATAGAGCCAGGAGTGGCCGAAAACCCTTTCCATCTCGGCGCGGTGAACCTCCTCGGAGGTCATCGCCGAGCGGTGAACACGAAACGTGTTGCGTTCCTGGTCGTCGACAACCAGCGGGTGCTGGGCCGGCGGTGTGGTGACGTCGGTTGTCCAGTCCTCGACAGTGCTCATGAGCGCTCCAAGTAATCGGAGACCAGCGCGGAGAACTCGTCTGCGCGCTCGATCTGGGTCCAGTGTCCGCATCGGCTGAATACGTGTAGGTCGGCGTTCGGCAGCAGGTCCAGCATGGTGATCGAGACCGCCAGCGGCACGACCTTGTCCTCGCGCCCGTGGATGAGCAGGGTCGGCGTGGCGATCTCGCGTACCTCCTCGGCGGTGATGGCCAACTCGGATCCCTTGTGCCTGGGGTCGAAGAACATGGAGCGGTAGGCCTCGAAGGCGCCGTCGGCGACACTGGCCTCGTACCGGATCTTCACGAGTTCCTCAGTGATCAGGTCGGGGTTCACCGCGAAGAAGTTCTTCAGCAGATGGCGCATGGCGTCGTGGGATGGTTCGTAGCCGCGCAGCGCGGCCAGGCCTTCCGTCGGGGTCATCCCGACGCCGGGGGAACCCATCAGCACCATCCGGATGATCCGATCGGGATGGTCGGTCGCCATCTGCAGCGCGATCCGCCCGCCCAGCGAGTTGCCGACGACCGCCGCGCTAGCGATGCCCATCGCGTCGAGGAACGACCACACGTGATCGGTCCAGATGCGCAACGAGTAGACGATGTCGTCCGGACGCTCGGTGGCGCCGAATCCGACGATGTCCGGTGCCAGGACACGGAACTTCCGGGACAGCGGGCCGATGTTGAGCTGCCAGTTCGCGGTTCCCGAGACGCCGGGTCCCGATCCGTGCAGCATCAGCACCGGCTCCCCGCTGCCGGCCTCCAGATAGCTTGTTCGGATGCCCTCGGCATCAACGGTTTTCGATTCAACAACGGTCGCCGTCATTGCTGCCCTCCCTCTTCGAAGATCGCGAAGCATTTGTTGGAGTTGAAGACATCGGTGAGTACGAGATCCGACCACGTCAGGTCGAGGCCGAGTTCCGCGGCGGCACCGGTCATGCAGAACCAGTTGAGGATTTCCTGCTGGCCCGAGTCGAGGATCTGCGCCGAGGTGGTGGCCTGCCAGGATTCATAGTCGCCGGCGGTCAGCAGCTGATAGAGCCGCAGATCGGATTCGGTGTCCGGGGCCAGGTGCCATGTCTTGTCGACCAGGAAGGCGTGCGACCAACTCGATGACGCCACCAGCGCCACCCGCAGATCGGTTCCCGTAAAGGCTTGGGCCACAGCGCGTCCGAGCGCGAAGCAGCGCGCCGGCGTGGGGCCGACCGGATCGAGGCGCTCGCCGCGGGCCTGGGCGAATGTCACCAGCCCGCCGCGGCGGGCGATGACATGCGGCCCATAACAGTTCACCGTGATCGGAAGCAGCGGGTAGGGAAACTTCGCCCCGGCATCGGGATAGTCGAGGAACAGCTGAGTGTTGGCGATGGCGTGCGGGAACGGCGAGTCCTTGCGCTTCTGATAGGAGTACGCCATGTCGAATCCACGCTCGATCAGCTCGCTGGTGAGCCGGCGGGCGTAGTCGGCCGCGCCGCGGATGGTGATGGTGGTGTCATCGGGCAGGCTCCAGGCGTTGGGGCTGCCGCGCTCGGTCATCAGCTCGAACGGTTCGGCCTCCAGATCTCCGTAGGCCAGCACGCAGAACGGGGGGATGATCTCCTCGCGGAAGTTCTCGTACTGGTCGTCGCCCCAGATCACCACGACGTCGGGCTTGAAGTCATCGAGTGCCGCACGGCAGCGGGCGAGATTGTCCACCAACGCTTTCCGATGTTGCCCGGCCGCACTCACCCCCTTATCGGAACCCCACTCCCGTTGCATCCGTTCCGGCCAGTTAGCCGGGTCCTTCGCCGCCTCGGGAATGTCGGGATCGGTCAGGGTCCAGCGCAGCAGGCTGGCCATGTGGTCATCCGTGCCCGCCAGCAGCGGATAGTGCGTCAGGCCCAGTCCAAGGAAGTGCGCCATACAGATTCTCCAGATTCGTTCTGTTGATTCGGTCTTTGAGCTCGGGAGGCAGGTCGGCGACGATGTCGTCGATCGGCTCCGGTACCGCCGGGAAGGGATAGTCCGATCCGAACACCACGTGGTCGGCGCCGAACACATCCACCGCGGCCAAGAGCGCGGTCCGGCTGTAGGTGAGCGAGTCGCACCACAGCGATCGGGCCAGCCGGCTGGGAAGCTCGGCCGAATCGGAGGGTAGCCCTGCGATCATCGCGCCCTTGTCCAGCCGGCCGATGATTGCCGACAGGGCGCCGGCGCCGTGGGCAAGGCAGAGTCGGACGGCCGGCCGGCGCACGAGCGCACCGGTGTTGAGAAGCGAGGCAGCAGCCGTCGCGGTTTCGAGAGGCATGCCGGCGCCGAAGCCCATCCGGAGTCCCGCCATCCGGACGGGCAGGTCCTCGTCTCGGGGATGGACCAAGACAAGGGCGTCGAGTTCGCTTGCCGCGCTGAAGAACCGGTCGAATCGCTCGTCAGCGAGTTCGGCCCCGCGGACCTGCGTGGCGATCTCGACCCCGAGGAAACCGGGGCGGCTCATGCACCGGCGCAGTTCGGTGACGGCCAGATCCGGGTCCTGCAATGCCACCGCGCCGAGGGCCGCAAACCGGGTGGGGTGCTCGGCGACGATGCGGGCGAAGAAGTCGTTCTGGGCGGCGGCCAACTCCGCCGCGCCGCCGGGGTCGGAGTCGTAGCAGAAGGTCACCGGGATCGGCGAGATCACCTGCATCGCCACGCCGTCTCGGTCCATGTCGAGCAGCCGGGCTTCGGCCGACCAGCAGCGGTGGTCGATCTGGCGGTAGGGCTGACCCCCGTAGGTCAGCCACGCCGTGCGCTCGCCGGTGCGCTCCACGCTCGGCCACCGGTCGGTGCCGTGGCGCCGGCCCAGGTCGGGCAGATGCGGATCGACGGCGTGGGTGTGCACGTCGATCAGGCCTGCGGGTGGCAGAGAACTGATGGTGGCCTCCAAGCGCTGGGAGAGGAGTGCAACCGAGCGTAGGCGATTCTGCATACATAATTCAAGATGTTGATGCAGAATGTTGTGGATCACATGTCGACGGTGGTAGAAGTACCGGATGCAGGCAGCCTCACATCACCCCCGAACCGGGGGGATGCCTGCGAGTTCGAAGGTCTTACGGGTGTTGGGGCGTGTGTGGGGTGCGCTCCGGGTCGTCGGCCCGGATGAGGTCGCTGTCGTGGCGATTGATCGCGTCGACGAACGCCGACTGATCGTGGACCGCGATGGCAGCGACGATGTCGTCGTGAACCACCAGGCTGCCGGCCACCAGGGCGTCGTGGTCGTTGACGAAGGTCACCCGGGCGAGCACGGCCCTGATGCTGGTGATGATGAGTTGGTGCATGCCCTCGAGCACGGGAATGTGCGCTGCCGCCGCGACGACGGCGTGGAAGTTCAGCACGGCATCGAAGAACTCCGGCGCGTCCCGACTGGCCCGCATCTGCACCATCGCGGTGCGCATCGCCGCGATGTCCTCGCTGGTGGCGCGTTCGAAGGCGGCCTTGGTCAGCCCGAACTCCAGGTACAGGCGGGCCTCGAAGAGGTCGAGGGGATGCGGGTTCGACGGCTGGAACCACAGGTCCAGCGCACCGGTTCGCACCTGCGGCGGCGTGTTGGCGACGGTGATCCCGCCGCCGGGTCCGGGCCGGACCGACACCAGATCGCGGTCCCGCAGAATCCGCAAGGTTTCGTTCATCACCGTCGGGCTGATGCCGAACCGGTCCATCAATTCCGCGCGCCGGCCGAGGTGGGCACCCACGGGCAGGCGCTCGGACATGATCTCGTGCTCGAGGTCGGCGGCCACCACTTCGGCCCGCGACGAGCGCGCCGCCGGTTCACGGCGTGCCATGCGTGGCCTCCTTCGGCATCGGGATCCCCAACTTCCGAGATAGTAACTTCAAGGAGACGACAGTGACCGAAGCCGCCGCGTCGAGGCGGGCCTATCGCGCCGCCCGTGATCACCTGATCGCGCAACGCGAGGACTACGAAACCGTCACCGCCGATTTTCAGTGGCCCGATGTCGGGAGCCGATTCAACTGGGCCATCGACTGGTTCGACCATGTCGGCCGTGGCAACCCGCGAACCGCACTGCGCATCGTCGGTGACGACGGCTCCGACGAGTCGTACTCGTTCGACGAGATGGCGGACCGGTCCGACCGCGTCGCGCGGTGGCTTGCCGACGGTGGTGTCGCGGCCGGCGACCGGGTGATGCTGATGCTCGGCAACCAGGTCGAGTTGTGGGAGTCGATGCTGGCGGTGATGAAGCTCGGCGCGGTCATCCTGCCGGCCACCACCGCCCTGGGCCCCAAGGATCTCGCCGACCGGCTGACCCGCGGCGGGGTCGCCCACGTCATCACCAACGCCGGCGAGTCCGACAAGTTCGCCGACATTCCGGGCGATTACGGGCGAATCGCGGTCGGAGACGCGCCGGCGCCGTGGCGGCTCTACCGGGAGTCCGACTCGATCGAGTCACCGGAGCCTTTCCCGACTACGACGGCCCCGGACGATCCGATGCTCGTCTACTTCACGTCCGGGACGACCAGCCACCCCAAACTCGTCGAGCACACCCACCGGTCATATCCCGTCGGGCACCTGTCCACCATGTACTTCATCGGCCTGCGCCCCGGCGATGTACACCTCAACATCAGCTCCCCGGGCTGGGCCAAGCACGCGTGGAGTTCGTTCTTCGCGCCGTGGATCGCCGAATCCACCATCGTGGCGTACAACTACGCCAGGTTCGACGCCGCACGCTTTTTGGAAATGCTGCAGCACGTCGCCGTGACGTCGCTGTGTGCCCCGCCGACGGTGTGGCGCATGCTGATTCAGGCGTACCTCGGCGACAAGCCACCGGCACTGCGCGAGGCGATGGGGGCCGGTGAGCCGCTCAACCCCGAGGTGATCGCACAGGTCCGCAACAGCTGGGGCCTGACCATCCGGGACGGCTTCGGCCAGACCGAGACCACCGCGCTGATCGGGAACACGCCGGGTGCGGCGGTCAAGCCCGGCTCGATGGGCCGGCCGCTGCCTGGCATCGCCGTCGAGATCGTCGACCCGATCACCGGGGAGGCGGCAGACGAAGGTGAGATCTGCCTGACCCTGGCGCATCGCCCGGTGAATCTGATGACGGGCTATCTCAGTGACCCCGAACGCAACGACGCCGTCATGGCCGGCGGTTATTACCACACGGGTGACGTGGCGAGCCGGGACGCCGACGGCTACATCACCTACATCGGCCGTACCGACGACGTGTTCAAAGCCTCGGACTACAAGATCTCGCCGTTCGAGCTGGAGAGTGTGCTCATCGAGCATCCGGCGGTCGCCGAGGCGGCGGTGGTGCCCGCCCCGGACGAACTCCGCCTGGCAGTGCCCAAGGCCTACATCAGCCTGGCCTCGGGCTGGCGGGCCGACCGGGCCACGGCCGACGCGATCTTTGCCCACGCCCGGCAGAACCTCGCCCCCTACCAGCGGATCCGTCGCCTCGAGTTCTTCGAGCTCCCCAAGACCATCTCCGGCAAGATCCGCAGGGTCGAACTGCGCAATCGGGAGAACGCCGGAACCCCGCTGCCCGACGAATTTCGGGAGAACTGAGCGCCGTCGAATCCGGCTCTTGATGACCGGCTGCTTTGGTATTATGGTATGACCAAAGTTTGGCGGGGCGGATCCGGGCAGCCGGCCCGCCTGCACCGGGCGGCCGATCAATGACGAAGGGCGACAGCATGACTGACTTCACCGATATCACCTACGAGGTCGACAACGGCCTGGCCTGGATCACCATCAATCGCCCCGATCGCTACAACTCGTTCCGTGCCCGCACGGTGGACGAACTCATCAAGGCCTTCAAGATGGCCTGGGGGAGCGCCGAGGTCGGCGTCATCTGTCTCACCGGCGCCGGCGAGAAGGCCTTCTGCACCGGCGGCGATCAGAAGCAGCGCGCCGAGACCGGCGACTACGGGCCGTCCGACAGCGGGCTGTTCGAGGTCGACTCGCTGCACCGGGTGATCCGCGACGCCCCGAAGCCGGTGATCGCGGCGGTCAACGGTTTCGCGATCGGCGGGGGCCATGTCCTGCACGTGCTGTGCGATCTGACCATCGCGTCGGAGACCGCGGTGTTCGGGCAGAACGGCCCGCGGGTGGGCTCGTTCGACGCCGGGTTCGGCACCGGCTACCTCGCCAGGGTCGTGGGGGAGAAGCGCGCCCGCGAGATCTGGTTCCTGTGCCGGCGTTATTCCGCGCAGCAGGCCTACGAGTGGGGACTGGTCAACAAGGTGGTTCCCGCCGACCAACTCAAGGCCGAGGTGCGGGCGTGGGCCGACGAGATCCTGCAACTCTCGCCCACCTCGCTGAAAGTGCTCAAGCAGTCGTTCAACGCCGACACCGAGCAGTTCGCCTCCCTCGGCCAGATGGCCTATTCCAACTTGAAGCTCTTCGGCGACACCCCCGAGGCCAAGGAAGGTGTCACCGCGTTCAACGAGAAGCGGCCCCCTGACTTCGCGCCGTACCGGGGCAACTGACGTGGGGTTGTTCACCGCCGAGCAACAGGATTTCGCGCACGCGATCGAGCAGTTCTGCGCGGAGCATTGCGCCACCCCAGAGAAGCGCGACGCGCTGACCGACGGCGGCCGGCTGTCGAACAGTCCCGGGCTTCTGCTCCAACTGGCCGAGCTGGGCTGGCTCGGGGTCTCCTTGCCGGCCGAGTACGGCGGCGGCGGGGCCGGCATGGTCGAGGAGTGCATCTTCTTGGAGGAGACCGCACGCGGGCAGGCGCCCATCCACGCCTACGGAACCGGACTGACCGCGGCGCAGACCTACCTGCGGCACGGCACCGAGGAACAGAAGAAAGAGGTGCTGGGCAACCTCTGCGCCGGGCGCTTCGAGGCGATCGCGCTGTCCGAACCCGGCGCCGGCTCCGACCTGGGGTCGGTGCGCACCCGCGCGGTGCGGGACGGCGACCGGTTCATCGTCAACGGGCAGAAGATCTGGATCACCGCCGCGCACCTTGCCGATCACCTGCTGGTGTTGACCCGGACATCCACCGACGGCCCCAAACACAAGGGCCTCACCCTGCTGTACCTGACCACCGACACACCGGGTTTGGAGATCAAGCCGATCCAGACGATGGACGGCCACACCGTCAACGAGGTGTTCTTCACCGACGTCGCCGTGCCCGCCGCGAACGTTGTCGGTGGGGTCGGTGACGCCTGGCACCGGTTGATGCGCGGTCTCAACGTGGAGCGGCTGATCATCGCGGCGATGTCCATCGGTGCGGCGCGGCGCTCCGTCGAGGACACCATCGCCTATGTGAAGCAGCGCGAGCAGTTCGGTCGTTCGCTCGGCAGCTTCCAGGCGGTGCGGCATCGGCTCGCCGACCTGGTCGCCGAGATCGACTGCTGCCGTGCCTACGTCTATCAAGTGGCGGCCCAGATCGACGCCGGCCTGGAGGATCAACTAGCCCGGGAAGGCTCGATCGCCAAACTCAAGTGCACCGAGATCGCCAAACAGGCGGCGCTGGAGGGTGTTCAACTCATGGGCGGCAACGGTTACACGGTCGAGTACGGGATGGAGCTTCAGGTCCGTAAGGCGTTGGCGCCGCCGATCTACGGTGGTGCCAACGAGGTTCAGCGCGACATCATCGGCAAGAGCCTCGGCCTGTGAGCATCTACTCGCGGGACGCGCTGGTCGGTAAGCGGATTCTGATCACCGGTGGGGGAACGGGACTGGGACGGGGGGTGGCCGCCCGACTGGTCGCCCACGGCGCGCAGGTGCACATCTGGGGCCGGCGGGAGAACGTGCTTTCCGAGGCCGCCGCCGAGATCGCCGCCGATCACCCGGGCACCGCGCACTTTCAGACCGTCAACGTCCGGGATTTCGACGCGGTCTCCGCGGCAGTCGACGAGATCTGGGCCGAGCACGGACCGTTGACCGGTGTGCTGAACAACGCGGCCGCCAATTTCATCGCCCCGACGGCCACATTGAGCCCGCGGGCGTTCGAGGCGGTCACCTCGACGGTGATGACGGGGTCGTTCAACACGACGTTGGCGGTCGGGAAGCGCTGGATCGCCGAGGGCCTGCCGGGTTCGGTGTTGTCCAATCTCACCACCTGGGTGTGGAGCGGTTCGGCGTTCGTGGTGCCGTCGGCGATGGCCAAGGCGGCGGTGCACGCGATGACGATGTCGCTGGCCGTCGAGTGGGGCCGCTACGGGATCCGGCTCAATGCGCTTGCACCGGGGCCGATTCCGACCGAGTACGCCTGGGAGATGCTCAATCCCACCGAGGAGAGTTCCGGTGGCGCGACCCAGGCCGACCAGATTCCGCTGGGCCGCACCGGCACCATCGACGAGCTCGCCAATCTGACCATCTTCGTGTTCTCCGATGCCTGCGACTATTTGACCGGCGAGACCATCGCGATGGATGGCGGTCAGCGGCTCGCCGGCCCGAACACCTTCGCGGCGTTGACGTCGATGACCGACGAGGACTGGAGGTTGGCGCGGGAGCGCAGCAAGACCGCGTCGGAGGCCGCCAAAGCGCAGCGCAGCGTATGAGGACGATCACCTCGGTCGACGACGCCATCGCGGCGGTCGGCACTGAATTGGGTACCAGCGACTGGCTGCCGGTCGATCAGGCGCGCATCGACACCTTCGCCGACGCGACCGGGGACCACCAGTGGATCCACGTCGATCGCCAGCACGCTTCGGCCGAAAGCCCCTATGGCACAACGATTGCGCACGGCTTGTTGACCCTGTCGTTGATACCGGCGTTGAGCAAGCAGTGCTTCGTGGTCGAGAACGTCCGGATGGGCATCAACTACGGCTTCAACAAGGTGCGGTTCATCACGCCGGTGCCGGTCGATTCCCGGGTGCGGGTGCGATCGATTCTCATCGATGCGGCCAAAGTCGACGACAGCACGGTGCAGCTCACGGTGCGGCACACCGTCGAACTCGAGGGTGGCGACAAGCCCGCGGCGGTCGCGGAGATGATCGGACGGTACGTCTTCTGATGGACCCGTTCACGTCGGGCGGTGAGCATCGCCACGGCCGTTCGCTGGCCGCTATGGTGCTATCGCTGCTGTGCACGCTCGCCGGGCTGTCGCTCGCAACGACGAGTACCGCTGCTGACGAGACCGTTTGGCTCCTGGCGGGCGTCGCGCTGGGTGTGCTGGGCCCGATCGTGATAATGCTGGCGACGCGACGCTCGGCCTGAGGGCCTAAGGGCGAAGCAATTCCGCGAGCCCGGTGATGTGCTCGGCGCTGTGCCCGGCGACGACCATCATGGTGACCCCGGCGGCCTCCCACACCCCGATCTGCTTTCGCACGTAGTCGATATCGCCGATGATGGCCGAGTCGTCCACCACTTCGTCGGGCACCGCGGCGGCGGCATCATCCTTGCGGCCGGCACGGAACAGCCTGGTCACCTCGTCGACCACGTCGGCGTAACCCATCCGGCGGTACAGGTCGGCGTGGAAGTTGGTGTCCTCGGCCCCCATCCCGCCCATGTACAGGGCCAGAACGGGTTTGATCTGCGAAAGGCCGGTGGCCCGGTCGTCGGTGACGACGATCTGTGCGGTGGCGCAGATTTCGAAGTCCGCGCGGCTGCGCCGGGCGCCCGGTCGGGCGAAGCCCTCGTCGAGCCATTCGTTGTACATGCCGGCGAGTTTCGGAAAGTAGAACAGCGGCAGCCAGCCGTCGCAGATCTCAGCGGCGAGCGCAACGTTCTTGGGGCCTTCGGCGCCTAGCATGATCGGGATGTCCGGCCGCAACGGGTGCACGATCGACTTGAGCGGCTTGCCCAACCCGGTGGCGCCCTCCCCGGTGAGCGGCAGTGGATAGTGCGGGCCGGCGCTGGTGACGGGCGTCTCGCGGGCCCAAACCTGCCGCACGATGTCGATGTACTCGCGGGTGCGGGCCAGCGGTTTGGCGAAGCGCTGGCCGTACCAGCCTTCCACCACCTGCGGGCCGGAGACCCCCAGGCCGAGGATATGCCTGCCGCCGGAGAGGTGATCGAGGGTCAGCGATGCCATCGCGCACGCGGTCGGGGTACGCGCGGACAGCTGGGCGACCGATGTGCACAGCCGCATCCGCTGCGTCTGTCGACCCCACCACGCCAGCGGGGTGAAGGCGTCGGAACCCCAGGCCTCGGCGGTGAACATGGTGTCGAAGCCGGCTGTCTCGGCGGCGGCCACCAATTCGGCGTGGTTGGTCGGCGGCTGCGCTCCCCAATAGCCCAGTTGCAGTCCGAGTTTCATGGCGTCCTCGTCAGTAGGAGCGCGGCAGCGCGAGGCTGTGCTGGGCGACGTAGTTCAGAATCATCTCGCGGCTGACCGGTGCGATGCGCAGCAGGCGGGCCAGCCCCCACTGGGGCAGCAGTCCGTACTCCATCGACAGACCGTTCCCACCGTGCAACTGGATGACGTGGTCGACCGCCGCGACTGCCGCCTCGGCGGCGGCGAACTTGGCCATGTTGGAGGCTTCACCGGCCGGCAGGCCGCGGTCGAACAGCCAGGCCGCCTTGATCGTCATCATCGCGGCGAGATCGACGTTGATCTTGGCCTGCGCCAGCGGATGGGCGATCGCCTGGTGGGAGCCGATCGGCGGTCCCCACACCGCTCGGGTGCGGGCGTACTCCGCGCCCTGTTCGATGGCGTGCCGGCCGATGCCGACGCACACCGCGGCTCCGGTGAACCGCTCGGGATTGAGACCGTCGAACACTTGCCGGAATCCGTCGTGCTCGGTGCCGACCAGATTGGCGGCCGGCACGCGCACGTTGTCGAAGTGCAGGGTGAACTGTTTCTCGGGAACACTGATGCCCACCGGGAGCCGGTGTTTGACCAGACCGGGAGCATCGGTGGGAACCAGGAACAGCGACAGCTTCTCCGGGGCGGTCCGGGTGACGACGATCAGGGCCTCGGCCTCGTCCACCCCGGATATGTAGTACTTGGTGCCGTTGATCAAATAGTCGTCGCCGTCGCGCACCGCGGTGGTGCTGATCTGCCGGCTGTTGGAGCCGGCGTCGGGCTCGGTGATCGCGAACACCACCTTGGTCTCCCCGGACGCCATGCGGGGCAGGAACTCCGAACGCTGTTCGGCGCTGCCGTAGCGGGTCAGGAGTTCGGCAGAAATGGCGCTGGAGACGAGCAACAGCAGGAGCGGGCAACCGCGCGCGGCGGTCTCCTCGCACACAAGCGTCAACTCGACCATCCCGGCCCCGCCGCCGCCGTACTCCTCGGGGATGTTGATTCCGATGAAGCCCTGCCTGCCCAGATCCCGCCACAGTTCGGTGGTCGGCTCACCGGCGACGGCCCGGTCGGCGAAGTATTGCGGGCCGTAGCAGTCGGTGACGGCCGCAACGGCCTTCCGGAGGTCGGAGTGCTCGGGGGGTTCGGTGAAGTCCATCAGCCGGCAATCCTCCGGCTCGGTGCGCCGGCGAACGCCTGCGCGATGTCCAGCCATGCCCTGGCGACCGGCCCGTCGACGGTGAGGCCGGTTTCCGACCAGTGCCGGCGTTGGGTCACCGCGAGCACGAAATCCGTTGCGGGCCCGCACACGACGTTGTCGGCATCGTCGGGTCCCCAGGTCCACAGTTCACCGTCCGGGGAGTCGAGCGCGACCCGGACTGGCTCGTCTGGGACCGGCAACCCGTTGTTACGGTGGCAGAACGCGAAGGTGGCCACCCCGAGGTGGGCGATGCTGCGCAGGCCCCGGCTCGGCGGGTGGGCCAGACCCAGCGTGTCGTAGACATCCTGGCCATGGGCCCAGGTCTCCATCATCCGGGCGGTCGCCGACGATGCGACGCTCATGTCCGGGCCGAACCACGGCAGTCTGCGCTTCGGGTCGTCGGCGGCGAAGGCGTCCAGCAGGGCGGCGCGGGACCGGGCGAACCAGCCGAGCAGGAACTCCGGAGAGTCACCGCGATGTTCGTCGGCGATCCGGTCCGGGAAGTCCATGCCACCGGTCATCAGCGCATCGGCCTCCGTCCGGAATTGCTCTGCGTCGGTGAGGGCCAGCCGCGCGGAGTCGTCGAAGAACGCCAGATGGGAGACCTGATCGGCGACGGTCCAACCGGGTGCGGGCGTCGGCAGAGCCCACTGGTCGGCGGACAGTCCGCGCAACACTGCGATCAGATGATTGGACTCCGCGCGCAGATCGGTCAGCAGGGCGGGAAAGTCCAGTGCCACTTGTGATCTCCTAGGATTCTTCGACACTGATTTCGGCACTGACTACGGCCAGCACCTGTCCGGACTCCACCTGATCGCCGGTGTTGACGGAGATGGCGGCGACCACCCCGTCGGCCGGTGCCTTGACCATGTGCTCCATCTTCATCGCCTCCAGAACGATGATCGGGGTGCCCGCCGTCACCCGGGCGCCCTCGATGACTTCGACGCGCACCACCGCTCCCGGCATCGGCGCCACCAGCGATCCGGCTTCGGTCAGCGACGACGGGTCGGGGAAGCGGTCGACTTCCCGCAGCGCGCTCGCCCCGAGCGCGCTGTCCACGTAGACGTCCAGCCCGTCGCGCAGCACCCGGTAGCGCCGACGGACGCCGTCGATCTCGGCGTCGACGAGATCGACGGTGGCGCCGAACAGGACCACATCGAGGGTTTCGCCGTCGACGGACACCCGGACGCGGCCGCGCTCGAAGCGGTAGGTCACCTCGACATCGGTGTCACCAAAGGTGAAGCTCACCTGCTGTGGCGCGCTGTGCAGCGTGCGGAAGCCGGAGGGCAGGCCCGGCAGAACCGTTGTGGTGGTGCGGCGCTCGGCCTGAGTGGCCAGCGCCGCGACCGCCGCGTGCACCGGGAGCGCCAGCGGGTTGTTCGCCGCGGCCATGAGTCGGCTCGGGTCGTGCCGTTCGAGGTAGCCGGTGTCGATGGCGCCGGCCTGGAACTCCGGTTCACGCAGGATTCCCACTAGGAGGTCACGGTTGGTGGCCACACCGTGGACGCGGCTCTCGGTGAGCGCCCGGGCCACCCGCGCACACGCTTCGGCCCGGGTATCGCCGTAGCCGATCACCTTGGCCAGCATCGGGTCGTAGAACGTGCTCACCAAGGCACCGGAGGTGAAGCCGGTGTCCACTCGAATTCCCGGCAGGCTGGGGAATTCCAGGGTACGCAGCATCCCGGCGGCCGGAATGAATCCCGCCGCAACGTCTTCGGCGTACAGCCGCACCTCGATGGCGTGTCCGCGGGGAGTGGTGTCCAGCATCTCCGGCGGCAGCGGCTCACCGCGCGCCACCATCAGCTGGGCCCGGACCAGGTCGATGCCGGTGACCATCTCGGTGACCGGGTGTTCGACCTGCAGGCGGGTGTTGACCTCTAGGAAGTAGAACGCTCCGTCGGGGGCCATCACGAATTCGACGGTCCCCGCGCCCTCGTAGGAGAGTGCCTTGCCCGCCGCGACCGCCGCCCGGCCGAGCTCGTCCCGCAGTGCAGGGTCGACCGCGGTGGACGGCGCCTCCTCGATGATCTTCTGGTAGCGCCGTTGGATCGAGCATTCCCGCTCGCCGAGGTGCACGACGGTGCCCTGCCGGTCGCCGAAGATCTGCACCTCGATATGGCGGGGTGACTCGACGAACTTCTCCAGGAACACCGTGCCGTCGCCGAACGCGGAGGCGGCTTCGCGCCGCGCACTCTGCACCGCGTCGATGAGTTCCGCCGCGTCGGAGACGATGCGCATTCCGCGGCCACCGCCGCCGAACGCGGCCTTGACCAGGATGGGATAACCGATCTCCGCAGCGGCCTCGCCGAGTTCCGCGGCGTCGATCTCCCCATCGCTCTGCACCGTCGCGCCCGGAAGCACCGGAACTCCCGCGCCCGCCATCAACTCCTTGGCCGCGATCTTGGAGCCCATCGCCGTGATGGCCGCGGGACTCGGGCCGACGAACACCACGCCACCCTCAGCACATGCGGTGGCGAAGTCGGCATTCTCCGAGAGGAATCCGTAGCCGGGGTGGATGGCATCGGCTGCGGTACGTCGTGCCGCGGCGAGCACCAGATCGCCCCGGAGATACGTGTCGGCCGGCGTGGTGCCGGGAAGGTGCACCGCTTCGTCGGCGGCCCGCACGTGCAGCGCGTCCCGGTCGGCGTCGGAGTACAGCGCCACGGTGGCGATATCCATCTCTCGCGCGGTGCGGATGATCCGCGCGGCGATCTCACCGCGATTGGCGATGAGCAGCTTGTTGATCATGCGGTTCTCACATCCTGAAAACGCCGAAGCCGCGGCGTCCGGCAATGACGTTGGAGTGGGCGGCCGACAGCGCCATGCCGAGGACCGAGCGGGTGTCGCGCGGATCGATCACCCCGTCGTCGTAGATCCGCGCGGAGTTGAAGAAGGAGTGCGACTCGCGTTCGATCTGGGCTTCGATCTCCGCGGTGCGCTTAGCGTCGGCCTCGTAATCGAACTCTTTCCCGGCCGCTGCCGCCGACGCCTTGCCGACGATCGACAGCACGCCGGCCAACTGTGCGGCGCCCATCACCGCGAGTTTGGCGTTGGGCCAGGCGAACATGAACCTCGGGTCATAGGCGCGCCCGGACATACCGTAGTTGCCCGCGCCGAAGGAGCCACCCATGTTGATGGTGATGTGCGGGACGGTGCTGTTGGTGACGGCGTTGATCATCTTGGCGCCGTCCTTGATGATGCCGCCCTGCTCGTACTCGGCGCCGACCATGTAGCCGGTGACGTTCTGCAGGAAGATCAGCGGCGTGTCGGTCTGGTTGGCCAACAGGATGAACTCGGTGGCCTTCTTCGACTCCTCGCTGAACAGCACGCCACGGGTGTTCGCCAGAATGCCCACCGGAAAGCCGTGGATCGAGGCCCAGCCGGTGGCCAGGCTGGTGCCCCAGCGTGGCTTGTATTCCGAGAACCGGGAGCCGTCGACGATGCGGGCGATCACCTCGCGCGGGTCGAACGGCACCCGGGTGTCCCCGGAGGCGATGCCGAGCAGTTCGCCGCAGTCGTAGAGCGGTTCGTCGGCGGACAGGGTGGGACCCGGGCCCAGCTTGCGCCAGTTGAGGTGCGCGACGATGTCGCGGCCAATGCGGATCGCGTCGACCTCGTCGACGGCGAAGTAGTCGCCGAGGCCCGAGACTCGGGTGTGCATGTCGGCGCCGCCGAGCGACTCGTCGTCGGACTCCTCTCCGGTGGCCATCTTCACCAGCGGCGGTCCACCGAGGAATACCTTGGCCCCCTTGTCCACCAGGACGGCGTAGTCGCACATGCCGGGTACGTAGGCGCCGCCGGCGGTGGAGTTGCCGAAGACCAGGGAGATGCTCGGGATGCCCAGTGCGGACAACTCGGTCAGATCACGGAAGATGCGGCCGGCGTTGACGAACAGCTCACCCTGGGTGGGCAGGTCGGCGCCACCGGATTCCACCAGGTAGAGCACCGGGAGCCGGTTGACCCGGGCGATCTCCAGCGCACGTAGGTTCTTTTTCAAGGTGTAGGGGTTCATTGTCCCGCCACGCACGGTGGGGTCGTGGGCGATGATCATGCACTCCACGCCGGACACGACGCCCACACCGGTGACGATCGCGGCCCCCACATTGAACTCGGTGCCCCAGGCGGCCAGCGCGGACAGTTCCATGAACGGGGCGTCCCGATCGAGGAGCAGCTCGATGCGTTCCCGGGCGAGCAGCTTCCCCCGCTCGTGGTGACGCTGCACGTACCGGTCGCCACCCCCGGCGGCGACCAGCTCGAGTTGTTCGTCGAGGGCGGCGACGGCCGCCGACTGAACCTCGAGGTTGGCCAGGTAGGTCGACGATGTGACGTCGACGTCCGTGTTGAGAACCGTCACCGAATTCTCCTGGTGAACGCGACGACACCACTACGGGCACGGGCGACCGGATACGAGCCGGGGTCACTAGACACGATGCCGCCTCCAAGATGGGGGAGTTAGTGAACGAAGAATAACTAACTTGGAAGCCGCACACCAGATCTTTGTCGACTGAAAATATTCCGGACTTGCGGATTGTCCTCCTTAATCAGGATCGTCGCCGTACCTTGACAAGGTGACGCAGATCACCAAAGATTGCGGCACTAGTAAACGGCGAACCACGTCCGGCCGGAATGAGAGGGGTACCGCCATCGGAACGGGTCTGACCCCCGACACCCGCGACTTCACCCAACTGGCGGATGAGTTCGAGGCGCTCAGTGCGTCCCGTGCGGCGCAGGCACAGCTGGTGGCGGACCGGGCGGCAGGCGCTCTGGGGTCAACCCTGGATGCGCTGGCGACGCTGCGGGAGGAAGACAGTCCGGACGCGGTGATCGCCGAGGCACCCCGCGCGCTGTGCCGGGCTCGAATCTTCGACCGGGTGCTGTGGTCGGAGGTCAGGGGCTCGATGTGGATGCCCCGGGCGATGTACACCGTCGACGACGAGGTGCGCAGGCAGATCGACGGCATTACCGACGGTGTGGCGGTCGCGTTGGCCTCGCCCTTGATCGAGGCCGAAGTGGTGCGCCGGCGCACCCCGGCTCTGGTCAACGACGCGCCGGACGAACCGCGCGCCTACGCCCCGTTGGTCACACTGGCGCACTGTCGGGACTACGTGGTGGCTCCGGTGGTCGCCATGTCGTCGGTGATCGGGTTGTTGCACGCCGACCGCGCACCTGACGCGCCGCCGCTGGCCGAGGCCGACCGCGACCTGTTGCGGCTGTTCGCCGACGGGGTCGGCGTTTTGTACGAACGCGCGGTGCTGACCCGGCGCGCGGAGGAGCAGCGGCGCAGTGTCGCCGAAGTGTGCGACGCGGCGGCGCGCGCGCTCGCCGATCTCGACGGCGCGACCGGGATCTCACTGGAAGCGGGTGCCCCGGCGAAGAGTCGCGCGGCCGTGCAGCCCGTCCGCCCGAACGGGGAGCCGCGGGAGTCGAACCGGCTGTCGCGGCTGACGGCGCGGGAGCGCGAGGTGCTGGCGCTGCTCGCCAGCGGCGCCACCAATGCGCAACTGGCCGACCGCCTCACCGTTGCCGAGAGCACGGTCAAGTCCCACGTCAAGCACATCCTGCACAAACTCGGAACCGGTAACCGCGCCGGGGCGATCGCGTGTTATCTGCGGGAATCCCGAATCGACGAACGGTGGTCGCGATGAGCGTTTCGTTGGCAGGTGACCCGACCCGCACCGGTAGGCCGAAAACCGAGTGGTGGTGGCGGGAAACCGAACTGGTGCAACGGCTTCGCGATGCCTCCGACAGGACCCGTTCGGTACTGGGCGCGGAGATCTCGCTTCCGCCGGTCGAGTGGGATGTCCCCTGGCGGTCGGCGGAACTGATCTCCACGCTCACCCATTCGTGCCTGGATGAGCTGCGGCGGCTACCCAACAGCGAGGCGGTGCGTGCCCAGGAAGTGTGCGACCTGATCCTCGACCTGCAGCGGTTGGCGATGGACTGGTATCTGCACGACACCGCGATGCGTGGGCAGCGCCTCGCCGACTGTGCCGCCGGGCTCGCCCGGCTCCGCACACTGCCCAGTTCGGCGGCATTGGCCGACAACGTGTGCGAGGAAGTGGTTCAGCGCTGTGGCTTTCACCGGGCCGTGCTGTCCAAAGTCGAAAGTCGTAGCTGGAAGCCGTTGGTCATCCACCATCGCGGCGATGACACCCAACCCTGGTTCGCCGACTGGATCAACCAGCGGGTGCCGCTGACCGACACCGCGCCGGAGGCCGAGATGCTGTCGCGCCGACGGCCGACGCTGGTGTACGACACCGCGGACGCCCCGGTGTACCGGCCGCTGATCGTGCAGGCCGGGCAGTCTCGGTCGTACGCACTTGCGCCGCTGGTCGTCGGGCAGGACGTGGTGGGATTCCTGCACACCGACCACCATCCGCTGGCGCGTCGTGTGGACGAGTCCGATCGTGATGTGTTGTGGGCCTTCGCCGACGGCTTCAGCCACATCTACGAGCGGGCCATGCTGACCGAACAGTTGCGCGCGCAGCGCGACAGCGTGCGAGAGCTGTTCTTCGGGGCCGTCGACCGGCTCGACGAACTGTGTGAGTCGACCACCGAGCGGATGTCGGAGGGTGCCGACGCCGCTGCCGACGGTCCGGGCGCGATGACGGTCGAGCTCACCGAACGGGAAGCCGAGGTCTTCGAACTGATGGTGACCGGCGCGACCAACCAGGCCATCGCCGACCGTCTGGTCATCAGCGAGGGCACGGTGAAATCACACGTCAAGCACATCCTGCGCAAGTACGGCGCGGTCAATCGCGCCCAGGCGATCGCGTGGGCCCTCAGGGACCGCTGAACCCCTCAATTCGCCAGCGCACGCGCACAACGGTATTGGCCGTCGTGATACAGCAGCGGTGCGGTCTCCTCGGTCGCGCAGTGCACGTCGGTGACCCTGGCGACGACGAGGGTGGAATCGCCGGCCGGAATGAGGCGGGTCAACTCGGCCCGCAGCCACGTCGGAGTGCCGGAGAGCAGTGGCTCGCCGGTGGGAAGCGCACTCCACGACCCCGGTTCGGCGAAGCGCTGGTCGGCGCTTGCCGAGAATCGGCGTGCTACCGGGAGTTGCTCCTCGCAGACCAGATGCACCGCCACGGAAGGCGCCTTGGTCAGCGCCGCGATGCTGGAGGAGGTATGGGTGATGTTGAACGACACCAGGGGCGGATTCAGTGACAGCGAGGCGAACGACGTCGCGGTGAACCCCACCGGACCGGCCTCGGACATCAACGTGATGATCACCACCCCGGCAGGGTGGCGGCGCAGCGCGGCGCGGTAATCGTCGGCGCTGACGGTCATGCCGTGCGGCCCTCCTGGGCTCCGACCGCCACCCCGGCCATCGTGCTCAGGACCGGAAGCACAGCGTCACAAACGAGTTCGGCAACACCGGCGGCACGCGGGATCAGCACCGCGCCATCGGCGATGCTCAACGCATGGATGTCGGCGATGAGGCCGGCGAGGCCGGTCGGTGTGCCCACGTAGAACAGGGTCTGATCAGCGGTGGACTCGGGGTCGACTGTGCTCAGCGCACGGGCGCTGCGCGCATCGGGTGCGATCACGAAGTCGATGTCGACCACCACATCGGAATCGGGGTGACTCCGTCGAACCGCAGCGGCCTTGCGGGCCACCTCGCCCAGGTCGGCGCCGCGGACCCGGACGGGGTCGGCCGGGGTCATCCATGACACCTCGCCTCCGGTGGCGATGCCCAGCTGCAGTGGTCGCCTTGGGATGATGTCGAAGTCCGCCATGGCCGGTGCTACTGAGCCAGCGAGGCCGGATCGAAACCCTCCACCCAGTACTCCGGGGTGATGATGGGCAGGCCCAATTCCTGGAGAACCGGGGTGTCGTTCCAGTAGGTGGTTTCTCGCGCTATCTTGCCGTCGCCGTCGAGCTGATGCCAGGTGATGCCGCGGGTGGACAGCGTGCGGCCGCCGGTGGGCACGCCGCGGTAGGTGTCCAGGCCCTCTCCGGTCCAGTCCCAGAGGATCACCACCGCCGGGTTACCGTTCACGCCGGCGAGGTCGAAAGCCTCGGTCGCGGTGAAGGTGTGCAGGCCGGCGCCGTTGGTGGCGTCCTTGTTGGCGAACGGCGCCAGCCGCGGCTCGAGTTCCTCTTTGGTGATCGCGGTGTCGATCATGTGGTCGGAATCGGCGTGGTCGTCGTAGACCAGGTCGTCGGCGTACAGGTCGACGGCCGCGGCGGTGTCGGAGGTTAGCGCGGTGACCCACGCCCGTGCGTGTTTGGCGGCGATGCTCATGCTTTCCTCTCAGACCCGGGCGGGAATCTTGGCGACGGCGGTGGGGTCGACCGGCAGACCGAGGTCGCGCACGGCGGTTGCGCAGTCCCAGAAGCTTTCCTCCCGCTTGATGCGGCCGTCGGAGTCATAGATGTGGAAAGTGATACCCCGGGCGCCGGGCACCTTGCCGTTGGTCGGCACGCCCACGAACGCGGCGGCGGTGGGCGCCTGCCAGGTCCAGCGGTAGATGGCGGCCCTCTCGTCGCCCACCACCTCGTCGATGCGGAAGTTGTTGATGCCGATGCCGTTCTCGGTGTCCTTGTTGGCGTAGGGGGCAAAGACGCGCAGCAGCTCGTCCCTCGAGGTGATCGACTGGCCAAGGATCGGATCCTCGAACAGGAAGTCGTCGGCGTAGAGCGCCACGACGGCCTCGGCGCTTTCCCGGAAGGCCTTCAGCCATTTGACGGCGAATGTGTGGCTCATGGACGTCTTCTCCTCGGCGGGTGGCGGGACACCTATGAAGTTATTTGCGCGCCCATCGGGCGGGCGACTACCCCCGGGGGGAAACCGACTGCCCCAAGGGGGGAGGCACCGCGCCTCATCTCCTCCGATGTTGGAGTGAGTTACCCCCAGTGAGGGGTGTGCGGGGCCGTCGCCGGGAGCAACATCGGCTTAGGTCACCGACACCGAAGATGGAGAAAGCAATGCTCAACCAAGACATGACCGACGAGGAGTTCGCTCCCTGGTTCGCCAAGGCTCAAGAGGTATCCCAGTTCTTCCGGGAGATCGGACCCAAGTACGACGAGGAGAACACCTTCGCCTACCCGTCGGTCGACGTGTTCCGCAAGTCCCGGCTGGGCGCGCTGCCGGTGCCGAAGGAGTACGGGGGACCGGGCGGCAACATCTTGCACGTGTCGAAGGTCGTTTCGGAGATGTCCAAGGGCGACTCGGCGATCACGCTGGCCTACAACATGCACTACATCATGGTGGGCATCGCCGGAAGCCTGATGAGCGAGGACCAGAAGAGGCATTGGCTGGGTCGAGTTGCCGACGGCGACTTGATGTTCGGGCCGTTCTCCGAGAAACGGGCCGGCTTCTCCGGCCTGGCCGACATGCAGGCCGTGCCCCAGCCGGGCGGCGGCTGGAAGCTGTACGGCAAGAAGACCTGGGGCACGCTCAGCGAGGCGGCCAACATCATCACCACCAACGCCACCGAAACCGACGCCGAGGGCAACCTGCCGGACACCTTCGACGGCCGGGTCGCCGCGGAGAAGTTGTTCGTCGGCGACTTCAAGGTCGACGAGAACGGCATCGGTGATGGTGTGCGCATCGAGAAGACCTGGAACGCCCTCGGCATGCACGCCACCGGCACCCAGGTCATCCACTTCGACGGCTACTTCGTCCCCGAGGACGGCTTCATCTGCCCGTGGCGGGCCGGCGCGTTCGGCGTGCTCGAGTGGGCATCGCTGATGTTCGCCAGCATCTACCTCGGCATGCAGTACCGCATCCTGGAGGAGACGACCGCCAAGCTGTCGAAGAAGCACCTGGGCGCCACCTTCGGCGCCATCGTGGCCAACGACACCGAGGTCAAGAACATCGGCCACATCGTCGACGGCATCGGTGACATGGCGACCAAGGTGGAGTTGTCCAAGCGGGTGGTCTATCAGACTTGTGAGGATCTGATCCATGGCCGGGACAAGGATTGGGCCCCGGAACTGCGGTTCCCCAACCTGGGCATCGCGAAGACCTTCACCTCGGAGAACGTCATGCACATGGCACGGCGGGCGATGAGCATGGTCGGTGGTGAGTCGTTCCGCAAGGGCACCATCTTCGAGCGGTTGTACCGGGACTCGGCGGCGTCGATGTTCCAGCCGCTCAACGCCGACCAGACCCAGACCTACATCGGGGAGTTCCTGCTGAACACCGCGGCCGCGGCGGCGGCCGCCAAGGGCTGAGCGGCCGCGGCGGCGGCCCAGAAGGGCTAGCCGGCCTTGATCCCCTCGACGATCTCCGCTCGCGCGGTGTCGTCGAGGGGATAGGGCGTGTACAGCGTGAAGCGGTCGACCAGGCCGCCGTAGCGCCGGAGGATCTCCGCGCCAACGGATTTCGGCTCACCTTGCACCGCGAAGGCGTTGAGCACCTCATCGCCGACGAGCGACACCATGGTGTCCCAATCACCGCTCTTGGAGAGCCGGTTGAGTTCGGCGTGCAGATCACCCCAGCCGTGCAGGTCGAGGACACCGCGGTAGGCCGGTGTCGAGCCGTAGAAGGCGATCTGGTGGCGGACCCGGTCCTGCGCCGCTTGGTACTCGGCCTCGGAGTTTCCGGTGACGATCAGCCCGGGATAGCTGGTGGTGAAGTCGGCCCTGGTCCGGCCCGCGCTCGCCAACCCGGCCTCGACTATTGGCATCGTCACCTCCCGCAGATACCGCGCGGTGGTGAAGCCGTGCACCAGCAGCCCGTCGGCGCATTCCGCGGCGACCTTGGTCATCATCGGGCCGACCGCGGCCAGCATCACCCTCGGCGGGCCGTACGGGTTGGGATCGGGGCGGAACATCGGTGTCATCAGCGTGTGCCGGTAATGCTCGCCACGGAAGTCGAGCTTGGCCCCGGTCTGCCAGCTGTTCCAGATCGCCTGGAGCGCAAGGATGTACTCGCGCATACGCTCGGCGGGTGCCGACCACGCCATGCTGAACCGGCGTTCGATGTGCGCCTGGATCTGGGAACCCAGGCCGAGCACGAATCGGCCCCGGCTGAAGGTGTTGAGGTCGTTGGCCGCCACTGCCGTCGTCATCGGGCTGCGGGCGAAGGCAACCGCGACCGCCGTGCCCAACTGCAGGGTGGCGGATTTGTCGGCGGCGAGCACCAGCGGCAGGAACGGATCCCGGGCGACCTCGGTCGACCAGATGCCGTCGAATCCGATCCGCTCTGCGGCGGTGATCTGTTCGGCGAGGACACCGAGATCCGCCCCGCCCGTTCCGTCGATGCTGCCGCCGATGTTGCCGTCCACGTACACCAGCGCAGCCTGGCACGGCCAAGTGCCCGGTGGACGGCCGGACTACCCCGTGGGGGGAGGTAAATCCCCCCGAGTGGTGCCGCGAGGGTGTGCGCCCGGTCATAGAGTCGCCACATGGGTCGTATGTCTGACGCGGTGATGCAGCATCCGCTGAATCTGCTCTGGCAGAACATCTTCATGTGGGCGAGCTGGCTGATCGTGCTGGCGATGCTCGTCATCGCCGTGGTGATGGGGCTGCGGCAACGAACTCCCTTCTATGTGATCGCGATACTGGCGGCGGGCGTGGCGGCCTTCGCCGAGCCGCTCTACGACGTCGCGTTCGACCTGTGGTTCTACGACGCCCATGCCGACGGAACACCGGGTGCGGCATTCAGCCACTTCTCGGCATTCGGTGTGGTGCAACCCATTTGGACGCACAGCGGCTATATCATCCTCTACGCTGCCGCATCGCTGTACGCCGGCAGACTCATCTATCAGGGACGGTTGAGGCGCCGCGGCCTGTTCCTGGTCTGGGGCGCCGAGATCCTGATGTCGACCGCGTTCGAAGTCATCGGCACGGGAACCGATGTCTATACGTATTACGGGCCCTACGTCGGTCGCATCGTGAACTACCCCGTCGTCATCGGCGTGCTGGAGGGAACCCAGACCCTGCTGTTCACGGTGTTGGCGGTCCTGTTGTGGCGGAAGGTTTCGACGGCCTGGGGACTGCTCAGCCTATTCGTGCTGTTCCCGATGACCTTCTTCGGTGCGAACTTCGGTCTCGGTGCCCCGGTGATCATCGCGTTGCATCTCGATGACGGACTGTCGACCGATGGGCTCGTCGCTGCCGCGACAATCTTGTCGATCGCACTCTGCGCGTTCGCGGTATACGGGCTGAGCCGGTTGCTGCCGGATGCCCCGCCGAACGATGCACTGGCTTCTGACCCGGTCGCGGTCGGCGCACGCGAGGCCGCACCGGCCCTTCGATGAGCTTGAGCGAGTTGGACCGCGGTGGTGCCTTTCGGGCACAGCGAACGGAAGTGCTGGACTTCTGCGAGCCACTGACCGCTGAGGAGTGGCGGACCGCCAGTCGGGCCGAAGGCTGGAGTATCCAGGACGTCGTCGCGCACATGGGCGCCGGTGTCCATTCGATGTTCGGGCCTGCCGTGACCAAACTCCTGTTGGGCAAGGACATCGAGAAGCTCAACGACGAGATGGTCGGAATCCGTCGGGACAGGTCACCGGATCAGGTGTTGAGCGAATACCGCCGATGGACCGGTGTCTTCGCCAACGTGATGCCCCCGCTGGCGAGCACCCCGCTCGGCGCGATGCGGCTTCCGTTGTCCGAACTCGGCGGATTCCCCATGAGGTTGTTCCTCAGCGCGCTGGTGTTCGACACGTACACCCATCTGCGCTACGACATCGCACCCGCCCTGGGCCGGCCGGTGGGCGAGGTCGACGCCAACCGGATTGCGGTGAGCCTGGAGTGGATGATGGCCGTGTTGAGCAACCAGCTCCGCGCGGCACGCCCGGCGTGGCTGGATCGTCCGCTCTCGATCAACTTGACCGGCCCCGGCGGCGGGGCTTGGAGCGTCGAGCCATCTGGGGCTGTGACCCCGGGCGTCGCCGCATCGGCGGTGGCGGTGATCACCGGCCAGGCGGCCCAATTCCCGGAATGGGGCACCCGGCGGGCGCCCTGGCGCGAACGTGAGGTCGGCATCACCGGAGACGCAGAATACGGCGCCGCGTTCCTCGACGAGATGAACATCGTCTGAGGCGGTCACGACTACAGCTGGTGCCCAGGCGCTCAGCGGCCGGCGCCGAGCACGGCGCGGGCCGCGTCGGCAAGGAGGACCCGCAGCCGGTCTTCAGCCAGTCCGGCGCTGTGGAACAGCGGCGACTGGATTGCGCCGATCGCCGCGTGCACCAGCGTTCGTGAGTCGGCATCGCTGAGTTCGGTGCGCATCTCGTTGACGAGATGAACCCATTCCTCGAGGTAGAGGCGTTGTTTGCGGCGAAGCCGGCGGCGGTCCTCCTCGGGCAGGCTGTTGATCTCGTTGTGGTAAACCTGCGCGAGTTCCCGTTTGCCGACCACGAACTCGACCTGCCCCGCGATCAGTTGGTCCAGGGCCTTGCCCAGGTCGGTGGTGGTTTCGAGGACATGTTTCTGATCGCGCAGCAGGTCGTCGATGATCTGGTCGAAGAGCGCGACCAGGACCGCGGACTTGCTGTCGAAGTGCCGGTACACCCCGGATCCGGTAATCCCGGCCGCCGCGCCGATCTCCGCGATCGACACCGCGTGGTAGCCCTTGCGCGCCAGCAGATCGGCGGCGGCGGTCATGATGCGGTTCTTGCGCTCCGGGTCCCGGATGCGGGTATGGCCGGCTGCCCCATTCGCCGAGTCTTCGATGGCGATGGTTCACCTCCCCATGATTGCGGCGAACCCCAATTATGGCCTGCCCGTCGTCACCGTCACCGGCCCGACGGCGTTCAAGCCGGCTGGCCGTAGACCGCCACCACCACCGAGCGGTCGAGGCTGTTCGCCGACCACACCCCGATCGCGGTGTTGGCGCAGTCGGACATGATCCCGAAGGTCACCGGGTTGTAGTACCACTGGTTGAGCACGTCCAGGTTGTTGATCGCCAGCGCCGGATTGATCGCCACCGTCTGGAATACCCGGCCCCGGAAACCCGCCGCCTCGGCGCGCGATTGGGCCGTCGATCCGTCCGAGCCGATATCGCCGTCGAGGGCGCGGTTGTTCAGCACGTCGTTGGTGTGCCACTCGGCGGCCAGCGTCAGCGCCGGATTCTTCTTGATCTCGCTTGTGCATCCCGCCTGGTGCTGAATGGTGTAGACATTGGCCACGACACCGTTGTTCAGCCGCGAGTTGTCGGCCTGTGCGGTGGCCGAAGTCGCCACGGCGACAACCAGACCGGCGGTCGCCAGGGCTGCTGCTCGAATCACGTTTGTCACCATCGCTACTAGTGAGCCGGTTGCCCGACATAGTGCGCCGCGGACTGCCGCAGCTGCCAGATGAGGTCGGGACACAACTCGTTGGCCGCCTGGTTGATCAGGTAGACGGCCTGGTACTCGTCGGTGGTGGCGAAGTCGGACATGGTCTCCGTTATCAGTTGCGAATAACTCTTGCCCTGGCCGATTTTCGCGCAGACGCCGTTGCCGTAGGCCAGTGCGGTGTCGGCGTTGGGGAAGTTGTATCCCGGTCGCACCGTGACGTTGACCAGATACGCGACGGCGTCGCCGTGGGCGGGCGTGGCACTGCCCAGCGCCGTGAGG
>WBZP01000331.1_pt1 | contig 65087 bp, 47 predicted proteins | sample 5204301 | NCBI WGS metagenome assembly WBZP01 (sample SAMN12412401, study PRJNA552823) | activated sludge metagenome | isolation source: activated sludge from nitrification reactor of wastewater treatment plant... | place: USA: Pennsylvania | collected 2017 | reverse complement strand
GGTATGCACCGAGGTCACAGAACGTGGCGATTTGGTTTTTCGAAAAAGGCAAATCAGCTAAACTGAGCGACTTAACCCACCCATTAAGTCCTGTCGGCTCAGGGTTTCACGAACCGTCCGCTGAGGCGTTCGGTGTTGGTTTGGAGGACGAGGATGTACACGCCTTGTGCCAGGTCGCTCAGGTCGAGCTGGCGGGTGTAGTAGGGTGGCTGGATGCTCGCCGGTTCGGTATGCAACAGGGCGCCGGTGGCGCTATAGAGTTGCAATTCGCCTCGTGTCCCTTTGATTCCGGAGGCGTTGACGAATAGTTGTTTCCAGTCGGGGTGGTAGAACAAATGCAGCGCAGCCTCCTGAAGCGGAGGCGCCGTTACGTTCGTGGTAAGACTATCACAGATCGAACCCGCAACCGGCCCCAGGCTGTAATCGGGGTTGTTAGGAAGGCCCAGGTAAGTACGCGTGCCGCCCAGGTAGTGTCCATATCGAACATAATTACAAGCAGTGCCCAAGGCATCCGGATCGTTGATAACACTCAGGTGCGTATTCACAGGATGGTACATCGTATCCTGATAGGGATAAGGAAATTGATGTCCGTTATACCAGATACTCGACCAATATACCTTTCCGTCCGGGGCTAATCGCAATCCTCCGCCGGGATAGAGACCGTCCCGGATCGTGTCCAGGGGAAACTGCGAATTACTGATAACCGGTGCAGAAAGGTCATATTGATAGAGGTACCCTTCCTCACTATTGGTAGAAATGTAAATTCGCTCCCCACTCGGGGAAAAACAAGAGCCCCAATAAGCCACATCGGTGTCTTGTTGATCAATAATAACCTGATTACTCAACGTCCCTGTACAGCGGTCAAAATCGAAGAGCGCAATCAACCCACGTATAGATGTGAACAATAAGCGATCGCCCTGTTGAGTCATGGAAAGGTTGCCAAATTGTTCATATCTGGGTAAGCCTATGGATTGTATTGTTTCGAAGACACCTGAAGGGTCAATTAAGAAAATATGAAAACGATTGCCGCCAGTGAATAATGTGTCTACAAGTTCGCGCGTAATAACCCACCAATCGCGTCCGTTGGCATGACGGACGGCCGTCATTGCATCCCAGGCAAAAAAATTCGAAAGCCGGAAATTCTTTTGGACTACATCCCCTAAACCACCATCTGCGCGCATGTCAAAAAGAGAGAAATAAATCCCGCTTAAAGCAGAACGAAGTACCTTAATTGATAAGATGTAATACAAATTTGAATCGCCGGGGAATGGAAGTATGACCATTTCATTATACCAGCCTTCGCCCATTAGAGAATCTCCATTGGGTGTTGCTTGGTGCACGCGGTTATAAACGATTCCGGTTCTGAGACCAATATTTGGCAACGCTCTTGTACCCGCATAAAACAATATCTGCCCTTGATTATCCGCGATAGAAGCACATGTGCCTCTTGAATCAAGGCTGGTAACGAAATTCTGTGCAGAGCCGCTACTAAAATCGATGCCACTACTGTCACCGAAACACCAGATAGCATTCTTATTTTGGCTAAAGCAGGTTCCCACACTGACTAAAGTCAAAACTATAAAAGCTTGCAATACACGCACCATCATCTTGAAAGATACAACTACTACTCGAGTTTAACAAATCGAGCAATGCCTACGAGTTCTTCCCCATGACCGGCCTCCAGGTAATACATACCCGGCGACAGGTTAGTAAGGCCCATCTCATACTGATTGACCGCCGACCCCAGTGAAAGCCGGTCAACAAGGACTCCTATCTGGTTATAGACCATCAATCGGTCAAAGTGCCTTTGAACAACTTGTACGCGTAAGCCGGAACGTGTTGGATTCGGGAAGAGCAAGACTTTGTCAGCCAGACCGGACGCAGCTTTCTTAATATCCTTGAGATAGAAATCGCGTGTACGACTCCTGTATGCAAATGGTTCTTCATTAAAAAACTCCTTGAGCATGGCACGCGCCATGTAGGTAGCTTCTCCGCCATAAATACCTTCATCCATGGCGATACCCTCAAGAATTATTTTCTGTTGCGAACTAAGCGAGTCTCCATGCCATCTTAAGGCAAGAATTATATTGATTACCTCCCGGAGGTAGGCTTCCGGCAGACAACTGTCGACAATCAACCCTAAAGTCTGTTCAGCCTGCAGGTATTCTCCGCTGCGCACTAACTTCATGACCTGATAGTAGGCTCCAATGTTTCCTGAGGCCAGTTGATTGAATGTTTGCTGATACAAAGTATCATCGCTTGTTCCCAAGCTCAACAGGTCGGTGTCCTTCTTCATTTCTCCATAGAACTGTTTCAGGGCATAATAGTGGGCGAATAAGGAGTCGATCGTGAAAACAGCACTCCCCCGAACCAAATCACCATACTTCTTATCCCTTAGTGCTATGGGTGTGTTGGGCGCTGGCACGTTGCATGCACTATGAAAACCTACGCTAATTGGAAAAACAACATTAAAATTTGAATTAGACATATCATCAGCCAAGCCGGGGACGAAGTACCAAAGGATTGGCAGACTACTTATTGATCCATCAATCTTAAACATTCCCGATTGAACACCATTCCACTGATTATTATAACTAAATTCAGGAGATCCAAGAATGTCATCGTCTCCCTGCGTAGGCAAACTCAGTTTATATGCGTTGACTCCGTTCGAATATCCGTCAAAATTGTTACAATGGAGCCTGGTTTCCTGACAGAGGTGAGACCCTTTTGTTGAGTAGCCCATATTGCCAATGTAGTTCTCATCAATGCGGGTGCTGGTCGTGAAATCAAACTGAATTCCTGTCAATCGAAAAGCATCATCCGGATTGGGGACGTTATCGCGCAGCGCGATGTGGTTGTTTCGCACATCGACTTGCTCATCGTGCTCGAGCCAGATGCCCCGCTCAATGCCGTAAGAGATGTACGACGGATGCGTATAAAACACCTGATTGTGCTCCACCAGGACGTTGGGCTGGTTCACACCGTCAATGTTTCGCAAGTGAATTCCCGCCCTTGAATTCGCCATGCGGTTATTGAAACAATGGATGGTGACCGGGGTTTGTTCATGGTTCTGGAAACTCAGGGCCACCGTTCCATACCGGGATACCAGCCCATAGGGCTGCGGAACAGAAAGGGTTGGATCCGGGTCCCAGGAAACCATGTTGAACTGGTTCTCGCTGACGGTAAAGTTTGAACTCTCGATTTCAACGGCCAACAAGCCCAATCCGAACGAAAAGAACTTGTTATCGTAGATCGTGACATTCGAATTCCTCACGCCGGTCATGTCCATGCACCGGAACACCTTATCGAACTCATTGCCGCGAATGTGTAACTGATCCAAATCCGACTCTACGTAAATCCCCACACATTCAATCAGGTGAAAATAGTTGTGGTCGTCCGGTGCCGAACTGTTGCCAATGACTACCTGATTCGAGGGTGAATTGATCGCCCGTACCGCATTGCCGATGTTGACGTACTGCCCGACATCGTCCTTGACCTCATAACCCAGGTCGTGGAAATTATTGTTTATCAGCGTGAAGTCGGAGCTGTTAGCGGAAACGCAGTACCGGGCATGCGAGAAATCATTCGCCAATCCGGGGCCCGTGATACCAATCTGAACTCCGTTAACATTTTCGAGACCAATGTGGAAGAAGGCCGTCGGGTCTTTAAAGCTGATGTTCCCGTAATCGAACGTGCTTCGTTGACAACTGAAGGCGGGGAACGGTACAGTTTTAAGGAAAATCGATCGCTCATTGTGGAGGAAATTCGCCTGGTCAATTGCTATCGCAGAACCCGTAGAGGACAATACGCCCACAACGGCATCGCGCAAAGTGGAGCCCGTCAGTATCTCCAGCGATGAAGTTCCATCTTTCAATTCTATTCCCTGCCAGCTTACGGAACATGCATGAAGAACCGTACCATTGATGACCTGAAGTCTGGCGTTGGGATCGACAAGAATTCTCACTCCGGTAGCAATAGCGACATCAGAATTATCAAAGGTAAAATCGACATCAACTGTAAAATCGGATTCAATGGAAACAGGTGTTCCCGGAGCATAGATGCCCGCCGCCAACACTTGCGAAGCTGTTGCGCCGGTGCAAAACTGTACCTGAGAACCGTTGCAACTGGCAGTAGTGGATCCAAGCACGGTACTTGCCGAAGCAGTACAACCATTCGCGTCCGTGACAACACAAGTGTATGGGCCGGGGCAGAGGTTGTTTAGCGAGGCATTTGTACCGACGCCGTTGTTCCACGAATAACTATATCCACCAACACCACCCCCAACCGTTGCAGTGATTGAACCATCGCATCCTATAGAACAATTGACTGACGTAGGCGACAGAGAAACCGTCAGACTGCCCGGGTCTTGTAAAACGACTGTCACCGAAGCGGTACATCCAGTGGTATTACTTGTAACAGTACAAGTATATGTGCCCGCAGAAAGATTGCTTATATTTTGAGTTGTGAATCCGCCGGGAGACCATGCATAAGATCTAATATCCGTGATATTAATAAAACTCAAGTCAATCGAGCCATTTGATGCTCCATTACAAGATGGATCGATCTTGCTTACAGCGTCAATTATTGGCTCTAAACGGATGGTATTGTTCCTACAGGTTGAATAATATCCAGGAACCGTATTCATTTCCACTCTGCAACTATACAAACCACCGCTTATTGCGCTTAGTAAGTACTCAGGAGATTGCACAGGTAAGGCAACATTCTGCTGTGTGACTGGGTCTTTCCTGTACCAAAACCAATCAGTATTTGTCGGACTCGAAACGCCTCCATAGGCTGTTTCCTGCAAAGTACAATTACCGATGCTTGCGATAGTTGGTTTACTTTGGATTATCGTGGTAAGCTCTCGCGTGCAGCCACCTTCATTCGTAATCTTAACATAGTACTTCCCACTTCCATAGGCAATCATTGTATTCGAGGTTGTCAGGTCCGACCACAAATAGGTGGCTCCAGCATAAGGGCTACTTACACGCAACTCTACATTCGTGGAGAACGGATCATCATCACAAACCTGATCGATGGGCTCCAATTTAGGATTCTGCAAAATATTTATTCTGACATGATTGCTTTCAAGATGAGTGCCGCAGCCAGCACTCACAGTATAGTAGTAGTCCCAATCTCCAGTGTTCCAATCTGTAAGAGCACTACTACCCGAAATAAGAACTGACCTGCCAGTCTGAATCGACAGTATTTGGGCCGCACCTCCGCCAAAAGGCTCTCGATACCAGGTAATTGAACCGACAGCACCAGGATTGACGGATGCTTCAAGAATCAAATGATCTTCCTGGCATACCTGATAGGAATTCCTAAGGTTTCCAATTACATTTAAGTGCGGAGCTTCTGCAATCCACAAGTCTTCACCGTATGTATATTGACCACAATCTGAATAGGTTGCCGGCAATGAAGTCAGTTTCTTGTAATAGACCGTCAGCTCAGCGCGATACGGATGGAGATTATCCAACACGATTCCATTCGAGCCGAGGGGAACAATGATCGGAGCTATTGTACTTACCGGTATAGATGTTCCTTGCGGTACTTCTAATGTCCCATTTGCCTGTCTTGTGGTCGTAAACAGTACTGTTCCTAAATGATCTTTGATAACGAACTCATACTCAAGAGTACTTTCAACTGGACCACAGTAGGTGAATTGCAGGTTGTCGGTAGCTTGAGGACTACAGCCTAAAGCATCTGATCGATAAAATATTTTAGGGTTGCGAAGATATTTCTCCATCATACTGGCTGCAAACCAATGTGTTGCGCCTGGATGGATGTCGTTCTCCGAATTACTTGAGATATCGGTATTCACCAAAGTATTACTTCTCCAATCTCTGTAATAATACTTCTCCGCCAAGAAGATGTTCCTTGCATGCGGTGGGTCGAGGGTCCCCAAGCCAATGGGAGAGATGGTAGTAGATATCCAGTAACCCTGATACCTAGTGTAATTATTATGAATATCACCTGACCATGCATCCGATTCACCACTGAACAGAGGACGAATCAAACTTTTTCTTGTCGTGGAGGCTGACTTAAGCAGGCTGTTTTTAGTACGGGTTGATGAGAAATCAAAAGGTTTCTCGATGTTGGATGAATAGGCATTGTAATGTGTCGCAAGCACACGGTCAATATTCGGGTAACCGGAATTCCAGGTAGAATTAGCATCGAACCAATCTGCCATATCCTGTGGGCTTGCTGCTCCTCCTGCCGCGTCCGAAAAGGCGAATAAGTATGCTTCCACAGTCAGTCCCATTGGACGTATTGCGTTGACTAATGACTGAAAACCCGCATATGATAAACCTGACTGCGTATTCCAAAACTCAAATTCAGTAGTCAAGACACTAAAATCTATACATGTCCCCATGCTATTGAAGCGAGCTAATGAAAATACTTCCCGAAGATTTTGAGCCAAATTCCACAGGGTGTCGCCAAAGGCCAGGGTGGAGTCCTCAATTGCTGAAATAAGCAAAGAGTCATTCAGCAGCAATCTTTCTGCTGAAGTCAATTGAAAGGCTGCGATAGGGTTCGAATTATTATAATTCACGGCACCTTGCCCCTCGCTGCCACTTCCAACTGCCACGCCCCAAGATTGAATACAATAATCTGATTCTGCGATATTCATAAAGCGGCAAAGATGATCTTGCACCGTGCTTCCATTGATGATACGAGCAAGATTCGCTGGATTGAACAAGATTCTTCCATCGTAAAGTATTAAATAGTTTATATGGTTCTCCTTACAATATGTCAAAAGCGCCTCCTCCTTGGGGTAGAGATTTGTAATCGGATTAAGTGTGCCGCAGCCTAACATTGAATATGCTTCATCCACATATGATGTAGAACTCCCCGGATAAACATTAAAAAATCTATCTACATAAATTCCCCGATGCGCATAGTCGAGTGGCCCTAATTGTGCTAGTACATCTGTAATAATCGCGTGTCCAAGAATAAAAAACAGCAACACGCTCCGAAGAATATACTTTGGTTTCATGTAAAGTTAGATTTAGGACAATATTGAAGAGTCAATCAAAAAAAATCAATCACCCGGCGGGGTGATGTTTATAACAAAAAATGAATAGACGGATAATTTGAATGGAAACGAAATTCAACCTTCCCTTGTGTTGATAACATATTTCTGAATCCAAAGCAATAGCTCTGCTTTTGAATTAAGATTCAACTTTCTATAAATGCTTTTTAAATGACACTTATACGTATTCCTATTCAGGTGTACACTTTCGTTAATTTTATCGAATTGTTCGTGCTTCTTCAACAGGGATAAGATTTCCATTTCGCGTTTAGACAGCAGACGTAATTTCTGCACAGCTGTTTCTTTATCCTGCTCAAGCTCCCGATTCAATTCCATAGATGCCCGGTCATCTACGGATTGTACGGGTGGTTCAATCACTAACCAGTGTTTACCGTCCCAAAGACGAACCTGAAAATCTTTGAAAAGGGAATTTGAAATGACGGATTTTCCCCACTCCACAACCTGCATTAAAATTCCGAATTCACTTCCAATTTTATCAAAAAGCGCTTTTATCCCGGCCTCTTCCAGCCATATGATCGTGTAATAGTCCGTACCATTATTCGTTACGGCAATGTTCAGTTTCAATAATTTCATGTTATGAGGATAAAAAACCTGAAACAACTTTCGGCGGAATAAAAATATTAAATCATACCGAAATAATCGGAATGCAGGCAATATCTCAATTCCTCACTCCACCACCTTACTCCCCGCCCACCACAGCAGGGCGAGCCAGGCGAGGCCTTTGAGGAGGAAGAACAGGAAAGCCAGCAGGCCGAATTTCTTCAACCGTTCGCGGAAGACGGGGCTGTTGATCGGGTTCTTCATGGGCCGATGCGAAATTACGGAACCTGCGGGAAGCGCTCAATCCACTTCGCCTTTCACCACGGCCTCCGCGACCCGGGCTTCTTCGCGCGAGAAGCGCTTGCGGATCCAGCGGGGCAGGATGATGGCGCCGATGAAGAGGTAGGGATAGTACGAGATGAGGCGCCACAACAAGCCCAGCGTGGCCGACAAGCCGCGCGGAATGAACTCGCCGAGGAAGTCGGTGAACATGAACTCCGCAAGTCCGCTGCCGCCCGGCGTGGGACTGAACAGGATGATGATGCCCATGATCACCTGTCGCGCGAAGACGACGAAGTTGTCGATCGGGGCCGAATGGAACGCGAGAATCAGGCAGTTCACGATCGAGTAGCGGGCTGTCCAGGAGGCGAAGGTGCCGGCAAAGGAGTTGAACCAGAACTTCCGGTTCTTGTTGCGCAGTCCGTTGGAAGCGATGACGAGCTGACTGCCCGTTTCGAGCGCCGAATGCTTCCAGCGGCGCAGCAGCGGCAGCGAGAAGGTTTTCACGAGCAGCCACTTCACGAAACGCGGGTTCACGAAGAGGGCGTACGCGACGAAGAGCTTGTAGGCGAGGATGATGAAATAGACGGCCCAGAACGTATAGAAGAACCCTTCGCCGAACTTGACGGGATTCATGTTGTTCAGGTCCATGGTGGAGAAGAGCCGTTCCCTACCGATGGTGAAATACACCAGCGGCGCCATCAGCGCCAGGAAGATGCCGTCCTGGAACGAGCTGAGCATGATGGCCGTGATGCTCTTGCCCATGTTGATCTTCTCGCGGTTGAGGATGAAGATGGCGAAGAAGAACCCTCCGCCGATCATGCCCGGCGCGAGCGCCGAGGAGAATTCCCAGAGCATGATGACGTAGAAGGCGCTTTTCCAGTTGAGCTCGTAGTCGGTGAGCGCGCGGATCCGGACCATGTAGGCCCAGTCGCGGATCACCATCATGATCAGGGCCATGAAGATCCAGAACGAACTGTTCCAACTCCAGGTGATGTGGGAAAAGGCTTCGGCGTCGAAGCTGCGCACCAGCAGATAGGTGGCGGCGCCGAGGCCGAGGATGACCGGCAGCAGGATGCGCGACGGGCGGAACGTACGGAGGAGCTGCCGGCTGTCGGGTTGCATGGAGGGATGGAGGCCTTACACCGTCGGCTCCGCTTCGGGTTCGCTCAGCCAGAAGTTGTTGAAGCCGATGCCGAGCGTAATGCGGATGACCTGCTCCTGCAGCAACTCGAGTACCGCCAGGAAGGTGAAGATGGCATGCACCCGGTTCTCGCAGGACAGGATGAGGTCGGTGAACGGAACGTTCTTCTTGCCCAGGATCCGGTCGCGCAGCGATTGTTTCTCGGTCGAGATGGTATACGGATACTGCACCACCTTGTGTTGCGGTTTCGCCTTCTCTTCGGAAAAACGTTTCATCACCTTGTTGAAGGTGTTGAGCAACTGGTACAGGGTGAGGTTCATGAGTTCCTCGGCATGCGCGTTCTGCATCGCCACTTCGGCGAGCTCGCGCTGGATGTTGCCGCGGGCGGCCTTCATCGATCGGTCGTCTTCGAGTACGCGCAGGTCTTCGCAGGATTCCTTGAACTGCTTGTACTGCAAGAGGCGCTCGACCAGGTCCTTGCGCGGATCGATCTCGTTGCCCTGCTCGTCGAGCTCCGGACGCGGCAGCAGCATCTTGGCCTTGATCCGCATCAGCGTGGCCGCGACCAGGATGAACTCACTCGCCAACTCGATGTTGAGCTCGTTCATCTGGCGGATGTATTCCAAAAAGTCGTTGGTGATCTTGGAAATCGGGATGTTATGGATGTCGACCTCGTCGCGTTCGATGAAGAACAACAAGAGGTCGAACGGCCCGTCGAATTGGGGCAGGTGTACTTCGAAGACTTTTTCCACGGGAAAGAGGGTCTCGTACAAAGATAGGAAAAAGGGACTTTCCAGGGTTGTATGTTCCGGGTTCCGAGTTCAGGGTTCCGGGTTGAGTTCAGGGTTCCGAGTTGAGTTATTGGTTATTGGTTATTAGTAATTAGTTCTTGGTTTTTATTGTACACACTGGTTTTGAACGAAATACCAAATTCCACTTTCAACATTCAACCTTCAACTAAAAAACAACCCGGAACCCGAAACCCGGAACCCGGAACAATAAACCTAATTTCGCCACCCATGAACAAGCACCCCAGAGTCCTCCACCTCTCCACCTGCTCGACTTGTCAGCGTATCCTGAAAGAATGGAAGCCGGGAAGCGGGGTGGTTTTGCAAGATATTAAAAACGAGCCGCTTACAGCTAAGCAGGTGGATGAACTGAAGGAACTGGCGGGGAGTTACGAGGCTTTGTTCAGCCGGGTGGCGCGGAAGTACCGGGAGCTGGGTCTGCACGAGTTGGAACTAAAGGAGGCGGATTACCGGAAGTACCTGTTGCAGGACTACACCTTTCTCAAGCGGCCGGTGCTGGTGATCGGGCGACAGATTTTCATCGGCAACCAGGCCAAGACGGTGGCCGCGGCCAAGGCAGCTTTGAAGGCAGGATGAGCACACGATTCCGCTCGCACGCGGCGATCTTCGCGGCGAACCTGATCTACGGCGCCAATTTTTCCATTGCCAAGATCGCCATGCCGCACTACATCCGTCCGGCCGGTTTCATCCTGCTGCGCGTCGGTTTCGCCTTACTGCTGTTCCGCATCGTCGAATGGGCGACGCGTACGGGCAGTCCGGTCGAGCGCAAGGACCACTGGCGGTTCTTCCTGCTCGGCTTGTTCGGCGTAGCCATCAACCAATCCCTCTTCTTCGAAGGCTTGTCGCGCACCTCGAACATCAACGCGGCGCTGATCATGACCACCACGCCCATCCTGGTGATGATCGCGGCTTCGTTGATCATCGGCGAACGCATCACCACGCGGCGGGTTGTGGGTGTTGCCAGCGGCATCACCGGCGCGGCGGGACTCATCCTGCTCGGTGTGAAGGCCAGCGGTCATGCTTCCTGGCTGGGCGACACGATGGTGTTCACGAACGCGGTCTCGTACGCGATCTACATGGTGATGGCCAAACCGATGATGCGCAAGTACCATCCCTGGGCGGTGATCCGCTGGACGTTCTTTTACGGGTTCCTGCTGGTGATCCCGCTCGGACTGAAGGACGTCGCGTCGATCGAATGGTCCACCTTCAGCACGCCGGTCTGGTTGTCGACCGTGTATGTGATCCTCTTCACGACCTTCTTCGCTTATCTGCTGAACACCTACGGCCTGCAACATTTGAGTCCGTCGGTGGTGAGCTTCTATATTTACTTCCAGCCGCTCTTCGCCACGGGTATTTCGTTGCTCATCGCGCAGGAAACGGTGAGTTGGATCCAGGCGGGGGCCTGCGTGCTCATCTTCCTCGGCGTTTACCTCGTTGCCGGTCCGGTCCGCAGAAAGCCCGAAGTGGCTTGATATTCACGGGCATCGGCGTACTTTTGCAGCCTCACACCCCACCCATGATCCGTTCCATGACCGGCTTCGGCACCGCCGCGGTCAACCTGCCCTCCAAGACCATCACGGTGGAGATCAAGTCGGTGAACAGCAAGTTCTTCGACCTGACCCTCCGCCTGCCCGCGCAATACCGGGAAAAGGAACTCGAGCTGCGCGCCGAGCTGAACCGTTTTATCGAACGCGGCAAGGTGGAATGCACGATCGGGATCGAGTCGCAGGAAGCGGGTAAGCGTACTTCCGTGAACCTGCCGTTGCTCAAGGCGTATGACGCGGAGTTGCAGTCGGCCCAGAAGGCCCTCGGCCTGAAGCAGCCGGATAATTATTTCCAGATCCTGCTCGGCCTGCCCGAGGTGCTGGTGAATGAACGAAACAGTCTGGCGGAAGAAGAATGGAACGCGCTCTTGGGTTGTTTGCAGGAAGCGATGCATCGTTTCGACGAATTCCGGAAGAACGAAGGGAAGGCTTTGGGCAAGGACCTGAGTGAACGCATCGCCGGTATCGGAAAAGGATTGGCGGCCTTGGAGCCTTACGAAGCAGGCCGCATCGAACAGGTGCGCAAACGGCTGCAAGGCTCGCTCGACGAGTTCATCGAGCAGAACAACCTCGACCGCAACCGCTTCGAGCAGGAACTCATCTTCTACATCGAGAAGTTCGACATCTCCGAGGAGAAAGTCCGCCTCCGCTCCCACCTCGACTATTTTATCAAGGTGCTGAAAGGCGAACAATCCTCGGGCAAGAAGCTGGGCTTCATCGGTCAGGAGATCGGTCGGGAGATCAACACGATCGGTTCCAAGGCGAACGACGCGGCGATGCAACAGGTGGTGGTGGGAATGAAAGACGAACTGGAAAAGATCAAAGAACAGGTACTCAACGTACTCTGATCCCATGCAAGGAAAACTCCTGCTCTTCTGCGGACCCTCGGGCAGCGGCAAGACGACCATCGTCCGCCACCTGCTCGATACCGATCCGCGCCTGGCCTTCTCCATCTCGGCCACGACGCGACCCAAGCGGGAGACCGAGACCGATGGCGTGGACTACCACTTCATCAGCGTAAACGAATTCAAACGCCGCATCGACGCGGGCGAGTTCGTCGAATGGGAGGAAGTTTACAAGGACCGCTTCTACGGCACGCTGCGTTCGGAGGTGGACCGACTGTGGCGGGAGAATAAAGTAGTGGTGTTCGACGTGGACGTCGAAGGCGGGTTGCAACTCAAGAAGACCTTCGGGGAATTGCTCCTCGCGGTTTTCGTGATGCCGCCCTCCGTGGAAGCCTTGCACCAGCGCCTCACCGCGCGTCAGTCGGAGACCCCCGAATCGCTCAAAGCCCGTGTCGCCAAAGCCGAGCACGAACTCACCTACGCCTTCCGCTTCGACCGTGTGATCGTGAACGACACCCTGGAGCATGCGCTGGAGGAAGCGAAGCAGGTGGTGGCGGGGTTTGTTCAGTGAAGGGGCGAGGGACGAGGGACGAGGGACGAGGGAGGAAAAATAAGGCATAGCGATCTAGCCGCGAGATAATAACCCCAATCACAAATCACCAATTACTAGTTACTAATTACTAATTACTAATTACTAGTTACCAATTACCAGTTACCAGTTACCAGTTTCCCCCCCCCTCCATGAAAATCGGCCTCTACTTCGGCTCCTTTAACCCGGTCCATAACGGGCACATGATCATTGCGGGGTATGTGTCGGAGTTTACGGACCTGGACCAGGTGTGGCTGGTGGTGTCGCCGCACAATCCGTTGAAGCCGAAGCAGACCCTGTTGAACGACTACCAACGTTTGGCGATGGTGAAGCTGGCCATCGGGAACAACCGGAAGATCAAAGCCACCGACATCGAGTTCAAGCTGCCGAAGCCGAACTATACGATCGACACCATCACCTACCTGCACGAGCAGTTTCCTTCCCATACGTTCGTACTGATCATGGGCGCGGACAACCTGGAAAGTTTTAAGAAGTGGAAGAACTGGGAAATGTTGCTGGAACAATGTGAGTTGTACGTTTACCCGCGCAAAGAGAGCGACGGTGGCGAGCTGTTGCATCATCCCCGCGTGAAGGTGATCAACGCCCCATTGGTCGAGCTTTCCGCCAGTTTCATCCGGGAGTCCATCCGGAACAAGAAAGACGTTCGCTACATGCTTCCCGAGTCCGTCTGGGACTACGTGGAAGAGATGCACTTTTACGAAAAGGGGCCGTCGAACGACTGACAGCAGCCCGTACAGCCCGGTTCTGCCGCAGGAATCTTCCGTTTCCCCGAAGAATTCCCCCTGCTAACGCGGGAAATCGTAGGTTTGAGTATCCTGTATGAAGCGTCCGTTTCCGCTCTTTCCGGTACACATCCTGGGCAGCCTGCTGTTTCTCTCGCTGCCGATCCTGTACATGCGGACGCCGCTGAGCGAGCTGACCTGGGACGAGTTCCTTCGGTCGGAGATGACCTTGCGGGACCTGGTCGCGCACATCCTGATGCTCGGGTTCTTTTACCTGAGCTACTACCTCCTGATCCCGCGCCTGTTCACCACCCGCCGGTACGGGATTTTCATCACGGTGGTCGTTGCCTCGCTGGTTGCGGTTTATGTGGTGCCCAACCTCTTTTACCCTTATCGTCCCCACTTCCATCCGGAGCCCGGCAAGACGATCTTCATGAGTCAGGAAGCGGCGGACTCGCTCAAGGTCAAACTGGATCCGCCGGAGCGGCATCGCGGGAAGAGTTTGCTGATGTTCAGTCACAATTTCTTCGTATTTCTCGCCGTACTGTTCATCGCGCTCAGCCTGCGGCTGATCCAGCAGTGGCGACGCTCGGAACGCGAACGCCTGCATGCTGAACTGAGTTTCCTGAAAGCGCAGGTCCATCCGCATTTTCTCTTCAACACCTTGAACAGCATCTATTCTCTGGCGCTTTCGCGCTCTGACGAGACCGCTCCGGCGATCGTGAAATTGTCGGAGATGATGCGCTATGTGATCACCGAAGCTTCGGAAGAGTTCGTCCCGCTCGAGAAGGAACTGCATTACATCCGCGACTACATCGACCTGCAAAGCCTTCGCCTCGACAAGAACGCGAAGGTTCATTCGTCGATCGAAGGCGATCCCGACAATCTCCTGATCGCTCCGCTCCTGCTCATCCCGCTGATCGAGAACGCGTACAAGTACGGGGTCAATCCCGAAGACGATTCGGTGATCGACATCCGCATTCGCGTTTCAGGAACACGCGTCACGCTCGACATCGCAAACACCAAGGTCGACGCCAACCACAACAAGAACATCGCGCTGGGCATCGGCTTGCACAACACGCGCCAACGACTGGAACTTTTTTATCCGGGCCGGCATACGCTCACGATCGACGAAACGGAAACCGAATATCGTTTACACTTATCCGTTCAACTGGCATGATCCGCTGCATCGCACTTGATGATGAACCGCCCGCACTGACCGTCCTGCAGCGCTATGCGGAGCGTGTGGATATCCTACAGCTCGATGGTACCTTCACGCGTCCGTCGGAAGCGCAGCAGTACCTGAAAGTCCAATCGGTCGACTTGTTGTTTCTCGACATTCAGATGCCGTCCATTTCAGGTATCGACTTTTACACTTCCCTCAACAAACCGATTCCGGTGATCTTCACGACCGCATTTGCGGATTACGCGGTACAGGGATTCAATCTGAATGCGGTCGACTACCTGCTAAAGCCGTATTCCTTCGAGCGCTTCCAGCAGGCCGTCCGGAAATTTTCCGAACGCCAGCAACGGGGAAGCACACCGGCGGCGGCTGAGGAACCTTTTCTGCTCATCAAGGCCGATTACCGCCTGGTGAAAGTCAAATTGAAGGACATCGAATTCATCGAAGGCCTCGACGATTACCTGAAGATCCATTTGCTGGAGCAGAAGACGATCGTCACCCGGATGACCATGAAGTCGATGATCGAAAAGCTCCCGGCCGACCAGTTCATCCGGGTGCACCGTTCGTTCATCGTCCCCTTGTCGCGCATCGAAAGCGTTCGCAGCAAGATGATCCGGATCGGCAAAGAGGACATTCCGATCGGCAACAGCTATGAGGAAGGATTCTTCCGGGTTTTTAAAGGATAGGATCGCTTAACTCCGCAGCATCTCCTCTACTCGCCGCAACTGGCGGGCTTTTTCAGACAGCGTACAGAATCAATTGATCTTTTCGCCATCGTGTAAAACAACACGATCATGAAAAGAAGCGACTTTCTGAAAGGTCTCGGCGTGCTTTCGCTGGGCAGTCTGGTCCCCGTAGCCCGCAGCCGTGCCGCCGTACAATCCGCCGCTGCCCGTCTGGGCGCGACAGGATCCTGTGTACTCATTCCAAATGAAACACAAGGGCCGTATCAATTGGACCTGAGCAGCGACCCGGGCATGTTCCGGCAAGACATCACCGAAGGGAATACGGGTACGCCCATGGAGTTGACGCTGACCGTGGTGAACATCAATGACAACTGCGAGCCCCTGCCCGATGTCCGCGTCGATATCTGGCACTGTAATAAAGACGGATATTACAGCGGATTCAACAACCAGCCGGGTTATCTGGGCACTCAAAATCACGCAGGCGAAACCTTTTTCCGCGGCATTCAGATCACCGATGTCAACGGACAAGTGCGTTTCACAACTGTCTACCCAGGCTGGTACCCGGGTCGCGTTACGCACATTCATTTTCAGGTCTTCCTGAATTCGGTCCTTGCAGCCACATCGCAGATGGCGTTCGACGAAACCATAACAACGGCGGTGTACAATTCGGCTCTGTATTCGGCCCACGGACAAAACCCGACGACCAACAACAGCGACAACGTCTTCTCCGACGCTAACAATACCCAGTATCAAATGCTGAATCTTGTATCAAACGGCTTGGGCGGCTACGACGGCAGCCTGGTGATCGGGATACAAGCCCCCACCACCGGCCTCATTGAGTTGGAGCCGGAAACCGGCGGGCAGTTCAAGCTTCAGCCCATTTTCCCCAATCCGGCTGATGAACGCGCCACACTTGCATTCCGACTGAAGGAAGATTCGAACGTGGCCGTCACGCTCTTCGATTTGCAGGGCAAGAAGTTGAACACCCTCTTCGACGCAGCGCTTCCGGGAGGAGACCAACAGGTCACGATCGATTTCGGCTCGCTGATCCAACGACCGTCTGCAGGCAGCTATATCTACGAATTCCGTGTCACCAACCGGAACGGCAGCTTCCATCAGAATCGGTCGATCAGTTTGCGTTAAGGAACTCATGCTGCGATCCGAGGCCGTCGCCGTACCGGAAAGAGAAGGCGCTTTGTGAGGAAGCACCGAAGCTGGAAGGACGGCGGCGGCAAAGGAGAGGGACGAGGGACGAGGGACGAGGGACGAGGGACGAGGGACGAGGGACGAGGGACGAGGGACGAGGGACGAGGGACGAGGGAAAACAACCAGACGTCCCTCACTGTTTACTGTTTACTGTTTACTGTTCATTATTCACCCAAAAACTATTCGCTGTTCGCTATTGGCTATTCGCTCTTTTCTATTTACTGCCGAACCGACCTCTCGCCCTCCATTCCAATTTCCTACTTTTGCCCCATGTCAACCACCAACGATCACGGTTTCGGGACGCGGGCGATCCATGCCGGGCAGTCGCCGGACCCGAGTACCGGGGCGATCATGACGCCCATTTACCAAACATCCACGTACGTACAGGAATTACCGGGAAAGCATAAAGGCTATGCCTATGCCCGCGGAAAGAATCCGACGCGTGTGGCGCTGGAGCAGTGCATCGCTTCCCTGGAGAATGCGAAGCACGGATTATGCTTCTCGAGCGGACAGGGCGCGGAAGATGCCATCATCAAGTTGCTGCGACCCGGCGATGAAGTGATCGCCACGGACGATCTGTACGGCGGTTCGTACCGCATGTTCACCAAAGTGTTCGCGCACTACGGCATCGTGTTCCATTTCGTGAACATGCACGATGTGAACGAGATCAACAAGCACATCAACGAAAAGACGCGGATGCTGTGGGTCGAGACCCCGACCAATCCGCTGATGAAGATCATCGACATCCGCGGGGTGGCAGCCATCGCGCAGGCGAAGAAGCTGATGCTGGTGGTCGACAACACCTTCGCGTCTCCCTATCTACAGAATCCGCTGGACCTGGGTGCTACCATCGTCGTGCATTCTGCAACCAAATACCTCGGTGGCCATTCCGACGTCGTGATGGGCGCTACCTGTACGAACGACGACAAGATCCAGGAAGAACTTGCTTTCATCGCCAACTCCTGCGGAGCGGTGCCGGGGCCGATGGACAGCTTCCTTGTGCTGCGCGGACTCAAGACGCTGCACGTACGGGTGCAACGCCACTGCGAAAACGGCAAGGCGGTTGCGGAGTTCCTGAAGTCGCATCCGAAGATCGACAAACTGCACTGGCCGGGCTTTCCCGACCATCCGAACCACGCCATCGCGAAGTCGCAGATGCGTGGCTTCGGCGGCATGATCTCGTTCACCCTCAAAGGCGACTCCCTCGAAGAAGCGTTCCGGATGGCGTCGAGTACCAAGGTATTCTCGCTGGCCGAATCCCTCGGCGGCGTTGAATCCCTGATCGGTCATCCGGCCACGATGACCCACGCCTCCATTCCAAAGGAAATGCGGGAAAAGTCGGGCGTACTCGACTCACTGCTGCGACTGAGCGTCGGCATTGAAGACGCGAACGACCTGATCGCCGACCTTCGTCAGGCATTGGGCTGAGCACTGACACGAACTGACAGTCCGTTAAACGGGCCGATTTCTTCATGAATTCGGCCCGTTTTTCATCATTTCAGGACGGTTTTTCGTCAAGGACCTGCGTCCTGTCGTCCTGTCAGCGCTTTGTCAAGAGTGTGTTGGTATTCAGGAAAATACTGCCAATTGGTTATCTTTGAACGGTTTTAGCTGTTATCCCTAAACAACAGAAACAGCAGTTCCATCACCATGAAAAAACTACTACTTGCCGTCGCGCTGCTGACAGCAGCGTTCAGTACCGCGATTGCCCAGTCGGAAGAGCACAAGCACTGCTACACGACCGAAAAACTACAGGAAGCGATTCGACGAGATCCAACCGTCGCTCAACGCATGGCGCAGTTGGAAGATTTCACCCGGACCTGGATCGCTGACAAGGCGCAACAGCGCAGCCAGGGTGGTATCTACATCATTCCGGTGGTCTTTCACGTCCTGCACAACTACGGGCAGGAGAACATCAGCGACGCGCAGATCATCGACGCCGTGCGCGTGATGAACGAAGATTTCCGATTGCTGAATGCCGATACGAACCTGATCATCCCGCAGTTCAAGCAGATCGCTGCCGACTGTGAAATCGAGTTCCGTCTGGCCACCATCGACCCGAACGGCAACTGCACGAACGGTATCGATCGCATCGTGACTCCCCTGACCGAAGGCGCCGATGACAATTCCAAACTGAACCCCTGGCCGAACGACATGTACCTGAACATCTGGACAGCCAAGTCGCTCGCCAATGCAGGCGCTGCCGCTTATGCTTATTATCCCGGCGTTTCGAATCCGGATGTCGACGGCATCATCTCCCTTTCGCATTACGTCGGAAGTATCGGCACGAGTAACTATAACAACAGCCGTACGCTTTCTCACGAAGCCGGTCACTGCCTGAACCTCGCGCACCCATGGGGAAGCACCAACCAGCCGGGCGTCGCTTGTGGTGATGACAACGTTTCCGACACCCCGGAGACTCAGGGTTGGACGACCTGCAACATCAACGGTTCAGTCTGTAATCCTCCGATCATCGAGAACGTGCAGAACCACATGGACTATTCGTACTGCACACAGATGTTCACTGCCGGACAGGCTGCACGCATGCAGGCCGCGCTGAACAGCGCCATCGGCGGACGCAACAACCTCTGGAGTCCTTCCAACCTCGCCGCCACCGGAGCGCTTGCCTCTCCGGCGCCGACCTGTACGCCGAATGCCGATTTCTATTCGAGCGACCAGACCGCCTGCGAAGGCATCGCCCTCACCTTTTACGATCTCTCCTGGAACAGTCCGGTGAGCTCCCGTGTATGGGACTTCCCGGGTGGTTCTCCCAGTACCTCGACCGATTCTTCGGTGGTGGTCACGTACCCCGCTGCCGGCGTTTATGGCGTCACCCTGACTGTTACCAACAGTGCAGGATCGGCCTCGGTCACCAAGACCAACTTCGTTCGCATCAGCGGCGCGGCGCAAACCGTAGCTCCTGTGACGGAAGACTTCAGCCTCGCTCCGAGTTTCCCCGGCGTTGACGGATATGTGGTCAACCAGGACAACGGCCAGACCTGGAACCGGGTAACGACGGTTGGTGCGAGCGGGTCGGAGAGCGTACGTATCATCAACTACACCAACATCTCCGGCCAGATCGACGACTGGATCACACCCTCCTACGACCTCTCGAACATGACCGGCATCTCGTTGCTCTTCAAAGTAGCCAATGCCCGTCGTAACAGCTCTTCCACCGATCAGCTCAAAGTCGATTACAGTCTGAACTGTGGCGAAACCTGGCAGCCGCGTTATAACAAGTCGGGTGCAGCCCTCGCTACCGCTGGCGTCGTGAGTGTGAGCTTCGTGCCGAACGCCACCCAATGGCGTCAGGAAACCGTTTCGCTGCCGACTTCCGTCAACCTGAAACCGAATGTCCGCTTCCGCTTCCGCAACGTTAGCGACCGCGGCAACAACACCTACATCGACGATCTCCAGATCACCGGCACACTGGTGAATGTGGATGAAGTGGACGAGACCACTTTGGGTTATGCACTCTATCCGAACCCTACCTCCGCTGCCAGCCATGTTCAGTTCAAGTTGAACAAGAACAGCTCTGTCAGCCTGCAGGTGAAAGACCTCACCGGCCGACTGGTACGCGAAGTACTGAACTCCGACCTTGGAGCCGGTGTACATGAGTTCGATATTCCTACCGACGGATCGGGCATTTACCTGATCGATCTTTCGGTGAATGGCAAACATCATATCCGCCGCCTGGTGGTTACGCAGGATTGATCTGCCTTCTAACGTGATGAAAGCGGCTGCCCTTACCGGCAGCCGCTTTTTTGTTTAAAACGAAGTTCGGATATCGCATCAGGGCCTTTAAAAACCGATCCTTTTTCCGATTTTTGCCGTAGAACAACCTATGCGCATCCAGCGGCTCGCCCTTTTCCTCCTGCTACTACTTTCGGCCGGCAACCCTACCTCCGCGCAGGAGGTTCCGGAATATAAAAAGAACGCGTTCCAGTTCAACCTCGGCAACTACGGGGTGAACGAGATCAACTTCGGCTTCGAGCACTTTTTCTCCGCACGGCGTAGTCTTGAGATCAACGGCGGACTGGTCTATCGGAACGACTTCCTGGTCGACATGGCGAAAGACTGGACCAACTCACTTTACTTCTACGAACGCGGTTTCACGGTCCGGGCACAATACAAACTCTTCAAGAAGAAACCCGAAGATTCCAAATGGCGCGACTACATCTCGCCCATGATCTATTTCAAGTATCTGTATTACGGGAAAACCTGGTTCGCGAACGAATTGAAAAACGAAAAGACCGGCGATCCCTATGACGAGTACATCTACCAGACCCGTTTCCGCGACCGCTTCGGATTCCAGTTTCACTTCGGCAAGATCTACGAGATGAACCAGACGTTCGCGCTGGAGTTCTACTACGGCGTCGGCCTGCGCGGCACGCTTGTCAACCGGATCGACGTCGCCAAACAAGACTCCGCGAACGCCCCGGTGTACCAGGTCAACTGGCAGGACGACCGCTTTTATGTGCGGCCGTCGATTCACGGCGGTGTAAAGCTGCGCGTTTCCTTCTAACCCGTTACCGAGAAGACTTGAGAAGGCATTGTGTTTGTCAATGCGCTTCCAGCCAGTTCTTACCCGAACCGATTCCCACTTCAATCGGAACTTTCAGTTTGAGGGCGTGCTTCATGCGGTCCTCCACGAGTTCCCTGACGGTGTCGAGTTCTTCCCGGTGGCAATCGAACACGAGTTCGTCGTGCACCTGGAGTACCATCCGGGTTTTGAACTTGCTTTTGTCCAGGTCCCGGTGAATGTTGATCATGGCCACTTTGATCATGTCGGCCGCCGAACCCTGGATCGGCGCATTGATGGCGTTACGCTCCGCGAATCCGCGCACGGTGGCATTCGCTGAATTGATGTCGCGCAGATAACGTCGACGGCCGAGGATCGTTTCCACGTATCCTTTCTTTCTCGCCTGTTCGATGCTGGCATCCATGTAATCCTTGATCGCGGAATACTGCTTGAAATAATTCTCGATGATCGATTTGGCTTCCGTGCGCGAGATGTTCAGCCGGTCGGCAAGACCGAAAGCCGAGATCCCGTAAATGATGCCGAAGTTGACCATCTTGGCGTTGCGGCGCATGTCGGAGGTCACCTCGTTCAGGGGAACACCGTACACCTTCGCCGCCGTTGCGGCATGGATGTCTTCTCCGGAGCCAAAAGCCGACAGCATGCCCTTATCGCCGCTCAGTTCCGCGATGATGCGGAGCTCGATCTGCGAATAGTCGGCCGACAACAAGGTGTAATCCTTCCCGCGGGGCACAAACGCTTTTCGGATCTCACGTCCGCGTTCGGTGCGGATGGGAATATTCTGCAGGTTCGGATTATCCGAACTCAGGCGGCCCGTCACGGCGACCACCTGGTTGAAGCTGGTGTGGATGCGGCCGGTATCGGGACGGATCAGTTGCGGCAGCACATCGACATACGTATTCTTCAACTTGACCAGTTCGCGGTAGTCGAGGATGCGGCGCACGATCGGGTGCTTGTGCTCGAGTTTGCTGAGCACGTCTTCGCTGGTGGAATACTGCCCCGTCTTCGTCTTGACCGGCTTCTCCGCGATCTTCAGCGTGTCGAACAACACTTCGCCCACCTGTTTAGGAGAGGAAACGTTGAAACGTGAGCCAGCCATGTCCTGGATCTCCGCCTCGGTGGTGGCGATGTCCTCGGCCAGCGTACCCGAGAGTTCATACAAGGTCTTCGGATTCACGGTGATGCCCTCCGCTTCCATATCCGAAAGCACCGGCACCAGCGGCATTTCAACTTCTTCGAAGAGCTTCCGCGTATTCGTCTTGTCGAGTTTTGGTGAAAAGATCTTTTCCAGTTGCAGGGTCACATCGGCATCTTCCGCGGCATATTCGGAGATCTCCTCCAGCGGCACCTCGCGCATACTGCGTTGCTCCTTCCCTTTCTTGCCGATGAGCGTCTCGATGGAAACCGGCGAGTAACCCAGGTAGGTCTCTGCGAGTACGTCCATGCTGTGGCGCATCTCCGGCTGGATGAGGAAGTGCGCGATCATCGTATCGAACAGGGGACCATCGATCGAGATTCCATAGCGTCGGAGCACCGAGTAATCGTACTTCAGGTTCTGGGCCACCTTGGTGATGGACGGATCGGCAAAAACGCCGGTAAATCGCTTAACCAGTTCTGTCGCCCTGGCGCGGTCGTCGGGCACCGGCACATACCAGGCCGTATGCACCTTCGTCGCAAACGACATCCCGACCAACTCGGCGGTATGGGCATCGAGTCCGGTGGTTTCCGTATCGAAACAGAATTGCTTCGCGCTTTTCAGCTCGCTGATCAGCGCATCCAACTCCGCCTCCTTGACGGCGGTCTTGTACGTGTGCGCGACTTCGCGAATGGTTTTCTTGTCGGCAGGAGCCGTTGTTTCCTCCTCCGCTTCGGGAGATGCCTCCGCTTCGTCAAACAAGCCGGCTTGTCCGGATGGCTTCTTCGAAGTCTTGGTCGCTGTCGCTGCCGGCGGCGCGGGTCCGTCGAGACCCAGTTGTTCGCCCAGGCGACGGAACTCCAATTCAGCGAAGAGTTCCCGCAAGGCGTCCTTGTTGATTTCCTGAAGTGCAAGGTCATCCGGGCCGACGGCAACCGGAACATCGGTCATGATGGTCGCGAGGCGCTTGGACTGCACCGCCATCTCCTTGTTGTTCTCGACCTTTTCCTTGAGTTTTCCCTTGAGCTGGTCGGTGTTCTTGAGCAGCTCTTCGACGGAGCCGAATTGCTTGACCAGTTGAATGGCGGTCTTCTCTCCCACTCCCGGAATTCCCGGTATGTTGTCGACCGCATCGCCCATGAGGCCCAGGATGTCTTTTACCTGCTCGACCCGTTCGATCTCCCAGCGTGCGCACACTTCTTTCTCGCCCAGCACTTCCGGTTTACCACCGCCTCGGGGCGGTTTGTAGATGAAGGTATGTTTGTCGACCAGTTGCCCGTAATCCTTGTCGGGCGTCATCATGTACGTATCAAATCCCTTCGCCTCCGCCTGACGCGCGAGTGTTCCGATGATGTCATCGGCTTCGAAACCATCAATGGCCAGCACAGGAATGTTGAAGGCTTCACAAAGTTGGACGACGTACGGGATCGAGCTGGCGAGATCTTCCGGAATTTCCTCCCGGTGAGCTTTGTAGTCGGCAAATTCTTCGTGTCGTGCTGTAGGTGCCGCGGTATCGAAGACCACCGCGATGTGGGTAGGTTGCTCTTTGCGGAGCACTTCCAGCAAGGTATTGGTAAAACCGAAGATCGCCGAGGTATTCTGACCCTTGGAGTTGATCCGGTGATTGTTCGAGAACGCGAAATACGCCCGGTAGATCAGGGCCATCGCATCAAGCAGAAAGAGTTTCTTGGGAGCAGCTGACATGGTGAGGTGAAGATACGAAAAGAGGGGCGTGGGGCGAGGGGCGAGGGACGTGGGACGAGGGACGAGGGACGAGGAACGTGGGACGTGAGACGTGGGACGTGGGACGTGGGACGAGGGACGAGGGACGAGGGACGAGGGACGAGATGCGAGATGCGAGGTGCGAGGAATAATTACTAATTACTAGTTACTAGTTACTAGTTACACGCAATACAAAGCTCACCCGACAACAAAAAACTCGAAACCCGAAACTCGAAACCCGAAACCCTGAACCCACTACCGTCCCATCATCCCGCCACCGCCGTCGTCCTTCACATCGTCGTTCTTGATGCCTTTCTTCTTTTTCTGGCCGCCTCCGTATTCCATCTTACCGAAGCGGTAGTCGAGACTGATCCGGGCGCCGAGGAAGAGCACCTTGGTGTCGTTGTCGTAGCTGAAGCCTTCCCCACTGTAGTTGTTGCGGAAGTGCATGTACCAGCTGGCGAAATTATCCAGACCGATACCGATACCGCCTTTTTCATTCTTGAATTCCCGGCGCGCGCTGAGGTTGTAGTACCAGAACGAAGTCGATTTCCCCTGAACGCTGTAACGCGGTCCGTTGAAATTGCCGAAAGCCATCACGCCCCAGCGCTTGCTGAACTTGTAAGAGCCGAAAAGGTTCACGTTCCAGTTGACACCGTCGTTGTTCAGGTTCTGTGAAAGACCGGTGCTCTCGACCTGGTAGTAGAACAGGTTGAAGTTGCTGCTGAGGAAGATCTTCATCTGCCACATGACATTCAAGCCCAGGCTCATGCCGGTCGAGCGATTCTTGCCAATGTTCCCATAGGTGGTAATGTACACGTCGTTGGTGTCAACAAAGCGAATGCTCTCAATCGCGTTATCGGTAAAGCGGTGATAAGCCGACAGGTTGACCGATCCGAACTTCTTGAACAGGTTCAGTCCGAGTTCGAATGCATGGCTTTTCTCAGCGTCGAGATCAGGATTGCCATACGTGACATTCGTCGGGTCCGTCGCATTGATGAACGGATTCAGGAAATTCAATCCGGGACGTTGAATGCGTTGCGTGTAACTCAGTTTGAGCGAATACTTGCCCTGCCTGGCGTAGGAGATCGTCGTAGAGGGCACGAAATTCTCGTATTCATTACTGAAACGGGTATCGCCTTTATCAAAATACCCTTTGAAGGTCGTGTGCTCATAGCGCAAACCCGCCTTGATCCCGAACTTTTTGAGGTTAAGGGAAGTCTGCAGATAACCCGCTACGATGTCCTGCTCGTTATTATAAACGTTGCTCCTCACCGGATCGTATTCATAGGCATCGCTGGCGAAGCGGAAAATGCGGTAATCGTAGTCGCTGTCGACATCGCGCAGGATCGCCTTGGCGCCCGTTTCGATGGTGAAGGCTTTCGTCACCGGATGGGTGTAATCCGTCTGGAAGGTCAACTCATCCGTAATGCCGTGATTGAGGCTGGACTCCTTGTAATAGTCGAGGTCGAGCGTGTCCAGACTGGATTCGTACTCGGTGCGCCGGTTGTTCCGGGTCCATTGACCGGCGAAGGAAAGTTCCTGATCCGGCTTCTTGAAAGTACGTCGCACGTCCACACTGGCATCGGTTGAAAGACCGTTCGTGAAATAGTTGTACGTATTCGTGAACGACGGACGCAAGGCGTCGCCGGTGAAAGCAAAGAAGTTATCCGTAGTTCCTTTCGAGCGGTTTTGAAAATTGTTCACCCGCAAAGAGGTGCTCAGGCTGAGCTTACTGGTAAGGTCGACATCGCCGGTCCATTGCAGGGACGGTCCGAATCCGGTGTTCCGGTTATCGCCTTCCTGCTTCAAAGTGGAGTATTGGGTGACCCGGGTGGTGGACACATCGCCGATGCCGATCCAGCCGAAGCCGCCGCCGCTGATGCCGGTCCCAAAACGACCGCTGCGGTAATTCAGGTTGCCGAACAGGTTGCTGGAACGCGTGCCCGCTCCGGCGTTGATGGATCCGCTCAGGCCTTCGATGTTCTTCTTCTTGGTAATGATGTTGATGATGCCGCCGGTACCTTCCGCATCGTACTTCGCCGACGGACTGGTGATGACTTCCACCTTCTCGATCTCATCGGCCGGGATCATCTTCAACGCGTCAGCGATATTGGCCGACATGAGCGAGCTGGGTTTGTTGTTGATCAGGATACGGACATTCTGGGTTCCCTGCAGCGAAACATTGCCGTCCAGATCGACCGAAAGCATCGGAACCTTTCGCAAGATGTCGGTCGCATTGCCGCCCTTCGAGGTGATGTCCTTATCGGCGTTGTACACGAGTTTGTCGATCCGTGTCTCGATCAACTGTTTCTCCGCTTCCACATTGGCTTCTTTCAACATCGTAGCGGAAGGACCAATGCGAACAGTACCCACCTCCACCGATGGTTTCTTCTCCGTGACAACCAGCGAATCGACGAACTTCTGTACGTAACCGATGAACGTAATGCCGATGCGGTAGGTACCTTTTTTGAGATTCTTGATCCGAAAATTTCCTTTCTCATCGGTGATGACACCATCGATCGGCTTCTCGCTTCCCTTTTCATACAGGGCTACACTGGCGAATTCGACCGGTTTGTTGTTGAGCGAGTCGATGATCGTGCCGCTGATCTTACCGTCATAGATCTTCGTCGCGCCGCCGCCCATGCCGGGCATGAACTGCGCATGGACGATGCTTGGATGAAAGAGCAATACCAGGCACAGACCGACCAGGGAACGCATCAAGAACTGAACGGAATTGGAAGAGGAAGCAGAGATCATAAGGAGTGGGCAGGGGTCGTTAAAGGTACCTCCACTACCTGTTTGACACTACTGTGACGATGTTATTTTGTGTTAAAAAAGCATGTTTTAGGCTTCTGAATGTCGAAAAATTGATGAAATCGGCTGCACGTGGCAGGTAATCCGGTCTATCTTGAAAGCTGATGCGCCGTTCCCGGGTCCGCCTGATCCTTTCCCTTCTATTGCTGCTGCTGGCCGGCGGACTGGGGCTTCATTGGTGGCTGGTCCGACATACGGAAGAGATCCTGCAAGAGTTGGTTCGACAGGAATCGGATGGCAAGGTTGCCTTGCAGGTAACAAAAGCGCGCTTGCGCTACCGGGCACACCGGGTGAGTCTTGAAAATGTCCGGCTCTTTTCCCGCGATACAGCGGAAGGGCATGCCGCGTTCGATTTACATTTCAAGTCGGTCGATCTGCAACTAGCCTCCTTCAGCGACATGATCTTTCGCGGTCTGCTTGTAGTTCCGGTCATCGAGGTCAGTCGACCCGTTATCGAGGTGCTGCCATCCGGACGTGCCGGGCAACGGATTTCATTGAGTGAAGAATTGGGTGATGTTTACATCTACATTCAGAAAACGCTGAATAACCTGCAGGTACAGAATCTGCACATCACCGACGGGACCTTCGCGCTGGCATCGCGGCAACAGCACAACAGTCGCATTTCCATCTTTAACATCGGATTACAGGTAAACAACTTCCGGGTCGATCCCGGCGATCCGGATTCGTCACGCTTCTTTTTCAGCGATGATGTCCGACTGACAACCGGTCGCGAATCGATCCGCTTTCCTGACAGCGTGCACGTTCTTCACTACAAAGATCTGCGCTTGTCCACCCGGAGCCGGATCGTCGAGCTGGACAGTTGCATCATTTCCGGAACAAGCCGCGACTCGATCCAGGGATCATTCGAATTGCAATTCGAACGCATCCGACTGGTGGATGTCGACTTTTCCACCTTGTATCGTGAGGGTCGCCTGCGCATGGATTCGCTGCAATGCACCTTACCGGTATTCCGGCTCGATCTTGTTCGCCGGCAATCCGCCAACGCGGCCAATACCAGAGCCGTACTTTCCCGTCTTGCTTCAAAACTTGCAGGCGACCTCGACATAAAGCACGCTTCGTTGCTGCGCAGCAAGGTGTCGATCCAGGTGCGCAAAGGAGATAAGACGCTGCCCTTTCGTACGGAGAATGACGACTTCTATATCCGCGGACTGCGCATCAAACAAGACCAGGATCCCGCGATCGCAGTCGATGCGTTTGATTTCTTTCTGCGCGACTACATCAGCTACACGGCCGACAGCCTGTACTCCATACGCTTCGACAGTATCCGCATACGGGACGAAGCGTTGGTGCTGACCAACCTGCGGTTGCAACCCGCCAAACCTTCCCGGGACGGTTCCGTCCGGACGCTCAATGTACCGGCCTTCGTGCTGCGGGATGTCGACTGGTCGCGCCTGCTACTCGAACGGGAGCTTTCCGCGAACGAAGCCGTACTCCAGCATCCGGTGATCCGGATCGTGAACACCCGATCGCCGGGAACCGTTTCCGCTCAGGCGAAAGAAACCGTCGCCGCGCTCAGCAATTGGGTCTTGCTGAAGAACCTGAAACTCGAAGACGCCAGCATTGATGTCGAAAATAAAAGCAGCGGCACGCATTTACAGATGAACGAGCTGGTCGCGCAATTGATTCCCGGCGATATCCTGAAAGCGCCTTCATTCGAGAACCTGGAAGCAGGTTTGCGCGCTTTGAACGTCGCCACCACCCGCATCGAAACGCCTGCACTCCGCGTGGACCTGGGCGGCCTCAACTATTCCGGCAACAAGAACAGTTGGACCGCCGCATCGGTCAACTTTCAGTCGGCCAACGGGCGATTCATCGGGCAGTGTGACCGGATGCTGGTCCGGAATTTACAATTACCGGACAAGCAGGATGACGTGCTTCGGATCGGTGCGCTATCGTGGGAATCCGGAAGCCTGAGGCTGCAGGAGAGCCCTGAAAAAGGAAGCGGTCGGAAGCGGCTTGCGAAACTCCCGGCCTTGCGCATCGACTCGGTCCGACTTCAAAACACCAGTCTGGAAGGAGCATTGCGGAACGAAGGTTCCGTGAGCACTTTTATTCAACAGGCAGGAGGAGCCGGCATTTCAATTTCGCCGAACGGAGACTGGAGCGGTTCCTTAACGGACTTGGTTGGAAGCGGTGGGGCCTGGATGCGACCGGGCGCAACGGTCCGATGGCAATCGATGCGTCAGGAAGATGGCGGAACGGTGCGCGCCAACGGCGTCAGCTGTGCTGTGAATGGAGCCGCGGATTCGATCTTCGCATCCATTCCGGCACTTCGGTTCCGCATGAGCGCCTCCGGAGAAGGTCGGGAATTATTGCATGCCTCCTTTCTTGAAATCCCGGATGCCGTACTGCGCTTTCGGCATTTTCCAAAAATCGATTCACTCAGCGCGTCAAAACGGCAACTATGGAAACTGCTGATCGACACCCTGCAGGTCCACCGCGCCGAACTTGACCTGGAGAGCGGCGACGAACGAAAACTGCGACTGGTTGCAAAGGCCGCACAACTACGGGCCGAGCCGCTGCGCTTTCGAAGCGACGGATCCCTTTTCTTCGGCTCCACTGATTTACAACTCGAACAATGGCAGGTGGAATCCGATGACGGCCGGAAAGCTGACGGCCGCTCTGGGCGCTTGAAAATTCAATGCGATTCCCTGAGCGCGGGCGGTAACACGAGGGATGGATGGACCGCGGCCGTGAGAAAACTTGTGCTGCAACATGTAGGTTTCTTCTATAAAAACCGCTCACGCGAATTGCGGGAAGTGATGGTGGATGGATTGGAAGCAAACAGCCTGTTGTTAAACCCACAGTTGGTTCGCTCACCGGAACGTTGGTGGCCGGAACAAAAGCGAATGGAATTGCACAACGCTTCGTTTCATTGGCATCTTAAAGAATCCGAGTTGAGCCTCGCCAACGCTGCCTGGTCCGCGGCTACGAAGCATTTCACAGCAGAGGATGTTTCCTTCCGACCGTACTTGTCCCCGGATAGCTTCCTCTCCGCAAGGGCATTCGAAACGGATTACCTTCGACTGCACCGCGGCCGGCTGGAGTTGGAAGAACTGGATCTCGACTTCCTGGAAGAAACACGGTTTCGTTCCCGAAAAGCCACCGTTTCCGACGCGTTCCTGGAAGTCCGGCGCGACAAGCGTCTTCCGGATCCGATCGGACAGTTGAAACCATTGCCGGTTCAACAACTCATGCGTCTTGGATTCGATTTTCGCATCGATACGTTCGCCGTCACGAACGGCCATGTCGAATACACGGAGATCGGTGACAAATCAGGGCAGCCCGGCACCGTATCGTTTGACCGGCTACAGGCAACGCTTACCGGCATACGAAGTCGTGATGTGGCTGATGGCGATTCCCTCCGGCTGAAGGCGAATGCCCGGTTCCTGGATACAACCGATATCGCGCTGCGGTTCCGCGAATCCTACCTGGATACGCTGGGTGGGTTCGTCCTCACCGCCGCAATCGCGCCCTTCGATCTTCGGGTCTTGAATCCGGTCATCGAGCCGATAGCCGCTACCCGGATCAAGCGGGGAATACTCGACACACTGCGCATGCGCGTAACGGCACGGGATTATCTTAGCCGAGGTGAGATGCAATTTTATTTCCGGGAGCTGAATGTGGATTTCAGCAATCCGGAAAAGAAATTCTCGAACATCCTCGCCAGCCCCGTCAACCTCATCGCCGACTTGTTCGTGATCCGTCGTAATAACCGTTCACAGCCGGGTCTGATCTTTTATCCGCGCAACCGCGAAAAATCGATCTTTAATTATTGGGTGAAACTGGCGCTCAGCGGTGTATTGACCAGCACAGGCGCCCGTTCCAACGGAAAGTATGAACGCCAATACGCACGGCAACTGGAGGAACTGCAGCTACCACCGATCGAACAATAAGGAACATTACCTGAATCTGTACCTTTGATTCCCTATGCGACTCTTCATTCCCGACGTCTCCGGCGCTAAGTCCATCGTCATTTGCGAGGCACTCCGGGGTGTACCGGGAATCGAGTTGATCGGAGGCGATCACCGGGGATATGTCCGACGACTGCATTCCCGTCACATCAACCGAGTGGTCCGATACGCGGATCCCGGGCAGAACCCTAACGCGTTCATCCGGGATCTTCAGTCGATTTGTGAAAAGGAACGGATCGATCGCGTTTTCCCGGTCAATAGCCGGGAGTATCGCTTGTTGCTTCCGCACCGCGCTTCTTTCAACGGCAGACTCGACCATCTGCCAACCTTAGAGCAATTCCGTAGGCTCGACAACAAAGTCGATTTTTCCGCACTGGCCGCTACGCTGCAGTTGCCCGTGCCCCGGCACTATCGGCTGGAAGACGATCCGGTCACATTCCCCCTGGTGTTCAAACCGGCGGAGTCCGCTTCCGCAAAAGGGGTCCGGTATTTACATGACCGCTCTGAATTGACAAGGCTGCGCAATACGTATTCCGAAAGTGACTATGTGTTGCAGGAATATATCCAGGGCTTCGGCGCGGGATATTCGGTGATGGCGATTAACGGAAAGATCATCGCCGGTTGCGGCCATCGTCGTCGCGCCGAATGGCCGGTCAGCGGTGGCTCCAGCATGGTACGCTCCTATTACAAGCATGCAGGCATGGAAGCCGTTGCTGAAAAAGTTATGCGGCATCTGCAATGGACCGGTGTGGCCATGTTTGAATTCAAGATCGAATCATCCGGAAACGCTCGCCTGATTGAAATCAATCCCCGCTGGTGGGGATCACTCTATCAGAGTATCGCAACCGGCGTCAATCTGCCGGTCATTTCACTTTTCCCGGACCAGTCGGGTACGACAACCTTACGTGAGCAAACCATCACCTACAACTCACCCTGGCATTTAAGGAGCTTTGCACACTATGTACTGAAGCGTGGGGATTGGAAGCCCATCGTGTATTTCCTCCGGCATTATCTTCAGGCAAAGGCGGATGTATCGATTACCCGTGATCCGCTAGGTTACCTGTCCGGACTCTTACGTTTTCTGTCATGAACCGCATCAACGTCATTGACCTCGACGGCACCCTGCTGCCATACGATTCGGTGAGTCGTTGGATCCGGCACTTCAAACGACTGGAAGGCTGGTTCTCTCCCCTGCGCCGCTGGAGCCTGCTTTACCGTTTCGGCTGGATGGATCGATCCACTTTCATTCAAAAATGCGTTGATCACCTACGGCAACGCGACGACTATACCGACTTCAATCGGGAGTTTGCCGGGAAACTCGTTCAAGACATTTCCAAAACAACGCTTCAACAGATTGAACAACATACGGACGCGCTAACCGTGAACATTCTCTGCTCGGCATCGCCGGATGATTATGTCAGCCTGGTCGCCGGTCATTTGAAATGGGAATGCCGCGCTTCCGGGTACCGGGCCGATGGTCGCTGGCAATTGTTGTATGGTACGGAAAAGCTCAAACGGATACGGGAAGACTTTTCACCGGATACGTATCGTTATCATTTTGCGATAGCGGATGACGCGAGCGACCTCGAACTACTGGGCGCATTCGAGCATTCCGTATTGATCCGAAAAGGCGATCCGCGCTGAGCACTCAACGCACCGATTCCAGCAGCAGGTCCTTCCCGGCACTGATAGCTGCCGCCGTGGGCCGAACCGGACGATCCACTTTCAATCCATTACGCGTAAGCAGGGTGCCGTCCGGGTAGGTGATCACTTGACCGGTGAATTCCACGTCCACGCCACCAGGCAGCGAGAGGAAACTCGTCGATCCGCAGGCTCCGGCCGATGGGCTTCCGACCGTCGTTGTTCCGGGAAGTTGTTGCAATAAAAACGCAAGCCGCTCGGCCGCGCCCTGTGTTTCTTCGTTCACCAACAGGAACAGTTTTCCGGTAAACGGAGGCACTGGAAACTTTGCATTGGGACGCAAGGTATCCGTACGCTGAAAATAGTATCCGGGTCGGGTCATGAAAGGAACACGCTGCGGGAGCAGGAACGTTTGTACACCGCCCAACTGCTGCAGCCAATTGGATTCCATTCCGGGCGCAACGTTATCACGCAGGTCGATCACCAGCTTAGGCGCTGCCCGCAACGAATCCATGAGCTGACGCAACTGCGTGGCGGTGTTGATTCGGTGCGCACGCAACAGGTAGCCGCCCGACAGGGCTTCCACCGCCGGCGGTTGTTCCCGCATACGTCCCAGGTCGTGCAGGGGCAATCGTTGTACGGTATCGATCAGCTCAACGCCTTTTCTGTTCAGCGTCAACACGAGCGCCGACTGTTTCCGGTCCAGGAACAGCAACCGAAGAATGCGCTCGTCCTGGACAGACTGCCTCGAAGCACCAATGAACTGGCGGCGGTTCGCGATGCGCGCGTTGATATCGGCATTACCCATCTTGAGCACACGGTCGCCGATTTTCAGACCACAAGCCGACAGGAGTGAATCATTCGTCCCGCGGGTAACCAATACATCGCCTTCCGCCAGAGTGGCATCAAATGGCACCTGAAAGGAACCCCAATACTGTTGGAGAAACTTGCTGTGTGCTTTTGCCTGTCCGTCGCCCAACAACGCCAGCATCCGCAGGCAGGCCAATTGATACGAGTCCTGATCCGTCGCGTTCCGGAATGCCGGGATCAACTCATCCAGGGCCGCGTCCCAGCCGGCTCCCGCAGCCAGCGGAGAAAAATATTTGATCGCATTCCAGGCGCGAAAGAGCGACAAGTACCGATGTGTCAGATCCGGAATTGGCAGGGTGTCGCCTCTTTCCTTTGACGAAACGCTGGTTATCTGCGATGCATTGGGCGTCGCGTTCAGCGAAACATGTTTCCCGTCGCAACGGACATTCGATAATTCCTTCAAGCGTCCGCGAAGGGCGTTGTTCATCAGTCCGTCGATCCAGGTGAAGGAAGCAACCGCTTCTTTTCCTTCCAACAGGCGTTTGCTGTCGCAGGCACCGCTGCTGACAGGGCCAAGTCGGGTGATGATCGATAACAGAACATCTTCCGCCGTCTTTTCCGCTCCCGCGTCATCGACCTGTTGCAGCATGGTCAACAGCAAACTGTCCGCGTTGATCCGGCCGGAAGCGAGCGCGGGGTGATAATACTTGACGATGCCCCAGCTTTTGGCAACGAGTGCCAAACGTTCTACTTCACCGGCGGCAAAGCTGCGAAGGGAAGCCAGCAGAGCCAGTCCGATCAGGAAGATGGATCTTATCATGTCAGGAAAGTTCGGTCACAAAGATGAAAATGCCGTGGCGATACGGGCACCCAATGCCGCATTATTCTTCACCAATGCGATGTTGGAAGCGAGGCTGTCGCCTCCGGTGGCATCGGCAATGTACTTGAGCAGGAAGGGCGTGGTCGATTTACCGCGAATGCTCTGCCGTTCGGCCGCATCGAGCGCGGCGCGAATGTGCTGTTCCATTTCCGCAAAGGGAAACTCCTGTTCAGACGGAATCGGGTTCGCGATCAGGGCCGAGCCGTTCAATTCGAGGTCCCATTTCGCACGCAGGAAACGCGCGATGGCGTCCGGTGAATCCAGCCGAAGCGGTGACTGGAAGCCGCTTCCGCGGGAGTAAAAGCTCGGAAACTCTTCACTTCCGAATGTGACCACCGGGACTCCGAGTGTCTCGAGGTATTCGAGTGTAAGTCCGATGTCGAGGATCGACTTCACCCCGGCAGCTACCACCGCAACACTGGTTCGGCCCATTTCAGTTAGGTCAGCGCTGATGTCCATGCTCGTTTCCGCACCACGGTGAACACCGCCGATCCCGCCGGTCACGAAAACGCGAATGCCCGCCAGGTGAGCGATGTGCATGGTCGCGGCAACGGTGGTCGCGCCATTCAACTTTTCCGATACCACGAAGGGCAGGTCGCGAAGGCTGACTTTCCATACACCCGGCGTGTTGCCGAGTGATTCCAACTGACGTTGATCAAGTCCGACCTGGATCTTGCCGTCAAGGATCGCGATGGTGGCGGGTACCGCGCCGTTCTCACGAACGATCGCCTCCACCTCGCGGGCGGTTTGAACGTTCTGCGGATACGGCATCCCGTGCGCGATGATCGTGGATTCGAGCGCGACCACCGGGCCGCCCAGTTGGAGTTGCTGCGCGACTTCCGGATGCAGGTGAATACGTGGCGTCATGATTTACGGAAGCCGTTGTTCAAGGAGAGCAGGTGAAAGGTCGCTGCGCACAGCACCATACACTTCGAGCAGGCAGGCTGCCGCGGCATGGCCATAGTGAACGCAAGTCAGCGGGTCTTTATCCCCGAGCCAGGCCCACACCCAGCCTGCCAGCGAAGCATCGCCGGCGCCGTTCACGTCGCGTACATGTACACGCGGTGCCGGAATCGGTACCATACGACTGCCGTCGGAGAACAGCGACCCGTCTGCGCCACGACTCAGCCAAACATTTCGAAAACCCGATGCATGCAGGTGGGCGATCTTTTCCTCCGGTGTGACGTGTTGGTCTTTCTCGAAGACGGCGAGTTCTTCGCGGTTCGGTTTTACCAGAAGTAGTTTTCCGGGTAAGGCATCCCGCAGGCGTTTCGCTTTGGGAATCGAAACGGTCTCTACGATCAACGGAACCTGGTGTTGCGCGCAGAATCCCATCAGCCAGCGAAGCGCTTCGACGCTCAGGTTGCAGTCGGCGATCACCACCGAAGCGGAACGGATCAACTGCGCACGCTCGTTCATGAAATCGATGGTCATCAGCTTGTCGGTATCGGATGTCACCGCCCCGATGTAGAGGTCGCCGGCTGGCGTTGCGACTGACGCGAAGGTTCCGGTCGTCTCTTCCGCCCAGGCGATGTGTTCCATACCGATACCCGCGTCCCGACACTGTCGTTCGAGCCAGTAACCGTCCGGATCCCGCCCGAGTACCGTGAGCAATTCAACCGGCGTTCCCAGCAAGGCGAGGTGATGGGCGATGTTGCGCACCACGCCACCCGGGCTCCGGTGCATTTGGGAAGGATTCGAGGTATGCAGGACCGGTTCGAGGTCGCAGCGGAAGGTCAGGTCGACCAGGGATGCCCCAAGACAGACGACCGGACCCTTGAACGGGGTTGCCATAACGGCCGTAAATATCGTGTAAAATAGGGAACACCGACCGTTGAAATCCCCAAGGACCGGCGGCTCCGCGGGTTCGCTTACTGCACAAACTTCCGGTACGTAGGTTCGCCATGCCTGACGAAACCCGCGCGTTCATACACCGGAGCACCATCGGTGGTGGCATGGAGTTCGAAATAACTCGCGCCCGCCTGTCGGCCGTGTTCGAGCAACAACTCAAGGATCGCAGTAGCAATGCCCCGTTTACGCCAGGCGCTTCGGGTGTACATGTTCATGATGTAGCCGCTGCGGCCGTTCATCGCGCGAAACCCGCCGGGCTTATCGACCAGCTTCATGCCGCCAACGCCCACCCATTGGTCGCCGTCCATAGCCAACCAGGCCACAAAGGTCCCGGCCGGCAGTTCACGCCGAAAGAAATTTTCCAGTTCGTCCCGCAGCTGCTGCGTTTCCTCTTGACCTTTGGCTCCCCAATACTCCGTCAAAAACTCAACACGCGAATCCACCAGCCAAGAAACCTGCTCCAACCCGACTTGCAAATACCTGATCTCACCCATGATTAGCTAAATAATTCGATTACCAATAAGCACGAGCACAAACCAGCAACCAACCGCACACTATTCGCTATTCGCTATTCGCTGTTCACTATTTACTGTTTACTATTCACTGTTCACTGCCTTCTCCCAAGCGCACCAACCTCCCCCTCCGCTTCACAAGATTCTTATAATCCCATTGAATCTCCCTTGCCTTACCCAGCCAGCGCTTCAGGTCCTTTTTCTTCACCTGTTTAAGCTCAGTATAACGGGCCTCCGCCGCTTTGAAACTCCCTTCCGGTGCGAGGCCGGGTTCGTCGAACGACTGTCCGCTCCAAAATAAAAGCCGTATGCAGTCTTTCAATTTACTATAACCCACAACCGGATTACCGTCCAGGAACCAGACGGGGTGCCGGTGCCAGATCTTTCCTTCGGCTTCAGGAAGGTGACGTTCGATCTCGGTGGCCAGTAGCTGGCAGATTTCGCGCTCCGCTTTGTTCAAGGGTTTGGCGTAGGCGGTGATCGTCTTGTCCATATCAACAGGATTTTCAGCGAACACAAGATAAAACGAATCCTTGTTCGACTCAACTTCCTGGAGCAGCTCGGTCGATCGATCTACGAAGGATCACCTCTGTAGCTGTCCGGTTCACTCTTCCCTCCTCTTACTCAAAGTTTGTTAGTCGATGATGAGCACTTTATGTGACACAACGGCTTCATCACCTACCCGGACCTGCACGACATAGAATCCGGCAGGAAGGTCGCTGCGGCTCAGCACCACTTCGTTCCCACTCATGTTGGTGGCCAGCATCACCGCTTTTCCGCAGTTATCGAAAAGTGTAATCGTCGCCCGGTCAAATCCTCCCGGGCGTTTCAAGTGGAGTTGACGTTGGAAAGGATTCGGAAAGAGGCTGACAGCCCCGGCGTTCATTTCATCGATACCGGTGATGCTCACACAGATCGGGTTCGTATCGAAATTCTGATTGTCGAAGTAGGCCAATCGGTTCGGGATATAAAAATTCACCGTGTCAACGGTCTGCTGGGTCACGCGAAGATTACATTGACGAACCGCCAGCCACATCAGAAATGACTCCGCCACATCTTCGCGCGTTGGATTCTGCGCGGCATAACCGGAGATGAAATTCCCATCGGCATTCTGCGCTGCGATCCAGCCGGAAGATGCCGCGTGCGCGGCATCCAGGGAAGTATGGGATAATTCGTGAATGAGGGTCTCTTCAAGAATCCCATCCGCTTCATATACGGTTGAGTAATCCGTGTGAATCAGGACGGAGTTGTTCCCGCCTCCAAACGCTTCCATGCCCTTGTGTATCCACAATTCGTTACAATCCTGTCGCAGCGCGGTCGGCAGCTGCCCGAGTACTCTTCCGTATTTGTCAGCTTCCACAAAGCCGGCGGCACTGCTGCCAAATTCCGGATTGACGATCGCTTCAGCCGTCAGGCCGTCGCTCCAGACTACATCGTAGAGGTACGCATTGATGGTGACCCAATTGGCAGCCCGGCGGTCATAGACGGTACGGTTTCCCTGGCCGGTATACGTAGTGCTCACATGCAGCGTCGGGTCGTTGGTTCTCACGATGTTGGAGTCAACGAAAATGGTTCCCCAATAGGGCTGCTGGGCCGACAAATTTCCGGTATGCAACAAACAGCATCCCAGGATAAAGGCGAGTGATAGAAATTTTTTCATCGTGAATAGTTCTTTCAGTGGAAATGATGCTTTAGGTCCCGTCTAAAATACAAAAAGCAACCTACACCTGACTCCCGCTGCGTAAAACTACCTCCACCTTGCAGTCCTGCCTCACTTCCCTTTTCCTACCTTTCGTTCCCATGACGCATACGCTCCACGGCACCCTCATCGATATTCTGAATCAACGTTTCGTGCCCGTCACCCTGACGGTCGGACAAGGCCGCATTTTAGAGGTTACCGAAGAAAAGGAAGTACGTGCCGGTACGCCTTACTTCATGCCCGGCTTCATCGACGCGCATGTACACGTCGAAAGCTCCATGCTCGTACCGTCCGAATTCGCCCGGCTGGCGGTGGTGCACGGCACGGTTGCTACCATCAGCGACCCGCACGAGATCGCCAACGTATGCGGCGCGGCCGGCGTGGAGTACATGATCGACAACGGCAAGACGGTACCGTTCAAGTTTCACTTCGGTGCACCAAGTTGCGTTCCGGCTTCCGTCTTTGAGACGGCCGGCGCTGCACTCGACGCCGCTGCCGTCACTGCACTGCTCGAACGTCCCGAGATCGTCTACCTCAGCGAAATGATGAATTATCCCGGCGTGCTGCACGGCGACCCTGAAGTCCTCGCGAAGATCGCGGCGGCGAAGCGGCTCGGAAAGCCGGTCGACGGTCACGCGCCCGGACTCCGTGGTGAGGATGCCCGGCGCTACATCGCTGCGGGAATCAGCACTGACCACGAATGTTTCACCTATGCCGAAGCGAAGGAAAAGATCGGGTATGGGATGAACATCCAGATCCGCGAAGGCAGCGCGGCGCGCAACTTCGAAGCGCTGATCCGGCTCGTCGACGAGCATCCGGAACGCATGATGTTCTGCAGCGACGACAAACACCCCGACGGACTCGTGTTGAACCACATCGACGAGTTGGTACGACGCGGACTGCGCGACGGCATTCCGCTCTTCAAGCTGTTGCGGGCGGCTTGTATCAACCCTGTGCTGCACTATAAGATGAACGTCGGGTTGCTACGCCCCGGCGATCCCGCGGATTTTATCGTCGTTGATTCACCCGAAACACTGCATGTGCTCGAAACCTGGATCGACGGACAACTCGTCGCTCGGAACGGCCACAGCCTGATCCAGCATGTTCCGGCAGGTACGCTCAATCAGTTCTCGTGTTCACCGAAAAAACCGGAACAGTTTCGGATCAAGACTTCCACTCCTTTACAGACACTGGCGATCGAAGCGCTCGACGGACAACTCATCACGAACAAACTGTCCGTGACAATCCCGGCTCGTAACGGATTCGCCGTTGCCGACCTCGACAACGACCTGCTCCCGATCACCGTTGTCAATCGTTACCGGGAAGCGCCGCCGGCTCTGGGCTGGATCCACAATTTTGGTATCAAGCACGGCGCAATCGCCTCATCAGTCGCGCACGACAGCCACAATATCGTCGCCGTCGGCGTTGACGCTGAAAGTATCGCAGCCGCTGTCAATGCCGTGATCGAAGTACAAGGCGGGGTAAGTGTATTCGACGGCCGGCAAAGTCACATCCTCCCGCTGCCCGTAGCCGGACTCATGAGTAACCAGGACGGCTACAAAGTCGCCGAAGCCTACGCGGAGTTGGACATGAAAGCCAAGGAGCTCGGCTCACAACTCCGCGCGCCTTTCATGACGCTTTCGTTCATGGCGCTGCTGGTGATACCGCATTTGAAGCTGAGTGACCTGGGATTGTTCGACGGGGACCGGTTCGCGCTGGCAGGTGACCAGCGCGCGGACGGAAATTGAATCAGTTAGGGGGGTTGTTTTTCCACTGTTCACTCACACTGCTTCTGTTTCTCACACTAATTTTCAAAAGAGTGCGTAGTGTGAGAAACAGTGTAAGTGAACAGTGAAAAGCACTGCTCACTCACACGGTTTCTGTTTCTCACACTAATTTTAAAATGAGTGCAAAGTGTGAGAAACAGGGCGAGTGAGCAGTGAAAAAGCACTGTTCACTCGCCCTGCTTCTCGGACTGCTCACTCCTTCGGGTCGCCACCCTTCCCCTCCATCTGCCGGATGATCGTATTCACTTCGCTTTCCGTGGCGCGCAGTTTGTCCTGGCAGAACTTGATGAGGTAGCTGGCGCGCTTGACTTTCTCCGCCAGCACGTCGACCGCGACGGTCTCGTCTTCGATCGCTTCGGCGATCGCTTTCAGCTCGGCAAACGCCTGTTCATAGGTCAGTTTTTCCATCGTGGGATGCTATCGTTTCAATGCGTGTGGTGATGTCGGCCTCGGCTGTGCGTACAAGCAAGGGACGGTCCGGATCAAGCTGCCGGACAGAGGAAAGAACCCGCCCCTCCTGCTCCAGCAAGGCATAACCGCGTTTCAGGATATTGGCCGGACTCACCAGCCGCGTAAGTGAGGTGAAATGCTCGAGCCGCGCGCCCTCATCCTGGATCCGCCGACGCAGCATGGATGGCAGCGCATCCTTCAGGAACATCACCGACTGGAGTTCCGCCGCGATGCGCAGCCGTGGTGTTGTGGTTAATCCGGATACCAGCGCGTTCAGCTCCCGCTCTTCGCTCAGCAGCCGCTCGCGGACAAGGCCCGTGATCTGCTCGCGCTGATCGCTCAACAGGTCCTTGCAGGTAGAAAGGTACTCGCGCGTACGGGCAGGAATGCCCGATTGCGTTTCGATCAGTACTTCGCGGTGGTCCGCCAGCAATTGCTGCGCACGAATGACCAACTGGCCTTGCAGTTCCAGCACCGACTGCTCGAAACTGCGGTTTCGCGCGAGAATGAACTCGGCAGCCTGGGTCGGGGTCTTGGTCTGCGTATGCGCCATCCGGTCGGTGATGCTCACATCCTGGTGATGCCCGATGCCCGTGATGACCGGAATCGGGAACCGCGCCACCGCCTGACTGACGCGATAGGTGTCGAACACCAGGAAGTCGGTCTTCGCGCCTCCGCCCCGGATGATGACCACGGCGTCGTAGGCTTTCTTCGACTGATAGACGTCGATCAAGGCACGCACCAGTTCATCTTCCGCCTCCGCGCCCTGCACGCTGGTGTAATAGTAGTCGATCGCGAAACGATATCCCGCTTCGTTCTCGTGCAGGGTATGCAGAAAATCCTCGTAACCCGCCGACTTCGGTGAAGCGACCAGCGCGATGCGTTGCACCACCGGTCGCAATGCCAGGCGCTTGTTGTAGGTGACATACTCCTCCCCCACTTTTTCCACATAGCCGGGATTGTCGCGTACCAGCCGATCGAGTGTTTCTCTCCGCTGACGCTCCAACACCCCCAGGGTGAAGGTCGGATCCACATCGAGGATCGTAAGTGAAAGGTCGTGTACCAGGTGATACTCCACGGAAACCTGCACCAGCACCTGGATGCCGTCGGTGAACGATTGTCCGGTTGATTGTTCGAAAGCCCGGATGCGATCCGCCCCCTGGCTCCAGGCCTTCGCCTTGATCTTGGCCGTCTCAGCTCCGCCTTCTCCGATCTTCTCGACGAAGCTGAGGTAATGGCGGCCGGTATTCGGATAATACTTATGCCCGGAAATTTCCGCTACGATCCAATACATACGACCGGTAAAATGCTGCTGCACCACATCGCGGATCTCGCGTGTGAGGTCGGACAGACGTAAATAATTGTTCGGACCGGACATGCCCGACGAAGGTACACAAAACGAAAAGGGAAAGACTCAGCGTTCGATCACCAGCTTAAATGCGGCCTGCTCGCCGTCGCAGCGCAACAGCAGCGTATAGATGCCTGCCGGCAGGTGCTCGAGAGAAATTTCCTTCGCGGCACGTGCGGTTTCAAATGAGCTGAACACCACTTCACCAAGCGCGTCGAACACGTTCACTTCATACTCGGCGTACGTATTCGTCGTCAGCCCGATGGTGAAGCGACCGGCGGTCGGGTTGGGATAAACGGAAAAGCGGTCTTTCAACTTACCGCGACGCAACGCGACCGGATCGCTGTAGGAAAAGTTGCCATCAAAGTCGTTCTGGCGCAAACGGTAGTACCAAAGTCCGTCACCGGCCTCGGTATCGAGGTATTGGTACTGCAGGGGCTGGCTCGAATTGCCGGCTCCGTCGACGCGCGCGATCGTTGAAAACTCCAGGCCGTCGCGGCTACGCTCCAGGGAGAAATAGTCGTTGTTGGTTTCCGTGGCCGTTACCCATTCCAGGCGATTACCCGGATCGGTGACCTTTCCGGTAAACGAAAGCAACTCGATCGGAAGCGGTTGTGGGATCTTGGTGTACCAGATGGGCGAGGTCCAGGTGACATTACCATCCGGTTGCGTGATCTCCGCGTAGTAGTAATAGGTACCGGTGCCGAAGCTATGCGTGTACGTCAGCGAGCTCGCGCTGCTCACGGTGGTGAGTGCCGTGGGGTTGGAACCGCTGCCCGGCACGCCGTACATCAGGCGGATCTGCGACACGCTTTCGCCGTCCGGATCTGTGACATTGACGTTGAAGGTCGGGTTGATCGTCTGCGTGATGATCGTACCCATCGGCAGGTTGCCGTTGACCGTGAACGTCACGCGAACGTTGTAGTCTTCCGTGGCATAGAAACGCATGTTCAGCATGGCATCATTGACGGAAGTCTTGTCGAGCGCGGTAGCCAGTACCACCGTGCGGCCCTGGTTCGACTTGCCCATCGTCGATGAATTGTGATTGTCCTGATCGACCGTCGGGCCCAGGTGATAGCCTTTGGCCAGCATCTGGTTGAAAAAGGAAACGGTGTTACCGGGCGCGGGATCCGAATAGGTGATGTTGGTGGAGGAGAACGGGCCGTTCTTAACCGCACAACCGACGATCGCGTTATCATACGTCGCGTTGTAGGCGGATCCCAGGATGTTACCGAAATCGGTATTGTTCGGGTGACACAGCGTAGTAAAAGCGCCGGGGGTCGAAGCCACCATGTTGAACACGGTGTTGTAGTCACCCTTCGCTACATAGACATTGTAATTACCGGTATTCCAACCCAGCAATTGGTTGATGCCGTAGATGGTGACGTGTCCGCCCGTAGATATCGTACCGAACTCCATGCCGTAGAAGGCGATGAAGGTCGGGTTGGCGGCGGTATATGCCGTGGCTTCCGAGAGGCCGCTGGCGTATTTGGCGGGCGTCATCACCGGACCTTCGTTGTGATTGTGATCCGAGATGCCCATGAAATTGAAGTTGAGCGCGGTCTGCCCGATGCTGTAACAACAGGTCGCGCTGCCGGCGCCGTTACAGGTGTTGTCCATGTCGCCGTCGGAATAATCCGAATGCGCATACATGTTACCGTAGTACCAGTTGTAGGTTCCGATCGCCGGCGTGGTGGCGTTGGCGGAAGCGAGCACCGCGGGGACGTAATAGTTCGAGTTGCAACCCGAGCCGTTCATCTCGAACACGGCGAAATAGTAGGTGGTGTTGGGAATGATGCCGGTGACCACGACACTGGTACCGGTCCCCTGATAAACGATGTACTCGCCCGGAGCGGTCGTTGATCCCAGTCCGTACGCGGCATTCGCGGTGTAACTCTGGCCGTCGATCGGAGGGGTCGTCACCGCGCTGAGTGCCCGGCACACGACGATACAGTAGGTCCCGTTGCCGCGCGTCCAGTTCAACTGCACGGAATTGGAAAGCAGGTGCGAGGTATTCACGCCCGAAGCCCCGACCGTCGGCTCCGCGGCCAGCACACAACTGGCCGTGGATTGCGTACCCGTCGCCGGTGTGGTCAACAGATAGTTGGTGGTACAACCGGTGCCGTTGAATTCGAATACAGAGAAGCTATACGAAGTGGATGCATTGAGTCCGGTTACATTCACGGACGTTCCCGACCCGCTATAGACCACATACTCGTTCGCGGCCATGAGCGTTCCTGAACCCCAGGTGGAACTGGCGGAATAAGAAGCTCCGTCAGTTGGCGTACTGGTGACGGCCCCGCCCTGTCGACCGATCACGATCACGAAGGTTCCGTCACCACGCGTCCAGTTGACGGTCATCGCACCGGCGCCGATCGACGTAAAGGTCACATTGGTCGCTTGCGTAGTGGGCTCCGGACTGGGACTGCAGGCGGAAGGAACATAGATGTTATCAAACAGGCCGGCATCCCCCGCTGCGGTGTTGTGATTCCAGAGACAACCCAGGTACATCAGATCGACTCCGGTATAGGTGGCATCGGATGCGGAACCGAGCGAAACGTAGGTTGCGCCGCTGACAGGATCTTCGAACACACCCGCGTTCGTAGTATCGGCTTCCAGGGTCCAGGCGTTACCTACGGGGTTGTAAGTGACCCGCACCGCCATGTACTGGTTGGCATAATCGATCGCCGGTGAGATGACGTTGGTCAGGGCGGCGCTGGTGTTCATCCCGCTGGCGAAACGCACCAGGCGCAGGTTGTCGGCCGAACCGGAGTTGCCCAAGACCACCGCGTATCCGCTCGAACCGCTTAGAAAGTTACTGGAAGAAGCTCCCAGCACGAAGGCGATACCGTAGTTGCCTGCGTCGAATCCACTTGGATCCGTTCGCGACTGGCGCAGATTGAATGCCCAGGTCAGTGTTCCGGTATTGGTGTTCAGTACCGTATTATAATAGGTACTGACATCGCGCCAGACGTAGTCTTTTCCGGAAGTGGTACTGGCTAATCGCAGGTTATTGCCACTGATGGTAGCGCCGGTACCGGCAACGGTTTCGGTCTCATTCCAGCCATTGCCAACCGTATTATTGTTAGCCCGATTGAAGTCGTCGAGCAACACGGTTTGCGCGCTCGCGGTCATGCCGCCGAGCAACAAGCTAAAAAGCAGGGTGTAGCCGTATTGAAAGTCGAGTTTGAAACCGGAACGAGGCATGAGGTGCTACCCGTTTTAACAATTACGCAGGCAGAGGGTTTCGGGCTGTAAATGTATTGAAATGAGCCTTTTAAAACCTGAAAATGGGATGAGCAACGTAAAAATGATGGTGGAATAGCCGAAATGGACGGCTAAATACCGTTTTGAGTACTCACTTAATGAAGAATTAATGCGGAATGCGATGTTACGGGAGTAAGATGACGCGAATCGTTTGCATCAATCCGTCACGTTCAAAGCGCAAAAAGTAGATGCCAGCGGGCAAGCCGGGAGCGATCCGATTCGTTCCCGCGAATAACCGATCCGTCCGAACCAGCATACCGGTTTCATCGAACCAGCGTACGTCGATTCGCTCCGCGCTGTTGATGCGGAGTTCCTGCTGCGCCGGGTTGGGATAAACCTGCAAAGCATCCAACTGTCCGGGTGCTGATACTCCGTTACAGATATCGAACGTCACCGCGATGGTATCGCGGCCCGCACAACCGAAGCTGTTGGTCACGGTCAGGCGGAATGAAAAGGTGCCCATCCCTCTTCCCGTCGTATCGATCGTGATGGACGGCGTGTTGGCGCCATTCGACCAAACATAGGTGGAGAAGGTGGTGCCGGCGGTCAGGGTAATGGATCCATCTGCGCAAACTGTCGTGTCGGCGCCCAGGTTCGGCAGCGGAGCCGGGTTGACCCGGATGGCGGATGTGTCGCTGCCGGTGCAGGAGTTGGAATCGGTATAGCTGTAGGTAATGGTGAAGGTGCCGGGGCCGGCAATACCCGGATAGAAATTCGTCCCACCGACCGCGGTGCCGCTATAGACGCCACCGGCCGGACTTCCTCCGCTCAAGGCCAATGGGCCCGCGTTCACACAACGATCCGGTAGTGAGGCAAAGGTGACCGTCGGCAGCGCGTTCACGAAAATGCTGCCGCTGGCGGTGTTCGAACAGGAGTTGCTGTCGGTATAGGTATAGGAAAGCGTCTGAAGACCTGCTCCGGCAACCGATGCCGTGAATTGATTCGAGGTAACACCCGGTCCGTTGTACGTACCGCCGGAAGGACTTCCTCCGCTCAGTGTAAAGGGCGCAGCGTTCAGGCAAACGGCGTTGAGCGTTCCGAAGGTAACCGTGGGAGGAGTATTCACGGTGATCGTATTGGCCGTAGAGGCGGAACATCCCAGGCTGTCCGTGTACGAGTAAATGATCACGTGTGTACCCGTTCCGGCGACATTCGGATTGAAGATATTCGAGGATACGCCCGGACCGCTGTAGCTGCCGCCCGCAGGTATGCCGCCGCTCAGCAGGAAAGCCGGCGTGTTACGACACGTTGAGGGGAAAGTAGGCAAGGTCACGGCCGGCAATGCATAAACGGTGATGGCACTGGAGTCCGTCGCCGAACAACCCTGCGCGCTGGTGTAGGTGTAATAGATGTAGTGATCGCCAGCGCCGGCTTGCGACGGACGAAAGGTCGTACCGACTACGCCCGCGCCACTGTAGGTACCACCGCCGGGAGAGCCGCCGGTGAGCGAAAACGCAGCGGCGTTGACGCATACATTGTTGAACGTACCCAGCGTTACCGTAGGCGATTGATTCACGGTGATCGCCGAGGTGTCGGAAGCCGAACAGCCTGAACCGTTCGTGTAGCTGTACGTCAGCACGAATGTACCGTTACCGGCAGCGGCGGGGTCGAACGATCCTGCACTTACACCGGTACCGGAGTAGGTTCCTCCCGCGGGCGAACCGCCGGTGAGGGTAAACGCAGCATCGTTGCTGCAGACGCTGCTGAGCGCGGAGAAACTGACGGTCGGCGCGGCACTGACGACGATTACAGAAGTATCAGACGCCACACAATTGAAGGCGTTCGTATAGGTATAGGTGATGACGGCATTACCTGTGCCGGCAACAGCGGGATTGAATATGCCGGAGCTTACGCCCGGTCCGCTGTAGGTTCCGCCGACGGGACTGCCGCCGGTCAAAGCGAACGGACTGCTATTCGCGCATACGGGACTGAAGCTGCCGATCGTAACCGTCGGAGCAGGATTGACGGTGATGGACGACGAAGCCGAAGCTGAACAACCATTACCGTCTGTGTAAGTATACTGGATCGCGTAGTTGCCGGCTCCAACTGAAGCGGGATTGAACGAACCGCTGCTGACACCGAGTCCGCTGTACGTTCCACCGGCAGGCGTTCCGCCGGTCAGGGTGAATGCGGGAGCGTTAGCGCAGACTGCGGAAAAGGCGCCGAGCGAAACGGTAGGAAGCGGAAATACCGTGAGCGCCTGGTAAGCCGTATCGCGACATCCGTTTATATCGATCCCGACAACGGTGTAAGTCGTCGTGACAGAAGGCGTTGCCGTGACCGGATTACCGGTGGTTGCGGAAAGTCCACTCGCAGGTGACCAGGCATAATTCAGTCCGCCGCTGGCTGTCAGGGTTGCGCTTTGTCCGGCACAAAGTGTCGGGTCGTTCGCGGAAACGTTCACACTGGCGCCGGTGGCGGTTTCGCTTCCGGTCGGTGCGCCACTGAGCAGGTAGTCGGTGCCTCCACCGGAACCGTTGTATTCGAAAACAGCGAAATGATAGGTTTGTCCGCCCGTAAGGCCGGTAACGGAAAACGAATTACCGCTACCTGCATAGACAACGAAATTGCCCAAGCCCAGGTTATCGCCGCTCCCGAAAACGGAAGAGGCGTTGTATTGATTACCATCCGCCGGCGCCTGGTTGACCGCGTTGCCGGAACGTGCTATCACAATCCGCTCCGCGCCGTCGCCGTTGGTCCAGGTCAGGTCGAGCTGGTTACACAAGCCGACCGTGACCGACAGGTTGCTGGCCTGGATCGCAGGCTCCTGAGCAGCGGCACGCGAAGCCAGTGTAAAAGACAGGCAAAAGACGAGGAAAAACAGGGTTCGAGGCGACGGGAAACGTACAGGCATGGTGTTAACAGGAGTTCGGGAAAGAATTTATACCGGAATTATCCCTGAAAGTTATCAATTCGCCCCTTTTTTCGAAACCAGATTTTGGCCAACAACCTGTTGACTGCCGCGACCCACCTGTAGGAAGCCAATCAGGAACAAAAAGGAGGTGAGTGAATTGAAGATTCCGTTCAGAAACCAAATGCGGTTGTGCACCTCGTCGGAGATCAAGGCTTGCATCAGGTAGGCCGTGAAACTGGAGAAAAAAATACCCAACACGTACCAGAAGGTGGATTGCCGGAATACATTGGTCCGGCTTTCGATCAGTCGCAGCAACAGATACGCATAGAGGAAGGTTGACAGGATACAATAGATGCTGCCAAAAGTCGGATGCATCTTCAAGTGGATCGTGACCCCATCGATGGGGTTGAATTGAAACCACGTCCAGGCCAATAGGCTAAGGGCCGCTAATATGACGAGTAGTTTCTTCAACTTTTCTGATTGAACAAACTGTCGGGCAAAGAGCAGAAAAAACAGGCTCTCGAACAGGTTGAACACATTGATCACGAAATACGCCCGGGGAGGAAAAGAGAACGAGAGTCTTGCAATGGTATCGGTTATAAGACCATAAAACAGGAACGCCCACATTTGCCAATCAAAAACATTGAAATTCCGGTAGCGGAAGATCGAAAAAAGCAAGACCATGGCGGTGATCGCCATGGCCATGTGTCCGAAGAAGAAACGCAGATGTTCTGTATCCATGCTTAATCTGCAGGCGGCCATCCACGTTCCATGTAGATCGCCTCATCACTGCTGGTTCCTGGCTTGACGAGCAGGTTGTTCCCCTCGTCATCCACCCCGATGAGCAAGATACGCACTTTATCACTGCTCCTTTCCTCTTCAAAGCCCCACAAGAACCGCATGCCCACGCAACCTTCCTGATTCAACAAGGCTTCCAGTTCCGTCTTTCCGAAAAAGAAACAGCTTCGCTGATTGGCGGCGGATCCCGCCGAGAGAAAGTGCGAAAGAAAGGTGCCGGCATTTGTCTCCAGGTTGTTGCCTGCCTGGAAAGTAGTCATGGGTTCGATCGGCTCCGGTTCCTGTGCCAGGAAGTCGGAAATAGCCGAAAGTGTCGTATCGGTTTCCGTATAGATGAATTGCGAGGTGCTGACTGGATAATAGTCCGTCTTCTGCAATTCGCAGGGGATCTCCTTGCTGTCCTCGACTTTCATGCCCTGGTAGGCGAGGTAGGATTCATTCTTGAACGTTCCGTTGTAATACGCGGTGGTGAAGACGATCCCGTTATATGAAGCGTCCGCATTCATCGCCGACAACAACGACTCCTTGTCGAGGTATCCGCCGAGGCCGTTTAAGGTGGCGTCTTCCGAATACTTCCGGATGAACGCCTGTGTCAGACGCAGCAGGGTCCGGTAGCAGATCCGGTGATTGGAACCGGGATAGGTGTTACAGGTTTCATAACCGGGCGCGGAGTTCGCGGCGGCGCCTGCGTACGATTTCATCAGGGCTTGCGGACTGGAACCGCTTTCGGTGGAGTTGGAAGATGTGTTGCCGCTGCAGGAATACAGGAAGGCAAGCAGAACAGAGAGGCGCAGGATACTGTTTTTCATGGTTGGTTGTGGATTGGTGATACACGAGCAAGTTTATCGGAAGAGCTGCCGGTCCCGGACTACCCATCACTTCGTCAACCGGCAGCTTGGCGCTTCCGAAATTGTTGAGGTCGTGCGAAAAATAAACTGATCCTGCGCGATAGCGCTGAAAAGGTCCCATGAAAGCCGAAAAGGCTCCTCCATGGATAAAACTAGTGGAAGCGTATGAACTGACCGCTTCGACTGAGCAAGCGGTTGGATTTCGACCATCAATGGCCGAACCGGACGAGTGAATGGCGGGACTCAGAGGCGCATAAAGGCGTCGTAGAACTCGTCCCGACGGCGTCTCGAAATCTCCAATTCCTTTCCGTCACGCATTCTCACCAGACCGTCGTTCTTGAGTATCTCCTTCACGAAGCGCATGTTGATGATGTGCGACCGGTGAATGCGAAAGAACTGGGTGTGGTCAACCAACAGGTCCTCGAACTCTTTCATGGTCCGGCAGATGAGAATCGGTTTTCCTTCCAGCGCGTGAACCGTCGTGTAGTTACCGTCCGATTCGCAGCGGAGGATCTCATCGACCCGCAGGCAATGGAACCCGAAGTTGGTCGGTAACGCCAGGGTTCGCTGTCCTTTGTCGAGTTGCTGCAGATTGTTCAACAGGATATCCAGGCGCCGCAGTTCCGATTTTTCTTTCTCGCGAAAGCGCTGCTCGAACCGGAAGAGCGCGTCCCGCAATACATCCTCGCCGACCGGCTTCAAGAGGTAATCGACCGCGGCTTCCCGTAAGGCCCGGATGGCGAAATCGGCATGCGAGGTGGTGAAGATCACTTCGAAGGAACGCTCCTGCAATTTCTCCAACAGGTCGAAACCGGTATCCGGTGGCAGCATCACGTCGAGCAAGAGCAGGTCCGGTTGCTGCTCCGCCAATACGCGCAAGGCTTCCGGAACGCTGCTGCAGCTCGCAACAAGTTCGTACGACGGAAATCGTCCCAACATCCCGGTCAACGATTCGAGCTGCGCCGATTCGTCGTCGACAATCATGGTCTTGTAGCGGTTATTCATCATGTCAGGATCGCAAATAACGGGTTGATTAATCCTCCTCGATCAACGGGATACGCACGAATACCCGTTTGCCGGCATACGTTCCTTCGGCATCGCGGATATCTTCGAACTGAATCACCGACTGTACCGCACGGGTACGATTCAGCAGTTCCAAACGCTGCCGGGTAATGGATGTACCCATGGATTTACGCTTTTCCGAATTCATCGGCTGTGCCCCGGGATCGACATTGTTCGGAGCCGCAGCTCCATTGTCTTTTAGCTCGATCTCCAGCATGTCGGCTCGCTTACCGAACCGCAGCCATATCGCGCCTTTCGAAGCACGATGGTGCAATCCGTGCCAGATGGAATTTTCTACGAAGGGTTGCAACAACAAGGGCGGAACGTACACGGCTTCAGGATCCAATCCGTCCGCAATATCAAAATGATAATCGAAGCCGTTTCTGACGCGCAATTGTTCCAATTGCATATACAATTCAAGGGCTTTTAACTCCTCCGCCAGGGGTATCTCTTTGTGCTCGGAGTTTTCCAGCACCAGCCGGATGAGTCCGGAGAACTTCAGGAGATACTTACCGGCATGCTCGTGATCGTGCTTTTGGATAAAGAGGTGGATGCTCTGCAGGCTGTTGAAGATGAAGTGCGGATTGACCTGGGCGCGCAGCGCTTTCATCTCCATCTCGGCCGTCTGTTCCCGCAGTTCGGATTCGCGTTGCCGCACCTGCTGCTCACGGCGAATCCGGTAAATGACGAATACCATGAACAGGAAAATCACGACTACCGGGACCAACAATAAGAAGACAAGGGTCACCGTGTCGGCAGGCGTCGATAAAAGCAGAAGCGGGTTAGAAACAAACACAACGAAATCCTCAAACAGTAGGGCCGGACAGCGATACCACCCAACCCCATCACGTTCCGGATGAGGGCTGTTCCCGTCCCTCTTCGAAATTACAACGGCTTCCCGATTCCGGCAATACAGGCAAACCGTTCGTTCGCTCGCCCCGACCGTTCGTCAGCCAGGCAGTACCGGTCCATAGACCGCCGCAAATATTGATTGTGAGTCCCGTATCATTGGCTCCGGTATACTTCGGATGGTTCGCAGACTCCAAAGGTTGCCTGAACAGTTTACCCCTTTTGCAGCACGAACTCCAATTTTCCACTCTTTAAGCATGATAACGGGGAGGCGCTCCAACCTCCCCGTCATCTTTAATATCGGTTTAATCCGATCAATACTCCGGAAGAATCGGTTTGGGGAAGATCTGATCGATTCGATCCATCCGCTCCTGCGTCAGTCGGGGTACAACGTCCAACGCGCCCAGGTTCTCCTGTAACTGGCTCAGCCGGGACGCGCCCAGGATTACGGTGCTTACATGCGGATTCTTCAGGCACCAGGCGATGGATAACAACGGCAGGGTGGTTTCGCATTCATCCGCGAGCGCCTTCAACGATTTCACTTTCGTCATGACCTCTTCGCGCAAGACTTGCTCGCGCAACCATTCGAGGCCTTTCATCTTGAGGCGGGTGTCTTCATCCGATGTGCCGAGGTATTTTCCGGACAAGACCCCGGAGGCAAGCGGCGACCAGATGGTCGTACCGATACCGTGATAGCGGAAGAGGTGCAGATACTCCCGCTCCAGTTTACCCCGCGTAAGCAAATTATACTGCGGTTGCTCCATCACCGGCGCGATCAGGTGGTGTCGCTCGGCCACCAGCATCGCCTCCATGATCTCGGACGCGTCCCATTCCGAAGTTCCCCAATACAGGATCTTCCCTTGCAGTACCAATTGGTGCATGGTCCAAACGGTTTCTTCGATGGGCGTCTGCTTGTCGGGACGATGACAGAAATAAAGGTCCAGGTAATCGACCTGCAGTCGCCGGAGCGCCGCTTCACAGGCTTCGACGAGATGCTTGCGCGACAAACCGCGCTGGTTGGGTTTCGACTTCGCTCCTTCCGTTCCGAAATAGGCTTTCGAAGAAACGAGGTAAGAGCTCCGGTCCCAGCCGGAACGCGCCAGGATGTTTCCCATCACGATCTCCGATTGTCCGCGCGCGTAGATCTCCGCATTGTCGAAGAAGTTCACGCCCGCGTCGTAGGCCGCGTGCATCAACTGTTCCGCTACATCGTCGCCGATCTGTTTTCCGAAGGTGAGCCAGGAACCCAGCGACAACGCGCTGACTTGTAAACCTGACCGTCCAAGCTTTCTGTATTCCATATATCAATATTATCTATCTTGGTTGAAATAAACCATTTCGCATGAAAAGATATTGCTCACTCCTGTTCGCGATGATCGCGCTGGTGGTCCAGGCGAACGCGCAGTCACTTTCTCCGAGCGTCATCGCGTCCGGCGGCGGGTTCTCCGCGAACGGAACGGCGATGCTGTCGTTCACGACCGGTGAACTGACGATGGTGGAAACCTTCTCGGCCGGCTCGTCGATCCTCACGCAGGGATTCCAGCAACCGGAAGATTTCAGCACCGGCATCACGGTCGTTACCGCACAAGGCCCCGGCATGTCGGCGTTCCCGAACCCGGCGACCGATGCCATCAACCTGCTGTCGGATTTCAACGAAGCCGGACGCTTGCGGCTGCTGCTGACCGACGCCCTTGGGCGTATCGTCCTGCAGGGCGACGAGCTTGAAATTCCCGGTGGAACATCCCGCATTACCCAGGATGTTTCGCGCGTTGCATCGGGCGTCTATTTCGTTCATGCCGTCTTTCAAACACAATCCGGCAAAGCAACCGCTTCCATTCAAAAGATAACCATCCAACATTAATCGCCAACCCAATGTTCAGGAACCTCGTACTTTCTGCCATCTTTCTATGCTTAGCCGGCGCTTCGATCGCGCAGGCTCCGCAAGCGCTCAACTACCAGGCGGTCGCCCGTGACGGCACCGGCAACCTGCTGGTCAACCAAAACGCCAGCGTACGCTACTCCGTACACGACGGCAGTGCCGGCGGCACGGTCGTTTATTCGGAAACACATTCGGTCACGACCAACCAGTTCGGTCTGTTCACCGCCAGCGTTGGAAACGGAACACCGGTGAGCGGCACCTTCGCCTCCATCGACTGGTCCACGGGCTCCAAGTTTTTGCAAGTCGAACTCGACCTCGGTTCGGGTTACACCGACATGGGCACCTCGCAGTTGCTGAGCGTACCCTATGCACTCTTTGCCGCCAGCGGTAACACCGGTCCGCAGGGTCCGGCTGGCCCGCAAGGTCCTGCCGGCGCAACGGGACCACAAGGACCGACCGGCCCGCAAGGTGCAACGGGAGCTACCGGACCACAAGGTCCCACTGGCGCTACAGGTCCGCAAGGTCCTACCGGCGCGACCGGCCCGCAGGGACCTGCAGGCTCGGCGAACATTTCCGGCAGTACGAACAGGGTCATTAAGTTCACCGGCGCCACGACCGGCGGCAACTCGCAGATTACCGATAACGGCACGATCGTGACCGTCGGCACCAGCACCTTCACCGCTACGGAAAAACTGCACGTAGAGAACACCACGGGACCTGCTGTGTACGGTTACATTCCTTCGGGCACCAGCTCGAATGGCGCGGTGCAAGGCGAGTACATGGGCACCGGTAACGGTTCTGCCCTGCTCGGATTCGCCGTCGACGGAAACAGCAACGGCGCCTACGGCGAGTACACCGGTTCGGGTGACGGATATGGTGTGGTTGGATTCAACACCGGCACCGGCACTGGCTCGGGTGGATTCTTCTCCAGCGTGGCAAACGTCGGCCTTGCAGCACAGTCCGACGAGAGCTACGCGCTCTATGTCCTGCAGGGCGCCGGTTCTGGCTTCGGGACCGCCGACCTTCCGGCCGCCTTTTTCAATGCCGATACTTCCAACGCACTGGTAGCATTCACCAACGACGGAACAGGAGTCGTAGGTTTTAACCTGGGTACCAGCGGCGGGGTCGGCGTGCTGGGAGAATCCGACAATGGCGGGATCAACTCCTACGGCGTCATCGGCTACACCGGCGCCGATGATGGCACCGGCGTGTTCGGACTGGCCGACAACACCACCGGCGAACCCTGGGCAGTCTGGGGCAGCAACGGCGGATCGTCCAACGCCCTGGCCGGACAATTCGACGGCGACGTGAACATCAACGGTACCATGTCGGCCGTTACCAAAGCCTTCCGCATCGATCACCCGCTTGATCCGGAGCACAAGGTGCTGTATCACTCCTGCATCGAAAGCCCGGACATGATGACGGTGTACAACGGAAACGTCACCACCGACGCCAACGGTTTCGCGCGCGTCAGCCTGCCGTCCTACTTCGGCGCGCTGAACACCGAGCCGAAGTACCAGCTCACCTGCATCGGCACCTTCGCCCAGGCGATCATCGCCGAAGAAGTGCGCGACAACCAATTCGTCATCCAAACCGATAAGCCCAACGTGAAAGTAAGCTGGCAGGTGACGGGCGTGCGCAACGATCCCGCGGCGCGCGCGCACCGCATCGTACCCGAACAGGAAAAGCGCGGACTCGAAGTCGGCAAGTACATCTGTCCGGAAGCCTACGGCAAAGGCCACGACCAGCTCGCCACCAAGCCGCTGCCCAACGCCAAAGCCCAAGGCGCCACTGCCATTCCCGCGCAAACACCCCTGCGCAAACCAGCCAGCCTCCAGCCGTTGCGCAACAAATAAATCCATCTTCAACGAAAAGAAAGTCCCGGCGAAATCGCCGGGACTTTCTTTTTGAGGGACGAGGGACGAGGGACGAGGGACGAGGGACGAGGGACGAGGGACGAGGGAAAATAACCAGTAGCCCCTTACTCTTCACTATTCACTGTTCACTGTTTACCAAAAAACTATTCGCTATTCGCTAAACTGTTCACTGTTCACTAATAAAAACTATATGCCACTGCTCACTACCCATTACTTCCAGCATTCTGCGAACCTCACACTGCCAACTGAATACTGCCTACTGCCAACTGCTCACTGCCCACTCCCCTTCCCGTACCTCACCGCCTGATACTCCACCCAACTCCCCTTCCTATAAAAATCATCCCCATAAAAATGCGCGATGTCGCGTAGGAACCAGGGGGAGACGTAGGACGGGATCGCGTCGAGGAGTTGGCCTTGTTCGTCGAGTACGCAGAGCATGGGGATCGCGAAGCCGTTCTTGCCCAGGACGGGGAGCAGGGAGTGGAACTGCTTGCCGCCGGGGTAGGCCTTGCCCTGGTATTGCATGGTGTCCTTGCTCTCGGCGTTGAAGCCGACGAGGTTGAACTTGTCGAGCAGGTAGGTGCGCAGGCTGTCCCAGGAAAAGCTCGCGCGGCCCATCACCTTGCAGGAGTTGCACCATTCGGTGTTGATGAACACCAGTGATTTCTTCTTCCCGTCGTTCGGGTTGTTGAAGAACGAACGCGCGTCGATCCAGGGGAGGGTCCTGGAAGTCTGTTCTACCGTTGAATCGTAAAACGCCTTCTGGTACTGGTCGCGGAAATCGTCGATGGAGGCGTTGCGGAAGGCGTTCTCGAGGGTATAGACGAGGATCGGCTCGATCTTCTGGGCATCGAGGTAGCCCGGCGCGAGCATGTTCAGGCGGAAGGCGTTCTTCTCCGGTTCGAAGCCGTTGAGGAAAAGCGTGCTGGGGTACATCAACTGGCCCTTGAGCAGTTCGACGGCCAGCTCATGCGGCGCCTTGGGTTCCGGACCGGAGGGCAGGTACTTTTTTCCGAGGAACTCGATCGTGTCCTTTCCCTCGGCGTTGAACTTGGCCGGGTAGAAGTTGGTGTTGATGTACTGCGCGATGCCCGGATTGGCGTAGGTGGTCTTCATCATGTGCTTGCACCAGCCGCACCAGTCGGTGTAGAAATCCAGAATGATCGGCCGCGGCTGCTTGCTGTTCTTCTCAAGCGCCTCCTGGAGCGTCATCCATTTGACCAGGCTGCCCTCGGCATCCGGCGTTTGCGCCGTGGTGCGAAGGGAGAAGCCGACGAACAGGAAGAAAAGCAAGAGGCGGTGGACCATGCCCCAAAGTTAAGCATTGCCCAAAATTGCCTTATCTTGACAAGACCGTCGTGAAACGCCTCCTGCTCTTCTTGCCCATATTATTGCTCCCGGCCCTCCGGTTGAGCGCGCAGGCCAACGGCCCGGAAGCGGATACCGTCCTGTTCATCTTCGAGCAAAATCCCGGCGACGAAAAATGGGTCCTCAAAAAAGCGAAGGACGATCGCTATTTACAAGTACACTACTACCGGCACGACACCCTATGTTGGCAGTACCCGGCCCTGGCCGATACAACAAGCTGGATCGCCTTCACCTTCCGCGGCTACCGCCGCAACGGCGGCATCGAAAACGAAGGCCTTACCGAACATTCCCTCGAATTCACCCGCCACGACACCCTCTACCGCTTCACCGAATGGACCTCCGCCCGGGAAGAAGGGCGAACGCTGGAGCTACTCCTGCGCATAGGCGAGAACGAAACCACTTTTTCTGGAAAAACGGATGAAAAGCTGGGTACGTTGATGGTTTTGGAGGAGTTTTCGAACTTGTTGCCGAATCGGTATTGGGGGGAGGGGGAGTGAGAAATATATTTGTGAACGCAGTAACAGAATGTCTATCAATTTACTATTTTTATGTTTAGAAGAGCATTGTCTACTTGTAGCATATGGTCATTAGAGGTTTTATTTCTTTATTCATATGACTAAATAGACTAGTCGCTCAATTATTTAAAATTTATGAATAGTCATTCATTAAAAACTATATATGTAATTCCAATTAAAATCTGAAATTTACAATAATTAACTGATGTTTGGATGAATTAATCATAATCTATCAAGAACAGAACCTGACTATGTTTTATTCAATACCAAGCGCATGTTGGCTTACCGAATGAAATTATTATATGAATATAAAATCAATATTATCTCAACACAATGTCTTATTCCAAGTCACCTAATAGAATTAGTCAAAACTTAATAGTACATTATTCTGTAATTTTCATTCGTTCATCAATACTCTAAAATAATGTTTAAAAGAAACTCTGGAGCTGAAATTGCATCATGTATTTTATCAAAAGGGAGATTTGCCCTTAAACTTAAACTAACTACGCCGAATAATTCAAAAACATGTTCAAAATCATATTGGGACGAGACAATTGACATATTAGCCCATCACTATAATATAAATAATAGAGCAATTATTAGTAAGGCGAAGGATAAATATCTGTCATTAATCAGATATAAGTACAGGTAGTTTATTCGTTTTATTTGAGCGAACTGAAGGTGAGGAGCTAAGATTTTGATTAAATACTATAAATATCTATTTAATTTCAAATGAGAAAACACAAAACAATATCTCTATCGCTAATGACAATAGGAATTATATGTACCATTAACCTTAAGGCTCAGACTATTGATTTTGATTATACTGATGGTACTTATAAATCTTACAATCTTGAAGATATACGTAAAATTACATTTGATCAGGATTTAATGAATCTGCATTTGTGGGATGGCGGATTCTATGCATGGAATGTAAGTACTATTGGATACTTTAAATATGATGAGTCGACAATAGACATTAAAGAACTGTTAATGTTATTGAATTCAAGCAGGGTGATTATTTATCCAAATCCTTCGACCAGCTTACTTTACATTCAATTTTATTTACTAAGGAGTGATTTTATAAAAATTGACATTATTGATATGTATGGAAATTTAATGCTTGAATATAATTTAGGCAAACAAAATGTTGGACAGCATCAAGAATATATTAACATCGCCAATTTGCCTCCTGGCAATTACATATGTCGAATTTCTGGTCTGTTTAACTTTATTAACAAAAATATTATTAAACTATAATCGGAAATGGAATATAAATTGAATCTTTAAATGAAAAAAATGAAACTGTTTACAATAGCAATAATTGTGTTAATTTCCTTTGGGTCAAAAGCTCAAACGATTATGAATATTCATCAGAATAATGGTACGCTGCTTCAAATTCCATTGAGCACAATCGATAGTATTACTTACACGATTATTAGTCCAGGCCAGCTGGCTTCAATAGTAACTTTACCCATTGGAAGCATAACTGACACCAGCGCTACTAGTGGGGGTAACATAATAGACGATGGTGGCACCACGGTAACACAACGAGGAGTGGTTTGGGACACTACACCTAACCCAACAACCGCCAACAATCAAAGTTTTGACGGTATTGGAATTGGAAACTATACTAGCAACTTAACTAGCCTTGTTGGTCATACGATTTACTACGTACGCGCTTATGCTACCAATAGTGCAGGTACTTCCTATGGCAACCAACTCCAATTTGCTACAATCGGCAGTAGCGGAGGTATTGTTAGCAATCCAGGATCAGGAGTAACCTTTGATGGCATCACATATCGTTCAATAATTCTGGGAAACGGACAAGAATGGTTTGCTGATAATTTGAGCACCACCATTTACGCCAATGGTGACCAAATTCCTAATGTGACTGACCCACTACAATGGAACAACTTAGTCAGTGGTGCGTGGGTAAATTATGACAACGATAGCCAATATAATTACACGTATGGGAAATTATACAATTGGTACACAATAGCTGATTCACGAAATATTTGTCCGAACGGTTGGCATGTACCAAGTGATTCTGAATGGAATTCCTTGATTGGTTACCTTGATTCTACATACAATCCCATTGCAACAGGATCTCAAAGCGCAACTGCCGGAGGAAAAATGAAGACCATCGGAACTCAATATTGGCAAAACCCGAATATTGGTGCTTCCAACGAAAGTGGGTTTTCTGGGCTTCCGGGTGGTATGCGTGATTTCAGTAATGGCTCATTTTATAACATAGGGCTTTCTGGTTCTTGGTATAGCTCTACGGAATATGATGCCAACAGTGCCTGGTATCGAAATCTATCTAGAAATAACGCCGCAGTAACTAGGTACAATTATGACAAGCGATTTGGATTTTCTGTTCGTTGCCTAAAGGATTAATCCCACTCGGCAGAATCCTCCCACTACAGATGATTGGAATGTTAAGCGCCATACAAAGCGCTGAGCAATGCAGGCTGCATTCCGGCGCGCATGCCGCCCTGTGCACCGGCACAGCGAAGCTGTGTTTGTTTTTGAGAATGCGTGTGGGCGGAATGCGCGCTGCTGCTTTAGTGCAATTTGCAGCATTACGATGGCGCTAACATTCCGCCCATCAACCATAGTGGTGCTTATGTTTGAACTATGGTACCACGCACCGGCGCCGCAAATCAACCCTTGCTTTTACGTAGCGGTTGCGTGTGTCTTAATTGGATAAATTCGCAGCTAAGTGAAGCAGCGGACCACTACCGTCTCGGGCCGGTCTGACATCCCGGCAACGGCATCATCCGCGCGATCCGCACGAAATCGAACCTTTCCCATGAACCGCCATCGTACGAGCATCCCAAACGCGAGGAGATCCTTCATCCGTTTCCTGATCCTGTGCGCTTGGTTGCTCTGATCTCCCTTAGTACAATGGCCCAGTTGAGCCTGGAGACGCCGAATGTTGAAAGTGTGCTCTACCTGGGGAAGAACAAGAAACAACCCCTGATCGTCGGGCTGGGAGGTTCCGAAGGAGGAAACGCCTGGACCAGCGATCGCTGGAAAGAGACCCGGGATGCATTCCTGGCCAGGGGATATGCCTTCCTGGCCCTGGGATACTTCGGCGCGAAGGGGACCCCTTCCCTGCTCAACAAGATCGCCATCGAGGACGTCTATCGCGCGATCAAAGAGGCGACGAGGAACAAACAGATCGACGGCAGGAAGATCGCCATCATCGGTGGGTCGAGGGGCGCCGATCTCGCGTTGCTGTTGGGCAGTTACTACGAGGACATTGATTGCGTCGTCAGCATCGTCGGGAGCAACGCCGTATTCCCCGGCCACACCCGGCATTTCTCCACCTCCTGTTGGACCTACCAGGGCAAGGAGTTGCCGTTCGTGCCGGTCAACGAAGCGGCCATGCCCCATTTACTGATGCGCAACCTGAAGGGAGCCTTTGAAGCCATGCTCACGGACACCGCTTCCGTCGAAAAAGCGGCCATCCAAGTGGAAAACATCAAGGGGCCCGTGCTCTTCCTGTCTGCCACCGAAGATGAGATCTGCCCGTCCACCGCTATGGCCGAACAGATGAGCAACCGCCTCCGCGCGAACAACTTCAACCATCCCTTCGAACATCGCTCTTTCCCCGGCGGTCATACGGAACCCCTGAAACACTTCGACCTGGTAGTTGACTTTTTGGATAAATACTTCCTTAAACGATAGTAACGCTTCAACTTGCTGTAAGTGGACGAGTGCGCTGGTTAGTAGAGCACTGTCGCAGCAGTACTATTTGCTGCATAGCGGAATCTTCAAATTACAGAAGATATATGCACCGGCGTTGTGAAGCTGTGTATTATTTTGAGTGGCCGATTCGAGTGTATCATTCTACCGTTACTTGATCTCTTCCCAATCCTGTTTGTCACCGCCTCTTTCTGGTCATTAGGCTCCTTCGTATTGGGCAGGACCGGAAATTTTACAAAATTGGCATCGATCATGCCGCATTTCTTGGCAACTAATCCCAGCTTCTTCATCTCTTTGCTTAACTGTTCAGCCAATTGATCTATCACCCCTGCATTGGTATGCAATTGCCGATACAGCCAAATCGTCTTGGCATCTGGAACGATCTCCTGCAACCCCTGGCCGATGAATCGCTGGAAAGACAACGGGTCCAATAACTGAAACCCTATCTGATCATCGCTCAGACCATTGCACTCCTGAAGTACCAGCACCTTAACATCAAGAGGCGATCCTAGTACGGGCGACCTCCCTTAATGTAATCTACTGTCAAAAACGCACTTTCCGCAGTCCGGCAGAACTGTTTCCAGTTCATTCCCGACTGAAGTATTGTTAATGTATCCTTCTTCTTGATCATCTCCATCCGAAACTCCTCATCAAACAATCGGCGTGTCTTTTTCGAATCATTCTGTAAATTTATCCATCAGAGCGACGCAGTATACTGGTACTATTAGTAAATTTAGGTGGGTTTTTTTGAGGTTCCCATAAACATGAAATCAAGAACAATGAAAAAGGGTTTTTTCCTAGCCATTTTGTTTCTGATTGCGACAGAAATATATGCTCAACAGTGCTTAAAAGCCGGAGCGTTTTTACCAAGCATGCCAGATTGTAATACTGGAATTTATTACTTGGTGTTTGAGGACAATTTTGATGGGAACTCGCTTGACTTAACAAAATGGAATCCCATTACTGGCGTGCCTAGGGACTTTAATTTCACACAACAAAAAGCATGGCATCAACCACAAAATCTTGAAGTTAGCAATGGCACTCTTAAAATTATCGCAAAAAAACTTGCGACACCGTACACAGGTACATGGGTCACTGACTGGTCAACAAATCCACCTACAACGCAGACCTCTACTTTTGACTATACGACAGGAGAACTCTGGACTAATCAAAAGTTTTTTCAAGGAAAATATGAGGCTCGATGCCGACTACCAAATGGTAAAGGATTTTGGCCGGCATTTTGGACTTTTGGCGGAATGCGGTGGAATGAGATTGATATTTTTGAAATATATGGTGACGTCATAGACAGATATACTTGCAATGTTCTTCATGATTATGATGGAGATGGAGATTCCGAAAATTGCAACTTTGCTCAAAATAATGTTGCTGATTTTACTCAATGGCATACATTCACCTGTCTTTTTGATTTTGATAAAATTACCTTTCAAATTGATGGAAATACTGTAAGAGTATTTCACAGATTTAGCACAGTTACTGGCATTCCCATTTCATGTGGGGAAAATATTGCGATTGGAACTTACTATCAAGAGCAATCGTATCCCATTGAAAGCATGAGCATCATTCTGAATCTTGCAATTGAGTCAGGAAGTAATGCGCCAGATGCCAATACTGTTTTTCCAAATACTTATGAAATTGATTATGTGCGGTTTTATGTAAAAAGTGAACAGCCTCCTTGTGAAGGATGCCTTGACCATATTGTATATGAAAATACAGACCAATTACCGACACTTACAAGAGCCGGAAATTACATTCAAGCAGGTAACAATGCAACTGTAAAACCCGGACAGGAAGTTTCTTTCAAAGCCCCGACAATTGAGTTGCTTCCAGGATTCACTACCGAACCAGGCGCAACTTTTGAAATAGTTTCAGAAGATTGCAATTTCTTGAATTATGAGGATGTTCCGATTAATTTTATTGGTAGCAATAATACTCTTGATAAATGTGTTAATCCTATTCATGGAATAGAAGCAACTGGAGTGCTCTATTATTGGGTTGAGGTTACTCCTTGGTTATTTCCCGATCATTTTGTTTATGGCACCAGTGGAACCCCTACTTCAAACCATATTGATATTTGGGATGTCAGCAATGAAATAAATGGGACATACAAAATTGAGCTTGAATTAATGAACTGCTCATCTAACATAATAGAAACATACTTGGTTTCAGTTTCTCATGGGAGTTGTAGAATATCAAACCCATCGTCCGATACGACAAGCAACCAAGAAAGAACAGACAATTCAGATTGTGAGAAAACTGAAATTACCGCATTCAATAAAGAGATTCTCATTTATCCAAATCCGGTCAATGAAAAGTTAACTATTTTTTATTCGGCAAACAATTCAAACCCCGTTTTCATAATCATTACGGATAATAACGGAAAAGAGTTTTTGAAGGAAGAAAAACAAAATCACATTGGAGCAAATAAAATAAATATAGACATCGGCCAATTTCCAAATGGAGCATATATTCTAAGAATTATTTCTTACAGCGAAATAGTTGAAAAAAAGTTTATTATTTCAAGATAAATCATGTCAATTAAAAGTATAAATATTATTATCGTTGCTGCATTCGCAATATTTAATTCTACTGTTTCCAACGCACAAAAATTCATTGGCATAAATGGGGGATATTGTATAGGGACATTTACTGACTTTACTAAAAAAGAAAATTATGATGCAAATTATCACTTTAAAAAAGGATTTTCATTTTCATCTTTTTACGAAACAAAAATGGATTCCGCAAGCGATCTTAGAGTCGAACTACAATATATATTGCAAAATGCTGATATGGAAATTAATAATAACGCTGGACACGCTTCATTTTATAAGAATCTTGACTATTCATTTCGACTTATAAATCTTAATCTCGTTTATTCATTTCAACTTATTGAAAGAAAGTCCTCCAATGTAAGATTTTTAATCGGACCGACCTTTTCATATAATCTTACCACCTCTACAAAAGGAAGTGGTTGGGAGTTTTATTATCAAACGCAAATTGATACTAATGGTAATCCCGTATCAATTCTAACGAAAAGAAATTGGGAAAAAAATGAGCAAAACTCCAATGACCTCTCTAAGTTCAATATTGGGTTTGACATTGGACTGGCCCTTATAATTCCTATGAATGACAGAATAGATTTAATTTTTCAAAACAAATACAATATTTTACTCACAAACATAACAACCTTAGACGACCTTAGACACACATCATTGTTGACAGGACATTTAAATATTGGACTGCGTTACAATCTTCACAGGTATACTGACAATGACAAATACGGCGCCGCTCGGCAGAATCCTCCCACGACAGATGATCGGCGGAATGTTAAGCACCAAATAAAGCGTTGAGCAATGCAGGCTCTGTCCCGGCGCGCATTCCGTCCTATGCACCGGTGCTGCAAATCAGGTTTCACCTGCTTGCACACCGCCCCGAATCACTGTATGACCAGCGGCAGCCGCATCCGCTCCCCCTTCTGCACGATCATCACCTGGTATGAACCCGCCGGGAGTCCGGTCAAATCAAAACTGCGCTCCTCCGCTTCCAGCACGTTCGAGTAAACCACCCGCCCCTGCAGATCACAAACAGAAAGCTGCGCGCCGGGTAGCGCGGTGGAAAGGTTGATCGTTCCGCTGGTGGGGTTCGGGAAGAGGGTGATGACGCGGCCGTTGAGGGTGGTGGAGAGTCCGCTGACGAGTACTTCGTAACAGGAAGAGGTGTCCACACAGGTGCCGTCGTCGAGAACTACGGCGTAGAAGCCGTCGGCAAGGGCGATGAACGATTGCGCGATCTCGCCCGGAAGCGCGGTGTAGCCGTTCTGGCAATCCACCCAGGTGTAGGCGACGCCCGCCTGGTTGGCGGTCAGCATCGGACCGCTTTGCTGCAGACTGGTGTCGATCGCCCAGCTCAGCGTAAGTGCTACCGTGGAATCACATCCGGAGGTGCCGGCGAAGGTCTCGGTGTAAACACCCGGCTCGTCGAGGGTCTGCGTACCGAAGGTATAGGTACCGCCCCGACACAAGGTCGCCGACAACGGAATGCGTGTATCGGCGCCTTCCACCCAGTTGGAGAGCGCGCCGTTGAGCGCGAAGTTGTACAGCGTTCCGTTGATGTTCCCCATGCCGTCGATCAGCGTGGTCAGGCCGGCGTTGTTACCGCCCGCGACGCCCTGGTCGAACTGGTAGTACAGTTGCAGCCCGATCGCGGTCACATCCACCGAGCTCCGGTAGATGCAACGCACTTCCGCCGGCGTGAGCGCGCGGTTCCAGAGACTGACTTCGTCGATG
>WBZP01000330.1_pt1 | contig 65192 bp, 60 predicted proteins | sample 5204301 | NCBI WGS metagenome assembly WBZP01 (sample SAMN12412401, study PRJNA552823) | activated sludge metagenome | isolation source: activated sludge from nitrification reactor of wastewater treatment plant... | place: USA: Pennsylvania | collected 2017 | reverse complement strand
GGGGGCGTCCGCGTACGCCGCTGCGCCACGGTCGATGCGCAGCAGCGGGGTGGCGATCCGTGGGCGCCCTGCGGCGCCGCGGCGCCAGCACCTAGCATCGAGACGTGCGCCTCGGAGTCCTCGACGTGGGTTCGAACACCGTCCACCTCCTGGTGGTCGATGCGCACCACGGCGCCCCGCCGCTCCCGGCCCACTCGCACAAGACCGAGATGCGGCTCGCGGAGCACATCGAGGGCGGCGAGCGGATCTCGCGCTCCGGCGTCGACGCGCTGGTCAGCTTCGTGCTCTCGGCGCAGGACGTCGCGGAGGACTTCGGCGTCACCGAGATGATGGCCTTCGCCACGTCCGCCATCCGCGAGGCGGCGAACGGCGACGAGGTCCTGCACGAGGTGCGCCAGCGCACCGGCATCGACCTCGTGGTGCTGTCGGGCGACGACGAGGCGCGGCTGACCTTCCTCGCGGTGCGGCGCTGGTACGGCTGGTCGTCCGGGCGCCTGCTCGTCCTCGACATCGGTGGCGGGTCGCTCGAGATCGCCGTCGGGTCCGACGAGGCGCCCGACGTCGCCGTGTCCCTCCCGCTCGGCGCCGGCCGCCTCACCCGCGCGTTCCTCAGCAAGGACCCGGCACGCCCCGAGGACGTGAAGGCCCTGCGCAAGCACGTCCGTGCCGAGATCGCCGACGTCGCCGGCCGCATCGGTCGGGCCGGCGAGCCGCGCCACGTCGTCGCGACCAGCAAGACCTTCCGCTCGCTCGCGCGCATCGCGGGCGCCGCGCCCTCGAGCGAGGGCATGTTCGTACGCCGCCTGCTGAGCCGCGACGACCTGCGGCTCTGGGTCCCCAAGCTCGCCGCGATGTCGGCACGCGAGCGCACCGAGCTCCCCGGCGTCAGCAGCGGCCGGGCGCTGCAGCTGCTCGCGGGCGCGGTCGTCGCGGAGGCCGCGATGGACATCCTCGGAGTCGAGTCGCTGGAGATCGGGCCGTGGGCGCTGCGCGAGGGCGTCATCCTCGAGCGCCTCGACCGGATCGATCGATGACCCAGCCCTCGACCGACGTCGACCTGACGACGGGCCTCACCGCGGCCCAGGTGGCGGAGCGCGTCGCGGCCGGTCAGGTCAACGCGGTCAAGGACCGCAACGCCCGCTCGCTCGGCGACATCGTCCGGGCGAACACCTTCACGTACTTCAACGCCCTCATCGGCGGGCTGTGGGTGCTCATGCTCGTGAGCGCGCCGCTCATCGACTCGCTGTTCGGCCTCGTGATCGTGGTCAACACGGCCATCGGCATCGTCCAGGAGTACCGGGCCGCGCGGACCCTCTCGAAGCTCTCGCTGGTGCACCAGCAGCAGGCCACGGTGCTGCGCGACGGCGTGGAGAGCACGGTGCCGCCGAACGAGGTCGTCCTGGACGACCTCATCGTGGTCGGCACCGGCGACCAGATGCTGGTCGACTCCGCCGTCGTGCGCGGGTCTGGGCTCGAGCTCGACGAGTCGCTGCTCACCGGCGAGGCGGACCCGGTCGAGAAGCACCACGACGACGAGGTGCTGTCGGGATCGTTCGTCGTCGCGGGCAACGGCGTCGTGCGGGCGACCCGGATCGGGCAGGACTCGTACGCCGCCCGCCTCGCCGACGAGGCGAGCAAGTTCTCGCTCACCCGCTCCGAGCTCCGCGACTCGATCCAGCGCTTCATCAAGTTCATGTCGATCGCCCTCATCCCGGTAGGCGCCCTGCTCTTCGTCTCGCAGTGGAACGCGACCGACGGCAACATCCGCGCGTCCATCGCCGGCACGGTCCCGGGCATCATCACGATGGTCCCGGAGGGCCTCGTCCTGCTCACGAGCGTCGCGATGGCGGTGTCGGTCATCCGGCTCGCGCAACGTCAGGCGCTGGTGCAGGACATGCCCGCCGTCGAGGTGCTCGCCCGCGTCGACGTCATCTGCGTCGACAAGACCGGCACGCTCACCGAGCCGGGCATGTCGCTGCAGCAGGTGGTGCCCCTCACGGACGGCGTCGACATCGAGGGCGTCCTGGGTGCCATCGGCGCGGCGGAGCCCGACCCGAACCCGACCGTGGCGGCGGTGGCGGCGAAGTACGCCGCGGCCGGGTGGACCGTCACGTCGAGCGTCCCGTTCAGCAGTGCGCGCAAGTGGTCTGCCGTCACCTTCGCCGACCACGGTGCCTGGGTGCTCGGTGCGCCGGAGATGCTGCTGCCCGACGGCCACGAGGTGCGGGGACGGGCCGACGACCTGGCGGGCGCGGGCGCCCGCGTGCTGCTGCTGGCCGAGTCAGACGGCACGCCCGACGCCGACGCCGGGCCCGGCGGCCTCACCCCGGCCGCGCTCGTCGTCATCAACCAGACGCTGCGCTCCGATGCCGCGGAGACGGTGGCCTACTTCCTCGACCAGGACGTCCGCATCGTCGTCATCAGCGGCGACAACGCCGTCACCGTCGGCGCCATCGCAGCCGAGGCCGGCATCCCCGGCGCCGACGCCCCGCGCGATGCGCGCGACCTGCCCGAGGACCGCGAGGCGCTCGCCGAGGCGCTCGACGGATCGTCGGTGTTCGGCCGCGTCACACCGGCGCAGAAGCGGGCGATGGTCGGCGCGCTGCAGAGCAGGGGGCACGTCGTCGCGATGACGGGCGACGGCGTCAACGACGTGCTCGCGCTCAAGGACGCCGACCTCGGCATCGCCATGGGGTCGGGTGCCGGGGCGACGCGCTCCGTGGCGCAGATCGTGCTGCTCGACGACCGGTTCGCCGTGATGCCGTCCGTCGTGGCCGAGGGGCGCCGCGTCCTCGGCAACGTGGAGCGCGTCTCCGACCTCTTCCTCACCAAGAGCTTCTACGCGGTGGTCGTGTCGATCGCGACGGTGCTGCTGGTGCTGCCGTTCCCGTTCCTGAACCGCCATCTCACCGTCGTCACCGCTCTGACCATCGGCATCCCCGCGTTCTTCCTCGCGCTGCTCCCCAACACGCAGCGGTTCCGCGCCGGGTTCTTCCGTCGCGTCCTGAAGTTCGCCGTGCCCGCGGGTGTCATCACGGCCATCTGCGCCTACGCCGCGTACGGCTACGTGCTCCGCCTCGGCGACGGCGTGCCCGACGCGCGCCAGGCCGCCGTGGTCACGCTCTTCGTCGTCCAGTGGTGGGTCCTCGTGCAGGTCGCCCGCCCGATGAACCTGCTCCGGGGCCTCATCGTGGGCGGCAGCATCGTCGGCTTCCTGGTCGTGCTGTACGTCCCGTGGATCTCGCACCTGTTCGACCTGACCTGGCACCTCGACCGCGCGGGCCTGGTCGCCCTAGCGTTCGGCGTCGTGGGAGCGGCGGCGGTGAGCATCGTGCACGCCTTCTCCGGTCACGGAGCGGTCGAGGACGACGTACCACCGCGCGCCGAGGCCGTCGCCGTCGCAGGATGATCCCGTGAGCCCGATCGTCACCCTCTCGACGGCGTCGACCTACCCGGAGTCGACCGCCGCCTCCTTCGAGATGGCCGCCCGCCTCGGCTACGACGGCCTCGAGGTCATGGTCGGCACCGACGCCGTGAGCCAGGACCCCGACGCGCTGCTGCGTCTGCGCGACCACTACGGGATCGCCATCACCTCGGTGCACGCGCCGTGCCTGCTCATCAGCCAGCGCGTCTGGGGCACCGAGCCGTGGCCCAAGCTGCGCCGCGCGCAGGCGGCCGCCGAGCTGCTCGGGGCGTCGACCGTCGTCGTCCACCCGCCGTTCCGCTGGCAGCGCGACTACGCCCGCGAGTTCGTCACGGGCATCGAGCAGATGGCGAGCGAGACCGACATCCGGTTCGCGGTCGAGAACATGTACCCCTGGAAGGCCGTGTCGCGGGAGTTCGCGGCCTACCAGCCCGGCTGGGACGTGCGCGACGAGGACTACCTGCACACCACGCTCGACCTGTCGCACACGTCGGTGTCGCAGTCCGACGCGCTCGAGATGGCGCGCGACCTCGGGGACCGCCTCGTCCACGTCCACCTCGCCGACGGCTCCGGCTCGTCGCTGGACGAGCACCTGGTGCCAGGACGCGGCGGCCAGCCGTGCGCGGAGCTGCTGCAGGCCCTCGGGGGCAGCGGCTTCGACGGCCAGGTCGTCGTGGAGATCTCGACCCGCAAGGCCGTCGACCGCGCCGAGCGCGAGCGAGACCTGCGCCACGCCCTCGCGTTCGCGCGCGGGCACCTCGCCGGCGAGGCGGTCGCCCCCGACCCCGCGGCCGACGCCGTGACCGAGGAGGTCTGAGATGTCGACGTCCGACGAGGTCACGCGCGCCGTGCTCGAGGCGGCGCGTGCGGCCTACGCACGCCGTGGCTACCTCAACACCACGATCAAGGGGGTGGCTGCCACCGCCGGCGTCGCGCCCGACGTCGTACGCCGCTACTACGCGAACCGCGAGGCGCTGTTCGCCGCCGCGATGCGACTGCCCTTCGACCCCGCGATGTCGATCGCCGCGCTGCTCGCACCGGGCATCGACGGCCTCGGCGAGCGCATGGTGCGCGTGACCCTGCGCATGCTCGACGACCCCGAGACCCGCGACCAGCTCGCGGAGATGGTGAAGGACGGCGCTGGCGCGACGAAGGCGACGACGGCGCTGCGCGAGTTCTTCGAGACCGAGATGGTCGACCGCGTCGTGTCGTTCCTCGGCGTCCCGGACGCGCGGATGCGCGTCGTGCTCGCGACGTCGTACCTCGTGGGCATCGCCGCCTCGCGCTACGTCCTGCAGGTCGAGCCGCTCGCCTCCGCGACCGAGGACGAGGTCGTGGCCATGGTGGGGCCGATGGTCCAGATGGCCCTGACCACGTCGATCCCCGGCGCCCGCTGAACGCACCCCGCGCCGAGGGTCGTGCCGACCCGGCCCTGTCCTTCCTTGAGCAGCTGCCGAAATGCAGTGTCTGCGCGCCCCGACCTGTGCGTCCCGGCAGGTGCTCGCGGGCTGCTGTGATCCGATGCTGGAGCGGGGCGGCCGTGCGCTGCGGCGCGGGGTGCGGCAGGCTGGCGGGCACACCTCACCCCCAAGGAGCCATCTCATGGACAAGGGCATGCTCGCCGTCCTCACCGACACCGAGCGCCTGCTCGTCGCGCAGACCGACAAGGCGTCGCTCGCGAAGCTCGACGAGGACCAGCTCGCCGACCTCCACGACCGGATCCGCAAGGCGCGCAACAAGGCGTCGGGCCAGTACCGCCGCGGTGCCTCGGCCCGCGTCAAGGACGTCGGCGGCCGCGGCAAGGCCAACGCGCAGAACCAGCGGGCGCGCGACCGGGCCGAGGTCTACGAGACCGCTCTCGCGGCCGTCAGCACCGAGCTCGCCGCCGCGGCCCGTCGCAGCGCCGCCGAGCTCAAGGCCGACCGCATCGCGCAGGCCCGTGCGGGCAAGCCGGTGACGAAGGCGGCGACGTCGACGACGGCGAAGCGCGCGGCATCCCCGGCCGCCAAGAAGCCGGCTGCGCCCGTCCGCACGACGTCGGGCTCGAAGCGCCCCGCGCCGTCGCAGGCCAAGAAGAACGCGCAGACCAAGGCCGCCGGCGCCCGCCGCCAGGCCAAGCGCGACAGCCGCTGACCGTCGACCGGGGCGACCGTCGCGCGACCGATCGCCGACGGCCGCCCCGGAGCGGGCGACCCAGCCGCTGGCAGGGCGCCCGCCCGTCGGTCATGCCCGCGCGCCCGCGGGTAGCCTGACCACCGTCGGGCCGGCCGCGGCCCCGGAGGTGAGGAGCGCCCGTGCTGCGTTCAGCCCTGCTCTCGGCGTCGCGCAGCGACAAGCTGCGGCAGGTCGCGACCGACGCCCCGCCGGCGCGCGCCCTGGTGAACCGCTTCGTCGCGGGCGAGACGTCCGCCGACGCCGTGCGCGCCACGAGCGAGCTCGTCGCGTCCGGGCGCCTGGTCACCATCGACCACCTCGGCGAGGACACCCTCGACATCAGCCAGGCGCAGGCCACGCGCGACGCCTACCTCGAGCTGCTCACCGCCCTCGGCGAGGCCGGGCTCACGGCCAGCGCCGAGGTCTCCGTGAAGCTCTCCGCCGTCGGCCAGGCGCTGTCCGGCGACGGCGAGAAGATCGCCCTCGAGAACGCGCGCGCCATCGCCGAGAAGGCCGCCTCCCTCGGGACCACCGTCACCCTCGACATGGAGGACCACACCACCACCGACTCCACCCTCGGGATCCTGCGCGAGCTGCGCGCCGACTTCCCCGGCACCGGAGCGGTGATCCAGGCCTACCTGCGCCGCAGCGAGAACGACTGCCGCGACCTGGCCACCGAGGGCTCGCGGGTCCGCCTGTGCAAGGGCGCCTACAACGAGCCCGAGGCCGTCGCGTACCAGGCCCGCGACGAGGTCGACCGCGCCTACGTGCGCTGCATGAAGATCCTCATGCAGGGCGACGGCTACCCCATGCTCGCCACCCACGACCCGCGCCTGGTCGAGATCGGCGGCGCCCTGGCGATCCGCTCGGACCGCGCCCCGGGCAGCTACGAGTTCCAGATGCTCTTCGGCGTCCGCACCGAGGAGCAGGAGCGGCTGGCCGCCGAGGGCGAGAGGATGCGCGTCTACGTCCCCTACGGCGACGAGTGGTACGGCTATCTCGTACGACGCCTCGCCGAGCGACCTGCGAACCTGGGGCTGCTCGCACGCGCACTCGTCCAGAAGGGCTGACACATGGGCCTCGTGGCCATCTTCGGAGCCGGCGTCATGGGGGAGACCCTCCTGTCCGGCCTGCTGCGCGCGGGCCGCTCCGCCGACGAGCTCCTCGTCACCGAGCGGCGCCCCGACCGCGCGGCCGAGCTGACGGAGAAGTACGGCGTCAAGGTCTTGAGCAACATCGAGGCCGCCGACCTCGCCGAGACCCTCGTCTTCGTCGTGAAGCCGCAGGACATGGGGGCGCTCTGCGACGAGATCTCGGGGCACGTGCAGCGCGACAACCTCGTCGTGTCGCTGGCCGCCGGCATCACGACCGAGTTCCTCGAGTCGCGGCTGCCCGACGGCGTCCCGGTCGTGCGCGTCATGCCCAACACCCCGGCGCTGGTCGACCAGGGGATGGCCGCGATCGCCGCGGGCGCGCACTGCGACGAGCAGCACCTCGTCGAGGCGGAGGAGCTGCTGGCCACGGTCGGCCGCGTCCTGCGCGTCGAGGAGAAGCACCTCGACGCCGTCACCGCCGTCAGCGGCAGCGGTCCGGCGTACGTGTTCTACGTCGCCGAGGCGATGATCGAGGCAGGTGTGTTCCTCGGCATGCCGCGCGCGACGGCGACCGAGCTCGTCGTCCAGACCCTCTACGGCTCCGCGACCATGCTGCGCGAGACCGGCGAGCACCCCAGCGTCCTGCGCGAGAACGTGACGTCGCCCGGCGGTACCACGGTCGCCGCGCTGCGGACCCTCGACGACCACAAGGTGCGCGCGGCGTTCATCTCCGCGCTCGAGGCGGCCCGCGACCGCAGCCACGAGCTGGCCTCGGGGCAGTGACGCACCGGTGACGGGTTCGGCCTCGGTCGTCTGGGACGACGCGCTCGCGGCGTACGACTTCGGCGCCGGGCACCCGCTCGCGCCGATCCGCGTCCAGCTCGCGATGCACCTCGCCCGCGACCTCGGCCTGCTCGACGGCCCCGACGTCACCGTCATCGCCCCCGACGACGTCGACGACGACCTGCTCCTCACGGTGCACGACGCCGACTACATCGACGCCGTGCGCCGCGCCTCGGCCGACCCGCACGAGGCGGACGTGCACCGAGGCCTCGGCACCGACGACGTCCCCACCTTCCCGGGCATGCACGAGGCGTCGCGCGCCGTCGTCGGCGCCACCCTCGCCGCGGTCCGCGCGGTCCACGAGGGCCGGTCGCTGCACGCGGTGAACCTCGCCGGCGGCCTGCACCATGCGATGCCGGGCTCGGCGTCGGGCTTCTGCGTCTACAACGACCTCGCCGTCGGCATCCAGTGGCTGCTCGACCACGGCGTCGAGCGCGTCGCCTACATCGACGTCGACGTCCACCACGGCGACGGCGTGCAGGCGGCGTTCTGGGACGACCCCCGCGTGCTCACCGTGTCGGTGCACGAGTCGGGCCGCGCGCTCTTCCCCGGCACCGGCTTCCCGATGGAGATCGGCGGACCCGCCGCCGTCGGTACCGCCGTCAACGTCGCGCTGCCGCCCGGCACCGGCGACGAGGGCTGGCTGCGCGCCTTCCACGGCGTGGTGCCGCAGATCGTCGAGAGCTTCGCGCCGGAGATCCTCGTGACCCAGCAGGGCTGCGACACCCACCTCGACGACCCGCTGGCCCACCTCGCGCTCACGATCGACGGCCAGCGGATGACCTACGCCGCCCTGCACGAGCTCGCCCACCGGGTCACCGGGGGACGCTGGATCGCGACCGGTGGCGGCGGCTACTCGTGGATCGATGTCGTCCCGCGCGCGTGGTCGCACCTCGTCGGCGAGCTCTGCGGCACACCGGTCCCGCCGGAGACCCCGCTGCCCGAGTCGTGGCGGTCCTTCGTCACCGAGCGGCTGCGCGTGCCCACGCCCGGGCTCATGACCGACGGGGCCACTCCGAGGGTGCGCTCCTGGGAGTCCGGCTACGACCCCGCCGACCCGATCGACGCGGCCGTCCTGCGCACCCGCGAGGCCGTCTTCCCCTGGCACGGTCTGGCCGCCGACCCGTACCACGGCTTCTGACCGAAGCGTCAGCAAGGCGACGCTTCCGATTTCGCGTTTGCGCGCCCCTCGTACCGAGGAGGTCGCTAACTTGCCCCGGAGCGGGTCCTGATGGCCGTCGACCCGCCAGGTCAGGGGGAGGGTCCCGATGCGCGCGTGCGAGGCCTGCGCCGCGGACCTGCCCGACGGCGCCCGCTTCTGCATGCAGTGCGGCGCGCCCGCGGCCGACGGGCCCAGCGCCTGCGCCGGGTGCGGCGAGATCCTCCCTGCCGGTGCGCGCTTCTGCCCCTCCTGCGGCACCCCCGCGGCCGGAGCCGTGCCGGCCGGTGCGGCCGGCCACGTCGCCGAGCGGCGCGTGACCTCGGTGCTCTTCGGCGACCTCGTCGGCTTCACGCCGCTGTCGGAGAGCAAGGACTCCGAGGAGGTGCGCGAGCTGCTGTCCGAGTACTTCCAGCGCTGCCGCACGATCGTCTCCCGCTACGGCGGCGTGATCGAGAAGTTCATCGGCGACGCGGTGATGGCGGTGTGGGGCGTACCCGTCGCCCACGAGGACGACGCCGAGCGGGCCGTGCGCGCAGGTCTCGAGCTCGTGGCGATGGTCGCGGCGCTCGGTGACCAGGTGGGCGCTCCCGGGCTGGCCCAGCGGGTCGGGATCGTGACCGGCGAGGTCGCGGTGTCGGTGGGCGCGACCGCCGAGGGGATGGTGGCCGGCGACGCGGTGAACACCGCCGCCCGCGTGCAGGCGGCTGCTTCGCCCGGGCAGGTGTGGGTCGACGAGGCCACCCGAGAGCTGGCCTCGGCGGCGATCACCTTCGACGACGCCGGCGAGCACGGGTTCAAGGGCAAGAGCGAGCCGCAGCGGCTGTGGCGCGCCGGGGTCGTCGTGAGCTCGGTCGGCGGTGGTCAGCGCGTCGACGGGTTGGAGGCGCCGTTCACCGGCCGGGACGCCGACGTACGGCTGCTCAAGGAGCTGTTCCACGCGACCGAGGAGTCCGGGCGGCCACGGCTGGTGGTGCTGGACGGCGAGGCCGGCGTGGGCAAGTCGCGCCTCGCGTGGGAGTTCGAGAAGTACGTCGACGGCCTGACAGCGACGACCTACTGGCATCGCGGCAGGTGCCTGTCCTACGGGGACGGCGTCGCCTTCTGGGCGCTGGCCGAGGTGATGCGGGCGCGTCTCGGTCTGATCGAGACCGACGCGGGCGAGATCCTCCGCCAACGGCTGGACGAGGGTCTCGTCCAGTACGTCGCCGATCCGGCGGAGGCCGACTGGCTCCGCCCTCGGCTCGCCGTCCTCATCGGTGCGGAGGGCGGTGGCTCGTTCCCGCGCGAGGAGCTCTTCGCAGCGTGGACCACGTTCCTCGAGCGGCTGACGACCGAGGGAGCCGCGGTCGTGGTCGTGGTCGACGACGCGCAGTATGCCGACGACGGGCTCCTCGACTTCGTCGACCACCTGCTCGCCACGGCGAGAGCCCCGATCTTCGTGCTCGCGCTCGCCCGGCCCGAGCTGCTGACCCGTCGGCCGAGCATCGGGGGTCGACGCGCGACCATCGTCCGGCTCGAGCCGCTGGACGACCCGGCCATGGCCATGCTCGTCGACGGTCTCGTCGCCGACCTGCCGGAGGCCACGCGGACCGCTCTGGTCCATCGCGCCGAGGGCATCCCCCTCTTCGCCGTCGAGACCGTGCGAGCCCTCATCGACCGCGACCTGGTCATTCCGCGCGAAGGCCGCTACGTCCCGGCGGACGGCGTGGACCTCGACCTCGACGCGATCGGCGCACCGGCGACGCTGCAAGCCCTTGTGGCAGCCCGGCTGGACTCTCTCGCGCCCGACGAGCGCCGGGTCGCAGCCGACGCATCCGTGCTCGGCCTCACCTTCACGCGGGAGGCGCTCACCGCGCTCGGGACGTCGGGAACCAAGCTCGACGGCATTCTGGAGGCGCTGCGCCGCCGCGAGATCCTGACGCTGCAGACCGACCAGTTCACCGCCGAGCGGGGCCAGTACCGGTTCGTGCAGTCGGTCGTGCGCCAGGTGGCGTACAGCACGCAGTCGCGTCGTGACCGCAAGACGCGCCACCTCGCGGCCGCCGAGCACTTCGCGCGGCAGAGCGAGGGCGCCGACGACACCGCCGTCGTCATCGCGCAGCACCTGCTCGCGGCGCTGGAAGCTGCTCCCGCCGACGAGGTCGAGGCCGAGCAGCTGTCCTCCCGCGCCCGGGACTACCTGGAGCGGGCTGCCTCACGGGCCACCGAGGTCGGGGCTCCTGCCGAAGCGCTGCGGCTCTACGTGACCGCGCTGGAGCACACGCGGGACGCGGCCTCGTCGGCACGCCTGCACCTGTCGGCCGCCGCCGCGGCCATCGCCGCCGGGCACTACACGGTCGCGGTGGACCACGCCTCGGTGGCCACCGAGCTCCTCGACGGGCTGGGCGAGCCGCTGCTCGCGGGTCGAGCGGCCGCCGAGCACGCCCGGTCGCTCTCGCACCTCGGGGACAACGCCGGTGCGATGGGCGTGGCGTCGCCGCGGTGGGAGGCGCTGCGCGGGCAGCCCGGCGCGGAGCCGGTCCTGCTCTCCCTGGCGGAGGTGCTCTCGCGGGCGGCCAACCGGCGGAGCGACCGCGAGGCTCGCGATTTCTACACCCGCGAGCTGCTCCTCCTGGCCGAGGCGCTCGGCGACCCCGGGGCGCTGGCGGTCGCGCAGATCGAGATGGGCATCGCCTACGCGTCGATCGGCGCACCGGCCACGGCTCGGGCCTCCTACGAGACGGCTGTCCGGATCGCCCGGGCCAACGGGGCTGCCGACGCTCTGTCGCGGGCGCTGGCGACGCTGGGCGGAATGCTGAACTCCCGGGATCTCACCGCTGCGCGGCAGTGCAGCCGCGAGGCCCAGGAGGTGTCCCGACGAGCTGGCCTGCGCTCGCGGCTGGACCTGGCCACGGGAAACGCCTTGATCGGCGCGTGGACCGCGGGCGAACCGCTGGGGGAGATGCGCGCCGAGCTGCTGGAGGCGCTCGACGACAGAGTGGGCAACGACATGGAGAGCGTTGTCCTCGCGCTCCTCGCGTGGGTGGCCGACGCGTCGGGCGGCTCGGTCGAGGACTCCGGGACCGCCGGCTCGGAGCTCCCCACCGACGAGGCGCAGACCCACGCCTGGCGGAGCAACCGCGAGATCGTGCGGGCGCTGCGCGCAGGCGACGCCGGTCGAGCGGCTGAGGCCGCGTCCGGCGCGATCGACCACATCCTCGCCGACATGGGCATCGAGGACGACTTCCTCAACCTGTGGCCATGGCTCGTCGGCGCAGCGCTCGCGGCCGAGGACCTGGCGCTCGCCGAGCGGCTGCTGGAACCGGTCGAGTCCTCGCTCCCCGGGCGGGTGTCGCCGGGGGTCGCGGCGATGGCCCACCGGCTCCGGGGCCTGGTCGCCGCCGCGGGGCACGCGGACCCCGACGTCGTCGAGGCGCAGCTGAGGACGGGCATCGCCGGACTCGAGGCCTTCGGCGCCCGCGGCTATCGGGCGCAGGCGCAGGAGGAGCTCGCCCGATGGCTCGTCGGCCAGGGGCGGTACGACGACGCCTCCGAGCTCATCGACGCGGCGCGCAGCACCTACCGCGACATGGGTGCGCACGGATGGCTCGCCTCGCTCGACGCGTGGTGGACCGGTGCCGGCGTCGGGCAGCAGCACGGTCTGCAGCCCGCGCGCTGAGCCCCGTGGCTCCACGCGGCAGACTGCCCGCCATGAACCGTCGCATCCTCGTCACCGGTGGCTCGCGCGGCATCGGGGCCGCCATCAGCCGGGCGTTCGCCGACCTCGGTGACGCCGTCGCCGTCCACTGCTCGTCGAGCCGCGAGGCCGCGCAGGCGGTGGTCGCGTCGCTGCCCGGCAAGGGGCACCTCGTGGTCCAGGCCGACCTGCGCGACGCCGAGCAGGTGCGCGCGATGGTCGACGGCGCAGCCGTGGCGCTCGGCGGGATCGACGTCCTGGTGAACAACGCCGGCGTCTTCTTCAGCCACCCGATCGAGGAGGCCACCTACGAGGAGTGGCAGGCCGCGTGGGCCGACACCCTCGGTGTGAACCTCGTGGGAGCCGCCAACGCGACCTGGTGCGCGGTGCGGCACATGCCGCGCGACGGCTCGGCCCGGATCGTGAACGTCGGGTCGCGCGGCGCCTTCCGCGGCGAGCCCGACAGCCCGGCGTACGGCGCGAGCAAGGCCGCCATCGCCGCGTTCGGCCAGTCCCTCGCGAAGTCCTTGGGCGGCTCCGGCATCGCGGTGTCGACCGTGGCGCCGGGGTTCGTCGAGACCGAGATGGCGGGCGAGCACCTCGAGGGCGAGCTCGGCGACGCCACGCGCGCGCAGAGCCCGTTCAACCGGGTCGCGACGCCGGAGGAGATCGCCGCCGCGGTCGTCTGGCTCGCCTCGCCCGAGGCGCAGTGGGCCTCGGGCGCGATCCTCGACCTCAACGGGGCGTCGTACCTGCGCATGTGACGACGTGGCCCGCACCACCTCGCGGGGCACCGGTTCGGCTGGGAGCGCGGGGCAGGCGCATGCTCGTGGGGTGGCCGAGGCTCGCTCCCGTCAGGTCGCGGCCGAGTGCCCGCTGCGACCGGGCCACCCGTGCACCCTGTGCCACCCCGAGGCGCACCTCGGCCCGCAGGACTGCCCTACCGTGGCGATCGTGCGCGACGACCCCGAGCTCGCCGCCGAGGCCGCCCGCCTGCGCGCCGTCGCCCGCGCCGCCGGCTAGCGAGAGGCCGTCCCGAGGTCCCGTCGCGTCGTGGTCCGCGTCACACGGGACCGTCACGGTGCGCAGCGGTCGGAGGGTCGTCCTGGACGGCTCCCGGCCCGACCCGTGCTGGGGGCGGGCGCGCTCCCGTCACGGGCTGCGTCCGGGTGGGGGTCCCCGGTCACCCGGTCGGCCGAGGGGTCGGCGTATCGGGTGCCGGTCACACCTTCCCCACGAGCACCGGCCGCCACTACCCTGCGTCCACGCGGGTGTGTCGTCGCGGGTCGGGTGGGGAAGCCGGATCCGCCACAGCCGTGGCGAAGGACTGTGACGTGATGGCGAGCAACGAGCGGCCTCTCTCCGAGGTGCGGTTCCTGACGGTGGCCGAGGTCGCCACCGTGATGCGTGTGTCGAAGATGACCGTCTACCGCCTCGTGCACGGCGGTGAGCTCCCCGCCATCCGCGTGGGCCGCAGCTTCCGGGTCCCGGAGCAGGCGGTCCACGACTACCTCCGCGACTCCTTCGTCGAGACCGCCTGATCAGCAGCACGTCGCTGAGGTCCGGGGGTGCCCCGGACCGAGCACTCCCGGGGGCCAGGTAGGCTGACCCCGGTCGCGCGCGGCATCCCGCGCGCACGTCGTGGCTCCCTCCGGGCGCCGCCGTCCGGACAAGTGAGGTTGGCCCGTGGGCTCCGTCATCAAGAAGCGCCGCAAGCGCATGGCGAAGAAGAAGCACCGCAAGCTGCTCAAGAAGACGCGCGTCCAGCGCAGGAACAAGAAGTAGCGAGCGAGCGCAGAACCGTCCGCTGAGGGAGGCGACCCGTGGGGTCGCCTCCCTCAGCCGTTCCTGCTGGGGCATGATCGGACGCGAGGGGCACAGGCCCCGGACGGAGGTGCGGGGTGAGCGGCCGGATCGTGCTCGTCACGGGCGTCTCGCGGCACCTCGGGTCGCGGATGGCCGCGATCCTGTCGCGCGACCCGGGCGTCGAGCGCGTGGTGGGCGTCGACATCGTGCCCCCGCGCGAGGACATCGGCGGCGCCGACTTCGTGCGCGCCGACATCCGCAACCCGATCATCGGCAAGGTCATCGCCGCGGCCGGCGTCGACACCGTCGTGCACATGGGCGTCCTCTCGACGCCGGTGCAGGCCGGCGGTCGCGTGACGATGAAGGAGATCAACGTCATCGGCACGATGCAGCTGCTCGCTGCCTGCCAGAAGGCCGAGAGCATCCAGCGGCTGATCGTGAAGTCGACGTCGTCGGTCTACGGCGCGGGCCCCAAGGACCCGGCGATGTTCACCGAGGACACCGAGCCGCGCAGCCAGCCGCGGTCGGGCTGGGCCAAGGACAGCGTCGAGGTCGAGTCCTACGTGCGCGGGTTCGCCCGCCGCCGCCGCGACGTCGCGGTCACGACCTTCCGCTTCGCCAACTTCATCGGCCCGAAGGTCGGTACGCCGATGGCGGCGTACTTCGGCCTCCCCGTGGTGCCGACCGTGTTCGGGCACGACGCGCGGCTGCAGTTCATCCACGAGGACGACGGCCTCGAGGTGATCCGCATCGCCGCGCTCGGCGAGCACCCGGGCACCTACAACGTCGCGGGCGACGGCATCCTCATGCTGTCTCAGGCGCTGCGCCTGGCCGGCAAGGCGATCCTGCCGGTGCCCACGCCGATGGTGGGCATGGTCGGCGGCTGGTTCCGCCGCGCCGGCCTCGCCGACTTCTCGCCCGAGCAGATCAAGTTCCTCACCTACGGCCGCGGTCTCGACACCACGCGGCTGCGCGAGCGCGTCGGCTTCGTGCCGTCGTACACGACCCGCGACGCGTTCATCGAGTTCGTGCACGAGCAGGGCCTCGACCACCAGCTGCCCAAGCACCAGGCCGAGGCGATCGAGCGCGGTCTCGCACATGCGCTCGGTACCTCGACGTTGTCGGAGGCGCGCCTGGCCGCGCGTCTGCGCGAGGAGGCGACCGGACGTGCCTGACGCCACCGTCATCCCGATCAGCGGCGGCGACGAGCCGGGCCGCAAGGCCGCGTCGCGCGCGGCCCGCGAGGCCGGGGCCACCGGGCCGCGGCCCCGCAAGGTCAAGGTGCCCACCGCCGACGTCGTCGCCGCGGCGACCGACGCCGTCGAGCTGATCGCCGAGGGCGAGCACGACATCGACGGGTCGCCGTCGCGCCTCGACGAGGGCCTGGCCGAGTGGCTGGACTTCCTGCGCCGCCGCCTCACCGGCGAGTACCAGGTCGACGACTTCGGCTTCGACCCCGAGCTCACCGACCGCGTCCTGCTCGCCCCGCTGCGCCCCCTCTACGAGAAGTGGTTCCGCGTCGAGACGCGCGGCATCGACAACGTGCCCGCGGAGGGTGGTGCACTCGTCGTCGCCAACCACTCCGGCACCATCGCCCTCGACTCGGTCATGACCCAGCTCGCGCTGCACGACCACCACCCGGCGCACCGCAACCTGCGCATGCTCGGGGCGAACCTGGTCTTCCAGACGCCGGTCATGGGCGAGATCGCGCGCAAGTCCGGGCACACGCTGGCCTGCAACCCCGACGCCGAGCGGCTGCTGGCCAGCGGCGAGGTCGTCGGCGTCTGGCCCGAGGGCTTCAAGGGCATCGGCAAGAACTACTCCGAGCGCTACAAGCTGCAGCGCTTCGGCCGCGGCGGCTTCGTCGCGACGGCGCTCAAGACCAAGACGCCGATCGTGCCGACCGCGATCGTCGGGGCCGAGGAGATCTACCCGATGATCGCCAACGCCAAGACCCTCGCGCGCCTGTTCGGCCTGCCCTACTTCCCGATCACGCCGACCTTCCCGTGGCTCGGCCCGCTCGGCCTCGTCCCGCTGCCCAGCAAGTGGATCATCGAGTTCTGCGAGCCGATCCGCACCGACGAGCTCGGTCCCAACGCCGCCGACGACCCGATGCTCGTCTTCAACATCACCGACCAGGTGCGCGAGACGATCCAGCAGTCCCTCTACCGGCTGCTGGTGCAGCGGCGCTCGGTCTTCTCGTGACGGTGCTGCGCTGATGGCGCTGGGGCGGCCCCGGATCTCGGTCTACATCGCCCACTCCGTCGACGGCTACATCGCCGACCGCGACGGGTCGCTGGACTGGCTGTTCACGCGTGCCGCGCTCGAGGGCGAGGACTACGGCCACGCGGACTTCATGGCCGGCGTCGACGGCCTCGCGATGGGCCGCGCCACGTGGGACTTCATCGCCGACGAGCCCTCGCTGCCCTTCGGCGGCCGTCGCGTCTACGTCTTCACCCATCGCGACGCGCGCCCGCGCGACGGCGTGCAGTTCTGGTCGCGCACCCCGCAGGAGGCCGTGGCCGAGTGGCAGGCCGCGGGGCTCACCCACGTCTACGTCGACGGCGGACGGCTGATCAGCGACTTCCTCGCCGCGGGCCTCGTCGACGACCTCGCCCTCACCGTCGTCCCGGTGCTGCTCGGCGGCGGCTCGCGGCTGTTCCACGACGTCCCGGTGCTGACCTCGCTCGCGCTCGAGTCGTCGCAGCAGTACCCCAACGGCGTCGTCCAGCTCCGCTACCGCCGCACCTGGCACTGACGCCGCTGCGTCGCAGCTGCTGCAGCCGGCTAGCGCAGCGGGAGGGCGAGGACGGGTTCGCCCTCGTGGACGTCGCCGGTGAGCACGAAGCCGTAGCGCTCGTAGAAGGGGATCGGCGTCGCTGGGCCCGGGTGGCAGGAGACCAGGAGCACGTCGCCGTCGGGTCGGGTGCGCACGTGCTCCACCACCCGGTCGATCGTGGCGCTCCCGTAGCCCTTGCCCTGGTGGCCCTCGTCGATGAGGAGGCGCCACAGGAAGTACGGGCCGAGCAGCGTCGGGTCGGGGTCGGTGATGCCGTCGCTGATCATCACGAAGCCGACGAGCACGTCGTCTGCGTAGACAGCGCGGAACCACGCCTTCGCCTCGGGGTACTGCGCGGCGTCGTCGAGGGACTGCGCGACGTCGGCGACGTAGTCCGACTGCTCGTCGCTCACCCGCAGGGCGAGCACGGCGTCGCGGTTCTCGTCGGTGATCTCACGCAGCTCGACGACGGGCACGACGCCTCCTGGTCAGGTGGTGCGGTTCTTGGCGGCAGCGATGCCGAGACCGACGCCGATTCCTAGCCCGGCGGCCCCGGCGACCATCGCGGGCACGTAGTAGCGCTGGTTCATCCGGGCGCGGCGGTAGTCGTGGATCTCCCAGCCGACGGCGCGGGCGTGCTTGCGCAGGGCGCCGTCGGGGTTCACCGCGACCGCGCGGCCGACCACCGAGAGCATCGGGACGTCGTTGGCCGAGTCGGAGTACGCCGTGCACCGGACGAGGTCGAGGCCCTCGCGCTCGGCGAGCGCGCGCACCGCCTCGGCCTTGGCCTTGCCGTGCAGGGGGGCGCCGACCAGGCGGCCGGTGTAGACGCCGTCCTCGATCTCGCTGACGGTGCCGAGCGCGCCGGTGAGCCCGAGCCGGCTGGCGATGATCGCGGCGAGCTCCACCGGGGTCGCCGTCACCAGCCACACCCGCTGCCCGCGGTCGAGGTGGCCCTGCGCGAGGGCGAGGGTGCCCGGCCAGAGCTTGCGCGCCATGAGCTCGTCGAAGATCTCCTCGCCGAGCCCCACGACCTCGTCGACCCGCTTGCCCTTCACGAAGGCCAGGCCCGCCTCGGTGGCCGACGCCATGTCCTCGAGGTCCTCGGACCCGTTCACCACGAACTTGGCCTGCTTCCAGGCGAAGTCGCCGACCTCGCGCGCGGTGAAGAAGTTGCGCTTGGCCAGGCCGCGGGCCAGATGGAAGATGCTCGCGCCGCGCATGACCGTGTTGTCGACGTCGAAGAACGCCGCGCCGGTGAGGTCGGGCTCGACGACGCGGGGCGGGGCGACCTCGGCTGCGGCCGCCGACGCCTCGCCCGCGACCTGCGATGCGCGGATGAGCTCGGCCGGGTTCGTCGACGCCATGCGGAGAGCCTAGGGCCTGCGCGCCGGGCCGGTCGTGGGTCCGGTGGGCCGGGTCCGCCGTCCGAGGGGCCGGGCAGGGGCGCCCTGTGACACGATCGTCGGGTGACCGTGAGCACGGCGACGAACCTCGCCGACCTGCTGCGCGCGACGGCTGCCGAGCGGCCCGACGCCGTGGCCTTCGTCGACGCACCGACCGGTCGCGAGACGACCTGGGCGACCCTCGACGCGTCGGTCGACGCGATGGCCGCCGGCCTGCTGCGTCACGGCCTGCACCGCGGCGACCGGCTCGCGCTCATGCTGGGCAACCGCATCGAGTTCGTCGCGACCTACTTCGCCGCGCTGCGCTGCGGGCTCGTCGTGCTGCCCCTCAACACGGCGTACACCGCTCACGAGGTGCGTGACCTGGTCACCCGCTCGAGCGCGCGGATGCTCGTCACCGACGAGAGCGTGGAGGCGCTGGCGGCCGAGGGTTGCGCCGGCACCGGCACCGAGCTCGTGGTGGTCGGCGACGACGCGTTCACCGCGATCGAGCGCGCGGGGCACCGCGCCGACGCACCGCGGCCCGAGCTCGGCGACTTCGACCCCGAGTCCCTCGCCGTCCTGCTGTTCACGTCGGGAACGAGCGGCCCGTCGAAGGGCGCGATGCTCAGCCACCGCGCGCTCATCGCCAACATCGAGTCGCTGAGGTCCCTCGACCCGGCGCCCATCGGCCCTGACGACACCGTGCTCATCGTGCTGCCGATGTTCCACGTCTACGCGCTCAACGCGGTGCTGGGCATGGCGATCGCCACCGGTGCGCGCAGCGTGCTGCTGCCCAAGTTCTCGCCGGTGCCCTCGCTGGAGACGGTGCAGCGCTACGGCGTCACCAACGTCCCTGCGGCGCCGCAGATCTTCGTCGCGTGGTCGCACGTGCCCGACCTCGCCGACCGGCTGGCCGGCGTACGCACGCTGGTGTCGGGCGCGGCTCCGCTCTCGCCCGCGGTGTTCCGCGCCTACGAGGAGCTCGGTACGCCGGTGTGGGAGGGCTACGGGCTCACCGAGGCCGCGCCCGTCGTCGCGTCGACGATGGTCCACCAGCGCCCCAAGCCCGGCTCCGTGGGGTCCCCGCTGCCCGGCGTCGAGGTCCGCCTCGTCGACGAGGACGGTGCCGACGCCGACGAGGACGACCCCGGCGAGATCTGGGTCCGCGGCGCGAACCTGTTCAGCGGCTACTGGCCCGACGGCGAGGGCGGTCCCGACGCCGAGGGCTGGTACGCCACCGGTGACGTCGCCTACGCGGATGAGGACGGCGACCTCCACCTCGTCGACCGCCGTCGCGACCTCGTCATCGTCAGCGGCTTCAACGTCTACCCGTTCGAGGTCGAGACCGTCATCGCCGCGCACCCCGACGTCGCGGAGGTCGCCGTGGTCGGCGTCCCGGACGCGCACACGGGCGAGAGCGTGAAGGCCTACGTCGTGCCCGTCGCCGGGCGCACGCTGCGCCGCGACCAGGTCGTCGAGCTGTGCGAGCAGCGGCTGGCGCGCTTCAAGTGCCCGTCGGTCGTCGAGATCGTCGAGACGCTCCCGCACACGACCACGGGCAAGATCGCCCGCGCGCGGCTGCGCGAGCAGCAGCCGTGACCGGGGCCTCCGGGCCGCGGATCACGCTCGTCGGCAAGCCGGGCTGCCACCTGTGCGACGACGCGCGCGTCGTCATCGAGCAGGTCTGCGCCGACACCGGCGAGTCCTACGCCGAGGTCTCGATCTACGACGACCTCGAGATGGCCGACCTGTACTGGGAGCAGATCCCGGTGACCCTCGTCGACGGCGTCCAGCACGCCTTCTGGCGCGTCGACGCGGCCCGCCTGCGCGCGGCGCTGGCCGTCCCGGCTCCGCAGTAGCGCTGTCGCCCCTCCGAGGCCCGGGCTACGGTGGCAGCACCGGAGTTAGGGGACCCTTGCCATGACGATCACCGATGCCCGCACCAACGCCGAGCGAGTCGCCGCGCTCGAGCCGGTCGCGGCCCGCGAGCTCGACCGGCACCTCTCGATGGCCAAGGAGTGGTTCCCGCACCAGTACGTCCCGTGGAGCGAGGGAACGGACTTCGACGGCGAGTACGACGGCGAGCCCTGGGACCCGGAGCAGTCCCGCATCGACGCCGTCGGCCGCACGGCCCTGGTCGTGAACCTGCTCACCGAGGACAACCTCCCGAGCTACCACCGCGCCATCGTCGCCTCGACCGGTCGCGACAGCGCCTGGGGCGAGTGGGTGCACCGCTGGACCGCCGAGGAGGGCCGGCACGGGACGGCGATGCGCGACTACCTCACGGTCACGCGCGCGGTCGACCCGGTGGCGCTCGAGCGCGAGCGGATGGACCACATGGGCCGCGGCTTCTCCTCCGAGGTCGAGGGCGACGTCCTCACGGGGACGGCGTACGTGTCGTTCCAGGAGCTGGCCACGCGGATCTCGCACCGCAACACCGGCCGGCACACCGACGACCCCGGCTGCGACCGGCTCCTCGCCCGCATCGCGGCGGACGAGAACCTGCACATGCTCTTCTACCGCAACGTGATGGCGGCGGCGTTCGAGCTCGACCCGGACGCCACGATGGTCGCGGTCGACTCGGTCGTGCAGGACTTCCAGATGCCGGGCAATGAGGTGGAGGGCTTCACCCGGCGCTCGGTGCAGATCGCGCTCGCCGGCATCTACGACCTGCGGATCCACCACGACGAGGTGCTCTCGCCGGTGCTGCGCGCCTGGGACGTGTGGGACCGCACCGACCTCGGCCCGCAGGGCGAGGCGGCGCGCGAGCGGCTGGCCGCGTTCATGGCCGGGCTCGACGCCGCGGCCAGCCGGTTCGAGGACAAGCGCGCCGAGCGCGCCGAGCGCCAAGCCGCGCGAGCCGACGCCTGACCGCCCTCGCCGTCGATGCGTGATGACGCCACCTTCTACGGTGGTCTCATCACGCATGGACGGCGTACGACGGGCCGAGAACTGTTCGGCCGGAGCGCTTCCGGGCCCGCGGCGCTGAGCAGGATTTTCGCACCCGGGGGTCGGAACCTGTGACCCAGGTCACAGGTTCCGGGGGTCCATATGCTGGAACCCCGCACCGGCGCAACTTTGTGCGCCGCTTCACGAGTACCTACTCTGGCGCGTGCCGGACACCTGGAAGCACGGTGTCCGCAGCCCAGGGAAGCCAGGTGAGGTCGTGCCGCTCTCACGCGCGTCAGACGCGTCGCGCCGCGGCATCCCGGACGCCACCGTGGCCCGCCTCCCCGTCTACCACCGCGTCCTGACCTCTCTGGTCGAGCAGGGAGTGGTCACCGTCTCGAGCGACGAGCTCGCGGCGGCCAGCGGTGTCACGAGCGCGAAGCTGCGCAAGGACCTCTCGTACCTGGGCTCCTACGGCACCCGCGGCGTCGGCTACGACACCGACTACCTCGTCTACCAGATCGCCCGCGAGCTCGGCCTGACCCAGGACTGGCCCGTCGTCATCGTCGGCGTCGGCAACCTCGGCCACGCGCTCGCCAACTACGGCGGCTTCGCCTCGCGCGGGTTCAAGGTCGTCGGCCTGCTCGACGCAGACCCCTCGCGCGTGGGCGAGAAGATCCCGGCCGGTCCGCAGGGGTCGGAGGTGGAGGTCCGTCCGATCGACGACCTCGAGGACGTCGTCCGGGAGGGCGGAGCCACCATCGGCGTCATCGCGACGCCGGCCCCGGCAGCGCAGGACGTGTGCGACCGCCTCGTCGGCGCGGGCGTGACGAGCATCCTCAACTTCGCGCCGGTCGTGCTCGCGACGCCGGACCACGTCGGCGTCCGCAAGGTCGACCTCGCCACCGAGCTGCAGATCCTCGCCTTCCACGAGCAGCGGCGCACTCCGGGGGTGCGGGCATGACGCTCCTCGTCGTCGGCGTCAGCCACCGGACCGCGCCCGTCGCGCTGCTCGACCGCCTCGCGCTGGTCGAGGGCGGCAGCGAGCAGCTCGCGGGCGACGTCCTCGCCTCGCCCCACGTCGCCGAGACGCTCGTGCTCTCGACCTGCAACCGCGTCGAGGTCTACGCCGAGGTGAGCCGCTTCCACGGTGCTGTCGTCGACGTCACCGAGACCCTCGCGAAGACCACCGGCGTGCCGCGCGAGGAGCTCACGCCGCATCTCTACGTCCGTTACGACGACCGCGCCGTGCAGCACCTGTTCGAGGTGACGTCGGGCCTGGACTCGATGGTCGTCGGCGAGCAGCAGATCCTCGGCCAGGTGCGCGGCGCGCTGCGCATCGCTCAGGAGGGTGCGACCGCAGGACGGGGGCTCAACGACCTCGCGCAGGCCGCGCTGCGCGTCGGCAAGCGGGTCCACCACGACACCGGTATCGACCACGCGGGCGCGTCCGTCGTCAGCGTCGCGCTCGACCTCGCGGCCGGGGCGCTCGGCGGCTCGCTCGCCGGTCGTCGCGCCCTCGTCGTCGGCGCCGGCGCGATGAGCTCGCTGGCCGCGACCCTGCTCTCCCGCGCGGGCGTGACGCAGCTCGTCGTCGCCAACCGCACCTTCACCCACGGCGAGCGGCTCGCCGCCGCGGTCGGCGGTCGGGCCGTCGAGCTCGCCGAGGTCGCCGGCCTGCTCGGCGAGGTCGATCTCGTCGTCTCCTGCACCGGGTCGACCGGCCTGGTGCTCACGACCGACGAGGTGCGCACGGCGCGCGCCGACGCTACCGACCCGCTCGTCGTCGTCGACCTCGCGCTGCCGCACGACACCGAGGAGTCGATCGCCGGGCTGCCCGGCGTCACCCGCCTCGACCTCGCGGCCGTGGCGTCGGTGCCGGAGGCTGCCGCTTCCGAGACCGACGTCGCGCTGGCCCGCTCGATCGTGGCCGACGAGGTGCGGGCGCACGTGTCGGCCCGCGCCGCGCAGCGGGTCGAGCCGATCGTGGTGTCGCTGCGCGCGCACGCCGACCAGGTGGTCGAGGCCGAGCTGCAGCGGCTGCGCCTGCGCGTGCCCGACCTCGACGACGACGCCGCCGAGGAGGTCGCGCGCTCGCTGCGCCGGGCGGTCTCGACCCTCCTGCACACGCCGACCGTGCGGATGAAGCAGCTGGCGAGCGACCCCGACGGCACCCGCTACGCGACCGCGCTGCACCGGCTCTTCGACCTCGACCCGGAGGCGATCGAGGCGCTGAGCGCCGCGCAGGACGCCGGCGCCGACCCCACGGTCGCCCAGCTGCTGGAGGGCCCGGCATGACGATCCGCATCGCCACGCGCGGCAGCCTCCTCGCGCGCACGCAGTCCGGCCACGTCGCCGAGGCACTGCGCGAGGTGTCGGGCCGCGACGTCGAGCTCGTCCACGTGCGCACCCACGGCGACGCCGACCAGACCACCCCGCTCGCGTCGTTCGGCGGCGTCGGCGTGTTCGTCACCGCCGTGCGCGACGCCGTGCTGCGCGGCGAGGCGGACGTCGCGGTGCACTCGCTGAAGGATCTGCCGACCCGGCCGGCCGCAGGGCTCGAGATCGCCGCGATCCCCGTCCGTCAGGACCCGCGCGACGTGCTCGTCGCGCGCGACGGCCTCACCCTCGACACCCTCCCGCAGGGCGCGCGCGTGGGCACCGGCTCGCCGCGACGCGCCGCGCAGCTGCTCGCGCTGCGCCCCGACCTCGACGTCGTCGCGCTGCGCGGCAACGTCGACACGCGCGTGCGGGCGGTGACCGAGGGCGACCTCGACGCCGTCGTGCTCGCCCGCGCCGGCCTCGCCCGCCTGGACCGCCTCGACGTGGTCACGCAGGAGATCGGGGTCGACCTCATGCTGCCCGCGCCCGCCCAGGGCGCGCTGGCCGTCGAGTGCCGCGACGACGACGTCGTGGTCCTCGATGCGCTCCGTCGGCTCGACGACGCGCCCACGCGGGCCGCCGTCACCGCGGAGCGCGCCCTCCTCGCAGAGCTCGAGGCCGGTTGCTCGGCGCCCGTGGGCGCCTATGCCGCTGTCACCGGCTCCGGCGAGGAGCTGCTCGTGCACCTGACCGGGATCGTCGTCAGCCTCGACGGCGCGACCCAGGTGCGGAACTCCGTCACCGGCACCGCCGGCGACGCGGAGGCCGTCGGGCGATCCCTCGCCCGCGACCTCCTCGCCGCCGGAGCACCGGGCCTTCGTCCCGTAGGGGGAAGCGCATCATGAGCGCCGTCACCACCCGTTCCCGCAAGAAGCCGGTCGGCAACGTCGCGTTCGTCGCGGTCGGCCCCGGCGCGCACGACCTGCTGACGCTGCGCGCCGCGTCGCTGCTGCGCGAGGCCGACGTCGTCGTCGCCGACATCGACGCCGTCGAGCTCGCCCGCGCGTTCGCGTCGCCCGAGGCGGAGATCGTCCCGGCGCTCGACGAGCACGGCCTGCCGCTGTCGCACGCCGCGCGCGCCAAGCTCGTGGGCGACGCCGCGAAGGCCGGCCAGTCCGTGGTGCGCCTGCTGTCGGGCGACCCGCTGCTCGACGGTGCGCTGCAGACCGAGGCCGCTGCCCTGGCCAAGAGCAAGCTCGCGTTCGAGGTCGCTCCCGGCGTCTCCACGCTCACCGGCATCCCGGCGTACGCCGGCATCCCGCTGCTCGGCGGCAAGGCGCGCGAGGTGCGCGTCCTCGACGCCGACGACCCGGGCGTCGACTGGTCGGCGAACGCGGACCCGCGCCTGACGCTCGTGGTCGTGAACGGCGCCGACCGCGTCGTCGAGATCGCGCGCGCGCTCGTCGACGCCGGCCGCGCAGGCGGCACCGCGATCGCGATCACGCGCGGTGGCACCACCGTCGAGCAGCGCACGCTGACGACGACGCTCTCCGACGTCGCGGCCGCGGTGAAGGCTGCCAAGCAGGCCGGCCCCGGCATCGTCGTCATCGGCGAGACCGTCGGCCAGCGCGACCGGCTCTCGTGGTTCGAGTCCAAGCCGCTCTTCGGCTGGCGCGTCCTGGTGCCGCGCACCAAGGAGCAGGCGGGTGCGCTCTCCGAGCAGTTGACCCGCTTCGGCGCGGTGGGCGTCGAGGTGCCGACCATCTCGGTCGAGCCGCCGCGCACGCCGCAGCAGATGGAGCGTGCGATCACCGGCCTGGTGTCGGGGCGCTTCCAGTGGGTCGCGTTCACGAGCGTCAACGCGGTCAAGGCCGTGCGGGAGAAGTTCGAGGAGTACGGCCTCGACGCCCGCGCGTTCGCCGGACTCAAGGTCGCGGCCGTGGGCGAGCAGACCGCCGCGGCGCTCACCGCGTTCGGCGTCCGCCCCGACCTCGTGCCGAGCGGCGAGCAGAGCAGCGCCGGTCTGCTCGAGGACTTCCCCGAGTTCGACCCGGTCTTCGACCCGATCAACCGCGTCTTCCTGCCGCGCGCCGACATCGCGACCGACACCCTCGTGGCCGGCCTCGTCGAGCTCGGCTGGGAGGTCGAGGACGTCACGGCGTACCGCACCGTCCGCGCCGCCCCGCCGGCCGCGGAGACGCGCGAGGCGATCAAGACCGGTGGCTTCGATGCGGTGCTCTTCACGTCGTCGAGCACCGTGCGCAACCTGGTCGGCATCGCGGGCAAGCCGCACGCGTCCACCGTGATCGCCTGCATCGGCCCGGCTACGGCGAAGACCGCCGAGGAGCACGGCCTGCGCGTCGACGTCCTCGCGGAGTCGCCGTCGGTCGCCGCGCTCACCGACGCCCTCGCGGCGCACGGCGACTCGCTGCGCCTCGCCGCGCTCGAGGCCGGCGAGTCCGTGTGGCGCCCGAGCAAGCGGCGCGGCGCCGCCCGGCGCAAGGCGACCTGACATGCCGTTCCCGGTCGAGCGTCCCCGTCGTCTCCGGCGCACGCCGGCGATGCGGCGGCTGGTGGCCGAGACCCGTCTGCACCCGGCGGGCCTCGTGCTGCCGCTGTTCGTCCGCGAGGGGCTCGACGAGCCGGCGCCGATCGCGTCGCTCCCGGGCGTCGTCCAGCACTCGCGGGCCTCGATGCGCGCGGCGGCGCGCGAGGCCGTGGGGCTCGGGCTCGGCGGCGTCATGCTGTTCGGCGTCCCCACCTCGCGCGACGCGCGCGGCGCGGGGGCCAGCGACCCGGATGGCGTCCTCAACGTCGGCATCGCCGACCTGCGCGACGAGGTCGGCGACGATCTCGTCGTGATGGCCGACCTGTGCCTCGACGAGTTCACCGACCACGGCCACTGCGGCGTGCTCGGCTCCGACGGCTCCGTCGACAACGACGCGACCCTCGTGCGCTACGCCGAGATGGCGATGGCGCTCGCCGACGCCGGAGCCCACGTGGTGGGCACCAGCGGGATGATGGACGGCCAGGTCGGCGTCGTGCGCGCGGCTCTCGACGAGCAGGGCGCCACCGACGTCTCGGTCCTCGCCTACGCCGCGAAGTACGCCTCGGCGGCGTACGGCCCGTTCCGCGAGGCCGTCGACTCCCAGCTGCAGGGCGACCGCCGCACCTACCAGCAGGACCCGGCCAACCGCCGCGAGTCGCTGCGCGAGGTGCGTCTCGACGTCGAGGAGGGCGCCGACCTCGTCATGGTCAAGCCCGCCGGCGGCTACCTCGACGTGCTCCGGGAGGTCGCCGACATCGTCGACGTCCCGGTTGCGGCGTACCAGGTGTCGGGCGAGTACTCCATGGTCGAGGCCGCCGCCGCGAACGGCTGGATCGACCGCGACCGCATGGTGGTCGAGTCCGTGACGTCGATCCATCGCGCGGGCGCCGACATCGTGCTCACCTACTGGGCGGCCGAGCTCGGCCGCTGGATCTCGGAAGGCCGCGCGTGACGCCGTACGACGACGCAGCCCCCGCGTCGCAGGCCCTCTTCGCCCGCGGCCGTGCCGTGACGCCCGGCGGCGTGAACTCGCCGGTGCGCGCCTTCCGCGCGGTGGGCGGCACCCCGCGCTTCATGTCGTCGGGCACGGGCCCGTGGATCACCGACGCCGACGGGCGCCGCTACCTCGACCTGGTCTGCTCGTGGGGCCCGATGATCCTGGGCCACGCCCACCCCGAGGTCGTGGAGGCCGTGCGCTCCAAGGCGTCGCAGGGCTTCTCGTTCGGCACCCCGGGCGAGGGCGAGGTGCTGCTGGCCGAGGAGATCGTGTCGCGCGTCCCCGCGGTCGACCAGGTGCGACTGGTGAGCAGCGGAACCGAGGCGACGATGTCCGCGATCCGCCTCGCACGCGGCTTCACCGGCCGCAGCAAGGTCGTGAAGTTCGCCGGCTGCTACCACGGCCACGTCGACTCGCTGCTGGCCGCGGCGGGTTCCGGCATCGCGACCTTCGCGCTGCCCGACACCCCGGGTGTCACCGGTGCGCAGGCCCACGACACGATCGTGCTGCCCTACAACGACGTGGCAGCGGTCGAGGCCGCGTTCGCCGAGCACGGCGACGAGATCGCCGTCGTCATCACCGAGGCGGCCGCCGCGAACATGGGCGTCGTCGCCCCGCGCGACGGCTTCAACGGCGAGCTCGCGCGGATCGCCCACGCCCACGGTGCCCTGCTCGTGATCGACGAGGTCATGACCGGCTTCCGCATCGCGCGCGGCGGCTGGCTCGAGCTCGAGGCGCGCCAGGGCGCGACCTTCACGCCCGACCTCGTCACCTTCGGCAAGGTGATGGGCGGCGGCCTCCCGGCTGCGGCGTTCGGCGGCCGCGCCGACGTCATGGCCCACCTCGCGCCCGCCGGCCCGGTCTACCAGGCGGGCACGCTGGCCGGTAACCCGATCGCCGCGGCGTGCGGCCTCGCGACCCTGCAGCAGTGCACGCCCGAGGTCTACACCCATCTCGACGCCACGGCCGCCACGGTCGGCCGCCTCGTCTCGGACGCGCTGTCGGCGGAGGGCGTCGTCCACGCGCACGCCACCGCGGGGAACCTGTTCTCGTTCTTCTTCAGCCCCGACGTGCCGCGCGACTACGACGAGGCCCGCACGCAGGAGGCGTGGCGCTACGCCGCGTTCTTCCACGCGATGCTCGACCACGGCGTCTACCTGCCGCCGAGCGCGTACGAGGCCTGGTTCGTCTCGGCCTCGCACGACGACGAGGCGCTGGGCCGTCTCGCCGAGGCGCTGCCCTACGCCGCCCGCGCCGCCGCGCAGGCGCACCCGGACGTCGCGAAGGAGTACCTGTGAGCACCCGCACCGTCGTCCACCTGCTGCGCCACGGCGAGGTCCACAACCCGGAGAAGGTCCTCTACGGCCGCATCCCCGGCTACCGGCTCTCCACCCTCGGCGAGCAGATGGCGGTCCGCGCCGCGGAGGCGCTGGCCGACCGCGACGTCACCGTCGTCACCGCGTCGCCGCTCGAGCGCGCGCAGCAGACCGCGCTGCCGATCGCCTCGACCCACGGCCTCGAGACCGGCACCGACGACCGCCTCATCGAGGCGGGCAACGTGTTCGAGGGCCAGCGCGTCGGCGTCGGCGACGGTGCCCTGCGCAACCCGAAGGCCTGGCGCCACCTCTACAACCCGTTCACCCCCAGCTGGGGCGAGCCCTACGTCGAGATCGCCGCGCGCATGCGCGCCGCGGTCGCCACGGCGCGGTCGGAGGCGCGCGGCCACGAGGCCGTCCTGGTCAGCCACCAGCTCCCGATCTGGGTCGCCCGCCTCGACGCCGAGCACCGCCGCTTCGTGCACGACCCGCGACGCCGCCAGTGCGGGCTCGCGAGCCTGACGTCCCTCACGTTCGACGACGACCGCCTCGTGGCGATCGTCTACACCGAGCCCTCGGCCGACCTGATCCGTCAGGCCGGACCGTCGGCATCGCAGGCCAAGGGCGCCTGACGGTGTGACGCACGCGGGCGCCGCGCCGGAACCCCTGCCGCGTCCCGCACGTCCGCCGGAGGGAAGCCCCCGACCACTGGAGCCGCACCGTGACCCGCCGTACCGCGCTCGTGATCGCCGCCCTTGCGCTCGCGCTGGCCGGCTGCGCGTCCGGCGGCACCGGCGGCGGTGACGGCACGAGCGGGTTCGTGGCCGGCGACGGCTCGACCGTGATCCTCGACCCGGCGGCCCGCGCCGCCGCCCCGGCCGTGGCCGGCACCACGCTCGACGGCGCGAAGCTCGACCTCGCCTCGCTGCGCGGCAAGGTCGTCGTCGTGAACTTCTGGGCCTCCTGGTGCGCGCCCTGCCGCGAGGAGGCAGGGGCGCTGGAGAAGGTCTACGGCGAGACCCGCGCCAAGGACGTCGCCTTCGTCGGCATCGTCTCGGGCGGCAAGGACTCGATCGCCAACGCCCAGGCGTTCACCCGGCGCTTCGCGATCTCCTACCCCTCGCTCTACGACGGCGACAACTCGCTCGTCCTGGCCTTCCGCGGGCAGATGTCGCCGGCAGCCATCCCGACCACGCTCGTGCTCGACCGGCAGGGTCGGGTGGCGGCCCGCGCGCTCGATGCCGTGGACCGATCCCGCCTCCTGGGCATGATCGAGCCGGTCCTGGCGGAGAATGGGTGACATGAGCGCCGTCGAGACCATCACCAGCGGGTCGCTCCTGCTCGCCGCACCCATCGCGTTCGCGGCCGGCGTCGTCTCGTTCCTGTCGCCCTGCGTGCTCCCGCTCGTGCCCGGCTACCTCTCGTTCGTCACCGGTCTCTCCGGCGCCGAGCTGCTCGGCGAGGAGGAGCGCGCGATCGGTTCGGCGACCGCCCCGTCCTCCGCCGCGTCGGCGTGGGCAGCGTCGCCCGGCGACGGCGACCGCGCCGGCGCCGTCGCGACCGCGACGGTCCCGGCGGTCCCGACGGTCGCTCGGCGCAAGGGCCGCGTGCTGGTCGGCTCGCTGCTGTTCGTCCTCGGCTTCACGATCGTCTTCGTCTCCTACGGAGCGCTCTTCGGCGCCCTCGGCTCGGCCCTGCTCGAGTACCAGGCGACGATCACGCGCGTCCTCGGCGTCCTCGTCATCGTGCTGGGCCTGGCCTTCCTCGGCCTCGTGCCCGGCATGCAGCGCGAGTTCCGCGTGCACACGATGCCGACCATCGGGCTCTGGGGCGCACCCATGCTCGGCGTGCTGTTCGGTCTGGGCTGGACGCCGTGCATCGGCCCGACCCTCGGCGCGGTGCAGACCCTCGCGTTCACCGAGGCGAGCGCCGCCCGCGGCGCGCTGCTGTCGTTCTTCTACTGCCTCGGACTGGGCCTGCCGTTCATCGTCGTCGGTCTGCTCTACCGACGGATGCTCGGCACGGTCGGCTGGGTACGCCGCCACAGCCAGCTGGTCATGCGCATCGGCGGCGCGATGCTCGTCGCCATCGGCGTCCTGCTCGTCACCGGTCTGTGGGACGACCTCACGATCGGTCTGCGCTCCTGGGCCAGCGGCTGGGGCGTCCCGCTGTGACCGACGTGTCGGACCAGCGGCCCGACACCGAGACCGCCGGCATGTCGACGGCGCCGGCCGAGGTCGACGCCACCGTCGGTCTGGGTCTGGTCGGCTGGCTGCGCTGGGCGTGGCGAACCCTCACCAGCATGCGCACCGCGCTGGTGCTGCTGTTCCTCCTGGCGCTCGCGTCCGTGCCCGGCTCGCTGCTGCCCCAGCGCGGCACCGACCCGGTGAAGGTCACGCAGTACCTCGCTGACGACCCGACCAAGGGCCGGATCTTCGACCAGCTCGGGCTCTTCGACGTCTTCGCGGCACCGTGGTTCGCCGCCATCTACCTGCTGCTGTTCGTCTCGCTCGTGGGCTGCGTCGTCCCGCGCGCCCTGGCGCACTGGCGGGTGCTGCGCGCCCGGCCGCCGGCAGCGCCGCGCAACCTCGGCCGGCTGCCCGAGCACCGCACGGTCGACGCCGGCGCCGATCCGCAGGCCGTCCTCGACACCGCACGCGCCCACCTGCGCGCCAAGCTCTGGCGCGTCGACGTCACGCCGTACGACGGCCGCACCGGCACCGGCACCGTCTCGGCCGAGAAGGGCTACGCACGGGAGACCGGCAACCTGCTCTTCCACGTCGCCCTCATCGGCATCCTGGCCGGTGTCGCGCTCGGCAGCCTCACCGGCTTCAAGGGCACCGTGATCGTCCGTGAGGGCTCGTCCTTCGCCGACACCCGCGCGCAGTTCGACGCCTTCACGCCCGGGCGCTTCCACTCCGACGACGCGCTGCCGCCGTTCAGCTTCACGCTCGACCGGTTCACCGCGGGCTACCAGCGCGGCGGCCAGCAGAACGGCGCGGCCCGCGAGTTCGCCGCCGACGTCACCCTCGTGCGCTCGCCCGGCCAGGCGCCGGAGCGGACCACGATCGAGGTCAACGACCCGCTCGAGATCGACGGCGTCAAGGTGTTCCTCGTCGGCCACGGCTACGCGCCGACCTTCACGGTCAAGGACGCGAAGGGCCAGGTGGTCTTCCAGGACTCGGTCGTGTTCCTCCCGCAGGACGGGTACTTCACCTCGACCGGCGTCGTGAAGGTGCCCGACACCGTCCCGCAGCTCGGCCTGCAGGGCGTCTTCCTTCCCTCCGCCGTCGTCGACGAGCAGGGCGCCCGCTCGGTGTTCCCCGCGGCTGACAACCCGGCCGTCTTCCTGACCGCGTGGTCGGGCGACCTCGGCCTCGACAACGGCCGGCCGCAGTCGGTCTACAAGCTCGACACCGCGGCCATGCGCCAGGTCGGCGTCAAGGGTCTGCGCCCCGGTCAGTCGTGGACGCTGCCCGACGGCACCACGGTCTCCTTCGACGGCTACCAGCAGTGGGCCTCGTTCAGCGTCGCCCGTGACCCCGGCAAGGAGCTCGCGCTGCTGGCCGGCGTCGTCGCGATGTCCGGCCTGGCCCTGAGCCTGCTGGTCCGCCGCCGCAGGATGTGGGTGCGGGTGTCGGCGCCCGAGGCAGGCGTTACCGTGGTCGAGGTCGCGGGACTGACCCGCACCGAGCACTCCACCGTGGCCGACGAGGTCGACGCGCTCGCAGCGGCCCTCGGCACGCTCCGCCCCACCAGTACGAGCACCACCGGCAGCAGCCCTCGAGGAGACACGTGACCGTCAACGAGACGCTCGCGCTCTACAGCAACTACCTCGTGTACGGCGCGATGGCCGCCTTCACGGTGTCGATGATCGCGTTCGCGGCGTCGTTCGCCGCGATGCGCACGGCCGACGACCTGCCGGCCGAGTCCGTCCCGGTCGACGCCGAGGCCGGGGCGGGCGGCGTCGCGGTGGCCACCAAGGTGGCCACGGGCGGCTCTGCCGACGGCGCCGACAGCCTCGACGGCTCCGACGGTGCGCTGCCGCCCGGCCGGCGCGCGGGCAACATCGGCATGTCCACGATGTGGCTCGGCACGATCCTGCTCGGGCTCGGGGTGCTCCTGCGCGGTCTGGCCGTGAGCCGCGCGCCGTGGGGCAACATGTGCGAGTTCGCCATGACCTCGGCGTTCGTCCTCGCCCTGCTCTACGTGGTGCTCTCGGTCAAGCGCGACCTCCGCTGGCTCGGCATCTTCGTCTCGACGTCGGTCCTCCTGGTCCTCGGCCTGGCGATGACCGTCTTCTACACCGAGGCCGCGCAGCTCGTGCCGGCCCTGAAGTCCTACTGGCTGCTCATCCACGTCACCGCCGCGATGATCTGCGGCGCAGCGTTCTGCATCGGGGCCACCTTCACCGTCCTGTTCCTCATCGCCGACACCGGCGAGCGCCGTCGCGCCGAGGACCGCGGCTACTGGCTCGGCGGCTTCGCGCGCCGGCTGCCCGCGGCCGCCAAGCTCGACTCGATGGCCTACCGCACCAACGCGTTCCTGTTCCCGCTGTGGACCTTCGCGATCATCGCGGGCGCCGTCTGGGCGGAGAACGCCTGGGGCCGCTACTGGGGCTGGGACCCGAAGGAGACCTGGGCCTTCATCACGTGGGTCGCGTACGCCGCCTACCTGCACGCCCGCGCCACCGCCGGGTGGAAGGGCCGCAAGGCGTCCTACATCGCGCTCGTCGCGTTCGGGTGCTTCGTCTTCAACTTCATCGGCATCAACATCCTGGTGTCGGGACTGCACTCCTACGGCGGAGTCTGAACGCGAGGGGCGCGTCGGCCGCGGCCGACGTACCCTCGGAGCGAGGGAGGTGACGACATGCGGTTCCTGCTCTACGGCGCGGTGCTCGTCCTGAGCCTCTACGCCCTCATCGACTGCATCCTCACGCCCCGTTTCGACGCGCGGCTCCTGCCCAAGTGGCTCTGGCTGGTGCTGGTCGTCATCGTCCCCGTGCTCGGACCGGTCGCCTGGCTGCTCGGCGGCCGCCCGCAGCGGTCGCGTGTCGAGGAGACGGTGCCTGCGGACGATTCCCCGCGTGCACGCTCGCGCGGGCGCAAGGCGCCGGTCGCCCCCGACGACGACCCGGCCTTCCTGCGCAAGCTCGCCGACGACGAGTGGTCGCGCAAGATGAAGGAGCGCCGCGACCACCCCGACACCCCCGTCGACTGACCCGAGCCCTCGCTGAGGGCGTCCCGGACCGCCTTGGGTGCGGTCACGCCTCCTCAGGGTCGGGTGCTCCCGCCCGGCCGGTCCGACGTACCGTGGACGCGTGAGCGAGCCGACCACCGACCCCGCGGGCCCCGACGACGTCGCGGCCACCCCCGCTGACGCCCCTCGCGCGGACTCCGAGGCCACGGACGTCGCCGCGGCCGACAGCGCGGCCGACGCTGCGCCCGGGTTCGGCGCGCACCCGATCGTGCTCTACACGGTCAAGCGGTTCCTGCTGCTCGTCGTCGTCGGCGCGGTGCTCTACCTCGTCGGTCTGCGCGGCGTCTGGCTCATCCTGTTCGCGTTCCTGATCTCCGGCTTCATCGCGATGATCGCGCTGCGCGGCAGCCGCGAGGGCGCGGCGTACGGCATCACCCACGCCGTGAAGAAGGTGAACGACCGGATCGACGAGTCGTCGCGGGCCGAGGACTACGACGACCTCGACGACGACCTCGCGGAGCCCGCGGCGACGGAGACGCCGGAGGCCGACGACCGCGACCGGCCGATCAGCCCGTGATGCCGGCGAGCACGAGCCCGGCGCCGAGCGCGACCGAGTAGCCGAGCAGCAGCCGGCCGGTGCCTGCGAGCACCGGGATCAGGTCGCGCCCCACCGCGCCGCCGCGGACGGCCCGGACCGGCGAGATGGCGAGCGGCAGCGCCAGCAGGCCGAGCAGGGCCCACGGTGTGCTGGGGATCGCGATGGCGCCGGTCACCAGGAACGGCGTCGCGACGGCGCAGAGGTAGGCGATCCGCGTGCCGTGGTCGCCGAGCCGGACCGCCAGCGTGTGCTTGCCGTGGACGGTGTCGGTCGGGATGTCGCGCAGGTTGTTCGCCAGCAGGATCGCGACCGACAGGGCGCCGCAAGCAACCCCGCCGGCGACCGCGGTCGCGGTGATCGTGAGTGTCTGCACGTAGGTGCTGCCGGCGACGGCGACGAGCCCGAAGAAGACGAACACGAACAGCTCGCCGAGCCCGGCGTACCCGTAGGGGCGCGGACCGCCGGTGTAGAACCACGCGGCCACGATCGCCGCGAGGCCGACCAGGAGCAGCCACCACGCCTGCGTGATGAGGACCAGGACCAGCCCCGCGACCGCCGCGACGCCGAAGCACGCGAACGCGGCGTACTGGACCTGGCGCGCGGGCGCGAGCCCCTGGCCGACCAGCCGCACCGGCCCGACGCGGACCTCGTCGGTGCCGCGGATGCCGTCGCTGTAGTCGTTGGAGTAGTTGACCCCGACCTGCAGCGCGAGCGCCACGACGAGGGCGAGCAGCGCGCGGAGCCCGAACTGCGCCCACGAGGTCGAGAGGGGAGCACCGGAGAAGGAGGCCGCCGCCTCGTTGGTCAGCCTCCCGGCACCGTGGAACCCGGTCGGGCCGAACAGCGACCCGCGGTACTGCCAGGTCGCGAGGCAGTAGTACGCGGCCGCCGTCCCGACGATCACCGGCGCGACGGCCGCAGGCAGGGTGCGCGGCCGCGCCCCCTCGACCCACTCCCCGAACGTCGCCACGCCCGGATCCTCTCAGGGCACCTTCAGCGCGTTCAGGTGCGGGGTCGGGGGAGGGTGCGGAGGGTGTCGCGGTCGGGCTTGCCGTTGGGGAGGTGGGGGATCGCGTCGAGGTGCACCCAGGTGCGCGGGACGGCGGGGCGGCCGAGGGCGTCGCCGACGAGGGCGGCGAGGTCGTCGTCGGAGGGGCCGCCCACGACGTACGCCGAGAGCCGCGCGCCCCAGGCCTCGTCGTCGGATGCGAGCACGCAGGCATCGTCGCACGCACCGAGCAGCAGGTCCTCGACCGCGGCCACCGCCACGTTGACGCCGCCGACCTGCACGACGTCGTCGAGCCGCCCGATCACCTCGACCACGCCGTCGTCGCGCACGCGGCCGAGGTCGCCCGTGATGTGCCTCCCGTCGACGAAGCGCTCGCGCGTCGCCGCGTCGTCGCCGAGGTAGCCGCGCGCCAGCGTCGCGCCGGTCAGGGCGAGCCGGCCGACGCCGTTCTCGTCGGGGTCGAGCACGGTGACGCCGACGTGGGAGAGCGGCCGTCCGTCGTAGACCATCCCGCCGCTGGTCTCGGTCATGCCGTACGTGGGGATCGCCGCGACGTGCGCGGCGCGCAGCCGCTCGAGCATCGGCGTCGGCGTGCGCGCACCTCCGAGGAGCACGGCCTCGTAGGCCCGCAGCGCCTCGAACCCGGCGGGGTCGTCCAGCATCCGCGCGACCTGCGCCGGCACCAACGACGTGTACGCCGGCAGCGACGGGTCGAGCCGCCAGGTGAGCCGCGCGAGGTCCGCGGGGTCGAACGGTCCGGCGCCGCCCACGGACGGCAGCACCAGCGGCTCGACGTCGGCGACCAGCGCCCGCAGGGCGACCTGCAGACCGCCCACCGACGTCACCGGGAGCGCGAGGGTCCAGGCGCCGGGACCGCCGAGCCGCTCGAGCGCCGCGTTCGCCGAGGCGAGCAGCGACGCCGCCGGGAGCAGCACGCCGCGCGGGGTGCCCGTCGAGCCGCTCGTGGCCACGACGACCGCGACGTCGTCGTCGACGAGTGCGTCGCCCGCCACGACCGCCTCGCGCTGCCGCCGCGCGTGCTCGGCGTCGCCGGAGGGGGCGAGGCCCAGCGCCGGACCCTCGCCGGCGAGGGCGGCGGGCAGCGCGTCGATGACGGCGGCGACGCCGGCAGGTCCAGGGACGACCTCGAGCAGGCGCACGGGTCGGCGGGCCTGCGTCGTCACGATGCCGAGCCTAGGGTCGAGGCATGAGCAGCGCCGATCCGGCCGACGTGAGCACCGCGGCTCGCGACGACGTCGTGCCCGCCGCCGCAGCCGACCGCGACGCCGACGTCGCCGACGACGTGGCGCGCCCGACCGTGCTGGCGCGGGCGCGGGCGCTCTGGTGCCAGCTGGTGAGCGGCCTGGGCTGAGCCCGCCGCACAGGGTCCTCGTCGCGTCCCGGCAGGGGGCGTCGAGGCGTCTCCCAGGGTCCTCCCAGCGCTGCGGCGCACGGTGGGAGCAGCCCACCGAGGAGGAGCCATGAGCACCCGACCCGTCCGCACCGCCCGCAGCGCCGCCGCCCTCGCCGTCGGGGTGGCTCTGCTGCTCTCCGCGTGCGGCTCCAGCGCGACCACGACCGATACGTCGAGCACCGGCACGGTGCAGCAGGCGGCTGTGTCCGGAGCACCGGCCGCACCGCCCGGCGGTGGTGGCTCCACGAGCCGCACCACCGCCCTGGGCACGTTGTCGGTCACGAGCGGCAGCACGACGAAGTCGGGTGAGTCGATCTCGGCGTCGGCGCAGAACACGTCGGGCGTCCTGGCGTCCGGGAGCGGCACGAGCGTCTCGCTCGACGACGTCGCCGTCACGACGTCCGGCGCCTCGTCGTCGTCGGACGAGAGCTCCTTCTACGGCCTCGACGCCGGCGTCCTCGCGCAGGACGGCGCGACGGTCGCGATGACCGGCGGCAGCGTCTCGACGACGGGTGCGGGAGCCAACGGCGTCTTCGCGTACGGCGACGGCACGTCGGTGACCATCAGCGGTACGACGGTCACGGCCACCGGCCAGTACGCGCACGGGATCATGGCCAGCGGCGGTGGGACCGTCACCGCCACCGACGTCACGTCCACGACGTCCGGCGCGAACAGCGCCACCATCGCGACCGACCGCGGCGGCGGCACGATCACCGTCGAGGGCGGCACCTACACGACCACCGGCAAGGACTCGCCCGTCCTGTACTCGACCGGGAAGGTCACGGCCTCCGGCATCACCGGCACGGCCAACGGGTCGGAGGCCGTCGTCATCGAGGGCGCCAACTCCGTGACGCTCACGGACTCCACGGTCTCGGGCGCGGCGAAGTGGGGCGTGCTGATCTACCAGAGCATGTCCGGCGACGCGAACGGGTCCGACGGCGTCTTCACCATGACCGGCGGCTCGCTGGCCACCACCGCCGGCCCGCTGTTCGAGGTCACCAACACGTCGGCCGACATCACGCTCACCGGCGTCACGGTCACGGCGACCAGCGGCACGCTGCTCGAGGCCGCCGCGAAGAGCTGGGGTACGAGCGGGTCCAACGGCGGCACCGCCGTCCTCACCGCGGTCGGCCAGACGCTGTCCGGCAACGTCGTGGCCGACAGCATCAGCAGCGTCACGCTGAAGCTCACGAGGTCCTCGGCCTGGACCGGCGCGATCGACACGGCGGGCACCGCGAAGGCGGCGGCGGTCGCCCTCGACGGCACGAGCACCTGGACCGTGACGGCCGACTCGCACGTCACCGCGCTCACCGGAGCCGTGATCTCGGGCAGCAGCGTCACCAACATCGTCGGGAACGGCCACACCGTCACCTACGACTCGGCGTCGAGCCCCGACCTCGGCGGCAGGACCTACACCCTCGCGGGCGGGGGCACCCTCACCCCGGCCTGAGCCGCGCCCGCCCCGCGACGCCCGCCGGTGACGAGCCCTCCGGCGGGCGTCGCGCTGCTGTGCGCACCCACGACGAGGCGGCCGCCGCGATGACGGGTCCGAGCAGCGGCCGCGCGTGGCCCGCAGCAGCGGACGACCGACGAACAGCCCCGGCGCACGCGAGGACGGCGGACCCGGCACGATGGCTCCGTGGTCGACGAGGTGGTCCCGTTCGCGCTGCCGATGGCGCGGCGCTTCCGCGGCACCGAGGTGCGCGAGGGCGTCCTGCTGCGCGTCGGCACGACGTGGGGCGAGTGGGCGCCGTTCCCTGAGTACGACGACGTCGTGGCGGCGCGCTGGTTGCGCGGGGCGCTCGAGGCGGCGCGCGACCAGTGGCCGCGCAGCCACCGGGAGTCCGTCGCGGTCAACGCGATCGTCCCCGCGCTCGGTCCCGAGGAGGTCGTGCGCCTCGTGACCGACGCCGTCGCCGACGACGGGTGCACGGTCGTGAAGGTGAAGGTCGCCGAGCGCGGGCAGGACTTCGCCGCCGACGTCGCGCGCGTGGCGGCAGCGCGGTCGGCGCTCGACGACGCCGGGGCCGACGAGGGCGTGATCCGCGTCGACGCGAACGGCGCGTGGACCGTCGACGAGGCGGTCGAGCGCCTCGAGGTCCTCGCGTCGATCGCCGGTGGTCTCGACTACGCCGAGCAGCCGTGCGCGACCCTGCCCGAGCTCGCCGAGGTGCGCGGCCGCACCGGGGTGCGCATCGCGGTCGACGAGGGCGTGCGGCTCGCCGCCACCCACGACGACGACCTCGTGCGGCTCGTGCGCGAGGCGGCCGACGTCCTCGTGCTCAAGGCGACCCCGCTGGGCGGCGTCGAGGCAGCTCTGCGCGTGGCCGAGGAGATCGGCCTTCCCGTGACGGTGAGCGGCGCGATGGACTCCAGCGTCGGTCTCGCTGCCGGCCTCGCCCTCGCCGGCGCCCTGCCCGCGGAGCCGCTCGCCTGCGGCTTCGGCACCGGACGGCTGCTGGCCGCTGACCTCACCGGCGCGACGACCGTGCCGAGGGACGGCAGACTGTCGGTCGTGCGCTGCGACCCCGACCCCGACGCGCTGCGCGCCGCCGCGTCGCGGGTGACCGCGGAGCGCGCTGCGTGGTGGCACGACCGGCTCGGACGCTGCCTGGCGCTGCTGGGGGAGGACTCGTGAACCCGTCCACCGCGATGGCGCGGGTGATCGTCGACGAGCTGGTCTCCGGCGGTGTCACCGAGGTCGTCCTCTCACCCGGCAGCCGCAGCGCCGCGCTCGCGATCGCGCTCGCCGACGCCGAGGACCGCGGCGACCTGCGTCTGCACGTGCGCGTCGACGAGCGCAGCGCCGGCTTCCTCGCGCTCGGCCTCGCAAAGGTGGCCCGGCAGCCCGTCGCCGTCGTCGTCACCAGCGGCTCCGCGGTCGCGAACCTCGCCCCCGCGATGGTCGAGGCCTCCTACGCCGGCGTGCCGGTCATCGCCCTCACCGCGGACCGCCCACCGGAGCTTCGCGACACCGGCGCCAACCAGACGATCGAGCAGTCCGACTTCTTCCACGACGCCGTGCGCTGGTCGCACGACCTCGCGGTCGCCGAGGAGCGGGTCGGCCAGGTGCGCTACTGGCGCTCGGTGGTGTCGCGCGCGATCGCGGTGAGCGCCGAGTCGGCCGACCCCGGTCCGGTGCACGTGAACGTCGCCTTCCGCGACCCGCTCGTCCCGGACGACGACGACTCATGGGTCGAGCCGCTCGGGCTCGCGCCGTTCGGCACCGACCCCGGCGAGCGGCTGCCGGTCGCGGCCGACGCGCGGCTGAGCATGGCCGCCGCGCAGCCGCTCGACGAGGTGCTCGCGCTGCTGGCCGGCCCGGGCTCCGAGATCGAGGTCGAGCAGATCGTCCCCGCGCGCGGTGTCGTGGTCGTGGGCGACGTCGCCGATGTCGAGGCGAGCGACGCCGCGATCTCGCTCGCCGAGGCGTGCGGCTGGCCGCTGCTGTCGGAGCCGAGCGGCAACGCGCGCAGCGGCGACACCGCACTCGCCCACGGCCCGCTGCTCCTGGCCGACGCGGCGTTCTATGACGCGCACAAGCCCGACATCGTCGTCTGCGTCGGCACCCCCGGTCTGTCGCGACCGGTCATGCGGATGATCCGCGAGGCGCCGCTCGTCCTCGTCGCCGACGAGCGCGCAGCGGTGCGGCGTCCCGATCCCACGCGCAACGCGACCGTCTTCGTGTCGGTCGTGCCCGAGCCGCCGACGGAGTACGACGAGTACGACGACTCCTGGCTCGACTCCTGGCTCGCCGCCGACGCGCACGCCTCGGCCGCGGTGTCGAAGCGGCTCGACGACGCCACCGGGCTCACGGGCCCCGACGTCGCGCGCACGCTCTGGGACGCGCTCGACTCCAGCGCGCTGCTGCTCGCCGCGTCGTCGTGGCCGGTGCGCCACCTCGAGGCCTTCGCGCGGGTGCGCGACAGCGAGTCCGCGCCGGTGGTGATCGGCAACCGCGGTACGTCGGGCATCGACGGGCTGGTGTCGACGGCGTGGGGCGCCGCTCTGGCGCACCAGTCGACGCGCACCGTCGTCAACGTCGACGAGGACGGCGCCGCCGAGATCGTGAGCGTCACGGGCGGCACGACCTATGCGCTTCTCGGCGACCTCGCCTTCCTCCACGACCACAACGGCCTCCTCGTCGGCGACGACGAGCCGCGGCCCGACCTCGTGCTCGTCGTCGTCGACAACGACGGAGGCGGCATCTTCGGCCAGCTCGAGCAGTCGGGCACACGGCACTTCGAGCGGATCTTCGGCACGCCGCTCGGACTCGACCTCGCCGCGGTCGCGAAGGCGGCGGCGGTCGACGGCGTCGTCGTGGTCGACGACGTCACGGGCCTCGTCGACGCACTCGACGACGCCGCCGTCTCCGGCAGCGTCCGCGTCATCGTCTGCAAGGTCGGCGACCGGGCCGCCGAGGCCCAGCTGCTGCGCGACGTCCAGTCCGACGTCACCGCCGCCCTCGCCGCCCTCGCAACCTCCGACTGATCAGGCGAGTCACTGGCCGAGACGTCGTAGAACGAGTGCCGTCTACGACAGTTCAGCCAGTGGCTCGAGGTTCCAGGGGCCGCTGGAGGACGAGGTTGCGGGTGCGCACGGTCATGCCGGCGCGCTCGTAGACCGTGAGGGCGCCGCTGTCGTTGCCGCCGTCGACGTCGAGCGTCACCAGCGACGTGCCGGCGACGGCGTACGCGTGGAACGCATGGCGCAGCAGGGCGGTGCCGAGCCGGTGCCGACGGGCGCGGGGCAGGACGCCGAGCACCCAGACGTAGCCGGCGTCGGCGCGGTCACGGCAGACCACCAGGCCCACCGGGCCCTCGGCGTCGTGCGCCAGCGCCGACCCGTCGAGCCGCAGGTCCTCGCCCGTGAGCACGTGCCCGATGAGCTCGGTCGAGAACGGGAGGTCGCCCGGGTGGTCGGCGAACGACGCGGCCAGCACGTCGACGACGACGTCGGTGTCGGCCGGCCCGCGCAGCGGCGTCACCGTGATGCCCTCGGGCCAGGTCGGAGCCTCGGGCACGCCGTCGAGGTCGATCGCCATCTCGTACTCGTCGCGGTCGACGACGAACCCGAGACCCTCGAGGCGGCTGCGCAGCCGGGCGTCGAGGGCGAGCACCTCGGTCGTGCGCAGCCGCGCGGGGTCGGCCGGCTGGTCGGCGACGATCTCGCGCGCGAGTCCGTCGAGGTGGTCGAGGAGCAGTGCGAGGGCTGTGCCCAGGTCGTCGTCGTCGAGGTCCTGGTCGACGTGCAGCGGTGAGAACATCTCGAGGTACGGCGGGTTCGCGAAGAGCGCGCCCCATGCGACGACCTCGTCGCCGCGCACCACGACGGGGAAGTCGCGCCCCGGGTCTCGTCCAGGCACCTTGCGCATCCGGCGCAGCCCGGTCTCCGACCACGGCGCCGGTCGTCCGGTGAAGCGCGCGAACCCGCGCGTGGCGACGTCGGCCAGCGCCGGCACGTCGTCGTCGGTGCTCTCCCTCAGCCGCAGCCCGCTCATCCCGTCATCGCACCACAGCACCGCGGTCCACCGCGATCACGTTCATGTCCCGGGTACGACGTCCGACGGCGCTCGCGACACGCCACGCATCCGGAAGGCACCCCGCGGGTCGGCGCGGGAGGGGCAGAGACGGGGTCGCGTCGGTACGTCGGCGCGGGGGACCGGAACCGTCAGGGGGACTCGAGGGCGTCGCGCATCGCGACGAGCTTGGCCTGCGACTCGGCGAGCTCGAGCTCGGGGTCGGAGCCGCTCACGAGGCCGCAGCCGGCGTAGAGGCGCAGCCGGTCGTCGGCCTCGACCGACGCGCAACGCAGCGCGATGCCGAACTCGCCGTCGCCGTGCGCGTCGATCCAGCCCACCGGGCCGGCGTAGCGGCCGCGGTCCATGCCCTCGAGCTCGCGGATCACCGAGAACGCGCGCTCGGTGGGCGTGCCGCACACCGCGGCGGTCGGGTGCAGCGACGCCGCGAGCGCGAGCACCGGGGCGCCGTCGGCGAGGACGCCGGTGACGTCGGTGGCGAGGTGCTGCACGTTCGCGAGGCGCAGAAGGCGCGGGGTCTCGGGGACGTCGAGGTCGGTGCAGTGCAGCGCCAGCGCCGCGGCCACCGACTGCACGGCGTACTCGTGCTCGGCGTGGTCCTTGGCGGAGTCGAGCAGCGCCGAGGCCAGCGAGGCGTCGGACGTCGCGTCGGACGAGCGGCGCATGGTGCCGGCGAGGACGCGCGAGGTGACGGTGTCGGCGAGACGGCGCACGAGCATCTCGGGCGTCGCGCCGAGCAGGCCGTCGACCGAGAAGGTCCAGCACGACGGGTAGCTCGCGGCCAGACGGGTCAGCAGGAACCGCGGGTCGACCGGGCCGTCGGTGGTGACGATGACGTCGCGGGCGAGGACGACCTTGTCGAGCTCACCGGCGTCGATGCGCGCGACCGCCTCGGCCACCGCCTCCTGCCACTCGGGCACGCTGAGCGATCCCTCGGAGTAGGCGACGCCCTGCGGCGCCTGCGGGACCGCGGCGGGGTGGCGCAGCGCGAGCAGCGTCTCGTCGATCGAGGCGCGCGCGGCGCGGGGAGACTCGGCGACCACGGTGAGCCAGCTGACGCCGTCGCGGCGGCCGACGACCACCGACGGCACGACGATCACCGAGGTGCCGGGCGTGGGGTCGAAGGCGAAGGAGGCGAAGGCGACCGGGCCGGAGCCGGGCACCTGGAGCGCGTCGTCGACGTCGGCGTCGGAGAGCCAGCCGGCCCACCAGCGCTGCGCGCGGGAGAAGCGCTCCGGGCCGCCGAGCTCGGCGCGCGCGGCCTCGCCCCAGCCGACCAGGCCGGTGTCGCCGCCGTCGGCGTCGGTGGTCACCCAGGAGGTCGTCGCCGTCCCGCGGGGGAGCAGCGAGAGGAGCGGCCGGGAGGCCAGCTCGTCGGGGAGGACGACGGTGCGCACGGTGGCCGGCGGAGACGGCACGGCGTACGGCGCGGTCGACACGCGTTCAGGCTAGGGCTCGCGGCGTCCGACGGCAGCCCGGAGAGGCGCGGACGTGGCGCACGTCTCGTTCGTTCGGGTACGAGCGACCCCCTTCGACCGGCCGGGGCGCGGGGGTAGGGTAAGCGCGGCGCTCGTGAAGGAATTCACAAGCGCACGCGCACGCCCTGCAGACCCCGAGGATCCTGTCCGACCGTGAGCACCTCGAGCACGTCCCGGGACGACGTCGACGGCACCGCCGCACCGACCGTCCCGCGCGCCGCCCGGGGCTGTCCCACCGGGCCGGGCCAGGACCCGGACAAGGCCTGACGCACCCCGGCCCCGCCGGGCGGGGCGGGCAGGACGAGCACGACGACGACCGCACGCCAGCACCACCGGATCAGCACCGCAGAACGGCTCCACCGAGCACGGCACCACGCCCCCGGCGCCCCCGACCGGGTGGCGAGAGTCCCCGCGCGGGTCCGCACTAGGATTCGCGGCGGTGCAAGCGGTGTCATGCACGGCGCCAGCAGCATCACCCGGGCCTCGCGGCCCGTCGAGCACGAGGAGGACGCCACCGTGGGCGAGGTCTACCTGCCGATCTTCGTGCTCGGCACCCTGGGTCTCCTGTTCGCCCTCTTCTCGGTGCTCCTCGCGCCGAAGACCGTGGGCGCGCAGCGCTACAACCGGGCCCTCACCGACTCCTACGAGTGCGGCATCGACCCGACCCCGCAGCCGATCGGCGGCGGCCGGTTCCCGGTGAAGTACTACCTGACGGCGATGCTCTTCATCGTCTTCGACATCGAGATCGTCTTCCTCTACCCGTTCGCGGTGGCCTTCGACCAGCTGCGCCTGTTCGGCCTGGTCGAGATGGCCCTGTTCATCGTCACGGTCCTCGTGGTCTACGGCTACGTGTGGCGCCGCGGGGGGCTCGAGTGGGACACGTGACCCGCTCCCTCCTGATCGCGCGCACGGCCACCACCACCGACGGACAGAAGGGCTAGACCGATGGGGATCCAGGAGAGCCTCCCCGGCGGGGTGATCCTCACGTCGCTGGAGACGGTCGCCGGCCTCGCCCGCGCGGGTTCGATGTGGCCCGCGACCTTCGGGCTGGCGTGCTGCTCGATCGAGATGATGTCGACCGGTGGCCCGCGCTGGGACCTCGCGCGCTTCGGCATGGAGGTCTTCCGCGGCTCGCCGCGCCAGGCCGACCTCATGATCGTGGCGGGCCGCGTGAGCCAGAAGATGGCCCCGGTCATGCGCCAGGTCTACGACCAGATGCCCGACCCCAAGTGGGTCATCGCGATGGGCGTCTGCGCGAGCAGCGGTGGCATGTTCAACAACTACGCGATCGTCCAGGGCGCCGACCACATCGTGCCCGTCGACGTCTACCTGCCCGGCTGCCCGCCGCGGCCCGAGATGCTCATCGACGCGATCCTCAAGGTCCACGAGAAGGCCAAGGCCACCAAGATGGGTGCCCACCGCCAGGCCGAGATCACCGAGCTCGAGGAGCTCGCGCTGCAGGCCGAGCCCACCTCCGCGATGAAGGGGCTGCTGCGGTGACCGACTCCCCCGACGTCCCGGCGGAGGTCGCCGAGGTCGTCCCGGCCGACGTGCCGACCCTCCCCGTCGTCGACGTCCGCTCCGGCATGTTCGGCGGCTCCGTCGGCCCCGACACCTCCGGCTACGGCGGGCTCGTCCGCACGGTCGAGCTGCCCGCGGCGTCGGTGCGCCCGTTCGGCGGCTGGTACGACGAGGTCGCCGACGAGCTCGACCTCGCGCTCGCCGACGACGGCATCGGCTTCGACGAGGCCGTCATCTACACCGTCGTCGACCGCGGCGAGATCACCTTCCACGTCCGCGCCGAGCACCTGCTCGCCTTCATGCAGCGCCTGCGCGACGAGCCGGGGCTGCGCTTCGAGGTGTGCACCGGCGTCTCCGGCGTCCACTACCCGCACATGACCGGCGCGGAGCTGCACGCGGTGTGGCACCTGCTCTCGATCACGCACAACCGGATGATCCGCGTCGAGGTCAGCGCCTCCGAGGAGCACCCGCACGTGCCGAGCGTCCTGTCGGTCTACCCGGCCGACGACTGGCACGAGCGCGAGACCTTCGACATGTTCGGCATCGTCTTCGACGGCCACCCGGGCCTCACCCGCATCCTCATGCCGGACGACTGGCCGGGCCACCCGCAGCGCAAGGACTACCCGCTCGGTGGCATCCCGGTCGAGTACAAGGGCGCCACCGTCCCGCCGCCGGACCAGCGGAGGTCGTACACCTGATGAACGACGTCACCTACGAGACCTCGTACGACGCGCCCGCCGCCGACCAGGCGTCGGGCGACCCGTACGCCGGCGCCTACGACACCACCGAGGGCCGCGTCTTCACGGTCACCGGGCAGGACTGGGACACCGTGCTCGCGCCCCCGGAGGGCCGCAAGGAGCGCATCGTCGTCAACATGGGGCCGCAGCACCCGTCGACCCACGGCGTGCTGCGTGTGATCCTCGAGCTCGACGGCGAGACGGTCACCGAGGCCCGCTGCGGCATCGGCTACCTGCACACCGGCATCGAGAAGAACATGGAGTACCGCACCTGGACCCAGGGTGTGGCCTTCGTGACGCGCATGGACTACCTCGCGTGCATGGCCAACGAGGCCGGCTACGTGCTCGCCGTCGAGAAGCTGCTCGGCATCGAGAAGGACGTCCCGGAGCGCGCGCAGATCATCCGCGTCATCGCCCTCGAGCTCCAGCGCATCTCCAGCCACCTCGTCGCGCTCGCCACCGGCGGCTTCGAGATGGGCGCGCTCACCGCGATGACCAACGGGTTCCGCGACCGCGAGGAGATCCTGCGGCTCATCGAGATGATGAGCGGCCTGCGCATGAACAACGCCTACCTCCGCCCCGGCGGCGTGGCGCAGGACATGCCCGAGGGCGGCATCGCGCAGATCCGCGCGGTGCTCCGCAAGCTGCCCAAGCAGCTCGACGGCGTCCCGACCATGCTCGTCGACAACGGCGTGTGGAAGGACCGCACGTCCGGCATCGGCTACCTCGACCTCGCCGGCTGCATGGCTCTCGGCGTCACGGGTCCGGTGCTGCGCGCGACCGGTCTGCCCTACGACGTCCGCAAGGCGATGCCCTACTTCGACTACGACCGCTACGACTTCGACGTCCCGACCGAGACGACCTGCGACGTCTACGGCCGCTTCCTCATCCGCATCGAGGAGATCAACCAGGCGATGCGGATCATCGACCAGGCGTGCGACCTGCTCGAGAAGACGCCGGGCCCGGTGATGGTCGCCGACAAGAAGATCGCGTGGCCCGCGCAGCTGTCCATCGGCGGCGACGGCCAGGGCAACTCCCTCGACCACATCCGCCACATCATGGGCGAGTCGATGGAGGCGCTGATCCACCACTTCAAGCTGGTGACCGAGGGCTTCCACGTTCCGGCCGGCCAGGTCTACTCGTGGACCGAGGCGCCGCGCGGTGCGCTCGGGGTCCACGCGGTGAGCGACGGCGGGAACCGGCCCTACCGGGTGCACTTCCGCGACCCCTCCTTCAACAACCTCCAGGCCACCGCCGCGATGTGCGAGGGCGGCCAGGTGGCCGACGTGATCGGCGCGGTGGCCTCGATCGACCCCGTGATGGGTGGCGTGGACCGCTAGAGGTCCACGACGAGAAGCGCAGACGACGAGACGAGTGAGAGAGACGACATGGCACTGACCGAGCAGACCCGCGCCGACGCGGTGGAGCTCGCGGGTCGCTACCCGCAGAGCCGTTCGGCGCTCCTGCCGCTGCTGCACCTCGTCCAGTCGGCCGAGGGCACCGTCACCCCCGACGGCATCGCGCTGTGCGCCGACGTCGTCGGCCTCACCACCGCCGAGGTCGCCGCGGTCGCGACCTTCTACACGATGTACAAGCGCCACAAGGTCGGCCGCTACCACGTCGGCGTCTGCACGAACACGCTGTGCGCGGTGCTCGGCGGCGACGCGATCTGGGGCGCCCTCTCCGAGCGCCTCGGCGTCGGCCACGACGAGGTCACCGCCGACGGCCTGATCTCGCTCGAGCGCATCGAGTGCCAGGCGGCGTGCACCCACGGCCCGGTCATGACCGCCAACTGGGAGTTCCTCGACGACATGGACGTGCCCCGCGCGCTCGAGGTCGTCGAGAAGCTGCAGCGCGGCGAGGAGGTCTTCTCCACCCGCGGCCCGCGGATCGGGACCTTCGAGGAGATCGAGCGCTCGCTCGCCGGCTTCGACGACGGCCTCGCGGGCGAGGGCGGCAAGGACGACCGCATGCTCGCCGGCCTGACCGTCGCCCGGGAACGCGGCATGACCGCCCCCGAGGGTCCGGCCGAGTCCCCGCTCATCGCGCTCGCCCAGAAGACGGAGGGCTGACCGGTGCCGCTGACCCCGATCCTCACCGCGCACTGGGACGAGGCCGACTCGCACACGATCGAGGGCTACCGCCGCCACGGCGGCTACTCCACGGTCCCCGCCACTCTCGGCGTCCACCCCGACGACGTCATCGCCCTGGTCAAGGACTCGGGCCTGCGCGGCCGCGGCGGCGCGGGCTTCCCGACCGGCATGAAGTGGGGCTTCGTCCCGCAGAACACCGGCCGTCCCAACTACCTCGTCGTCAACGGCGACGAGTCGGAGCCGGGTGCCTGCAAGGACATCCCGCTCATGTACAACAACCCGCACGCGCTGGTGGAGGGCTGCATCCACGCCTCCTACGCGATCCGGGCGAACTGGGCGTTCATCTACATCCGCGGCGAGGTGCCCCACGTCATCCGCCGCGTCGCCGCCGCGGTGCGGGAGGCCTACGCCGCCGGCTTCCTCGGCACCGACATCCTCGGCTCGGGCTTCGACCTGAACCTCGTCGTGCACTCCGGAGCCGGCGCCTACATCTGCGGCGAGGAGACGGCGCTGCTCGACTCGCTCGAGGGTCGTCGCGGCCAGCCGCGCCTCAAGCCGCCGTTCCCCGCGGTCGCCGGTCTCTACGGCGGACCGACCGTCATCAACAACGTCGAGACGATCGCGAACCTGCCGACCATCGTCCGCAACGGTGCCGACTGGTTCAAGCAGTTCGGCACCGAGAAGTCGCCGGGCTTCAAGCTCTTCGCGGTCTCCGGCCACGTCGAGCGTCCCGGCATCTACGAGGCGCCGCTCGGCATCACGATGCGCGAGCTCCTCGACTACGCCGGCGGCGTGCGCCAGGGCCACGAGCTGAAGTTCTGGATCCCGGGTGGGTCCAGCGTCCCGATGCTGACGCCCGATCACCTCGACGTGCCGCTGACCTACGAGGACATGGTCGCCAACGGCACCATGCTCGGCACCGGCAGCCCGATGGTGTTCGACGAGACCACCAGCGTCGTGCGCGCCATCGCGCGCTGGATCCACTTCTATAAGCACGAGTCGTGCGGCAAGTGCACCCCGTGCCGCGAGGGCACCTTCTGGCTCGACCAGCTGCTCGACCGCTTCGCGAACGGAACGGCCGAGGAGGTCGACATCGAGACCGTCGACGAAATCTGCAAGCAGATCGCCGGGCGCTCCTTCTGCGCCCTGGGCGACGCCGCGGCCACGCCGTACGCGCCTGCCCTCAAGTACTTCCGCGAGGAGTTCCTCGCCGGAACCCACACGCCGGCAGACCAGCTGTTCGACCCGGTCGCCGCCACCGTCTTCGCGGGAGCTGCAGCGCGATGACCGTCACCAGTTCGGGTCCCTCGACCCCCGCCACCGCTCCCGTCGACGGCGTCACCGTCAACGTCGACGGCGTCGACGTCGTCGTGCCCAAGGGCACGCTGATCATCCGGGCCGCCGAGCAGCTCGGCATCGCCGTGCCGCGGTTCTGCGACCACCCGCTCCTCGAGCCGGTCGCGGCGTGCCGCATGTGCCTGGTCGAGATCGAGGGCCAGCCCAAGCCCCAGCCTGCGTGCGCGGTCACGTGCGCCGACGGCATGAAGGTCCGCACCCAGGAGACCTCCGACGTCGCGCGCACCGCGCAAGAGGGCGTCATGGAGTTCCTCCTCATCAACCACCCGCTCGACTGCCCGGTCTGCGACAAGGGCGGCGAGTGCCCGCTGCAGAACCAGGCCATGTCGCACGGTCGCGGCGAGAGCCGCTTCGACGGCGTGAAGCGCACGTTCCCCAAGCCGATCAACGTGTCGGCGCAGATCCTGCTCGACCGCGAGCGCTGCGTGTCCTGCGCGCGCTGCACCCGCTTCGCCGAGCAGATCGCGGGCGACCCGTTCATCGAGCTCCTCGAGCGCGGCGCCAAGCAGCAGGTCGGTACCTCCAGCGACCAGCCCTTCGACTCCTACTTCTCGGGCAACACCGTGCAGATCTGCCCGGTGGGCGCCCTCACCAGCGCGAAGTACCGCTTCCGCTCGCGCCCGTTCGACCTCGTGTCGACGCCGACCGTCTGCGAGCACTGCGCCTCCGGCTGCGGCCAGCGCACCGACGTCCGTCGGAGCACGGTCCTCCGCCGCCTCGCCTGGGACACCCCCGAGGTCAACGAGGAGTGGAACTGCGACAAGGGCCGCTTCGCCTTCGGGCACCAGGCTGCCGGGCGCCTCGAGGGCCCGCTGGTCCGTGACGACGACGGCCAGCTCGTCGCCGCGTCGTGGCCCGAGGCGCTGACCCTCGCCGCGCAGGGCCTGCGTGCCGCCGGCGCCTCCACCGCGGTGCTCCCCGGTGGCCGCCTCACGGTCGAGGACGCCTACGCCTGGGCGCGCTTCGCGCGCGTGGCGCTGGGCACCGACGACATCGACTTCCGCGCCCGTCCGGCGTCGGCGGAGGAGGCGTCGTTCCTCGCCGCCCTCGTGGCCGGTCGCCCGGTCGGTCCGACCTACGCCGACCTCGAGTCCGCGCCCGTCGTGGTCCTCGCGGGCCTCGACGCCGAGGACGAGTCGCCGATGGTCTTCCTCCGTCTGCGCAAGGGTTCGCGCCGCCGCGGTCTGCGGGTGTTCTCCGTCGCGCCGTTCGCCTCCGCCGGCGTGACCAAGGCCAAGGGCGACGTGCTCCCCACCGTCCCCGGCGCCGAGGCCGCGACCCTCGACGCCCTCGCCGACGCCGGCGATGGCGAGGGCGCGCTCGCCGAGGCTGCGCGGCTGCTGCGCGAGCCCGGTGCTGTGCTCCTCGTCGGCGAGCGCCTCGCGCAGTCGCAGGGGGCGCTGTCCAGCGCGGCTCGTCTCGCCGCCGCCACCGGCGCCCGGCTCGGCTGGGTCCCGCGTCGTGCGGGCGAGCGCGGTGCGCTCGACGCCGGCGCCCTCACCGGGCTGCTGCCCGGCGGTCGTCCGCTCACCTCCGCCGAGGCCCGCGCGGAGGTCGCTGCGACGTGGGACGTCGACCCCGCGTCGCTGCCCGAGAGCGTCGGCCGCAGTCTCGACGACGTCGTGGCCGCCGTTCTCGCCGATGCCGCCGCCGTCGCGGAGGCCGCTCCTGGCACCTCGGTCGACCGCTCGGTCGGCGCGCTGCTCGTCGGCGGTGTCGAGGCCGACGACCTCGCCGACCCGACCGCCTTCCTCGCCGCGCTCGACGCCGTGCCCTTCGTGGTCTCGCTCGAGCAGCGGCACTCGGCCGTGACCGAGCGCGCCGACGTCGTGCTGCCCGTGGCTGCGCTGCAGGAGAAGCAGGGCACGTTCCTCGACTGGGAGGGCCGCGCGCGCGAGTCCGCCCAGGTGATGCGCGAGGCGCTGTCGATCGCGGACTCCCGGGTCCTCGCGATGCTGGGCGACGAGCTCGGTCTCAGCCTGCCGCGCGACGTCGCCGACCTGCGCGCCGAGCTCGCCGAGCTCGGCAGCTGGTTGGGCGAGCGGTCCGAGGCGCCGAGCGTCGCCCCCGGCGACTCCGCCGTGGCGGGCGACGGCGAGGCGGTGCTCGCCACCTGGCGGCAGCTCCTCGACCGCGGCCTGCTGCAGGAGGGCGATCCCTACCTGGCCGCGACCGCGCGCACACCGGTCGCCCGGGTGTCGCCGGCCACGGCCGACGCGGTCGGCGCCGTCGACGGCGGCGAGCTCACGCTGTCGACCGACGTCGGCTCGCTCACCCTGCCGCTGGTCGTGACCGCGATGCCCGACGGCGTCGTCTGGGTGCCGGCGAACTCCGAGGGCTCGACACCGCGCGCCAGCCTCGGCGCCGGGCACGGGGACGTCGTCCGCATCGGCGGAGGTGCCGCATGAACGAGCTGCTCGCCTCGACGACCTCGAACGAGGTCACGCTGGAGGACTTCGGGAAGGACCCGCTCTGGCTGGTCATCCTCAAGGTGCTCGTCATCTTCGTCGCGCTGCTCCTGCTCACGCTGTTCACCACCTGGTACGAGCGCCGTGTCGTCGCGAAGATGCAGAACCGCCCCGGCCCCAACCGCAACGGCCCGTTCGGCCTGCTGCAGCCCATCGCGGACGGCATCAAGCTGGCGATGAAGCAGGGGATCACGCCGGTCAACGCCGACGTCGCGGTCTACCTGCTCGCGCCGATCATCGCGGCCACTGCCGCCATGATGATCTTCGCCGTGGTCCCGATGGGTCCGATGGTGAGCATCTTCGGCACCGAGACGCCGCTGCAGCTCACCGACTTCTCCGTGTCGGTCCTCTACGTGCTGGCGATCGCCTCGGTCGGCATCTACGGCATCGTTCTCGCCGGCTGGTCCTCGGGCTCGACGTACTCGCTGCTCGGCGGCCTGCGCTCGAGCGCGCAGATGATCTCCTACGAGATCGCGATGGGCCTGTCGTTCGTGGCGGTGTTCTTGTGGGCCGGCACGATGTCGACCTCGCAGATCGTCAACGCGCAGAGCGGCTGGTGGTACGCCATCCTGCTGGCGCCCTCGTTCATCATCTACGCGATCTCGATGGTCGGGGAGACCAACCGCGCGCCCTTCGACCTCCCCGAGGCCGAGGGCGAACTGGTGGCCGGCTTCCACACGGAGTACTCGGGCCTGCGCTGGGCGATGTTCTTCCTCGCCGAGTACATCAACATGATCAACGTGTCCGCGATCGCGGCCACGTTGTTCCTGGGCGGCTGGCGGATGCCCGCGCCGATCTCCACGATCTGGCCCGGCGCCAACGAGGGCTGGTGGCCGCTGCTCTGGTTCTTCGGGAAGGTCTTCGTCTTCCTGTTCGTGTTCATCTGGCTGCGCGGCACCCTGCCGCGGCTGCGCTACGACCAGTTCATGCGCTTCGGCTGGAAGGTCCTGATCCCGCTCTCGATCGTCTGGATCCTCGTGATCGCCACGCTCAAGGGCGTGCAGAACGAGTACAAGACCGACCTCCGCACGACGCTGCTCTGGGTGGCGCTCCTGCTGCTCGTCCTCGCTGCTCTCGCCTTCGTCTTCGACGTGCGCCGCGGCGCACGTGAGGTCGAGGAGAAGGCGCCCGAGTTCGACGCGTTCGCCGGCGGCTACCCCGTGCCGCCCCTGCCCGGTCAGGAGCCCCCTGTGACCCGTCGCGCCAAGGCGACCGTCGCCGGAACCACGGTGAGCAGCACCGTCGACGTCGCGGCCGATACGCCGACCGAGGGGGAGGAGACGCCGCATGAGTGACGAGCGCCGCTTCTTCCGCGGCTTCTCGGTGCCGTTCAAGCAGCTGTTCCAGAAGACGGTCACCGAGCAGTACCCGGAGCAGAAGGTCCCGACCCAGCCGCGCTACCACGGCCGGCACCAGCTCAACCGTCACCCCGACGGCCTCGAGAAGTGCGTCGGGTGCGAGCTGTGCGCCTGGGCCTGCCCGGCCGACGCGATCCTCGTCGAGGGCGCGCCCAACACCGAGGAGGAGCGCTTCAGCCCCGGTGAGCGCTACGGCCGCGTCTACCAGATCAACTACCTGCGCTGCATCTTCTGCGGGCTCTGCATCGAGGCGTGCCCGACCCGTGCGCTCACGATGACCAACGAGTACGAGCTCGCCGACGACAGCCGCGAGAAGCTCATCTACGAGAAGGTCGACCTGCTCGGCCCGCTCCTCTCGGGCATGGCCGCGCCGCCGCACCAGATGGTCCCCGGCACCACCGAGACCGACTACTACCTCGGCAACGTCACCGGCGCGGTCGCCGCGCAGGTCGGCGAGGCCGAGGCGCGTCGCGCCGGCACCTGGACCGGTCCGGCCGACGACGAGGAGGTGTCCGCGTGAACGCCGCACTCCTCGCCGACACGATCACCGTGCAGCAGCAGAGCACGGGCGAGGCCATCGTCTTCTGGGTCTGCGCGATCGTCGCGGTCGTCGGCGCGCTGGGCATGCTCATGTCCAAGCGGGCGGTGCACAGCGCGCTGTTCATCGCCTCGACGATGATCAGCCTCGCGGTCATGTACGTCGCGCAGGCGGCGCCGTTCCTGGGCATGGCCCAGGTCGTCGTCTACACCGGCGCCGTGATGATGCTGTTCCTGTTCGTCCTGATGATCGTCGGCGTCGACTCGTCCGACTCCCTGGTCGAGACCATCCGCGGCCAGCGCATCGCCGCGGTGATCTTCGCGGTCGCCTTCGGCGCGCTGCTGGTGTCGGCCATCGCGTCCGTCACCTACCAGATCGGTGGGATCGAGGCGGCGAACGCTGCCGACGGCGGCAACGTGCAGGGCATCGCGCGGCTGATCTTCGGCCGCTACGTCCTCGCGTTCGAGGTCACCTCGGCGCTGCTCATCACCGCGGCGCTCGGTGCCATGGTGCTGGCGCACCGCGAGCGGCACACGCCGCGTCAGACGCAGCGCGCCCTCTCGGAGGAGCGCGTGCGCAGCGGGAGTCCGCAGAACCTGCCCGGCCCCGGCGTCTACGCCCGCCACAACGCGGTCGGCACCCCGGCGCTGCTGCCCGACGGCACGCCCACCGACCGCTCGGTCCCCGAGCCCCTGCGCGGGGTCAGCGCGGCCGTCGGCGTCGACCACGAGGACACCGCCCGCGTGGCGGCGATCGCTGCGGGCGACGCCGTCGGCGAGCCCGAGGGCCCGCACCCGGTCGGCGCCGAGGATCTCGCCGTCGAGGAGAGGAGCCGGCCGTGAACCCCGAGTACTACCTGCTCCTGTCCGCAGTGCTGTTCAGCATCGGGGCGCTCGGCGTCCTCGTGCGCCGCAACGCCATCGTGGTGTTCATGTGCGTCGAGCTCATGCTCAACGCCTGCAACCTCGCCTTCGTGACCTTCGCCCGGGTCCACGGCAACCTCGACGGCCAGGTCATCGCGTTCTTCGTGATGGTCGTGGCCGCCGCCGAGGTCGTCGTCGGGCTCGCGATCATCATGGCGATCTTCCGTACCCGCCGGTCGGCCTCGGTCGACGAAGCCAACCTGCTGAAGTACTGAGGGGTCAGACGTGTCCTCGTTCTCGGGCGTGACCTCGCTCCTCGCGGAGGCGAGCGCTGAAGCCCCCCAGGCGGCCAACGGGTCGTTCACGTACATGTGGCTGCTCATCGCGCTGCCGCTGCTCGGCGCGACGATCCTGCTGATCGCCGGCAAGCGCACCAACGCGTGGGGCCACTGGCTCGCGATCCTCATGTCGGCCGGCGCGTTCGTCGTGGCGTGCATCGTGTTCACGGCGATGCTCGCGCAGCCCGACGACTCGCGCGTGTTCGTGCAGCACCTGTTCGACTGGGTGCAGGTCGGCAGCTTCAAGGCGCCGGTCGACCTGCGGCTGGACCAGCTGTCGATGACCTTCGTGCTGCTGATCACCGGCGTCGGCACGCTGATCCACATCTACTCGGTCGGCTACATGGCGCACGACCCGGCCCGCCGCCGCTTCTTCGCCTACCTGAACCTGTTCGTCGCGTCGATGCTCCTGCTCGTCCTCGCCGACAACTACCTCGTGCTCTACGTCGGCTGGGAGGGCGTCGGCCTGGCGTCGTACCTGCTCATCGGGTTCTGGTTCTTCAAGGAGTCCGCGGCGGTCGCGTCGAAGAAGGCGTTCATCGCCAACCGCGTCGGCGACGTCGGCCTGTCGATCGCCGTGATGCTGATGTTCGTCACGTTCGGCTCGGTCACCTTCCAGGGCGTCCTGACCGACCCCGGTCGCGCCGACCCGAACACGCTGACCCTCATCGGTCTCGCGCTGCTCCTCGCGGCGTGCGGCAAGTCCGCGCAGTTCCCGCTGCAGACCTGGCTGCTCGACGCGATGGAGGGTCCGACCCCGGTGTCGGCGCTCATCCACGCGGCGACGATGGTCACCGCCGGCGTCTACCTGATCGTGCGCTCGGGCCCGCTCTTCAACGAGACCCCCACCGCGCGCAACGCCGTCATCATCATCGGCGCGATCACGTTGGTGATGGGCGCGATCATCGGATCGGCGAAGGACGACATCAAGAAGGCGCTCGCCGGGTCGACCATGAGCCAGATCGGCTACATGATCCTCGGCGCCGGTCTCGGACCGGTCGGCTACACCTTCGCGATCTTCCACATGCTCATGCACGGCTTCTTCAAGGCCGACCTCTTCCTCGGTGCCGGTTCGGTGATGCACGGCAACAACGACAGCACCGAGATGCGCCACTACGGCCTGCTGCGCAAGGTCATGATGGTCACCTGGATCACGTTCGCGTGCGGCTGGCTGGCCATCATGGGCGTGCCGCCCTTCGACGGCTTCTGGTCGAAGGACAAGATCATCGAGACGGCGTTCGAGGTGAACTTCTGGGCCGGGCTCGTCGCACTGCTCGGCGCCGGCATCACCGCCTTCTACATGACGCGCATGTTCTCGATGACCTTCCTGGGCAAGAAGCGATGGCCCGAGGAGGTCCATCCGCACGAGTCGCCGTGGATCATGATGGGCCCGGTCGCGATCCTCGCGGTCCTGTCCTTCGGCGCCGGCTGGTACCTCTCCATCGGCGAGAAGTTCGTGAACTGGCTGGAGCCGATCACCGGTACGCCGGAGCCGCACTCGGACACCCCGTACCTCATCCCGGTGGCGTCCCTGACGCTCGTCGCGATCGGTGCGGCGATCGCGTGGGTCATGTACTCGCGCAACCCGGTCCCCGAGGTCGCACCGCGCGGCAACCTGCTCACGCGGGCGGCCCGTGAGGAGCTCTACGGCAACGCCGTGAACGAGGCCGTGTTCATGCGGCCCGGCCAGTACCTCACCCGCTTCCTCGTCTGGTTCGACAACCGGGTGGTCGACGGTGCCGTCAACGGCACGGCGGCCACGATCGGTGGACTGTCCGGACGCGTCCGGCGCCTGCAGACCGGCTTCACCCGGTCCTACGCGCTGTCCATGCTCGGCGGAGCCGCTCTCGTGGCCGTCGCCCTGGTTCTGGTGAGGCTGTAACCATGTCGACGAACCTCTGGCTCCCCGCCCTGCTGGTCGTGCCGCTCGTCGGCGCGCTGGTCGTCATGCTGCTGCCCAAGGCCAACGAGAAGGGCGCGAAGGTCCTCGGCCTCGTCGTCTCCCTCGTCGTCCTCGCGATGACCGTCGCGATGGCGCTGCAGTTCCACCCGGCCGAGGCCGCCGCCTTCCAGTTCGCGGTCTCCTACGACTGGATCCCCGCCTTCGGCGTCCACTTCGCCCTGGGTGTCGACGGCATCGCCCTGGTGCTCATCGCCCTCTCGGCCTGCCTCGTCCCGATCGTCCTCATCGCCGGCTGGCACGACGCCGACGGCGCCCGGGGCACGGTCAAGGGCTACGTCGCCCTGATCCTGGTCCTCGAGGCCGCGATGGTCGGCGTCTTCGCCGCCACCGACGTGTTCCTGTTCTACGTGTTCTTCGAGGCCATGCTGATCCCGGTCTACTTCCTGATCGGGCGCTACGGCGGTCCGCGGCGCAACTACGCCGCGGTGAAGTTCCTGCTCTACTCCCTCTTCGGCGGCCTGCTGATGCTGGCGGCGCTCATCGCGCTGTTCGTCGTCTCCGCCGACCAGCTGGGCAAGGGCACGTTCGACTTCACCGCCCTCGCCGGCCTCGACATCCCGATCGAGACCCAGAAGTGGCTGTTCGCCGGCTTCTTCATCGCCTTCGCGATCAAGGCGCCGCTCGTTCCGTTCCACACCTGGCTGCCCGACGCCGCCGCGGAGTCGACCCCGGGCACCGCGGTGCTCCTCGTCGGCGTCCTCGACAAGGTCGGCACCTTCGGCATGCTGCGCTACTGCCTCGAGCTGTTCCCCGGTGCGTCGCGCTGGGCCACGCCGCTGGTGATCGCGCTCGCCGTGATCGGCATCATCTACGGCGCGCTGCTGGCCATCGGCCAGACCGACATCAAGCGGCTCATCGCCTACACGTCGGTGTCGCACTTCGGCTTCATCGCGCTGGGCATCTTCGTGATGACCACGCAGGGGCAGTCGGGCTCGGCGCTGTACATGGTCAACCACGGGTTCTCGACCGCGGCGCTGTTCCTCGTCGGCGGCTTCCTCATCAGTCGCCGCGGGTCGCGCCTCATCGACGACTTCGGCGGCGTCCAGAAGGTCGCTCCGGTCCTCGCCGGCTTCTTCCTGATCGCGGGCCTCTCGTCGCTCGCGCTCCCGGGCCTGTCGAGCTTCGTCAGCGAGTTCCTGGTGCTGGTCGGGACCTTCGAGCGCTACCAGTGGGTCGGCGTCATCGCGACGCTCGGCATCGTCCTGGCCGCGCTCTACATCCTGCTCATGTACCAGCGCACCATGACCGGCCCGACGCCGGCGCTGGTCGAGGAGAAGGTGCACGACCTCCGCGGTCGCGAGGTGCTCGCGATCGTGCCGCTGATCGTCATCATCATCGCGCTCGGGTTCTACCCGAAGCCGGTGCTCGATGTCGTCAACCCGGCCGTCGACCGTGTGATGCACGCCGTCGACGCCACCGACCCGGCGCCCGCTGTGGCACCGGTCGCGGAAGGGACCAAGAAGTGAGCGCCGCACTCGCCGCCACGGGATCGCCGTTCCCGATCCCCACCATCGAGTACTCCGCGATCCTGCCGATCCTCATCGTGCTCGGCGCGGCGGTCCTCTCGGTGCTGCTCGAGGCGCTGCTCCCGCAGCGCGCCCGGCGCAACGCCCAGCTCGTCGTCGTGTTCGTCGCGCTCGTCGCCTCGTTCGCCGCTGTGATCGCCTCGCGCGGTGCGCACGAGGTCGTCGCCATGGGCTCGGTCGCCGTCGACGGCCCCGCGCTGTTCATGCAGGGCACGATCCTCGTCCTCGCGTTCATCGCCGCACTGGTGATGGCCGAGCGCAAGGTCGACCCGGCGGGCGACGGCTTCGCGCCGCGGGCGTCGGCGCTGCCCGGCTCCGAGGACGAGCAGGCCTTCACCCGCCTGGGCTGGCTGCAGACCGAGGTCTGGCCGCTGTTCCTGTTCAGCGTCGGCGGCATGCTGCTGTTCCCGGCGTCGAACGACCTGCTCACGATGTTCGTGGCGCTCGAGGTCCTGTCGCTCCCGCTGTACATCCTCGCGGGGCTGGCCCGCCGCCGTCGCCTGCTGTCGCAGGAGGCGTCGCTGAAGTACTTCGTGCTCGGCGCGTTCTCGTCGGCCTTCTTCCTCTACGGCACCGCGATGCTCTACGGCTTCGCGGGCACCGTCTCGATCTCCGGGATCGCCGACGCGCTGCGCACGTCGTCCGGGTCGGGCCTGGTGCTCGCGGGCGTCGCGCTGCTCAGCGTGGGGCTGCTCTTCAAGATCGGCGCCGCGCCGTTCCACCAGTGGACGCCCGACGTCTACCAGGGCTCCCCGACCTCGGTCACCGCCTTCATGGCGGCCTGCACCAAGGTGGCCGCCTTCGGGGCCCTGCTGCGCGTCCTCTACGTCGCCTTCGGCGGGATCCGCTGGGACTGGCGGCCGATGATGTACGTCATCGCCGGCCTCACGATGATCGTCGGGACGCTCTTCGCGCTCACCCAGACCGACATCAAGCGCATGCTCGCCTACTCCTCGATCGCGCAGGCGGGGTTCATGCTCGTCGGCGTCGTGGCCACCAGCAAGGCTGGTCTCGACGGCACGCTGGTCTACCTGCTCGCCTACGGCATCGCCACGATCGGCGCGTTCGCGATCGTCACCCTGGTCCGCGACTCCACCGGCGAGGCCACGCACCTGTCGCAGTGGGCAGGGCTCGGGAAGCGCTCCCCGCTCGTGGCGAGCGCCTTCGCGCTGTTCCTCCTCGCGTTCGCCGGCATCCCGCTCACCAGCGGCTTCACGGGCAAGTTCGCCGTGTTCACGGCGGGCATCGCGGGCGGGGCGACGCCGATCGTCGTCCTCGGCGTGGTGGCGAGCGCCGTCGCGGCGTTCTTCTACGTCCGGGTCATCGTGCTCATGTTCTTCAACGAGCCGTCGGCGGAGGGCGGTCCGAGCGTCGTGGTTCCCAGCAGCTTCACCACGCTCGCCATCGCCGTCACCGTGGCCCTCACGCTGTTCATCGGGATCCTGCCTCAGACTGTGCTGAACCTGGTCGAGCAGGCCGGGCTCTTCGTACGCTGACCACCATCAGGACCGAGGGAGACGTCACGTGAGCGAGAGCCTGCCCTTCGGGCTGTCGCACGTCGACGCGCCCCTCGCCGAGCGGCTGCGCGCCGGCCTGGTCGAGGTCGAGGACGCCCTCTACGCCGCCGTGCGCAGCGACTACCCCTTCGTCACCGAGGCGTCGAGCCACCTCGTCGCCGCCGGGGGCAAGCGGTTCCGCCCGCTGCTCGCGCTCGTGGCGTCGCAGTACGGCGACCCCGCTGCGCCCGGCGTCGTGCCCGGGGCCGTGATCGTCGAGCTCACCCACCTCGCGACGCTCTATCACGACGACGTGATGGACGAGGCCCCGCTGCGCCGCGGGGCGCCGTCGGCGAACGCGCGCTGGGACAACACCATCGCGATCCTCACCGGCGACTTCCTCTTCGCCCGCGCTGCCGACATCGCGGCCGACCTCGGGCCCGAGATCGTCCGGCTGCTCGCACGCACCTTCGAGCGGCTGTGCACCGGCCAGATCCTCGAGACCGTCGGCCCGTCCGAGGGCGAGGACCCGGTGGAGCACCACCTCGCCGTGCTCGCCGGCAAGACCGGCTCGCTCATCGCGGCCTCGGGCCGCATCGGCGCGATCACGTCGGGCGCCGGCGACGAGGTCGCCGATCGGATCGCGGCGTACGGCGAGAAGTTCGGCGTCGCCTTCCAGATCTCCGACGACCTCCTCGACATCGCCAGCGAGTCCGAGGAGTCGGGCAAGACTCCCGGCACCGACCTGCGCGAGGGCGTGCGCACCCTCCCCGTGCTGCTCGCGCTGCGCGGCACCGACCCGGAGGGCGCCCGCCTGCGCGAGCTGCTCTCGGGCCCGCTCGTCGACGACGACCTGCACGCCGAGGCGCTCGGCCTGCTGCGCACCTCGCCCGCGATGGCCGAGGCCCGGGCCGAGCTGGTCCGCTGGGCCGAGGACGCGCGCGCGGAGCTGGCCTCGCTGCCGGCCGGTCCGATGACCGACGCCCTGTCGCAGATGTGCGACGTCGTCGTCGACCGCAGCGTCTGAACAGCTCTAGACCGGGGCCTCGACCTCGTCGACGCCCGGCTCGTCCGGGACTCCGGCGCGCGTGCGCCGCGCATGCCGCACCCCGTCGTAGGTGAAGACCGCGAGCGCCACCCACACGACGACGAACCCGACCCACTGGAACGTCGACATCGTCTCGCCGGCGACCGTGATGCCGATGATGAACTGGATCGTGGGCGTGAGGTACTGCAGGACGCCGATGGTCGACAGCGGGATCCGGTTGGCCGCACCGCCGAACATCACCAGCGGGACCGCCGTCACCACACCGGTCAGCATGAGCAGCGCGGTGTTGCCGGGCGAGCTGTGGCCGAACACGAGCTGCCCCTGGGCCTGCAGCCAGACCAGGTAGACGACGGCCACCGGTGTCGCGTAGGCCGTCTCGATGGTGAGGCTGGCGATCGGATCCATCCCGACGATCTTCTTGACGACGCCGTAGCCCGCCCAGGAGAACGCCAGCGCGAGGGCGATCCAGGGCACGCCGCCGAACCCCAGGGTGAGGATCGCCACCGCGACCGCGGCGATGCAGACCGCCGTCCACTGGAGCCGTCGCAGGTGCTCCTTGAACACCAGCGTGCCGAGCAGCACGATCACGAGCGGGTTGATGAAGTAGCCGAGGGAGGCCTCGACCACCCGCCCGGAGTTCACCGCCCAGATGTAGACGCCCCAGTTGAGCGAGATGAGCACGGTCGCGACGACGAGCAGGGCGAGGTTGCGCCGCTGCGAGAGCGCCGGCCGCAGGCGCGACCAGGAGCGGGTCACCGTCATGACCAGCGCCAGGAACACGAACGACCAGAAGAACCGGTCGGCCAGGATCTCGAGCGCCGACGCCGGCTCCAGCAGGGGCCAGAACAGCGGGAAGAGGCCCCAGAGGCCGTAGGCCCCGATGCCCAGCAGCAGCCCGACGCGGTAGGACGACCGCGGGGCTGAGGTGGGCTGGGACATGGCAGCGGTCACGCTACGCCGCAGCGCCGCCGGACGGCACGGGCGTTCACGTGCCGGGACGGCCCGGACGTGCGACCGCCCCGTGACGCCGCTCCCACGGCGTCACGGGGCGGTCCGACGTCGCTAGGCGATGTCCCAGGTGTCGCTGCCGGACAGCAGCGCCTCGAGGTCGGCGGGGTTGTTCTGCTGCGCCACCGACATCTGGTCGCGGAACTGCTGGTCGTAGGTGGCCCGCGGAGCGTCGCGGAACACCCCGATCGGCGTGTGCTCGAGCGTCACCGGGTCGGAGAGGCGGGAGAGCGCGAACGCCATCGACGGGTCGCTGTCGGTCGCGTCGTGCACCAGCACGGCGTCGAGCCCGACCTCGGCGACGTCGACCAGCGCGAGCCGGCCGTCGGCGCCGCGCACGACACCCTGCGTGCCGTCGGCGAGCAGGATCTTCTCGCCGTGCACGAGGCGCAGGATCTTCCCGTCGCGGTGCTCGGAGTCCTTGAGCGGGTCCCACGCGCCGTCGTTGAAGATGTTGCAGTTCTGGTAGATCTCGACCAGCGCCGTGCCGTCGTGCGCGGCGGCGGCACGCAGCGTCTCGATCAGGTGCTTGCGGTCGGAGTCGATCGTGCGCGCCACGAACGACGCCTCGGCGCCGATCGCGAGCGACACCGGGTTGAACGGCTGGTCGAGCGAGCCCATCGGCGTGGACTTGGTGACCTTGCCCATCTCCGACGTCGGTGAGTACTGCCCCTTCGTGAGGCCGTAGATCCTGTTGTTGAACAGCAGGATCTTGAGGTTCACGTTGCGGCGCAGCGCATGGATCAGGTGGTTGCCGCCGATCGAGAGCGCGTCACCGTCACCGGTGACGACCCACACCGACAGGTCGGGTCGCGTGATGGCCAGCCCCGACGCGATCGCCGGCGCACGTCCGTGGATCGAGTGCATGCCGAAGGTGTTCATGTAGTACGGGAAGCGGCTCGAGCAGCCGATGCCGGAGATGAACACGATGTTCTCGTGCGCCACCCCGAGCTCGGGCATGAAGGCCTGGACGCCGGCGAGGATCGCGTAGTCGCCGCAGCCCGGGCACCAGCGCACCTCCTGGTCGGTCTTGAAGTCCTTCGCGGACTCCTTGACGTCGGACTTCGGCACCAGCCGCAGCGACGGGAAGCCCAGCTCGGAGACGGTGGACTCAGACACTGGCGATCACGTCCTTGATGACGGCGGTGAGGTCCTCGGCCTTGAACGGGAGACCGCGCACCTGGTTCACGGGGATGGCGTCGACGAGGTACTTGCCGCGGATGAGCAGCGCGAGCTGTCCGAGGTTCATCTCGGGGATGACGACCTTGTCGTAGCGGCGCAGCACCTCCTCGGTGTTCGCCGGGAACGGGTTGAGGTGGCGCAGGTGGGCCTGCGCCACCTTGATGCCCGAGCGCCGCGCGATCTCGCAGCCGGCGTTGATCGGGCCGTACGTCGAGCCCCAGCCCAGCACGAGCACCCGGGCGTCGCCGTCCGGGTCGTCGACCTCGAGGTCGGGGACGGTGATGCCGTCGATCTTCGCCTGGCGCAGCCGCACCATCCGGTCGTGGTTGTCGGCGTCGTAGGAGATGTTGCCGACGCCGTCGGCCTTCTCGATGCCGCCGATGCGGTGCTCGAGGCCCTTCGTGCCCGGCACGGCCCACGGACGGGCGAGCGTCTCCGGGTCGCGCAGGTAGGGCCAGAACGCCGTCGTGCCGTCGTCGGCCGTGTGGTTGTGCTCGGTCGCGAACTGCACGCGCAGGTCCGGCAGCGACTCGACGTCGGGGATGCGCCAGGGCTCGGAGCCGTTGGCGACGTAGCCGTCGGAGAGCAGGAAGACGGGAGTGCGGTAGGTCGTGGCGATGCGCACCGCTTCGAGCGCGGCGTAGAAGCAGTCGCCGGGGGAGCGCGGCGCCACGATCGGCACCGGTGCCTCGCCGTTGCGGCCGAACATCGCCTGCAGGAGGTCGGCCTGCTCGGTCTTGGTCGGCAGGCCCGTCGACGGCCCGCCGCGCTGCACGTCGACGATGACCAGCGGCAGCTCGAGCGACACCGCGAGACCGATCGCTTCGGACTTCAGCGCGACGCCCGGGCCGGAGGTCGTGGTGACGGCGAGCATGCCGCCGTACGCCGCGCCGATGGCCGAGCCGACGCCGGCGATCTCGTCCTCGGCCTGGAAGGTCATCACGCCGAAACGCTTGTGCTTGCTGAGCTCGTGCAGGATGTCGGACGCCGGCGTGATCGGGTAGGACCCGAGGAACAGCGGCAGCTCGGCGCGCTTGGACGCGGCGATGAGGCCGTAGGCGAGCGCGAGGTTGCCCGAGATGTTGCGGTAGCGGCCCGACGCCATGGGTGCCGGCTGCACCTCGTACTGCACCGAGAAGTCCTCGGTGGTCTCGCCGTAGGACCAGCCGGCCTCGAACGCCGTGATGTTCGCGGCGAGGATGTCGGGCTTCTTGGCGAACTTGGCGCGCAGGAAGTTCAGCGTGCCCTCGGTCGGCCGGTGGTAGAGCCACGACAGCAGGCCGAGCGCGAACATGTTCTTCGCCCGCTCCGCCTCCTTCTTCGTGATCGACGAGCCCTTCAGGGCCTCGACGGTCATCGACGTGAGCGGGATCCGGTGCACGGCGTAGGACTCGAGCGAGCCGTCCTCGAGCGGGTTGGCGTCGTAGCCCACCTTCGCGAGGTTGCGCGTCGTGAACTCGTCGGTGTTGACGATGATGTCGGCGCCGCGGGGGAGGTCCTTCAGGTTCGCCTTGAGCGCTGCCGGGTTCATCGCCACCAGCACGTTGGGGGTGTCGCCCGCCGTCGTGATGTCGTGGTCGGCGAAGTGGAGCTGGAACGCCGAGACACCCGGGATGGTGCCCGCTGGTGCGCGGATCTCGGCCGGGAAGTCGGGGAGCGTCGAGAGGTCGTTGCCGAAGCTCGCCGTCCTGGAGGTGAACTGGTCGCCGGTCAGCTGCATGCCGTCGCCGGAGTCGCCCGCGAACCGGATGATCACCCGGTGGAGCTGGACCACCTGCTTGCTCACGAATCGCCGCCTTCTAGGGACCCGCCGGACACCGACGGGCACAGATGTGCACGCGCGGTCCAGCGCCGGGCGCAGGGCCGCGGTGACCATCCTCCCCCTCCCGGGGCGATGTCGCGCGCAAGGGTCCAGCGGTCGGAACGGCGCGTCGCCCGGCCCGACTAGGCTCGACGGCATGGCGACGGCAGCAGGGACCGGCCCCACCCCGGTGGGCCTCCCCGTCCTCGGGCCGCCGCAGCCGCCGGCGCCCCTGCGTCTCGAGGTCTCGTGGGGCGGCCG
>WBZP01000329.1_pt1 | contig 65214 bp, 59 predicted proteins | sample 5204301 | NCBI WGS metagenome assembly WBZP01 (sample SAMN12412401, study PRJNA552823) | activated sludge metagenome | isolation source: activated sludge from nitrification reactor of wastewater treatment plant... | place: USA: Pennsylvania | collected 2017 | reverse complement strand
GTCGCCGTTTCGCTCAAAGATGGGTCTGGCCAACCAAGAACTCATCGAGGAGATGTTCTACGGCCGTCGGGCCCTGCTGGAGGAAATTCGGGGTCAACGCCAGGAGAACTTCCTGGTGGTCGGTCCTCGAAAGATCGGCAAGACCTCGCTTTTGCAGAGGGTACGCTTCGAGCTGGAACAGCAGGGCTACCGGGTGATCCCGCGTGGCATGGACTACACCACGGCCCCCACCAGTCGCGAGCTGCTCAAGTCGATGATCCTAGAGCTGTTCGAGGACATCGATCCGGCACGGGCACAGGCTGGCTTTGCGCTGGGCGAGCCGCTTCCTCCGCTCCGGGCCGTGGTGGACCTGTGGACACGCAAGAACCCGGACCGCAGCATCGCGATCGTACTCGATGAAATCGACACCATCCTGCGAACCGAAAGGCGAGCCTACCTGCTCGGAGAGTGGCGCGAGGCGGCAACGATTGGCCAAGCGCTGGCATCGCTGATGCCCCCGGGCACACCACCGATTCTCAAGGTCGCGACCACCAAGCTCAGGGAAAGCCTAGAGCAGCTCGATCTGCCACATGATGTCGTCGACGGCATGCTAGAGGGACTCACCACCCCGCCGGAGCTGCGTCGGCAGTCACCGCTGCTCGAAGAGCTGCGCTCGGCCTCTGCGCTGCTGCTTCATGGTGGAGCGGTGTGTCGAGTGATTCTGGCCGGCCATGCCGAGCTGGTGGAAGCACGTTGGGATCTGTTTGGTCCGCTGCTCAACTTTGCCAAGCTTCGGCTTCTGGGACCGCTCGATGAGTCGAGTGCCGAGCGAATGGTACGGGAGCCGTTTGCGCGCTTGGGCCTCCGCTTCGAGTCGCAAGCCGTCGAGCAGCTATTGCTGGAAAAGACCTTCCGTGTACCGGCGTGGCTCCAGCACTGCGGAGCGCTCATCATCCAAAGTATCGACGAGCGACTCCGATCATCCCGTCGCGAGGAACAGAAAATCACCGACCGCGACATCCTGCTGGCGCTCGAAAAGGTCTATGCCGAGGAACGAGCGGCCCTGCAGAGCGAAAACGGCATGTACATGCTGGGGCCAGAGTGCAGCTTCGTACTGCTCAGCTTGGTCGAGGAGCCGTGGTTTACGGTCGATACCGCCGTTGAATACCTGCACCTGTGGTTCCAGACGCTGGACCAAAGGGATCGGCAACGGATCGCCCGTCACGACGAGGACTTCATCGCTGCGTTCAACCATGAGACGGTGCGCCGAATCGTTCGCGACCTGACCAACACGTTCTACTTGGTAAGCGATGAGGCCGAGTACCTGACCACCGAAGGATATCCCCCAGGGAATAGCTCGCCCGGTTTCCCGGTGCCGTCGGTATTGTTGCCCCTGTCCGCACATCCTGGGGCGATGCAGACCGCATCGGCCACCAGCCCCACCCCACGGCTCGGCGATCTGGGACGCGACCGTTTGCGCCGCACCTACAAAGTCAGCCGCACCATGGTATCGACGGTGTTTCACGACGAACTGCACCTGCAGCGACGAATTGAGCTGGCACGACGGGCCCTTCGGTTGTGGCAGGAAGGTCGTGGCGTGTGGGCACGCACGGCCAACCGGTCTGTGTATTGACGGACCCGGCGAGGGCGGAGCAAACTCGCGCTATGGCTGACCCGACGAAAAATCGCCGATACGAGACCATGTCTGGCATTCCCATCAAAAACCACTACGGGCCGCAAGATGTACGTCCGTATGCGGAAATTGGAGAGCCTGGGCAATTCCCGTTTACTCGCGGTGTTCACGAGACGATGTACCGAGGCAAACCGTGGACGATGCGGATGTTCGCGGGCTTTGGAACCCCCGAGGACACGAACCGCCGCTTCCACTTCCTTCTCAAAGAAGGACAGACTGGCCTATCGACGGCATTCGACATGCCCACACTGATGGGACATGACCCTGACTCTGAGCGCTCGCTCGGGGAAGTGGGTCGGGAAGGCGTCAACGTCGCCAGCATCGAGGACATGGAACGACTGTTCCACGGCATCCCGCTCGCGGATGTCACCACCTCGATGACCATCAATGCGCCAGCGGTCTACCTACTCGCTTGCTACATCGCGATGGCGGAGCGGCAAGGAGTGGCCCCAAGTCAGCTACGCGGCACGCTCCAAAACGACATGCTCAAGGAGTACATCGCCCAAAAGGAATGGATCAGCCCCATCCGTCCGGCCATCCGCATCATGCGCGACATGATGGTGTACTGCACCAAAGAGATGCCGCTGTGGAACACCATCAGCATCTCGGGCTATCACATCCGAGAAGCGGGAGCGACAGCGGTTCAAGAGCTGGCATTCACGCTCGCAGACGGCATTGGCTACGTCCAGATGGGGCTCGATGCGGGCCTGGATGTCGATTCTTTTGCGCCGCGCCTGTCGTTCTTCTTCGATGTTCACAATGACTTTTTCGAAGAGATCGCCAAGTTCCGAGCCGCTCGCCGCATCTGGGCCAAGGTGATGCGCGACCGCTTCAAGGCAAAGAATCCCCGCTCATGGATTCTACGTACGCACGCCCAGACGGCGGGTGTGTCGCTGATGGCACAGCAGCCGCTCAATAACGTCGTGCGAACCACGGTGCAAGCGCTCGCCGCAGTGCTCGGTGGCACACAAAGTCTGCACACCAATTCCTATGACGAAACCTACGCACTCCCAACGGAAGATGCGGCGACTCTGGCACTGCGTACCCAGCAGATCATTGCAGAGGAATCGGGAATTCCTGCGGTCGCCGATCCGCTCGGAGGAAGCTACTTCGTCGAAAAGCTCACCGATGAGATGGAAGAGCGGGCGATGGCGTACATCCGCAAGATTGACGACCTGGGTGGCATCGTGCGCGCAGTGGAAGATGGGTACCCGCAGCGCGAGATCGCCAACTCGGCCTATCAATTCCAACGTGCGGTCGATTCGGGAGAGCGCGTGATTGTCGGAGTGAACCGCTACGCGAGCAGTGAAGGGAGCCGGATCCCGACTCTGAAGATCGATTCCCAAGTGGAAAAAACGCAGATTGCACGGGTGCTCGACCTTCGCGTGCGCCGAGATCCAGATGTAGTACAGCACACCATCACCACGTTGCGCCGCGCTTGCCGAGGCAACGATCCCGTCCACGACAACATCATGGTGGCGGTACTACACGCAGTCCGCGCCCACGTCACGCTAGGCGAGGTCTGCAACGTGTTCCGTGAAGAGTTCGGCGAACACAGAGATCCCGCCTTCCTGTAGGCGGGTCGACTGGATTACGGGCTTGGGGGGATGACGAGCGAGCCCTTGCAGACAGCGGGGTCCATCGGCACCCCTGTTCCGCCCCACACATCGCCGGGGTTGGCCATCTTACCCATTGATACATCAGGGCTACAGTTTGCGCCCGGCGTCATGGTCTTCACCATCACCGGCATATTCGGCGGCAGGTTGTACAGCGCGTGCTTGCCCTGTCCATAGCAGTGCTCCTTGACCTTGATGGAGCCACCGGACGGAATCTCAAAGCGTAGACAGATCTGCTGGGTCTGACCGATCTCTAGCCGCAGACACGCCGGCTTGTCGAACGCCACGTCGGCGTTTAGGAATCCAAACGACGAAGCCTGTCCCACCCATGCCTGAGTCGAGACATTGTTGCAGTGAAGGATGTCGCACGGGTCGACCTGCTTGTCTCGGCAAGAGAAACTCGTCGGCTTGCGCTGAAGCATCGCCGGCATTCCACCTGCTGAAACCTCCTGCACCCAGGCAGTCTTGACCGGATCGAGCACCCACAAACCCACCTCGGCGGGAGCACCTGCCACCCGATCGTTGGTGACCGGGATGTAGATGGTCATCGAGCTACCAGGCTTGAGCGAAAGGGCCGTGCCCTTGCTGTCGCGTGCAGCGGTGTAGATGACGCCAAAGGTATCCAAGACAAGGGGCTCACCCTTCGGGCCAATTGCAGCGTCCTCACCAGGCATCGGCTGCCGCGATGGATCGATAAAACGAATCGAGAGCGTGATCTCGCCCTCTGGTGCTGCACCACCTGGACCCTGAAGACTGTCCGCTGGAACCGACACGACCGCGCCACTTGATGGATCTGAGATGGTGAGCGCAAACAGGTTGCTCGGGAACGACGCCTCGGTGAGCCGCTGGAGCCGATACTTCACATCCATGGTGTCAGCGGTGAGCTGAGACACAAACGGAATGTAGCCCGGAGCGCTGATCGAGAACGGCAGCGGCAGCCTTGGGTTCTGAAGTTCGACGGTGAACTTACCGTCGGGAGCACTGGCAACAACGCTGGGGCCCACTTTTACGGTCGCGTTGGCAATCGGCATATCCGAAGTCCCGACCACCATTCCCATCACATGGAAAACCTTGGGTGCGGTCATATCGAGCGGAAGATCCGGCGTTCCAGTCTCTGGATCTGGACAGCCCCCCAGGGCGGTCACCGCACTGCCCAACACCAAGGCCATAAGCAACGATTTCTTTCGCATGACGGTCTATCTCCCAAGCTGAAGTTTGTCGAACTGTGCAGCGCTCACCGATGTCCACACACAGTGTGGTCGTCAGAAACAAGGCTGACCCGCGCTTCATTTTCACACCGTTATCTAACTGAGATCAATGTGTTTTCTCGCCCGCGCCACAAGCGTCGAGCGACTGACAGACCCGATCCGACCTCTCCCAAAGTCCTGACGTGATTTTGCGATAGGCAGCATCCCATGGGAGGTACGCGATCACCTCCGGCACTGCGGATGATTCCGTCTAGGTCGGATCGAAACGAAGGAGTCCTTCTGTCATGACAACTCGTCTCAGTCTCTCCGATCACCAGACGCTCTCGGGAAACACCCACGTGATGCGGACTGTCGGTGTCACCCTGGCCATCTGTGCTCTCGGTAGCTGTAGCGCCAAGGAAGTCCCGCTACTTCCTGAAGAGATATCCGGCCACTGCAACTACACGAACAAGTTCAGCAGCGAGCCAGAGTGCCGCAACTACCATGGAGACTGGGCCGCTGACAAAATCCTCGAGGACTGCGCAGACTGGAACGGAACCGCAGACATCGGGACTCCCTGTGGTGAGCAAAGCATCCTCGGCCAGTGCATCCTAGAGAAAGATGGTCTGTATATCGCGGTCAACAACATCGGAGACAACGCCGATAACTGCGGATCGACCAAGCGCGGCTGCGAGCTGTTCGGTGGCGGAGTGTTCGCGCCAGCTCCGATCTGCGGTGGAATTGAATCTACCGGAGGAGGAACCGGAGGACTCCCAACTTTCCTTCAGCCGGTCAGAAACTGCGTCGATCCCAAGCCCGGTGAACCCGTAGGAAAGAGCGAAGGAGGCAAGGTCTGTACCTGGGAAATGATCTCCGGTGTGACCGAGGAAGGCCGTCACTTCGAGGACTACGCAAGCTGCGATCGCGTCCGTACCCAGCGTCCGTATTACAAGGCCGGTGCCGCAGCGGACAACACCCGCGATGATCCACGCATGAAAGACCCGACCTATACCAAGGAGCAAGCGTGGGTGCAGTCGCAGATTCGCTCGGCAGCCTGTGTCTGCTGTCACAACAGCAAAGCACCACAGGGTGCATCGAATTGGTATGTCGATCAGCCAGGAAACTTCGTCAACGGCTTCTTTCCGCGAGGCCTGGCAATGGGCGCGGGCTGGATCGATACGGTTGGCTTTGGTGCCTATCCACCATCCGAAAACAACGGATTCTCGCGCTCCACACCGAGCAATCCCACCCACACGATTTTCCCGACCACGGACGATGCGCGGATGCGGCGCTTTTTTGAAGGCGAGCTAGCTGCGCGTGGCAAGACCCGTGCAGACTTTGCCAATGAAAAGTACGCAGCGGGGCCGCTGGATGAGCAGCGATTTTTCCGTCCTACTGCCTGCACACGCGGTGAAGGAGTCCGTGCGGATGGCCTGGTGGTGTGGAAGGGAGGCAATGCTCGCTATGTGTATGTGCTCGATGCCAGCGCGACTTCGCCCACGGTTCCCCCCAATCTGGATCTACCGGAGGGAACATTGTGGCGAATCGACGTTCCAAGCGATGGCAAGCCAGTGCTGAGCGGTACAGTGAAGTTCGGAGAGATCCCAACCGGACTGACCCAGAAGTTCCCAGCGACAGGCGCAGCACCCGGCGCGCTCCAGAGTGGCAAGCAATACTATCTATACGTGCTCGCAGACCTGATCCAGCCCGTCACCCGCTGCCTATTCACCGCTCCCTAAGCCACTACACAGTCAGAAGACGAGTGATGGTCGCAGCGCAGGCCTCGGCTAGCTGCTGGTAGCTCGCCTGCGCATCAGGGAGGGACAGTAGATAGGGATCAGGAATCTCACCCGCTTTTTGCGAGGATAAGAGTCCTATCAAAAACGTCTTATCGGTCGCGTGCGGGAACTCACTCTGGAGTGCCCGAAGGTTCTTGGCATCCATCAGCAGGATCAGATCGGCTTCATCGACCTGCTGCTGAGAGACTCGCTGCGCCCGATGAGCACTCAAGTCGACGCCATGGGGACGAACCAGCTCGACAAACCGGGTCGGGGTTTTGAGCCCATCGTGATGCAGAAAGCCCGCACTCTGTATGGTCAGGTTCTGAATGCCGCGCTCTGCGGCCATGCGTCGCAGACAGTGCTCGGCAAAGGGACTCCGGCAGATGTTGCCAAGGCACAGCACCAGCACTCGCTTCACGGGCCGAGGCAGCGCCAAGAACCGCGCCTCGGTCGTCTTCTGCGCACGGGTAAGGAGGTCGTTGTCTGCGGACATCTGCTGGCTCCTGCTCAGCCGACCGCGTAGGCGACGTCCCAAGTCCTGGGTCCACAAGCTGGCTTGGAACAGCGCTGGACCGGGATCGTCGTACCACAGATGGTCGTGGCGGATCGTTGGATCAAACGTAAGGAACATCTGCTCGCAGGTGGCGCGCAGTTTGTCAGGCAGTGAGACTTCGTGGGCGCGGAGCACAGAGGCAAGATGCGAAAACTCGCCGGGCAGCACGTTGCGACACCGCAGACCATCGGGATAGTCGGACTGAGCTGGCACCGATTCCCCCTGCGCACAGCGGAGCAGCATGGCGGGAAAATCGACTCCGGCATGCAGGGCCAGCGCCAGCGACCCCCACAACCTGCCATTTATCTCCAGAAACTGCGGCTCACCATGGTGGTCTTTGCGAAACTCGACCATGGCCACACCTTCGTAGCCAATCGACGCCAGCAAACGCTCGGAACGGGCCACCAGGGACTCGTCGTGACAGCTTCTCCGCAGCGATGAGACACCACCGGTGTACGGAACCTCGTGAAGCCGCTCATGGGCAAAGCGGAGAATCGTCTGTCCGTTGTGACGAAGCAGAAACACGCCAGCGCCATGACCCGGGACCGGCTGTTGCGCAATCACCTGCGCCCGCTGTTCACGTAGTTCGCACAACAAAGCCCGTGCTTGCAGCGGCGACTCAACCCGCTGGGTCTTGCCCCGGACGTACTGGCCACGGTCGGAAAGGTAGTTGTCGTGCTTGAGGAGCAGCGGATAACCAATTACTTGCAGCGACGCGACCAGCGGAGCCAAATCTTCGGGCCATCTGCCATCCGACACAAACACCGTCGGAGGAGTGGTGAGACCTACGGCCCGGGCGGCTTGCGTCGCGTGGTACTTGCTCAACGTGAAGCGCAGGGCCTCATCGCTTGGAATCAGCAGCCGGGTGCCTGCAAGCTCTTGGCGACACGCCGCCGCTGCCACTATCGCCGCTTCGCTGATCGGCAGCAGCGCCCCGTACTTGGTCGCCTCCGCTCGAAGAAAGCGGCCATAGGCGACTTGATCGGCCCAAGGGTTGGGGGACTCAATCACCTGTGCGACGTAGCGAGAGCGAACCACCGGGGCAAGGAGTCCCTGCGGAACCGCCACCGTGACCCGATGCCCTGCCCGTCCGATGGAGCGCGCTGCGCCCAACCCGGCAAGCTCATGCCCATCAGTAATCAAGATGGAGGTCACAGCAAACGGTCAGTCCCAGACCATTATCCGCAGCACTCGCCTCCCTGCGCAAGGCACCAGAAACCGTTAGGTATTCATCAGTCACAACCTGGCGATGGTTGAATTTTCGACGCAGCGTACCTGTGCGGGTCGGGTGGACAGCCGCCCCACACGCTGCTAAGGTGCCGCCTTCTTAACTGGACGCCGGCCTTTCGTCGGTCCCTGAGCGCCATGAGCCAAACTCCGTCTGAAGTTCCTGATCTTACGCAACTGCTACCGAAGCGTGCCCTCCTCTGTGGTGTTCATCTTCCCGATGAAGATGAGGTCGGCTTCCAAGAATCCCTCGGCGAGCTGACCCGGCTTGCCGAGACGCTCGGCATGAAGGTCGACGGACAGGTCACCCAGAAGCGAGGCTCGTTTGACTCGTCAGCCTATCTGGGGCCGGGCAAGCTGGAGGATCTGGCGGAGTTGGCCAAAAAGGACGAGCAACCGACCGCCATCCTGATTGACCACGAGGTCTCACCGTCCCAAGCCCGTAACATCCAGAAGGCCACCGGTGCCGAGATTGTGCTCGACCGGACCGCCGTCATCTTGGAGATCTTCCACCGTCATGCCAAAAGTCGGCAAGCCAAGCTCCAAGTCGAGATGGTCCGACTGGAATACATGGCACCGAGGCTACGGGAAACGCAGGGGCTGACCGATCGGCAGCGCGGTGGCATCGGTGGCAAGGGTGCCGGTGAGTCTCAGATTGAGCTAGATCGTCGGAAACTCCGCGACCGCATTGCTGAACTACGCGATGAGATCGTGGCGCTCGACCGGGAACACAAGACCCGCAGCTCGCGTCGCCAGGGCTTGCGTCGTGTGGCGCTGTGTGGCTACACAAATGCTGGCAAATCCACGCTGTTTCGCTCGCTCACCGGGGCCGAGGTCTACGTTGCCGACAAGCTGTTCGCAACACTCGATACCACGGTACGGCAGCTTCATCCCGAGCCACGACGGACCATCTTGCTGTCCGATACCGTCGGCTTTATTCGCAACCTACCTACCAAGCTGGTGGCCTCGTTCAAAACCACCCTCGACGAGGCATTAGAAGCTGGCTTGATCCTGCATGTTGTCGATGCCTCCGATCCGGCGGCCCTGCGTCACGTCGACACCACGTGTGGGGTTTTGGCTGAGATTGGTGCCGCCGAAGTGCCGCAGATCATCGTCTTTAACAAGACGGACCGGCTGCCCGACGGCGTGGTACCCGAAGAGTGGGCCGCTCGGTTCCCTCGCCAGGTCGCCATCTCGGCCAAGAATCCCGAGGACGTCGCCCGTGTGCGGCAGCTCATCATCGACTTCTTCGACGAAGAACTGGTCGAAGCAGAGTTCGAGGTGCGCTACGACCAGTCACAGCTTCGCGCCCAGATCTTTGAATCGGCAGAAGTGCTCCATGAAGAGTTTGGTGAGCACTCGGCCCAACTCCGGATTCGGGCAGACCAAGCGACGCTGGGAAGATTGGCTCACATCATGCAGGAGCACGAGGGCCTAAAGGAGTAATTGCACATGGGCATCGAACGAGGCTCGCAGATCAAACCCGCCGAAGGAAAGCTGGGCATCCTGCTTCCTGGCATGGGTGCCGTTGCTACCACCACCATCGCAGGCGTCGAGGCCGTCCGTCGGGGCCTGGCGCAGCCGATTGGCTCACTGACCCAGCTAGCCAAGATCCGAATCGGAAAGCGCACCGAGAACCGCAACCCGCAGATCAAAGAGTTTGTGCCGCTCGCGGGACTCGATGACTTGGTGTTCGGCGGTTGGGATATCTTCCCGGACGATGCGTACGAAGCGGCGGCCCACGCGGGCGTGCTGAAGGCCGAGACCCTGAGCGAGATCAAGCCGTACCTCCAAAGCGTCAAGCCGATGCCGGGAGTGTTCGAGCCGCAGTGGGTCAAGAAGCTACACGGCACGCACGTAAAGAGCGGGACGTCGAAGCGAGACATGGCCGAACAGCTCATCGCTGACATTGCCACATGGAAGAAGCACAACGGTCTGTCGCGCTGTGTCGCGGTGTGGTGTGGCTCGACCGAGGTGTATCAAACCCCGGTGGCCGTCCACTCCTCGCTGGCTGCGTTTGAAGCGGGACTCGATGCCTCTGATGAAGCGATTGCTCCCTCGGCGATTTATGCGTACGCGTGTTTGAAGAGCGGGGTGCCGTACGCCAATGGGGCCCCCAACCTATCGCTCGATTTTCCGGCGATGCACGAGCTGGCCAAGAAGCAGGGTCTTCCCATTGCGGGAAAGGACTTTAAGACCGGCCAGACGATGGTAAAGACGGTGCTCGCGCCAATGCTCAAGGCGCGCATGCTGGGGCTGACCGGCTGGTACTCGACCAACATCTTGGGCAATCGTGATGGCGAGGTGCTCGACGATCCCGAGTCGTTCAAGACCAAGGAAATGTCGAAGCTCGGGGCGCTCGAATACATCCTGCAACCGCACCTGTACCCGGAGCTTTACAAAGAGTTCCACCACGTCGTCCGCATCAACTACTACCCGCCTCGCGGCGACAACAAAGAGGGCTGGGACAACATCGACATCTTTGGCTGGCTCGGCTACCCGATGCAGCTCAAGGTCGACTTCCTGTGCCGGGACTCGATCTTGGCGGCACCGATTGTGCTCGACCTAGCGCTCTTCCTGGACCTGGCGCATCGCTCGGGAATGGCCGGAGTGCAGGAGTGGCTGTCGTTCTACTTCAAGTCGCCGATGACGGTACCGGGTCTGTATCCGGAGCATGACCTGTTCATCCAGCTCATGAAGCTCAAGAACACGCTCCGTTACCTTCGTGGTGAGGAACTCATCACCCACCTCGGTGCCGACTATTACGAGTAGCTCGTAGCGCCAAGTCGATGGTGAGCTGGGGGATTGCGCGATGATGGCACGACAGTTGTGTTGTCTACTCTTGGCGTGGGCGGTCGGAGGAATACTCCCAACCGTGGCGGAGGCACGCGGCAAGAAAAGCTCGTCAGTGTCTCACTCGGTGCGAGCGGCCAAATCGGCGGGAAGCAAAGGGCATCGGTCACAGCGGCGCAAGAAAAAGCAGCGAACCTACCGACCCCCAGAGATGCCGTCGAGCATAGAGTTTCTGTCGTTCGACCTGGTGACTGGTCAAGGTCAACTGGTGGTAGTCGGCACCAAGCACCTCCCCGAGAGTCGGCTGCTGGTGCTGTCCGATGATCGTGGGCGGCGCTTTGTTCCAGACCTGGCCGAATGTCAGCCGCCGGTCGGGGTCGAGTTGCCTGCCGAAGGTAGCGATCCAGCGCTGGTGCCAGCCAACCTACGCTGGCGCTGCACGTTTTCGGTACCACCGCTGTATCGTCGCGCCGCGCTGTTGGCTGTGGCGATGGAGTGGGGCGACAAATCGGTCGAGGTTCCGCCCCAAAAGGTTGCAATGGTCTACGCGGCGGCGGCCAAGGCGGTCCCTTCGGCCCCCAAGCCCAGGGAAGATGGCGTGCAACCCCCACGTCCGCAGCCCTCGCCACCCAGTGAAGACAGCGCGGAAGCCGAAGACATCGAGTCTGCCGATGAAGACCGAGGGGAAGCCGAAGAAGCTCCGCACTGACCACGCACGGCGGCTCACTTTGTGGCATCTTGACGCCCATGAGCGTGCCCTCATCGTCCATTTCGACCCTCGCTGAGCACGTCTTGCGGCTCTATCCCGGCTCGCGAGTGGCCCACATCCACTCACTTGGGGTTGATAACGAAGGCGGCGACGAAACGACGAAGGGGATCGGCTACGGCCGCCCGGTGCGGATCGAGCTGGACGGTCCCCAGGGTCGAAAGAGCCTCGTGTTTCATACCGCCCGGCCCGATGACTTTGGCCATGACCGTCGATCGGATCGTGCCCAGGCAATGCTGTTGCTTTGGGACACGGCAGACAAGGTTCCGCTGCACGCCCGTGCCATCGATGTGGGAGCACTGGGCGGTGATGGCGAGCTGATCTCACTCGCGGCGGCCGGAGAGTTCTACGTCGTCACCGAGTGGTGTGATGGAACGCCCTACGCCGAAGACCTACGCCGGGTTGCAGCAAGCGGACTGGCCACAGACATCGACCTATCGCGGGCCACTGCACTGGCTCGAGCCCTGGTGGAGATCCACTCAGCACCAGGTTCTCATCCGGCGGCATATACCCGCGCCATTCGCGATCTGCTCGGGCATGGCGAGGCGATCTTTGGGCTGGTCGACTCCTATCCCGTCGATACGCCGGGCGTGTCACAGAACGAGCTACGACGTGTCGAGGAATCATGTCTGGCCTGGCGCTGGAAGCTGCGCGGACGGACCGAGCGGCTGCGACGAATCCACGGCGACTTTCATCCCTTCAACATCCTGTTCGACGATGCCGATACCCTGCGCCTGCTCGATACCAGCCGTGGCTCTGAGGGCGATCCGGCAGATGACGTCGCGTGCTTGGCGATAAACTACCTGTTCTTTGGACTCGAACATCGCTCAAGCTGGCCGAGCGGCCTCGGCATGCTGTGGGAGCGTTTCTGGCAGGTCTACCTCAGCGAACGACGCGATCCGGGCCTCTTGGCAGCAGTGGCCCCGTACTTTGCATGGCGAGGCCTGGTGTTGGCGAGCCCGCTCTGGTATCCGCATCTGACCGCCGGGGATCGTCGCCGCATACTGGCCTTCGTCGAGCGCGTTCTGGCTGCCGAGGAGTTCGATCCGGCCTGGGGCCGCGAGGCCATGCAGTGAGCGCGCAAACCAGTGGCATGGTCGTCTGGTTCACGGGATATCCAGCCTCGGGAAAGTCAACGCTGGCACGGGTCGTGGCGGATGCGCTGCGCAGGTCCGGCGAGGCCGTTTGTGTGCTCGATGGCGATGACGTACGAGCCGCAATGCGTCCGACGCCTGGCTATGACGATCGCGCTCGAGCAGACTTTTACGCTTCGCTGGCTGGACTGGCCGCGCTGCTCGCCAAGCAAGGTCTGGTGGTACTCGTTCCTGCGACGGCCCACCGTGCCAGTTACCGTGACACCGCTCGCGCCCTGGCTCCGCAGTTTGTCGAGGTCTTCGTCGACACCCCACTCGCCGAGTGTCAGCGTCGCGACCCCAAGGGTCTGTACCAGCAAGCCCCGAGTACCCTCCCCGGCAGCGGGATGGCCTACGAGCCGCCGCAACACCCCGATCTCATCGTGAGACCCGGAGAACCAGCGGCGGAACGGCTCCTCGAACTCATTCGGTCACGACTTGGTGACATCCGTCCAGAAGCAGAATCGAAACCAACTGCGCCCACAAGCTAGACTTTCCCCAGCCGCTCTCCCCATCACCGAGGAATCCCCAGGACGATTACGGACTGGATGAAGATCCGATTTTTCGAGTCATCGCGGGTCAGACCAATCCCTACTTTCAGATTCTCGTAGTTCTTCAAGGAGTCGCCCGCATCAAGATCATTACTGGGAATCAGCAGGCCGAGACTGCCGATTCCGGGCGATGCCATCGGTGCCAGGACGCTTTTTAGGTCACGGTTCGATGTGGCGGCCATTACCACACCCATCGTCGCAGCGCTCCAACCCACTGTGTGATAGTTCACGAATACAGAAACGGCGCTGTACCTACGAACATCAATGACCTTGGTTAGCTCCGTCAACCAAAGCTCACAAGGCTGTGGCTCCTTGGCTAACCCGCTCCCTCCATAAATTAAGGCCCCGGCTGCATACCAACAAGCATCGGAGGTAACCGCCATATCTACTGACGAGGGGTAATGAGCCATAGCCCATGTCACCGCCGCCTTCTGAGTTTCCGGTTTCGTAAAATCCCAACAGGCGAGCTCGGTTCCTTCATACGCTTCGAATCCAGCGCACTTTCGAGGCGTCGCCATATCACCCAATACCGACGCATCGTTCTTGGACAACTGCTCACCTGATGGAATCGGCGTAAAGCAACTGGAGGTAACCAGTCCGGCTAGACAGCCGAGCGCGGCAATCATCGGTAGGAATTGTCGTTTCATGGCCGCACCTCGAGCAGAAACGGGCAGAACTTGGCCTGCTCGTCTTGAAGTCTTTCTTTATGTTTGGCGTAGTCGAACCCGATGATGGCCGCCGAGCTTGCTGCAAAAGCAACTGTCAGCCCGGTCGCTGTCCAAAAGCCGGCTGCAAGGACGTTGGAAGGTGATCGCCAAGCCGGATTCTCTGACGTGCTTTCTAGGTGGTAACCAAGGTTCGCAGAACCGAGAGCAAGCATCGTCGCACCACCGAGCACGGTTCCGGCAATCGCCACTCGGCCACCTCGATCCAACCAGCGATACCGTTTATCGGCATCCGACAGTAGTGGCACCTGGGTCGGCGACTCTACGCTCCGCTCACAGGTTGACATCGGAGTCGTGCACCAATCGGGCACCCTTCGTTTGGTAACTACCGGGGGTTTGGTGCCACCACCCATCGCGGGTGGCTTGAGGAAATTGCCCTTGGTCAGCTCTTCGAGCGAACCACACTGTGTCGAACCAAGAGGCTTTCCGGTCACTCCCGTATCTGCGATGTCGACCTCATACCAATAACGACAGAGTGCAGGGGATGTCGACGACGCCGCCGCAGTGGACGCTGAATCCGCCAAGGGAGCAGGCCCGCCAAAATGCACGATGAGCAGGTGGAGTTTTCGCAGATCGGAAGGCTGCTGTTCTCTTGCGGCCTTACCCGCCAGTTCATACAGGTTCTTGAGCCGAGCGGACGGAACCGGAGCGTTCAGCTTCTTCGCGTGGATACCGCCCTTGTTTGCCCGGTAAATCAGGTTACTGGGAGTCCCGTGGGTTTTTGCCCACGTATCGGCATCCGTTTTGTCAGCGTCCGATTGATACGAGGCCGCGAAATAGACCGGAATCGTTGACACCGGGACAGGACCAGGAGCCTGGTTTCGGATTTCCTGCGGCTGACACTCCGGTAGTTCAGCGAAGGACTTCGAGAAGGGCTTCTGTGAGGACGGCTGCAACCCAAACCGACCAAAGTCGGTCATCTGCTGGGCTACAAACCTCGCCAGGCAGTCATGGTCGAAGCACTTGTCCGTTGGCTTCCAGATCGCCACGGCTTCCTCGATAGCATTGCGCTCCGGAACCGTCTTCCATAGCCGAACCTTGGCGACCCGCCCCCCCTGATCCGGGACTTCGGTCACCTCACCACCCCAGACTCCGCCAGAGAGATTCAGATTTCCGCAGCCACCCGCTCGCAGCGCTTTGATGCAGGCTTCCCCAAAGCAGTTCTTCGTGTCCTCGGACATGGGCACCGAGAGCCGACGAACCGTGCCCTCTGCATCGCGCACATGCAAGGCATCCCAGACCATCCCATCGAGAAAGCACCCTTGCCGAACGCCCCAGAAGTAGGTCGGCTGCTGACTCGCCTGGGTTGCTGCACCAGAGGATGAATCCGCGTGACCCGCTCCGAGAGGCAGGAGAACGCTCAGCAGCGGTAGCAGCAAAATCGTCCGTTTGCGCATGTCGAAACCGTCTTTTGGCGAAAGTCGTTGCTCGTACTAGTAGATGCCCAGGTAGTCCTCAAGAGGACGCAAGAACGAAAGCTGGTCTACGATGGGGCCCACTGCGGCATTCCGTACCACAAGGTCCGAGGTAATAGCCAGCGTCACGGGCAGCTTGGGATCTTTGCAGCGACCCGCGACAGACTTCCAGACCATCCCCCGCGGATCGTAATACTGCTCGCCCACGCCAAACAGCCGAGCCAACGCAAGCACCTTGGGATCCGGTGGTGTCTCTGATGGGCCGTCCGAAGCACGCAGCAGTTCCGAGTTTGCGCGCGCCTGCTGAGCCCGAACGAAGTCAGCCATGGCTTGCGGAGACGTCTGATCGGCGATGAACAAGAACTGGATACTGGTTCCGTAGCGTCGAGAAAGGCGGTCACGAAGCTGCGCCAGCATTGGCAGTTCTGTTTTGCAGGGGTCACACCACGGTGCCCACAGATGAATGAGAATCACCCGAGCACTCTGCCGAACCGGAGAGCTAATGCCCTCCTCGGGATCCTTCCAGCGTCCGTCATGCCAGGTCTGAAGCAGCGATACCGACTCAGGATCCACACGCTTGCCAATGAGACTCTGGTCACTACACGGCGGAGCCAAGCTGACGGTCGCCAGCCGCGCCAATTTGGGCTTACGAGCCTCGGCGATCGATCCGGCGAAAGCCAGACAGAGGATCCCAAACAGAACCTGAAGTCGAAACAAGCCCATACGGTTTTCTTTCAGCAATCGACGAGAAAGGCCCAGACCACGGTTCGCTTCTCGCTGGCTGGTGGCTCTCCCGGAAATGGTTTGTCCCCAAAGATCCGTTCATAGCGACGGAGGATCTCTTGCCGAGACGAGCAACCGATGTCGTAAGGGCCCAGCAGCTTCGGTGGCTGCACATCGGGACGCGCCTGCGGCAATACCACCTGGCGAAGGAATTTGTGGACCTCTGCGCCCAGGCGCTGGGCCTCTGCGAACGAGCGGTCATTCATCGGCAGAGAAACCACCAAAAGCTGCGTATTTACCGTCCATTTGTGATCGTTGACCAGACGTTTCACCCGCTCGCGACGCAGCGGCAACAGGTCATCGGCGGCCTGTCCCTGACGGTAATAGAGCATAACGTGATCAAACGACCCCATGACCTTCAGCACATCCTCGATCGCATCCTTGGAACACTCCATTCCGACGTTGCGAGGACAGCTCTGGACAAACTTGCGGACATTGTCATTTGGGCAATAGACATGGCTGACCAAGTCGCGAACCTGCTCATTGAGAGTGCCGACCTTCTCATACAGTTCCTTGACCGAACGAACAGAAGCGGCGGTCTCTGAGTCATCGACCACAGACTCCTTCACCGTCGCACAGCTCATCATCGAGAGCATCGCTACCACTACCAAGTTTCGGAGCACATGGTTCATTGCGTGCTCTGTTGTAGTGGCTCCTGTACGTTCTGTCGACACTGGTCAATGCCCTGCTTTCTCTTTGCAACGACCACGTCCAATTCCATCGACCGTGATGGCGCGTGGTCCTCGGCCAAACCCGAGGGAACCTTCCCACTCCACCCAAAAGTCCTCGATTTCGGACTTGCGACGCTTGACATCGATGGGAGCGGACACGCTCACCCTGCCCTTCCCATTGAGGGCTTTGAAGATTGCAAACTGTTCGGAAGGACAGGCGCCAAGCCGAAACTTCCGCAGGAGGGAAAACGCAGTGTGCCGCTGTGCGTCGGTCAGTCCGTCCTCGGAAATGCAATCTATCGATGGAACGATGCAAGAGGACAGCCTGGTTCCCGCTGGTTTGCTGGCAGGCGTTGGGCTCGCGCTCTTGGTCGCGATGAGATGGGACTCCGTCACGCGCTCCGCGTCCGGTTGGATGACAACGGGCGGCCTGGACAGCGGGACAGAACGCGTCTCTCCCCATTGGGCTGGGAGTGCGACCGGTACATCCGAGGCCACCAAAAACTCCGAGCGCGGAGGACGTCGAGACATGACGAGCATCCGAACTGCAATCGCCACGGACAAGACGGCCACCCCCAAGGCAAGTGATCGCCGCAGGAATCGATTCCCAGAGGGTGAAACAGCAGCGACTGACTCTACCGCACTGCCACCGATGGAGGATTGGCTGCTCGGAGAAGGCGGCAGCATCGGAGGAAGCGTATCTACATCACCGTGAGACAAACGCACAGCCGCCACAAAGTCAGCTCGATTGCTCGCGCCAAACAGCGCTCGGACAAAATCCGCAACCGAAGTGAAGCGATGGCTAGGTTCCTTCGACAGCGCCCGAGCAATCGCATCTGCCGCATAAGAAGGAATACCCGCAACCAGACTCTCGATCCTAGGCGGTGCGACATGAACGACTTGCCACAACACCGCCATCGGATCGCTGGAATCGAACGGTTTCCGACCGGTCAGCGCCCGAAACAGCACCACCGCAAAGGAAAACTGGTCACTTCGGGCATCCACCTCGGCGGCATGGCCTTGCGCTGTCTCTGGTGCCATGTAATGCGGAGTTCCCAGCACCATCATCGGGGCCGTCTTTTCATCGGCACGATCGACGATCTTGGATACGCCGAAGTCGAGCACCTTCAAAAACATCTGCGACGAACCAGCAAAGCTTGCATCCACCACAAACAGGTTCTGTGGCTTTACGTCCCGATGAACGATGCCCAAGTCATGCGCAGCCTGGATGGCTCCGCCAACTTGTAGCGCCATCTGCTTCGCCTCAGCAAAGCTGAGCGGTCCATGCTCCTTCAAGTGAGCCTCGAGATCGCGACCAGGCAGAAGCTCCATCACCAGGAAGGGCCCGAACTCGGGATCCTCTACAAAATCCTGAAGGGTGACGATATGCGGGTGCTTGAGAGCGGCAAGTATCTGCGCCTCCTCTCGAAACCGACGCAGAACCTCGGGTTCCGTGAGAAGGCCACGGCTCAAAAACTTGATGGCAACCTGCCCACGAGTCCGCAGGTGGGTTGCCACAAACACAGCGCCAATCCCCCCAGTAGCAAGAAGACGCTCGATCCGATAGGTACCCGCCAGGACTTTTTGACACAGACCGTCTATAGACAAGTTCTGCGACGACATGATCGGCAGGAGATGGGCAAAATGCCCACGAATGTTGGTGCGCCTGGAGCGATTCGAACGCCCGACCCACGGATTCGAAGTCCGTTGCTCTATCCAGCTGAGCTACAAGCGCAAAACCGATGTAAGTAACCGGAAGCGCAACTGATACCGTGGGCACGGTACGTCGCGCAAGAAAAAACTCTCTTCGCCCTGGGCATTTTTCGTGTCTGATATGCGCCTTTCCGCCATGCCGCGAATCCCACTACCCGTCAAGCTGCTGATTTCGTATCTCGGTGTCCTCCTGCTGGGAGCTGGGCCGACTTTTTTTTACATCCGTGTCGTGCTCCAGGGGGATCTGCTCCGTGAATCGGCGCTACGAATGTCGTCACAAATTTCAAAGGTGGCGGAATCCCTGCGCAGCGTTCCCGAGGCTGATCGGCTGGGACTTCTGGTCAAGTTCGGGGAGATCAGCACCCATCGTTTGACGTATATGTCGCTGGCCGGTGACGTACTGTTCGACAGTTCGGTGATTCGCCCTCTCACGATCAACCACGCCACACGCTCTGAAGTGCGAATGGCGATGTCGGAACCGACCAGCAAGCCCGAAGGTCTACCGCTCTGGTCCGGACTGTCGGGCTTTGGTTATTCGCGGCGGCACTCGGAAACAACCGGGATTGAAACGCTGTATGTGGCCCGCCAGATTGTCGACGCCAAAAATCAGCCGTTTGGGGTACTTCGCTTGGCCACGTCCGTCGACAGCATCGAGGCCGTGACGAGCGGTACGATGCGCTTTTTGCTCAACGCAATGGCCGCTGCCACATCGGTGGCCATTCTCTTTTCGCTGATCGCAGCGATCCTCTTTGTGCGGCCCCTGCAGCGAGTCAGCACGATGGCCCAGAGCCTGGCCTCAGGGGATCTCGGCGTGAAGGTGCTCCAGCCTACCAACGATGAAGTGGGTGACGTCGCCCGCGTCCTGAACCAAATGGCGACCGAGCTTCGAAGACGACTGCTATCGGCGGGAATGAGCGAAGCGCTGCTGTCTCAGCTCGTCGAAGCCTTACCCTGCGCGTGCGTAATCTTCGAGGAAAAGGGTCAACTGGTGGCCTGTAACGGAGCGGGACGACGAGCGCTTCGCCTTAGTGGTCCCGAGGCTGGTGCTCGAATGAACGAGTTTGCCGAGCATCCGCAAGTGCTGAGCGTACTCAAGCTTGCTGAAAACGACGGGCAGGCGGAACCTATTTCACTGGATCTGACCGAGGGAGAACCGCTGCAGGGGCTGCTTCATGTACTCAAGCGTCCTGGGATGGCACCGCTGCGGGTGTTCATTGGCGGAGGGAACAACGTCGTCGAACAGTCGCTGCTGCCATCCGTGGAAGACATTGTGGCCCGCCCGCTCAACGAGGTATTGCTCCAGGCCGAAAAAGAGGCGCGCAGCATCCTGATGGAGAACGGTAACAGCCTCGATGTGTCCTGGGAAGGATTGGCCAATCTGGGCGAGCAACTCGCCGTGACGGATGCCGAAGGACGCCTCTCCGCCGCGATTGTTGAAATCCTGAGATCGATCGTAGAAACAAATCCCTCATCAACTGAACGCCTCGCGGTCGGCGTGGCCGTCGATCCGCTGCGGGTCAGCCTGCACTTCGACTGCGGCCTTCACTCGCACACGCTCAATCTCATTCGACCTCTGATCGATCCGCTCGGTGGTGAGGTCGAGACGACCGCCCTGGAGACAAAGCTGTGGCTGCCCCGCGCGTAAGCCAGCTACTTGCAGCCCGCTTGGTCCGCCGCGAACCGATTCGCCGCCCGAGCGAAGGGCTGGGACAACCGCCACTGCTGACGGCCCCGGATCCGCGCACGCTCGAGGTGACGCAGCTCGTATCCTTGCCGCACCGGAGTGGCCCCGAGCGAACTTATACGCTCGACGCCTACTTCTTTTTTCCGCAGTCCTGGGGCGTCAGTCCAACCAGCTACTCACTGGGTGATTTCTATCGCGATGCCTCGATTCGCATGCGGCTGCACTCGCCTACGGTGTTGCTGGCCGATCTGGCGGATCTGAACAGTCCGCGAAACCCCGGAACGATGCTGCGTCAGCAGTTGCCGCTTTTGCTCACCGAGGACGCGCCTCGCGCAAGTGCGCTGGTCAAGCTCGCCCAGTTGTACAGTGCCGAGGTTGCCGATGCTGCGGCCACGGAAGTCGAGGTGCTGCGAACCCTGGTGGGACAAGCCAAGCGCACCTCTGCCGATCGCTTACGACTCGTTGAGAGCCTAGAGAAGGCGACCAACCATATGTTGAAGGCGCTGGGCAGCATGCACCGTCTGCGCGCCAAGGTAGCGGCATTTGCCGCGCTCCAGCCCAAGGAAGTTCCACAGGCCCTGGCGTTTGCGGAGGAGTACGTGAGCGCGGTCATCGACCTCAAGCTGGCCGAGTTGGCAGAGCTGATCGAAGGTATTCCGGAACTTCGCGATGGCACGGCGACGGCAACCAGGCTACGCATTCGCCTCGGTCGCACCATTGAGCAGGTCAACCGCTACCGACTCGATCAGGGCTTTGCCACCCCGTGGGGCGACGCCCCCGAGTACTACTCGTATCGAATCGGACGACTCAAAGACACGCTGGAGCGGGCGCTTTATATCGACACCCGACAGTCGGACTCCGATCCATTTTATCGAAACAGCGCGGCCATGGTGGCGGCCGGACTTGCGGCAACCTGGGCGACGCTGGCGCAGGTACCTCTGCTCAACTACGAGCTGGCTCGGGACCATCAAGGACTGCTGCTCACGTTCGCGGTCGTCGCCTACGTACTCAAAGACCGCATCAAAGAGTGGACCCGACAGAGCCTGTCATCGCGCATCCTGCGCTGGGATCACGACCGCCAGCTCAGCTTCGACACGCTCGAGGAAGTGGGATTTGGAAGCATCGCCGGCCGAGCCCGCGAGCGAGTGCGCTTCCTTGCCGAGGCACAAGTCCCGCCCGAGGTGCTGGCGCTCCGGCTGCTGCACCGCACGGTCCGTGGCGTCACCTCGGAATCCGAGCAGATCCTGCACTATCACCGCCAGCTCGTGCTCGGGGCAGGTAGCTCGCCAGTCCCGGCCGGGTTTGCGGTCCAAGACCTGCTGCGCTTGTCGCTGGCCGAGGTTCTCACGCGCCTCGATGACCCGGTGTCACAGGTCCGGTTCTACGACTACGAGACGGGACGGTTCCGCTCGGCAGAGATTCCGCAGGTCTATCACCTAAACGTACTGCTCGTCTCGCACGATCAGACCAGCGGCAAACGGACGATGTCCCGAACGCGAGTGGTCGCGACCCGACGAGGAATCATTCGACTCGATCAGTTTGGCGAATAGCACTCGGCCAGAGGCTGCGGTGAAATCGACACGTTGATACCTCAATGTCGTTTTCAGCAGGTGCCCTCGTCTGCAAAAAGGTCTGAGCAGCCAAAAGGCTCCTCGGAGTCCGCAGAGGTCGCCATGTCAGCATCAGCCAACGAGACATCCATCCCCGAACGCCAACCCAGTCACCCCGAACCCCAGCTCACCGAGTTCGCTCACTTGCTACGGCTGCGCCGAGAGGCAGCCGGCCTTTCGCGCCGTCGACTCGCCAACCTAGCGCGCTTATCCGAGGCGACGATCAAATTTATCGAGACAGCGCGCACGCGCCCTACCCGCGCCACCCTGCTGCGTCTGCTCCTGGTGAACGACCTGCGCCTGTTGCCCACTGAGCTGCCGCTACCGCGACGGGATCTACCGTTTCATCTGGCGTCTTTGCCTTCGCTGCCACCCCCACTCAATGCCTATCTCGCGCCCGGATTTGAGCCACTGCGCCTCGTGGAAGAGCTCGACCGCACGCTACACGGGGCGGGCGGGTACATTGAGCAGAGCAGCCTGTATCTCACGCCGCACAGTGCACTGGCTTATCTGCAATACCAGCGCCAAGCGCCCGAGGAAATCAGCCGTCGCCAGGGAATCCCTCTCCACACCTTGGCGGCAGCGGTCGCCCAGAATCAGCAGTCTCATGGGCTGACGGTCCTTGCGCTCGGTCCGGGAGACGGACGACTCGAGGTGCGACTCGTGGAACACCTGCTTACGGTGCGGCCTCAGGCGATTGGACTGTGGCTCCTCGATATCAGCCAGTCGCTGCTCACCGTCTCGTATCAGCACGCCAGCGCAATGCTCCGCGACCGTCCTGAAGCGGAAGTGCTGGCGATTGCGGGTAACTTTCACCACTTACCGAGCTACACTGAGCTGTTCGCAGCGTCGAAGAAGACTGGGCGGCAGCGGCTGTTTGTGCTGTTTGGGACGCTGGCTCACCTCGATAACGAGGCTCGCTTTCTCCGCGATACACTCGGCAGCGTCGCCAAATCGGGAGATCTTCTTCTGCTCGATGCCGAGCTAACTCGCGAGTATCTGGATGTAAACCGCAGCGGCGCAACGCCTTGGCCAGACCCGCCGTGTTCAGCCGCACTGCGTGAGTGGCTCAGTGGACCGATCTATCGAGCTCAAGGACGTCGACTCTCACGCCACGAACAGATCACGCTACAGCGAATCCCCGATGGCAGCGGGCTGGTTCCAGGAAGCACCGCGCAAAACACGATCATCACCGTCGAATCCAGAGGTGAGCGCCAACGTCAGTTCGCACTGCTCCGCCGATTTTCGATGCTGCGTCATCGCCGGTTCCCTCTGTCCGGACTACAGGATCTGCTCAGCCGTTCCGGTTGGCGGCCCGTCTCCATCATCCACGGCACGAGCGAAGCGAGCACCGCGAGCCTGGCCTTCCTATGCCAGCGCCACACCGACTGACATGCAGCCTCCGCGAGTTACGAAAACTCGCGCAAGACCGCTTCATCGCGAGTCGAGGCCAACACCTGATTGCAGCGCTCGCAGCGATACAGCGCACGGATCGGTTTGGGCGTCGCACCCATCATTAGAAGGAACCAGCCCCAAGCGGTGTACTTGGGTTCTGGAATGACCAAGGGGTGCGATAGGTCGTGACCGCAGCGGCACTTTCGTTCATTCATCGGCTGTCTCGAGCGGCGGCGATTGTGACACGACACCGTCCCCTGCACCAATCCTAAGAATCGTTGCCAAGCCCCATGCGAACTGCGTACCCTTCTGCGCAGCGTGGAAATCCTTGGCTACCTGCTGCTGTGCCTGATCTGGTCGACCACCTGGCAGGCGATCCGCATCTGCCTTACGGGGTATCCACCGATGTATGGTGCCAGCCTGCGCTTCCTCATCGCGACGGTGCTGCTGCTCATCGCGGTGCGAGTTCGCAAGCTACCGCTGGCGCTGCCTGGTGGGAAATCGCAGCACTTGGCACTGCTGCTGGCCGGCATCTTTAATGGGCTTGGCTATGCCTGTATTTACGTCGCCGAGCTCAAGATTTCGGGTGGCACCACGGCGATCATCTGCGCATCGAGTCCGCTGTTTACGCTGATCGCGGCTCGCTTGTTTGGCCTGGAGCAGCTTCTGCTGCGGCGGATCGCTGGGATGTCGATTGGAATGGTTGGCATCGGTGCGCTGTTCTGGGAAGGTCAGACGCTCGGACATGATCAGGTGCAGGCGATGCTCTTTGCGCTGGCGGCGGCGGCTCTGATGTGGCCGGTCTATGGCGCGCTCCTCAAGCGCTATGCGCACGCGCTGCCACCGCTGGTATCGACGCTGTACTTCTTACTGTACACAGCGCTGACGCTGTTTGTGCTGGCACCGCTGCGTGGTGAAGCGTTTCCCCAGATTGCCGCAGCCCCGATGGAGGCTCACTTTGCACTGATCTTCCTGGCGGTCATCGGTAGCGTCGTCGCCTGGAGCGTCTATCTCACGCTGCTGCGGAGGATGGACCTGTCGGTATTATCGACGCTCGGGCTGGTGCAACCGGTGCTGGCACTCGGACTCGATCTGCTGCTGCGTGAAGCCCAACTGGGACCACGGGGTTATTTGGGTGCGCTACTGGTGCTCGTCGCAATGGGGCTTTCGACGTGGCCACTTCGTCGCTGACGCTCCCCTCGAAGGACGACCGGTAAAACCACAGCGTCGGCGTTTACAAGACCCCAAAAGACCCCGTCCACGCGGTATACTGAGTCAAATGGCCGAGTCGAAGCCCCCGTCAGCAGCGCCCCCAGGGAAGCCGGGAGCCAAAGACCCACGGCGGCTGGTCGATGACCACATCCCGTTCGTCCGCTCGATCGCACGCAAGCTGCGTGAGCAAGTCCCCATGATCGAGTTCGATGATCTGGTTGGCTTCGGTATGCAGGGTCTGCTCGAGGCAGCGCAGCGGTTCGATGATCGGCACGGCGTCGCGTTTACGACCTTTGCCTATTACCGAGTCCGGGGCGCGATGTTCGATGGTCTGCGCTCGATGGGCTGGCTGCCACGCAGCGAGTATGCGCGGGTGCGCTTCGAGGAAAAGGCCAATAGCTACATCCAGTCTCAGGCCGAGCGCGGTACCGATGGTGCCGATGGCACCCAAGTCGAGGATCGAGTCCGCGAACTCGCCAATGCCCTCGGTGGTGTGGCGGCGGTGTTCGTGACGATGCTCGATCAGCGAGATGAGCAACAGATCCCCGACGAAAAGCCGCCCCCGCCCGAGCTTATCGAGCGCCAGCAGATGGCGCAGCGGGTCAGACGGGTGATGAAGCGACTCCCCGACAAAGAGCGATTCCTCATCGAGCATTACTACTATCACGACCAGACACTGGAGCAGGTCGGTGCCAGCATGGGCCTGTCGAAGTCCTGGACGTCTCGCCTCCATGCTCGTGCCCTGGCGATGCTACGAGAAGAACTCGATGCTGAAAGTAGCGGCAAATACGACTAGTTTTTGCCGCCGCGCCCAGCGATTCCCCCCCTCACGACCATTGAGCCCATCTCCGCCCAACCCGCACCCAGATCAGACCCTTCCAGTAGCCTTCAAGTGACCGAAAACGAGCCGCTTTGTTCGGTGCCTGTTCCGAGGCTGCAAATCGGCGCTTTACCACGCTGCCCCGAGTCAGACAGTGTAAGAGTGAGGCCACTTCGCTTGTGTCTTGCGTCCGGTCGCGCTAAGAAGCCGACCCGTGTAAGCCGCTAGCGCGAAGGCCCACAACCAACGAGGCGGCTACCACACGAGGGCTACCACATGAACGACGAGACACTCCACCCCGCTTCGCAGCCAACTTCTGGATCGAAAGCGCCTGATGTCTCACGATCTGCGGTGCCGCAAAATGGCTCGCATGCTGGCAGCGAGTCCGGTCGCACATCGATCGGTCGTCGCGAGTCGGTCGTGGACGATGGCAGCAACGTCTCGGCGGCAGAGCTTGAGTCGATTCGGCTGCTGCTTGCGGGTAGCTCGGTGCTCGACTGGCATCAGCTCGCCTTTACCGACCTAGCCCAGGTGAACCGCTTCCTGCGCGTCAACGAGTTCGATCCCGACAGCGCCGAGGACATGGAGCGTCTCGAAAACGTTCGGGCTGAGGCAGTCGAGTACCTGACCCGCCACTTCGGCTACCGCATCCCCGAGGAAGTCGCCGAGGTGGTTCCTGCCCACGAACTGCTCCTGCTCGCTTCCCGACGGGCGCGCTATCAGACCTATGCCTGCGTCGTGCTCAAGGTGATGCACGTCCTACAACACCTCGATGGTCGCGAGATCCTGTTTAAGCTGCCCGTATCCGACGATCAGGTGTTCGGGTTGATCGAATCGAAGGTGGTGCAGATTGTCGATCAGATGCGCTCCGCTGGTCTGCCCATCGTCGAGTTTGCCTGGAGCCGCAAAGAACGCGACAGCCTGATCACCAAGCTACTCGCCAAGCGCGACACCCTCGCCGCGCATGTCTACGACAAGATCCGCTTTCGGCTGATTACTCGTCGCTGGGAAGATTTGGGGTCGGTGCTGCGCGAGCTGTGCAATCGCCTGGTGCCGTTTAACTACGTAATCCCCGGTCAGTCGGTCAACACCCTGTTGCCGTTCGAAAAAATCTTCGAGGTCCAGCCAGCGACCAAGCGACTGCGCGCCGAGCTTCAGCCCGACGCTGAGATCAACATCCCCGAGCTTCAGCCGAACTTCTTTTCCTCTGCGGCGTATCGCGTGATCAACTTCGTGGCCGATCTGCCGCTGCGCGTTGGACAGATCATGAATCACGTGGGGCTAACCGACGTGCCGTTCGATCCGTCCGCAGTGGTCTACGTGCTCACCGAGTTCCAGGTCATGGACGCCCAGACCGCCATCACCAATGAACAGGGTGAGTCCAGCCATGAAGCGTACAAAGAGCGCCAGCATATCCAGGTCAAAGCACGCCTCACCCGTGGCATGAAGAGTCGTCCCACCAAGGACTCCGCGAAGTAGCGCGACCGCTTCGTCCCACACGCACCCAACGACCTTCGCCATGACACTGCGCCGCATCCTGCACGTCGACATGGATGCATTCTTCGCTTCGGTTGAGCAGCGTGATCGGCCCGAGCTACGCGGTCAGCCAGTGGCAGTGGGTGGTACGCATCGAGGAGTCGTCGCCGCCGCCAGCTACGAAGCACGGCAGTTCGGGGTTCGCTCGGCAATCCCGATGTCACGAGCGCTGCGACTGTGTCCCAACTTGAAGGTGGTCTTTCCTGATTTTGCTCGCTACAAAGCGGCCTCAGAGCAGGTCTTTGCGATCTTTCGGAGCGTCACCCCCCTAGTGGAACCGCTGTCGCTCGATGAAGCGTACCTCGATGTCACCGAGAACGCCTGGAACGAGCCGCTCGGCGTCGAGGTGGCACGTCGCATCAAGCAAGCGGTGCGGCAACAGACCGGGCTCACTGCCTCGGCAGGCGTCGCACCGAACAAGTTTTTGGCAAAGATCGCCTCGGGTTGGCGCAAGCCGGATGGCCTGACGGTGATCGCGCCGGAGCGGGTCGAACAGTTTCTGACCAAGCTGCCGATCGATGCGCTGTGGGGCGTCGGGCCCGTCACCGCCAAAAAGCTGCGCGACGCCGGCATGGAGCGACTCATCGACATCCGCAGCCGAAGTGAAGAGGAGCTGACCCAGCTCGTCGGAAGCTTTGGCAGAGCACTGCTCCACCTGGCCCGAGGCGAAGATGACCGTCCCGTCGAACCCAATCGTGAGCGCAAGTCAGTTGGTAACGAAACAACCTTCGCCGACGACCTCATCGACAAAAGCCGCATCGAGGACGAGGTCCGCGCCCTCGCCAAAGAATGCACGGAGTGGCTGACCCGACACGGGCTGTTCGCTCGCACCGTGACCCTTAAGGTCCGCTACGACAACTTCCAGACCATCACCCGCAGCGAAACTGCGCCGCAGCTCAGTCGCGATGAAGCCACGCTGATCGCTCGCGCCGTAGCACTCCTTCACAAGACTGCTGCCGGTCAACGACCGATTCGACTGCTCGGGGTATCCCTTCACGGGCTCGCCGATGACGACAGCCCACCGCCAGTTGTTCACGCCAAACACCCCGGCGAGGAGGCCCCACCCCGAGGGGGCGTGCAGTTGCTCTTACCGTTCGAATCCATCGCGCTACCCCGGGCAGCAGTGGACCGCTGACTGCGCTCTGCACGACTAAAGGCACCAACCTGTCCTTGACTTCGAGCCCTGCGACGCTGTACTTCCGGGGCAGCCATGCACGCCACCTCTGATACTCGGACCAAGCGGCTGCTCGATTTGGTTGTGCTACTGCTTGATTCACGCCGTCCCATCTCGTTTGCTGAGCTGCGCGAGCAGTTCGCCGAGTACCGGAGCGCCAAGCCCGAGGCTGGTGCCCGTGCCTTCGAGCGAGACAAAGCGACCCTGCTGGAGATGGGCGTACCGGTTCGCTACGTGACACTCGAAGACGTCGAGGACGCACCCAGCGAAGGCGGCTACATGATCGATCGGCAGAAGTACCGGCTCCCTGAGGTCGTACTTGCCCCCGATGAGGTCGCCGTGCTCGTCGCCACCGCTGCTGCCGTTCGGCACCAGAGCGACTTTCCCTATCGCCATGCCGCCGAGTTGGCCGTGCGCAAGCTGATGTTCGATCTGTCAGGTCTTCCGGCCCGTCGCCGAGCACGACGCAAGGCCGCATTAGGTGGAGACGCCCCCGAAAGTCCAGCTCAGCTCGACGTGATGGTGCACTTACCGACGACCTACAAGTCGGGCTCACTCGCGTCGCACCTGGAACAAATCGAGACCGCGATTCACAACCGCAAGCGGCTCACCTTCGAATACGACGCCCATCGCGGCAGCGGTTGGCTATCCGACGGAGAAGCCGCAGGTGGCGAGACCAACACCGTTGGTCCCAGCAGTCGAGATGTCGATCCCTATGGCCTGGTCTATCGCCAAGGTGCCTGGCTGCTCGTCGGATTTTGCCACCGCGCCCAAGGCCTACGCCGATTCCGTATTGATCGGATCATCAAGCTCACCGTCGCACCGCGACCGAAGACGCCGGACTTTGACATTCCGTCGGACTTCTCGCTGCAAGAGCAGGGCGTGATCTCACCTTGGCGGTTTGAACGCGAGGCCAAGATTCGTGCCCGCCTGTTCGTCAGTGCCGACACTCCGTGGGTTGCCGACGAGGATTTCGGCCCCGCAACCCGCAACCCCACCGATGATCATGGCCAGCACGGCACCCTGGTCGAGTTCGACTGCGGCAACCCCGACTACCTGATCAGTCGGGTCTTGTCTGCATCGGGGAGCCTCCGCGTGCTGTCCCCCATCACCCTACGCCAGCGGGTCGCCGAGACCGCCCGTGCAATCTCACGCCGTAACGCTGGCCCCGGCCAGAGCGAAGCCAGTCTTCCTCGGGTAGCCGCTCGGAGCTAATCGCCATGGATACTGCTGCTCGTCTCCGTCGCTTGCTGTATCTGGTCCCGGCAGTGCTCGCACGCCAGGGAGTTCCCGTCTCTGACCTCGCCAAAGAGCTGGACGTCGACGTCGCCACGCTTCGGGATGACATCGAGCTGCTGTCGCAGGTCGGTCCGCCAGCGGGTGCTCCCGACGAATTTCTGCTGCTGACCATCGATGAGGAAGATGACTGCGTGTACGCCGAGCTACCGCAGGGCCTAACCCGTCCGCTGCGGCTCACCGCTGCCGAGGCCTTCTCACTGACCCTCGGTCTGCGCACCCTCGCGGGTTCGGGCGTCCGTCCCTACGAAGATGCCGTCGCTCGGCTACTTGCCAAGATCCGCGCTGCCCTTGGGGAAGCCTCACCGGAGTTGCTCGCCCTGGAGCGCGAGTCGGTCGTCGAGACCGAAGATCATCACAAGCTGTCGCTGCTCTCGGATCTGCACCGGGCCATCACCGCACGGCGATCCCTCAGCGCGAAGTATCACTCGGCGTCACGCGGTCTGACCGAGCAGCGGCACATCGATCCGTACGCGCTGCTCAATCACCGTGGCTCCTGGTATCTGGTCGGTCGCTGCCATCGCCACAATGAGCCACGCCTGTTCAAGGTCGAGCGCCTGTCCAGCGTGGTGCTCCATAGCGATGTGCCCACGTTTACGGTCCCAGCGAACTTTGACCTAGAGAAGTTCCGCCGAGATCACCTGTTTCAGCCCGAAGCCGCACACCCTCACATTGAGCTGCGATTTGACAAGGCACTGGCCTACGAGGTCCGTACCCGATTCGATCCAGCACGGGTCCAGGTTGGTCGCGATGGCAGCCTACAAGTCACCCTAGAGAACCCGCTGTCGGACTGGCTGGTCAACTGGGTGCTCGGCTTCGGCGCGGGCGTCGAGGTGCAAGAGCCAAGTGAACTACGTCAGAAGGTCGCCGAACGGGCCCATGCCATCGCAGCCCTGCACGCCTAGCGGAATAATTGGTACGAGCGCGACGTTGCCGAAGAGAAACCTACGGTGATATAACTCGCGGACAATACGATGAAGTCAAAATACGTCGCCTTCCTGCTCCTGTTCCTACTCAGCTTCGGTCTGGACCAAGGCACCAAGATTTGGGCGCGGAAGACGCTCAAGCCCGCTGGGTATCCTGCTGCCATCTCTGCCCCGAAGACGGTCATCAAGGGCTACTGGGACTTCCGCTACTCGGAAAACCCCGGCTCGGCCTTCGGCATGTTCCGCAACCAGGCGGGTGCCCGCTACTTCCTGTTTGGCATTGGCTTGTGCTGCCTGGGCGTGATCGGCCTGTGGCTGTACCGGCTGCCGAACAACTCCAAGTGGCTCGGCGTCAAGCTGGGTCTTTTGGCAGGAGGTGCCATCGGCAACATGCTCGACAGAGCGATGTACAGCCGGGTCACCGACTTCATCTTATGGAAGGTCACGACGGCCAGTCAGACTTACGAGTGGCCGACCTTCAACATCGCCGATGCGGCGCTGGTAATCGGGGTCGGGATGATCCTCATCGATCGCCCCCGCGACCCGCTGCCACCCGAAGATGAGCAGACCGAAGGCAGCAGATCGACGGCCGGCGCTTCCGCCGCCGAAAAGCCTGCCTCGGCATAAGCCCCCACCGTGAAACCACTCCTTTGGAAGTTTGTCCTACCGCTCATCGGGGACGTCACGTTCCCGGCCTACTTCACGTTTCTGACGCTTGGCCTCTTGTTCGCCGCCATCTTGACGGTGCGTGAGGCCAAGAAGCTCGACCTCGACACCGACGACATCATCGACATCAACCTGTACATGACCATCTTTGGGGTCATCGGGTCGCGCATCCTGCACGTCTTTGTCGATGGACACCTGCAGGACTACGTCAACCTGTGCATCGATCCGCTGAAGGTTCCAGCCATCGACGCCTTGGTCTCGCACTGCAACGTCGCCAAGGAGTGTGGCTATGACTACCTGTGCGACACGGCGCGACATGTCTGCTATCCACCACGTGACTGTTTCGCCTGGGCCAAGCTGTGGCGAGGTGGGCTGGTCTATTACGGAGGCCTCATCATGGCCACCGCCTACGCCGTCTACTTCACCCATAAGGCCAAGATTCGCTTCCTGCGCGTTGCGGACTTGGCCGCTCCAGCCATCCTGCTCGGCCTGTTCTTCGGTCGACTGGGCTGCTACTTAAATGGCTGCTGCTACGGCAAAGTGACGCACTCGCTGTTTGGGGTGCGCTTTCCGCTCGGCAGCTCGCCGTGGCGGGCCCAATACGAAGCGCACCAGATCATGGTCGGTCAGCAAATGCTCCCGGTCCATCCCACGCAGCTCTATGAGTCGCTCGGCTGCATGCTGCTGTTTGCCGTGACCTACTTTTGGGTGCGTCCGCGCAAGAAACAGGAAGGATTCATCGCCGGAGCCTGCCTGCTGCTCTACGCAGTCCTGCGCATCGTCGTCGAGATCTGGCGTGATGATGAACGCGGCGTGCTGTTCGGGTTCTTGTCGACGAGTCAGATCATCTCGATCGGCGGGATCGCACTGGCGCTGTGGCTGATGTTCCGCAAAGATCCCTACGCCCTGGCCGCCGCCCCATCCCCGGCATCGACGACGTAACCCAGCGGCTTGGTGCTGCATGCCCAGAAGCGCACCGCTGACGGGTCAATGGCGAGGATGCGCTCGGTCGGCTCTGGCGGCAGCAGGACATGCGTCTCTTCGCTGACGACCTGCATCTGACCCTTTTTCACCTGGCTGACAAGCTGCTGGATCAAGCTGCGCGGCTTACGCGCTTGCTGCCTCGGCTTTTCCGCCAGCTCGGCGATCTCCTCGCTGGGCAAGCGCTCGATGATCGCCAGCGCCCCCAGACAGAGCTGATCGCACAACGCATCAGGCAGCCACAGATAGCCGACCCGCCCCGATCGCTGCACAAAGTAGAACCGCCGCTGTCCCGGCCGATTGACCCGCACCGCCCAGCGATCACAGATGTTGCGAACACGGTTGGCTGCTTCGTGCTCGGCCCGCTCGGCTGCTTTCGCTAGGTCGGCCTGGCGCTTCGCCTCAGCTTGCTGCGCCTGTTTTTCGGCGAACAGACGCTGCCGCTCGGCTTCTTCCGCCGCCAGCTTGTCAGCCCCAAGCTGCTTCTTTTCGCGACGGTCCTGGGTGTCAGCCACGACCTTCTGCTTTTTATCAACGAGACCGGCTTTGAGCAGCTTGTCCCGCAGGTTCTGGATCGCCATGTGCCCATTTTGGCATCACCGCGCCAGCCGACAAGTGGCTACCTACATCCGTATCGGTAGAGATCGCTCCCGGAGCTGGTGGGCCAACCGGGTGGCCATCGCCATCACCGTCACCTGCGGATTGACCCCCAGGCTGGTGGGCAAAATGCTCGAATCGACCACGAACAGCTCCCGCAGACCGAACACCTGGCCGCGCTGATCGACCACGGCATCATCGGCCGACAAACCCATCCGCGCTGAGCCGAGCGGATGCTGCGACGCACACTCAAAGCGCTGGCTAGGAATCTTGTCTAGGTCGACCCGCCGCAGCTCATCGGCGGTAAGCCCACTCTCTGGGAAACCCGGCGGTCCACCCAGGATCGGCAGAAACACCTCACGGGCCCCAGCCGCAAAGAACGTCTCGGCCAGGATCCGCAGCATGCGGCTGACCGCTTGCCGGTCCCGCTGTGACATCCGATACGTCACCACCGGCTCGGTCTTACCAAGCAGGAAGCCAAGCGGTGACCGACGTGACAGCACCCGTCCGCCCGGATCATCGTGAATCATGCCGCCGAACACCGCCAGGTACGGGGCCATCTCGGCTCGTCGTTTGTGGCTGTTCCCAATCCCTGGCAGGGTCGCCGCCAGCACGCCGGTCGGCACAAACACGCTCATCAGGGTGATCCGCTCGTCGATAAACGCCTCGGAGTGGGCACTTTGGAGCGCACCACGCCAGCCGTACACCGGCTCATCAAAGCGCGCCATCACCCGCATGCTCGGATGAAGCGTCAATCCCTCACCAACTGCCGATAGCCGCTCAGCGATACCGGAGTCTTGTAGCAGTCGTGGGGTGTGCATGCCCCCGCAGGCCAGCACCACCCGCCTTGCCCGTACCACAAACCGCCGTCCCGGCTTGCCTTCGCTATCCAGCAGTCGCCCAGACACCCCGGTCGCTTGGTCGCCATGGAGCAAGATCTTCTCGACCAACGCATCGGAAAAGACCTCGGCCCCGGCAGCCCGCGCACGCGGCAAATACGTCAAATCGACGCTCCACTTGGCTCCGTGTGGACAACCAAAGTTGCATCGTGAGCAGCCGTCACAGTCCTTGGTATTGCGACGGTTGGGCGCTAGTGAGTACCCCAGCCGCTCCGCCCCTTCCCCATACAGCACCGTCGAACGCGAGCGCATGTGCTCGGGCACCAGCTCGATGTGGCAACGCCGCTCGACCTCTTCGAAATACGGGGTCATCAGCTCCGGGGACAATCCCGACAGACCCAGCTCGCTCACCCATTCATTGAGGATGTGGTCGGGGGTCCGAAAGCACACGCCGCCGGTCATGACCGATGAGCCGCCCACGCAGCGACCGACCATCAAATTGATCGCGGGGGTATCGCCCATTGGCACCGTGAACGACATCCCCGATTCCCGCCAGCCCTTGCGCATCGTCTCCGAGGGCCGCATCCGCGCCAGCTCAGCCGGGGCCAAGTGCGGACCTTCCTCCAAGATGACCACCTTCTGCCCAGCCTCCGCCAGCTCGGCCGCCACCACCGCGCCACTCGCGCCTGATCCGACGATCACCACGTCGGTGTCTAACTCCAGCGGCCTGCTCACCTCACCGAGCGTCCGTCCCTCGATCAAGCTCATGACACACCTTCCACCAGCACGGGTAGCGACTTGCGCACGCCCGGAACACACGGCGGGTCCGCCCCCACCTGCACCGCCGCCTCGGGTTGCTCGTAATACAGAATGCACAGCACTGCCTTCACAGCCAGCACCAACGCCGCACCGGTCGGGTGTCGCTCCATCGCTTCGAGCGCCGCCACCCGAGTGGGCAATGGCAAGCTCCACAGGCCCGGCCCACGACGAACAAACAGCGGCGCGACCCACATCATCACAAATAGACAGAGCTGAAACAGCCGACGCGTCTTCTGCGTCGTCGCGGCCAGCAGCGCAGCGGCGTCTTCGACCACCCTCGTGATCCGCTCAGGCGGCGGTGGCCCACTTTCTGTCGAAAACAGCGTCTCGGAAAAGACCCGCAGGGCTCGCTCGGTCCGAACCAGCTTGGACGATGGCATGGGCAGCAGCATGCCCAATGCCCAACCCACAAGGCAAGCCTCACCGTCGATCCGGAAAAATACGCACACGAAGTAACAAATTTCCAAGGGGTTGCCACGCGCCACAATGGGATCGTAGGTTCCCAGCCATGCGTACCGTTCGCTCGCTGTTTTCTGTCTCTGGTTCTTCCCTGCTGGCGTGGGGATTGTTGGTCAGCGTGACCTCAGGCTGTGGCAAGGGCGATGATGGACCCAAGCTCAACTGCCCGAACGGCATGCGCACGATCTGGCTCGACGCGCTAAACAACGTCGGTGAGTGCGAAGTCATCACCCCGCTGGGCGATGGCCGAGCCCCGCGCAGTGGACTCGAGCAAGCCTACCCAGCCATGAATCGCCCCCCCGGTGCCCTGACCACCCCCGAGCGCATCGAGCTAGGCCGCCTGCTCTACTTTGACCCGATCCTGTCGGGTGACAACAGCGTGGCCTGCGCCTCGTGCCACCACCCCGCCAATGGCTTTACCGACAACCGCGCCGTATCAACCGGCATTCGCGGCCAAAAGGGCGGACGCAGCGCACCGACCGTGTGGAACGCGGCTTGGAGCGGGGAGCAGTTCTGGGATGGCCGTGCCAAGACCCTCGAAGACCAAGCCAAGGGTCCAATCCAAAACCCGATCGAGATGGACCAAAACCCGGCCCTGCTGCTCACCGAGCTGAAAGCGATTCCCGAGTACAGCCGTCGCTTCGACGAGGCCTTCAGAGGCTCTGGTGGTTCGGCCGTCACCCTCGACAACATCGCCAGCGCCATCGCTGCATTCGAGCGCACCATCGCCAGCGTCAACTCCCCCTTTGACCGCTATGCCGCCGGGGATCGCAGCGCCATGAATGAGTCCGCCGTCCGTGGCCTCAACCTGTTCCGCTCGGTCAGCACCCGCTGCTTCGAGTGCCACGAGCTGCCGACCTTCGCGATGAAAGAGTACAAAGTTCTCGGCGTTCCGTCGCTTGGAGACCCAACCAAAGTCGACGACGATCGCGGTCGAGCGGCGATCTCTCCAGGTGCCTCGGTCGAGCGCGCCTTCCGTGTCCCGACGCTGCGCAACGTCGCCAAGACCGCGCCGTATATGCACAACGGCTCGCTCAAAACGCTCGATGAAGTGCTCGAGTTCTACGCCAAAGGCGGTGGGCTGGGACGCGGTTACAAGCTTGACAACGTCGACGACAAGATCCGCAAGTTCGACCTGACGCCCGATGAAAAGGCGGACCTGACTGCATTCCTGGAAGCGCTGACCGACGAATCCATGCTGCCCGAGGTGCCCAAGCAGGTGCCCTCCGGTCTACCGGTGCCCAAGGGTCCGCTGTAGCCTGCGTCGCCCACTGACAAGCAGCACCCCAAACCCGCAATCCCACGCAATCCACTGACGAGAGGTAACGATGTCCACCACAAGCCGCCGCCTACTTTGTTTCGCTGTACTGGGCCTTTCGGGTCTGTCCGGCTGTGCTCAAAAGAACCTGTACGACTGCTATATGGGCGCGCAGGATGCGGCTGAGCGTCGCGACTGCATCGCCAACGGCCAGGCCGACGTCACCGTCGAGCCCGGACAGTCGATCAATCAGGCCATGTTTGACATGCCCGCCGATGCGACCCGCTGGGTGGTCAAGGTTCGACCCGGTACCTACCGCGAGACGATTGCCATCGACCGCTCGGGGGTCATGCTGGTCGGGGTGACCTCCGCTGACCGCCCAGAGGAGCGAGTGGTCATTGATGGAGCCCTCGACGGTGGCAAGGTCCGCAAAGACGCAGTCATCGTCAGCGGCTCACGCTTCGTGATGGACGGCATCACCGTCAAGAACTACAGCGGCAACGGCGTCACCACCAGCAAGAGCCTCGGCGTCACCCTGCGCAACCTGGTGGCCGACAACACCGGCAACTACGGTGTGTACCCGGTCGAGTCTGAAGACATCCTCATCGAAGACTGCGTGACCACCGGCATCAAGGACGCGGGCATCTACGTCGGTCAGAGCCGCCGTGCCACCGTCCGGGGCAACCGCGTCTACGGCAACGTCGCTGGCATCGAGATCGAAAACACCGTCACCGCGCTGGTCGAAAACAACGACGTCCATGACAACACCGCCGGAATCATGGCGTTTGTGCTGCCGATGAGCCCGAGCAAAGAGGGCCGCGACTGCACCATCCGCAACAACAAGACCTATCGCAACAACCTCAAGAACTTCGCCGACCCGAACGCCTTTGTCGCCAAGCTGCCCTTCGGCATTGGCGTCGGTGTCATGGGTGCTGACAACACCGTGGTCGAGAAAAACGAGATCACCGACAACGGGTCCGTCGGCGTCGCGATCATCGGCTTGTCACTGTTCTTCCCCGATCCAACCAAGCTCGATGTCGAGCCGAACACCGACCGCGCCCGCGTCACGAGCAACACCTACCGAGGCAACGGCAAAGCGCCCGATCCCGCGTATGTAAACGCTTCGCCGCCGGTCAAGCTCACCGGGGCGGACATCATGTGGGACAGCACCGGCCAGGGCAACTGCGTCGACGAACCCCAAGGCGGAGAGCTAAAGACCGACGGAGCCGCCGCCGCCCTCCCGAGGTGTAAGTAAACCGTAGGAGAGGGGACGCGGCAGCGCTTCGCTTAGCGGTTGAAGGTGAAGCGGTAGTTTCGGCCAAACTTGGAGTCCCAGCTTCCGTCATCGGCGACGAAGGCGACCTCGACATCCCAGTTGTTGGCAACACCGAAGCTGTCGCGGGCGTAGAAGAACAGGGCACGCTCGGCGTCCGGTGCAGGCGTGGAATACCACGTAAGACCCCCACCAGGCCGGGCCGGCAGCGGGCACAGACGACCCGGAGGGGCGGGCGTCCAGCTCGGGTTGAGGCTGTCGGCAATCGAGCAGATGTACTCTTCCTGGGGGTCGCCCAGCTTGACCGACTCGGTGTAGCTGGCGTTCTGCATACGGAACGTGCCATCCCGACCATTGAGCTTCACATACGCCGAGATCCGTCCCCACTGCGTCGTAAGAAGCGTGCCGCGATAGCGAACGACGAGCTGCGGCATGCCGTAGCGCTGATTGAGCGCGCAGACCTCGACCTCACCATCGCTTTGGCAGGCCGTTTCGATGACGTAGCTGGGAGGATAAAAGCTGGCGCTGGCAGCCCCATCACATAGCGATGCGGCGACAAACATGGACCCAGCAAGGAAACGAACGGCACAGGTGTTCATGAAGTTTCTCCGGGCGGCGATTATTGACCGGGACGGCGTTTTTGCAATGGCGTTGTAGCGCGCTAGAATACCGCAATGAAACCGACGATCTCGACGCTGGCGCTCGTGCTTGGGCTGACCTATGCGGGCAGCGTACGCGCCGACTACTCCCCAGAGTACGAGCTGGGCGTTTTCGGCGGCGGGCACCTGTGGAACCCAGACAGCGGGGTCGGGCGAACCAGCAGTGCCGAGGACAACCAGGTCGCGCACGGCGGACTGTTCGGGATTCGGGTTGGGATCGGGCTTCATCCACGCTTTATGCTCGAAACCGAGCTGGGACTGTCGCCCTCCAGCACCAAGGGGGACAAGCCCGCGCAGCTCCTCGGCATCGGCTACCGTTTGCATGGTCTCATCCATCTGTTGACGGGTCGGATTCGTCCGTACGTACTCATTGGCATCGGCGGTTTTACGACCTCCTCCTCCGATGTCGCGGTGTTTGTGCAGGACACGACCTACAGCGTCGCGGCGGGTGGTGGTCTGAAGGTCGACCTTGGAAAACAGTGGGGGCTACGGCTCGATGGCAAAGCGCTCCTTCACAAGGGACTAAGCGATGGTCCGGTGCTGGTCCCGGACGGCGAAGTGTCGCTCGGCATCTTCGGTCGCTTCGGGGCGGTCAAGCAGGCGGCCCCACCGACCGTCTCTGATCGCGACCACGATGGCATCACCGATGCCGCAGACCTGTGTCCCGATGTGGCGGGCCCACCCATTCACCGGGGTTGCCCGGAGGCTGCCGGTACCCCACCGCCGCCGCCGCCGATTCCACCGGAGCAGACCGCCTCGCCACCGCTGCCGCCTCTTCCAGCGCCTCCGCCGAACCCGTAGCATCCAAAGGTCATGACCACTACCTTCCATGATCGCTCAGGGCAGCCGCTGACTCTGGTGCTCTATATGTACGAAACCTGCCCGTACTGTCTGCGGGTGATGGCGTCGCTTCGCTCGCTCGGGCTCGACGTACCGATGCGGAACATCCGCAAAGATCCTACGGCACTCTCCGAGCTACTCAAGGTCGGCGGTAGCAAGCAAGTGCCCTGTCTGTTTGTGAACGGCAAGCCGCTCTACGAGTCAGCGGACATCATCCGCTACCTCGAAACCCAGGTCGCTCGCTAGCGGCTGCAACTAGACTTCTGCCAGCAAGCAGCGGCTCTTGTCGCGAACCGATTCCAGCATCGGCAACACCGCGAGCCGGATGTCGCTCCACAGCAGCGGGTCGAGTCCTTCGCTGCTCGGCAAGGAACTGGGTGCCAGTGCGACAGAAGCAGCCTCGGCGGCCAGTCGACCCTCCACCAGCAGGAGCAGCCCTTCGCCGCTCGCGTCCAGCGTCGCGGTGTGCAGCTCTTTCGGATACGGCGACTCGGCGCTCTCGGTCGGTGCCAAGATCGCGAGCAGCGGTCGCCACGCCACATCCGGCACATCAAACAGCACCGAGTCGGCCAGCTCCTCGCACAGGGCATCAAACAGAGCAAACGCCCGCTCGGGCTGAAGCCGCTGCGAGTTTTTGCCAAGTGGATGACGCGGATCCAAATCCAGGGTCGCCAGCATCGCCCCGAGCCGACTGCCGCGACTCATGGTGCGCAGCTCATCGACTGGCTTTTGGTTCCAGTTGTTTTCGACCCCCCGCAGATCCACACAAAGAAACGAACGCAGCGCCCCAGGCAGCCCACTCCTCGATAGAGGCCGCTGGGGACGGTTCTTGCGACGGGCTGACACAGGGCGCATCGCCCCCATCGTATCACGTCGAAAGCTCGTACTTCCGCACGGCTAGCATGACGTGGATCGCGGCAATCGCCACCGCCGGAATCGCAATGCTGGCCCCGGTGATGATCAGCCACAGCGAATTCCAGCCGATGGCGGTCTGCGCCATCGACCAAGCCGCCCCAGGCCGCCCAAATAACAGCGGCATCACCCAGCCAAAGCGCAGCCCGGCCATCAAAAAGTGCATCAGATACTCGACCCGCGTTAGCCCCCCCAGGTCGCGACGGCTCGCCTCTTCGCACAGCACATCGGTCACTTCAACGGCGAGCGTGATCCCAAACAGCGCCAGCGACAGCCACAGCCACAGCCCGCCGACCTGGAGACAAAACAAGAGCACCACCTGGGGCACGAACAGCACCGCGTTCACGGTGTGGAGCTTGTGCTCATAGCGAGAGGCGGGCCGAGCGTAGAGCCGATAGCGATACAGGTGAAAATACAGGCCGTCGACGCCAGCGATCGTCGTAAACAGAAGCAGACACAGTGCGGCACACAGCAGTGCGGGAAAGACGGGCTCCATGGCAACACCTCAGGGCATCGGGGAAAGCAGCTCCGGTCGAGTCGGCAGAAGGTGTAGTAGCTCGTGCTTACGGAGCCGGTAGTACAGCGTGCTGCGGTTGACGCCAAGCAGCCGCGCCGCCTGCGCGATGTTTCCTTCCGAGCGCTCGATTGCCGACAGGATTTCGGCGCGCTCTTGCTCCATCAAGCGGTCGGCGAGCGAACGGGACGGTGCATCAGCCGCATCGGGTGCCATCGCCGGTAGCACGGGTGGCGGTGTCGTCCGAGTTGGTCGAGGAGCCGCGTGGAACAGACGTGACGCGGGCCGCGCAAACTCCAGCTCGGCGGGGGTAATTTCCGAGCCCTGCGCCAAGATGAGCGCTCGCTCGAGCAGATTTTCCAGCTCGCGGACGTTGCCGGGAAACTCGTACTGCGCCAGGTAGTGAAGCGCCTCGGGGCTGATCGAGGTGACCTTCTGCGCTGCGTGCTTGCGCCACTTGTGTAGGAAGTGCAGGCACAGCGCAGGCAGGTCTTCCATCCGATCGCGCAGCGGTGGCAGGTAGATGGGAAAGACATTCAGCCGGTAATAGAGATCCTCACGGAACTTGCCCGCCGCAGTCATCGCTTCCAGGTCTTGATGGGTCGCCGAGATCACCCGCACATCGACGCGAATCGTCTCGCTGCCGCCGACCCGCTCGAACGACCGCTCTTGCAAGACCCGCAGCAGCTTGACCTGAACCTCCATCGGCAGGTCGCCAATCTCATCGAGAAAGATGGTGCCGCCATCGGCCAGCTCGAAGCGTCCGGGGTGACGGGCGACTGCGCCGGTAAACGCGCCGCGCTCATGGCCAAACAGCTCGGACTCGAGCACGCCCGCCGCCAACGCCGCACAGTTGACCCGCACAAACGGCCGATTGTTGCGCGGCGAGTTGATGTGAATGGCATGCGCGACCAGCTCTTTGCCGGTACCGCTCTCACCGCGCAGCAGCACCGTCGCTTGGGTTCGCGCCACCTGTTCGACCCGCTGGAGCGCCGCCGCCAGGGCCGACGACTCGCCCACGAGCTGCCCGAAGTCAAACGCGCCGTGTAGCTCTTTTTCCAGGTAGCCCGCGTACTGGGCAAGCTGCTCACTCAATCTCACGTTTTCTTGCAGCAGGTGAAACCGCTCCAGCGCTTGCAGCAGCACCCCGCGCAGCTCTTTGCCATCCCAAGGCTTGGTGATGTAGCGGTAAATGTGGCCCATGTTGATCGCTTCAATCAGCACGTCCACATCGGTGTAGGCAGTCACGATGATCGGTACCGCCAGCGGGGCCAGCACCTTGGCTCGTTCCAAGAACTGTAGGCCGGTCATCTTCGGCATGCGCTGGTCGGCGACGATCACCGCGACCGGCTCCTTCGCCAGGATCTCAAGCCCTTCCTGCGCTGACTGCGCGGTCAGGATGCGAAAGCCCTTGCGAAAGTTGAACCGAAAGGCGTCGAGGTTGTCGACCTCATCATCGACCACCAGCACCGGCATCGCCAACGGCTCAAACCGAAGCCGTCCGCTACCCGCCCCGCTAGCGCCACTTTCCACACCAGACCGCGACATGGCGCGGACGGTAGCAACCCGAGCCACTGTTGACAACGGAGCCCAACCTCTGCGACGGTGCGGGCATGTCAGTCCCGGTCAGTGAACAGACCCTCATCGTCCGCAACTTCGGTCCCATCGAAAGCTGCGAGCTGGTCGTAAAGCCCATCCTTTGCTTCATCGGCCCCCAAGCCTCCGGCAAAAGCACCCTGAGCAAGCTGATCTTCTTCTGTCGCAGTCTGGACCTTTGGATCACTCAGTTCGTGGTCAAAGGGCTGGATCGAGAGGAAGCCCAGATCGACCACGTTGGATTGGCCAAGCTGATTCGCGCACGATTCGACGCGACCTTTGGACCGGTGCGACCGCGCCCCGATGCTCGAATTGAGTTTCGCTACAACGCCGATGCCTGGTTCGTCTTGAGCCAAGACAATCCCGCCCATCCCTACTTTGATCCGCAGTTCAGCGACTTCATCCTCTCGGAGCTGGACCAGATCGTTGCCGAATGCCGCGCAGCCTTTCCCGTGGACCAACGAACCCCATCGCGGACCCCAAGCGCTCTGGCTGAAAGCCCGTTGGTTGAACAACGTCGTCGGTACGTGCAAGCCCGTCTCAAGGTGATTTTCTCGATAGCACAAGTGCCTCTCTTCGTTCCCGCCGGGCGGAGCCTGATCTCGACCCTGTCTGATCAGTTACAAAACGTAGACCCAGAGTTGTTAGATGGGCCGCTGCGGGGGTTCATCCGCGATGTCAGTGCGGTCAAGTCGGACTTTGCCTCCTCGCTGGAAGACGTTTGGGCGCGATATCAGGCCACCGAAACGAAGTTGGGCCCAGACCCGCTGGTGCAAGAGGTGATCCGGGTCGTAGGTTCCATCCTCAAAGGTCACTACGAACAGGCAGGCTCGGCAGGCAGCATCCGGTTTGCACCGAACGAGTCCGTCAAAATCAACTTTGCATCCTCGGGTCAGCAAGAGTCGCTGTGGCTCTTACTGTGGCTCTTCTGGAGCGCGCGGCAGGGCAGCCCGGATCACTTGTTCCTCGAAGAGCCCGAAGCCCACTTGTTTCCTGATGCGCAGCGGGAACTCGTGGAGCTGCTGATTCGGATGCACAACGAGCTGGGTTGTCAGTTCACCATCACGACCCACTCGCCCTACATCCTGTCGTCCTTGAACAACTTGCTGTACGCCTATCGGGTTGGACAGAAGCACCCGGAGCAGGCGGCCGAGGTTGTGGCCAAGGAATACTGGCTGGACCCGAGCCACGCGGGCGGCTTTTTCATGACCCACGCGGGGATGGAGCCGCTGCTCGACCCCGAGCTGGGCATCTATAAGGTCGAGCTGATTGACTCGGCTTCACGCAAGCTGGCCGAAGACTACGATCGGCTGGCGTCGATCGAGTTCAGCGGTGAAGGAAACGACGGTGGCGCTTAGCGACGGGCTACGCGGGAGTGATGACCGAGCGATGGTGGTGTTCTCGGAAAACGGGCGAGACTACCGAGGTCGCAACCCACATCGCAAAACGATCGCCCGCTACCACATCGACGGCGGTGCGATCTGCGATGACACCAAAAGACGCTGCGACTTCGCGTGCGAGATCCCTGCCACAGCGCCCGCTACCACATCGCTCTACCTAATCGAGCTAAAGGGCAAGGATCTGATCCACGCCTGCGAGCAGATCTTGGACACGATGCAGCATCTCGCCACCGATTTGTCGGGCAAGACAGTCCACGGTCGGATCGTGCTCAGTCGAGTGCCCGCACCCGATCTACGGTCGACGAGCTATATGCGCTGCGACCAAGCGCTGCGCAAGCGCGGCGGCACTCTCAAGCAGCAGGCAAAGATCCTCGAAGAAAATCTCTAAACAGCCGCCCCAAACCTCGCGACCCAGTTCAAGGGTGGTCGGGACCACCTGCAAACTCCTCGATCACCTCTTTTGGGGTGGTCGGGACCACCTCCAAACTCCTCGATCACCTCTTTCGGGGTGGTCGGGACCACCTGTAAACTCCTCGATCACCACTTTTGGGGTGGTCGGAACCACCTGCAAACTCCTCGAGCACCTCTTTTGGGGTGGTCGGGACCACCTGCAAACTCCTCGATCACCTCTTTTGGTGTGGTCGGGACCACCTCCAAACTCCTCGATCACCTCTTTCGGGGTGGTCGGGACCGCGCCGCTACAGCCCGCAGGCGACTAGCATGTCGCGAGCAGCACCGAATAAGACGTTGTTTTCCAAGTGAAGGTGGAGCTGGATGTCCTGCTGGAGTCCGCGCAGGCCGGAGCACAGCAGGTGATAGCTGGCCGAGACACCGGGCGGCACGCTGTAACCATCGCTCTCGTCTCGCAGCGCAGCGACCAGCCCCATGATCGAGTCGTGGTCACTTAGCATCAGACGCAGTGGCGGCAGAAGCTGGTGCGCGGTGGCCTGGTCGGTCATGCCACGCCCGAGCGCTGCGTCGAGGCGTTTGATGAGCGGAAACAGCACCCGCTCCTCTTTGACCATGTGCAACTCCATCTCGCGACCGAGGGCCGTAATCAGCCGCCCGAGCTTATGAACCTGCGGATAGGTCTCGCCATGACGGATGATGACCTTAGACACGAGTGATTCCAGCCGCTGAAGCTCTTTGCGCAGTGGCTCGTGATAGCGGTGGACGATGTGATCCATCAGTGCCACCGGCGAGGCATTGTGCCAAAACTCCAGGTCATGCGGCACCGGCTGGTTCCCCGCCTCTTCGATCAGCGCCCACAGCGCTTCCGTGGTCAGGCCCACCTGTCGGCAAGCATCCGCCACGCGCAGGTCACCGCCACACGAATATTCGATGCCCACATGGACAAACACTGGCACCGAAATCGGCATGGCCAGCGCAACCTCACGAACGGTGTGTTCACTGATCGGTGTGTTCCGATCCGCCATCATGTCCCCCACAGTGCTTGGCCTCAAAAGCCTGGGTCATTGTAACAGCGAACTTGGGATGAAACGGACACAATCACCGACGACTCATTTTTTGGTTGCCAGCGCTGGTACGTGCGTTCATCCTGCGGCCCGTTTCGATCTGGTCCAGCGAGCGATGCGGTTCGCATGAGATCCAGACTGAGTAAGGGGTTCTTAGAAGATGCACTCGACTGGTTCGATTCCTCGCCGCTGGTCCGTCGCCGATTCCCGGGAAACATACGCCGTCCGCAAATGGGGCGGCTCACATTTCGACATTAGTGAAACTGGGAACCTGACAGCCTTCCCAAGCGACGGTTTGGGCGAGACGAGCCAAGGCCTAGGCATCGATCTGAAAGAGCTGGTCGACGAGGTGCGCGAACGGGGCATCGGCCTGCCGCTACTCATCCGCTTCCCCGAGATCCTCAAGACCCGCATCGTCGAGCTCAACCAGGCGTTCACCGGAGCGATCGCCGAGTACGGCTACAAAGGCCAGTATCGCGGCGTCTATCCGATCAAGGTCAACCAGGACCGCTATGTCGTCGAGCAGATCGTCGAATACGGCCGACCGTTTCACTATGGCCTCGAAGCGGGCAGCAAGCCCGAGCTACTCACCGTCATCGCCATGCTCGATGACGAAGAGGCGCTCATCATCTGCAATGGCTACAAAGACGAGGAGTATGTCGAAAGCGCCCTGCTCGCCAGCAAGCTGGGACGCAACATCATCCTGGTCGTCGAAAAGGCTTCAGAGCTGCCGCTCATCGCGACCATCGCTCGTCGCAACAACATTCGTCCGCGCATCGGCATTCGCGCCAAGCTGGCGACCCGTGGCTCGGGTCGCTGGGAAGCCTCGGGTGGCGATCGTAGCAAGTTCGGGTTGTCGAGCCGCGAAATGCTGGAGGCGATGCGCTACCTGGCTGACGAGGGACTCCTCGACAGCTTCGAGCTTCTGCACTTTCACCTGGGAAGCCAGATCTCGTCGATTCGATCGATCAAGAACGCGATGCGCGAAGCCGGTCGCTTCTTCGTCGAGCTATCCAAGATGGGCGCACCGCTGCGCTACCTAGATGTCGGCGGCGGTCTCGGGGTCGACTACGACGGCTCACAGACCAACTTCAGCTCGTCGATGAACTACTCGCTGCAAGAGTACGCCAACGACATCGTCTACAGCCTGATGGAGCTATGCGACGCCTCGGGGATTGCCCATCCTACGATTGTCTCGGAATCGGGGCGAGCGGTGGTTGCGCATCACGCGGTGCTGGTGGTCGACGTACTTGGCGTCAGCGAATTCGCGGTCGGCAAGGTGCCCGAGTCGCTGCCCGACACGACGGCGCAGGTAGTACGGCATTTGTTTGACTCGTTCCGGGATGTGACCCGCAAGAACTTCCTCGAAATCTACCACGACGCCATCGAGTACAAAGATGAGTGCCTGACGCTGTTTGCGCTGGGGCACCTGTCGCTTGGGGATCGGGTGATTGCCGAGGACATCTTCTGGGCGCTGTGTCAAAAAGTGCTGCGGATCATCCGCGACCTGCCACATGTCCCCGAGGATCTCGAAGGACTAGAGCACGCGCTGTCCGATACCTACTTCTGCAACTTCTCGATGTTCCAGTCGCTGCCGGACTCTTGGGCGGTTGATCAGCTCTTCCCCATCATGCCGATTCACCGGCTGAACGAGGAGCCAACGCGCCGAGGTGTACTGGCCGACATCACCTGTGACTCGGACGGCAAGATCGATCAGTTCATCGACCCGCGTGAGGTCAAAAACGTCCTCGAGCTGCACCAGCTCACCGAAGGCGACTACTACATCGGGATGTTCATGGTTGGGGCCTATCAGGAGATCCTCGGCGATCTGCACAACCTGTTTGGCGACACCAACACCGTTCACGTCTCGTGTGCCTCGGGCGGCGGCTATCACATCGACCACGTGGTGACCGGCGATACCGTTACCGATGTGCTCAAGTACGTCGGCTACTCGCGAGAAGAGATGACCACCCGCATGCGGCGAGCAGTCGAACATGCCCTACGACACCGGCGAATGACCCTTGAGGAGAGCCGCAACCTGCTGCGCATCTACGAGCAAGGGTTGTCCGGCTATACCTACCTGGAACGCGACTAGTCTCTGTTACTCTAGGTAAAGCATGCCGAATGGTTGGTATCCAGTCGTTGGTCTAGATGTCATCCTGATCAATCGCAGCGAGCAGCGCTATCCCCGTCATGAGTGGGATCAGTCTTGGGATAGCCTGTGGGTGGCGCAGTATCGCGGGGCCCGTGGCTACGCACCGGTCGGAGAGATGCACTACGCTCCGCAGTCGGCCACCGATCCTGCGGCAGCCCTGGTTGAGGCGGCCCATGCGCTGGTCGCTGCCGAGTCGATGCAGGGCACGGCGTCCGCCGCAGTGGCTCGAGTCGACTTCAGGAAGAAGACCGGCTTCGCGTGCGGAATCTTCTCGGTATACGGATTTCGGAACGGCCAGGCCGAGATCCTCCTGGATCTGACGCTGGGCGGAGCCGTTCCCAGGGAGTATCACGCCAGCATCGACCCGATGCACCTCGACATCCACACGAGCTACATCTCCGATGCGGGACTGTGCCCCAAAGAGAAGCCTCTTGAGTCGTTTCGGTTTCAGTTCGAGGGCATGGACTCACTCGTCATCAGCAGTGAAGCACTCCATTACGATGCCCACTGGCCCCCCAAGAACTCCCTCGACTGCGTCGCCATTGCGCTGGCCAAGCCACGTCAGCTCGACATCTGGATGGCGATTTGGAAAGCGGAGCCGCCCACCGGCGGCTGAAGGATTACGCTGAAGTCGACGCCAGTCGCTCAGCCCGCATGCGAGCCAGCTCGGTCACAAACAGCGCCCGCAGAGACTCCGTCTCGGCAGCCAAGGATGTGGCGGTCAACGACGTGGTCGGTCGCGGCGGTAAAAAGCGAATCACCAAGTGTCCCGGGGTGGAGGTCACCTGGCCCGGTGGATGCAGATCGAACGCACCATCAATCAGCATCGGTACAATCGGCGCGTGACTCGCCAGCGCCAGGTGTAGCGCTCCCCGCTTGAACGGAAGCAGCTCACCGGTCAAACCACGAGTGCCTTCGGGTGCGATGAAAACGCTCAGTCGCTCTTTGGCCATCCGTGCTCCAGCGCGCTTCATGGTCCGACGAGCACGGACTCCGCTCCCGCGATCGATGAGGAGCAGCCCCAAAAGAAGCACCGCCTGTCCCAGCACGGGATAGTAGATGGCCTCTCGTTTGAGCGCGGCCACGGCCCCGGACGGCATCATCGCCGTCACCACAAATGCATCCAGGAGCGAGCCGTGGTTAAACGGAACGATCTTCATCGAGTCAGCCTGGACATGCTCTGCGCCTTGCACTTCGTAGGTGACACCCGCCAGGCGCAGCATGGTCCGACCCCAGAAGCGCAGAATGAGCGGCGACAGCCATCGCGAGGCCAGCCCCAGCGTCAGCACCATCAACACCGATGCGAAGATTCCATAGGTGAAGATGAACAGCCAGCTCCCGACGATTTGCCACAGCCCACGTAGCCGCATGGCGCGATTGTGCCCGAGTTGCGCACAACCCCGCTGCGTTTTGTGGAGAGCTGCTTGACTTACATCGGAGAGGTTGCGTGCATAGACAAAGACTTCCCGCGCACCAGCGTCACGAACAACGCCGCATGAAGGACGGCAGCAAGCAGGGCCCCGAGCTGATAGGGGTGAGGCAGCAGCGGCAGCGATGCGAGGAGTGCCGCAAAGCGAAACCACTCCAGGGAACGGGCCCACGGCCGACCCTCCGCCAGCGCACTGCAAGTCGCAAGACCCATCACCAGATGCACGATATAGAGGAGTTGGAAAGGCATCTTTAGGTCGTGGGCGATGTAGATGAACAGCGTCCCGGCGAGGAGCAGCCCCACAAAGCTGACCACGGTGTAGATGCTGACGGAGAGCGGCGGCGTCACTTGGTACTTGTGCTGGGCCTCACGGGTGATCTCCGGTACCGAGACGACTCCGCCGAGGTCCGCCGGATGCCACTCGGGCGGCGCGAACCAGATCCTGACCTTGTCACTCCAGCGCTTGGTGGTACGCGAGATATTCCAAAGCCGCTGGAACTCCGCAACGTTGGCCCACACCGGATTGAAGCTTCCGAGCGGCTTGACGGTTCCGTAGACCGGCTCCTCGTCCTCTTCCTTGAATGTACCCAGGAGTCTGTCCCAGATGATCAGGATTCCGGCGTGGTTCTTGTCGATGTAGCGGGGATTGATGCCGTGGTGAACCCGGTGATGGGAAGCGGTGTTGAGGAACGTCTCTAGGAAGCCGAGCTTGCCAACGGCACGGGTATGAATCCAAAACTGGTACAGGGTGTTGAAGGTCCGCACCACCACAAACATCAGGATGGGGAATCCGATGAGGGCGAGCGGAATGTAGAAGATCCAGCTCGTGAGGGAGGTAAACCAGCTCTGACGAAGCGCGACCGAGAGGTTGTATTCCTCGCTCTGGTGATGAACCGCGTGGGTCGCCCACAGGAAGTTCACCCGATGGGAGCCGCGATGGTAGAGGTAGTAGAGGAAGTCATCGACGAAGAACAGCACGACCCAGGCCCCCAGGGAGCTTGGTGAAATCGTCAACAACCCAAAGTGCTTCTGGAGGTATTGATAGATTAGCAGTCCTGCGGCACCAGTGAGTGGCAGGAGGATCTGCTGGCCGACTCCGCAGCTTAGGCAGGACAGGCTGTCGGCCAAGTTGTAGTAGCCACGTCGCTTGTACTGATCCCAGAGCACCTCGATCAGAATGCAGACGATGAATACCGGAATGGCCAGGATGATGTAGATCGCGTCCATTCGCTCACCTCCAATGTCTCTAAGCATAGCGGGTGGGGGGAATGAGTGCGCATTGTTGTCGGATCACTAAGCCGCAGCAAACGGCAGGGCGGTCACCACGGCGGAGCAAGCGAGCGGATTGCCATCGGCATCGGTCACGGTCAGCTCGGTGCCGGGCTCCCACAAGGAGCGATGGACGTAGCCCAGGGCGATGTGGCCAAGTCGAGGGGAATGGACCACCGAGGTGAGCTCTCCAGCAACAGGGCGGCTCGGGTGACTGAGCTTGCTGTGTGGGGATGGGAGCCGCTCGCCACGCAGGCGCAGACCCACCAGCCTGCGGTTGAGCTGACCTCGATCACGAAGGCGAACGACGACCTCTTGGCCGAGAAAACAGCCCTTGGTAAAGCACAGCGCGTCGTCGAGCGCAGCCTCTTGGGGCAGCCTCTCTTCATCAAAGTCGATGGCAAACCGGGGACGACCCGCTTCCACCCGCAGCACCTCAGCCTCGTCTACCGACATCGGGCGGGCACCCGCCTGAGTCAGCTTGTGTTCGATCGCAGAGACCGCCTCGGCGGGTCCGATGACCTGAAAGCTCGCTGGGCCTAGCTCGCGAGTGGCCAGGATGAGGACGCCTTGGGATTCGCGGTGGTGATACGGCTCCAGGCTGGCATCGGCTTGGTCTGTGAGCAGCGCCAAGGCTGACAGGCCGTACACCCCCAAGTGCGCCAGGGCGGAACTCTCATCGGAGATCACAGCATCATCGACAATGATGTAGCGGTCGAGGGACTCACAGACCTTGGCGGCGGCCTTTGCGCTGATGACGAGCAGGAGGTCGGTATCACCGCGGTTGCTGACAATGAAGTCAGAGACGACCTTGCCTTTGACGGTCAGCAGGGCACCGTAGGCACCGCTGCCGGGGGCCAGGCCTTTGACATCGCAGGTGGCCATCCCGCTCAAAAAGCGGACGCGATCCTGGCCGCGTAGGACCAGCCGCGCACACTCCTCATCCAGACGCCGATATCGAACGGGTTCGCTCATCAGGTTTTTCCCTCGATGGTCGGCTTGTGCAGGAGGATGCCGGACCACTCTTCCTCTTTTTGGTGGTCGATCAGAACCAGGCCGCGATCGGTAAAGGCTTGGATGACGCCGTCGGCTTCAAGCGACAAGATTCCCGAGCCAATCAGCACGCCGCCGGGTCGCAGGTGTCGGACAAGGTCTTCGCACAGCAGGTGCAGGGTGGGGCCGGTCAGGTTGCCAAACTGAAGCGCGACCTTTTCCTTTACGCGCTGGAGCCGCCTGGTGGTGGCGGTCATGCGGGAGGTGAGGTCGTTGCGCTCGGTGTTTTCTTGGGTGACCTCGACCGCTTCGGGATCAATGTCGATGGCGATGGCACGGGCGGTGGGCCACAGCTTGAGAGCGGCGAGTGCGAGCACCCCGCAACCACAGCCCACGTCGAGTATCTCGGCCTGACCATGATCGCTGGCATCGAGTGATAGCCACTCTCGGGCCTCGCTGGTGGCTTCGTAGTCACCCAGCCGATCAAGAAGCTGCAAGCACAGCCGCGTCGAGGCATGCCCTCCCGTTCCAAAGGCCCGACCGGGATCGAGCTGAAGCGTGATTTCGCCGGGAAGGGGCTGGTGCGCCGCCGACTCCCAGCTTGGCACGATTGCGATTCGGCCAATCCGCCGGGTCGCAAAGTACTGCTTCCAGACATCGCGCCACTCGGAGTCGTCGCGCTCGCGCTGCTCGACCAGGATCTCACTGCCATCGGTCACTAGCTCATGAACCGCGACCAGCAGACCATCGACCTGGGCCACTTGATCCTCATCGAGGTACAGGTGAAAGCGGGTTCGACCGACGGGCGGCGCATCGAGCGTCCCTTGATCGCACTCTTGAAACGGTAGCAGGCGCTCTCCGAGGAGCGTACTCAGTGGCTCGGCATGCAGCGCCGCCACCTCGATCCGAAGCTCTCGATATTGCATCGCGCCACAGATAACAAAGCGAGCCGCCGTCAAGCAAGCCGCTATCTTGTGGTGCTTGTTTGGGTGTTGGCCGGGTACCCAGTGCAGCGGCGGCCTTCGCTATACTGCGGCCATGCGAAGACGTCCCCCGGCAGTGCTGCGTTCCCGCTTCGTCCTAGGTGTCCTCACCTGCGTCTCGATGCTGGGCAGCACCTTGTCTGCCCGCCACGCTGCTGCCGAATCGACCACCATCCCCTGCGGCCTGGTCGAAGCGGGCACGATCCACGTCGATGGGCTGACCTCCGACTGGGATGGCGTGACCCCGATCATCCCCAAGGTTGCCCCAGGACTTGGCGCTGCGCCACGCACGCTGGGGGTGAAGGTCTACTGCAACTACGACGACAAGAGCGTCTATCTGCTGATCGATGTCGATGACGATCAGATGCTGCGCACCAAGGCCGGCGGGATGGAAGAAGACCACGTCCAGCTCGCCTTCGGACTGATCAGCAAAGCGGGCGAGCTAGAGCGAATCGATCGGATGCGGATCTGGCCCGGTGTTCCGGCGCAGAAGATCCCCCGGATCGTGAAGTGGGACGCCAAGAAGGTACCCAAGGTCATCCAGGGCGAAGGTCCGGTCGGTCGACTCAAGCCGCTCAAAGGCCCGCCCGCGATCGAGGTCTACGACGCCATGCAGCAGCGCGGCTACGCGATCGAGCTGCGGATGCCCAAGAAGATCATCCCCGGGTATCGCGATGGCGCGCCGCTCAAGTTCGCGGTGCTGGTAAACGACAGCGATGGCAGTGGCAAAGAGAAGCAGAGCTACGCGCAGACCTCGGCGGTGGAAGACGGATCGGACCTGTCGGAGATCGGTTTCGAGGAAGGTCACTCGGCGTATAACGAGCTGCTCACCGACCTGAAGCTGTCCGAGAGCGATGTCTTCTTCAACAAGAACGCCAACGTCGGCGAAGGTCCGGGCAAGGTGGTCGCAGCGGGCAAGTACCTCGCGTTCCTCGGCAAGGGCTACTGCTATCAAGAGCTGGCCCCGGCTCGCAAAGATGTGACCGATGTGCAGCTTGTGCAGATCGACGCGGAACACTTCGCGGTGGCGGCCCGGATCATCGAGCGCAGCGCCAGCGGCAATCGCGAAGTGTTGCGGCTATATAAGCTGGACGGCACCCGCTTTACCCCGATCTTTGCCGTCGAAGTCGGCAAGGAGCAGGGCAAAAACAAGCTGTCGGTCAAGGTCGACTACGTCAAGAAGGGCAAAGGCACCGACATCGAGCTGACCACAGAGCCCGCGCAAGGGTTTTCGGAAGCAACTTGGAAAGAGCTACCCGCCCAAGACATCGAGCCGCTGCTGCTGCCCTGGCAGGACAAAAAGGCGCGCTACATCCTCAAGTTCGGCAAGTACGAGAAGTCGGAGAAGTAGCCGCGAGCGTAGTTCCGCACAAGGCAGGGAAGACACCGTAAGATATCCGTAGCCGATGACCCTCTATCAGGAGCCTCTATGATCAAGCTGTGTGGATTCCCTCTGTCCAACTACTTTAACAAGGTCCGCCTCACCCTCCTCGAAAAGGAGGTTCCTCACGAGGTGGACGGCACGGCATTCCCATCGCAAGAGCCTGCCTTCCTGGCGCGCACGCCGATGGGCAAGGTGCCCTTCCTGGAGACCGAGCACGGCCTGCTGTGCGAGTCCCAGGTGATCTGTGAGTACATTGAGGATCGCTTTCCCCAAAAGCCACTGCTCCCGAGCGACCCCTATGCCCGCGCCAAGGTTCGCGAGCTGACGCACGTGCTGGAACTCCATGTCGAACTGGTCTCGCGCCGGATGCTGGGTGCGGCGTTCTTCGGTGGCAAAATCTCCGATGAAACCAAGGCCGAGGTGAAGCGCGATCTCGACAAGGGCCTGCGCGCACTGGCCCAGCTTGCCAAGTTCGATCCATACCTGGCCGGTCCGGAGCTGACGCTGGCCGATATGGCCGCCATCAACCACTTCCCGCTCATCACGACGTGCACGAGCAAGATGTTCGGGGCCGATGCGCTGGCTGTCATTCCCCAGATTGCCGACTACGTCAAGCGCATGGGTGAGCGTCCCCATGTCGCCGCCGTCCAGGCCGAACGTGAGGCTGCCTTTGCGCGGGTCATGGCATCGCGCGCTGCCTCGTCGTAAACAAGCAACCACTGCCCGCAGCGCAGTTGCCGGTGTTTCCGCGAGCATCTCGTGCTATGCCGACAGCTCAGACCGCCATGCCACGAGCCTTTGTTGCCCTCGACTTTGAGACTGCCAACCACAAGCCGGACAGTGCCTGCGCGATTGGGCTGGTGCGCGTCGAAGATGATCAGGTGGTTGCCACCGAGAGTCGGCTGATTCGCCCGCCCTCACGCTGGTTCGCGTTCACAGACATCCACGGCATCACCTGGGAGATGGTGAAGTCGCAGCCGAGCTTTGCGGAGGTGTGGCACGACGTGCAGGGCATCTTGGACGGAGCGCTGTTCATTGCCGCACACAACGCGGGCTTCGATCGCGGGGTGCTGCGGGCCTGTCTGGAGGGAGCCGGACTGCCACCGCCCAAGCTGCCGTTTGTCTGCACCATGCACATGGCGCGGCGCGTGCTCGGGATCTACCCGACCGGACTGTCGGTGGTGGCACAGCGGCTCAAGGTGCCCCTCAACCACCACGACGCGCTATCGGATGCCAACGCCTGCGCCCACATCGTCATCGCCGCCCGCAAGCTCCGCGACGACGCCCACCGCACCTCCGTCATGGCCCCGCTCGCACTACAGAGTCCGGCGTAGCTGTCCCCCTCACGCACAAGGCGGACAGGTGTACTGGCCGCGTTCGTCGTGGCAGGGGCCGGAGCTGCATGGGTTCTGGAGGAAACAGCCGCAGCTTGGGGTGGTGGTGGAGCAGTCCTTGCGCACCTCTACGCAGCGGCCTGCGGGTCGACAGCCACTCACCACCTCGGAACGAGCGTTGCGGCAGGTGCTACGGAGTGTACCGATGGGACAGCTCAGGTCGGGCAGTGGATCGATGCAGGTCAGCGTCTCTGGGGGAACGCCGTAGCAGGCACCAAGGCAGGTCTGACCAACCGGGCACAGGCCATCGCCGCAGCGCACTTGCGAGCGGTCCACGCTCCCACCCGAACCGACGGCCCCACAGCCGAGGCTCCATGTGAGCAGCCAACAAGGGAAAGCCGCAAAGAAAGACCGAAGCATGAACAGATAGTACAGGCGATAGTAGGCCGACCGGAGGAACCATGACCGACTCCCAAGCGACCGAGCCCCGCATCACCACCGAAGTCCGAGGCCACGTCTTTTTGATTGGCCTCAATCGCGCAAAGAAAAAGAACGCCTTCGACTTGCAGATGCTGCGCGAGTACGCCGCAGCCTTTGTCGAGCTGGACCGCAACCCCGAGCTGCGCGTCGGCGTGGTCTTCGCCCACGGCAACGATTTCACCGCTGGGCTCGACCTTGCCAACGTCGGCCCCGCCGTTGCCGCTGGCCAGAACCTATTTTTGGACGGTGCGATCGATCCGTTCCGCATGCAGGGCCCGATCTGTCGCAAGCCGATCATTGGTGCGGCGCAGGGTCTGTGCCTGACCATCGGCATCGAGATGCTGCTCTCGTTTGACATCCGCCTGGCCGCCATCGGCACCCGCTTTGGTCAAATCGAAATCAAGCGCGGCATCTTCCCGTTCGGCGGTGGCACGTTCCGCTGGGTATCCAACGTCGGCTGGGGCAACGCGATGCGCTACCTGCTCACCGCCGATGAACTAGACGCCACCGAGGCCCATCGGATCGGACTCATCCAAGAAGTGGTGCCCGTAGAACGACTGCTCCCGCGTGCCCTGGAGCTGGCCGAGCGGGTCGCCGCCCAAGCGCCCCTCGGCGTACAGGAAACGTTGCAGTCGGCCCACCACTCGATCGTGGCCTCCGAGCAAGCCGCCGTGGCCGAGCTTGGGCCCGCGCTCCGCCGCATCATGGCCACGGAAGACGCCCAAGAAGGCGTGGCCTCGTTCCTCGAACGCCGCGCTGGCCACTTCAAAGGCCGGTAGTCGCGGCGACTGTTGCCCCTGCTTTACATCGTCCCCTACAGCGTGGTTTGCTCGTCAGTATGCGTGAGTTGTGTCTGTCGCAGGGTTGGCAGGTCAAGCAGCGGTCAAGCGGTCGGACTCTCGAAGAGGATCTGGCCGCAGAGGATGGATGGCTGGCTGCCGAGGTTCCATCGACTGCTCACGATGTGCTGTGGCGGGCCGGGAAGATTCCAAACCCGTATGAGTCGCCGAGCCTCGCCCGTCTCACCCCAACCTTCGAGAACGACTTTGTCTATCGGCTACGCTTCACCGTGCCGGACGAGCTGCGCTCGGGGCCGCTGCGGCTGCGCTGCGAAGGGCTCGATACCTTTGCAACGGTGTGGTGGAACGGCGAGCATCTTGCGCAGACCGACAACATGTTCTGTGCGCACTCGCTGCGCTGTGACGACAAGCTGCGGGACGGCGAGCAAGAGCTGGTGATCCTGTTCGAGTCCGCGCTACGGCGAAGTCACGAGCTAGAGAAGCGCTACGGCGTCCGCAAGGTGTGGAACGGCGACGCGAGTCGGGTCTATGTGCGCAAGGCGCAGTATCACTTTGGCTGGGACTTTGGGCCGCCGCTGCTGTCGGCAGGTCCGTGGCGACCGCTGTTTCTCGATGGCAGGCCGGTGCGCATCACCGAGCTGCGCTGTCCGCTCGAAGTGTCCGAAGATTTGTCGCAAGCAACGCTGACACTGCACCCGATTGCCTCGGGGGACTTGCCCGAGATCGAGCTGGTCGAGGTGCGCATGCGCGTCCTCGATCCCGAGGGCCGCGAAGTGTTCGTAGACACCGACTCACTTCCTGGCACCGGCGGTCAGCTATGGCGAAGCATCGTCCTGAAAAATCCCACGCTATGGTGGCCGGTCGGTCATGGTCCACAGCCGCTCTACCGCGTGGAAGTCACGCTGCTTCACCAGGGCGAGGTGCTGGATCAAAAGTCGCTGCGGCTCGGGGTTCGGCGGCTCCAGCTCCAGCAGGACTTTGTCCAAAACAGCGATGGCGAGAGCTTCTACTTCATCATCAACAACCGCCCGATCTTCTGCGGCGGTGCGAACTGGATTCCGCCCGAGCTGTCGCTGCCCCGGATTGTACGCGCCCAGGTCGCCGCGCTCCTTCATGAAGCAGTGGCTGCCAACATGACGATGCTGCGGGTGTGGGGCGGCGGCCTCTACGAGTCCGACGACTTTTACGACCTATGCGATGAGTTGGGCCTGCTGGTGTTCCAAGACTTTGGGTTCGCCTGCGGCCTCTATCCCGGTCACAAGTGGTTTGCCGAAAGCGTCGCCGAGGAAGCCCGCCAAGCGGTGCAGCGCCTCCGCCACCACCCGAGCCTTGTGCTGTGGGCGGGCAACAACGAGGACTATGCGATTGCGCAGTCGAACAACCTGTACGAAGGACCACGCAGCGAGATTCCCACGCCCGCCGGAGTCGACGAGTCGGTGCGCTTTGACGGACGCACGCTCTACGAGGAGACGCTTCGCGAAGTCACCGGCGCACACGACGGCGAGCGGGCCTACTGGCCGGGCAGTCCCTACGGCAGACAGAGCCGCGACCCGAACGACCGCATCGACGGCGACATCCACATCTGGGCGGTCTGGCACCAGCAGATGCGCGACTACCAAGACTACGGCGCGCTGTGTGGCCGCTTCGTCAGCGAGTTCGGGATGCAGGGAGTGCCATCCTTGGCGACGCTCCAGCGCGGGCTTGGTTTTGCTCCCGACAGCCCAAGCGTGCTCGCGGGCCTAAACAAAGGCGAGGCCGGATCCGAGCGCATCCAGCACTACCTAGACCGCAACCTGCCCAAGTCGAGCGACCTTGCGACCTACATCTATGCCACCCAGGTCAATCAGGCCGAAGCGCTCGCCCACGGCATCCGCGCCTTCCGACGGGCGTGGGGACAGGGAGAGCAGCGCGGCTGTGGTGGCGCACTGGTGTGGCAGCTTGATGACTGCTGGCCGGGTGTGAGCTGGTCGATCCTGGAACACCATGCCGCCGCCGATGCGCTGGCCGGTCGTCCGGTGCGGCGCAAGGCCAGCTTCTACGCCATCCGTCGCGAGCTGACCCCGCTTCTGCTCGGGCTTGGCTGGCAGACCGAGGGGCGTTTTGCGATGTGGGCGTGTCACAGTGGCCCAGCGTCGGACAGTGTCCCCGATGGCCAGTCCGTCCGTCCGCTGCGGCTGCGTCTGTGCGGCTTTGATGTCTCGGGCACCCGCCCGTTTGCCGAGGAACGTCCCGTCACCCTCACACCAAACGGCGTCACCGAACTAGGCGCACAGGCCTTGCCCGACCCAAGGCTCATCATCCGGGGCGAGCTATTCGATGGCGAGGAGCTGCTCTCGCGAGCCGTGCTATGGCCACAGCCGCTGCGCAATCTCGGCCTGCTCGACCCCGAAGTGCTGCTCGAAGAAGACGCCACTGAGGACGCCCAGGTACGCCGCGTACGAATTTCGGTGTCACGTCCGGCCAAGGCGCTGTGGCTGTCGGCGGGTGAAGACGCGGTCTTTTCGGACAACCTGCTTGACGTGCTACCCGGTGAAGAGGTTGTGATCACGGTCAAAGACCCAGCGCTGTCCCCAATTCGGGTCGTCAGCCTGCACAGCCTGGCCGCCCAGCCTTCGAGGTAGTCATGTCCTCCCACAGTCCGCCCCGCCTGGAAACTCCCGCCCGGCTCCACGAGCGCTTGCGGGTACGACTCGGTCGCGCCGTATTCGACTACGGCTGGGAAGGACTGGCCCGACTCGGCAAGCTGCATCCGATGGCCCGCCCGCAGCGGCACGGCGTCGATGTCACCTATGATGTCCCGTATCGTCCCGGTGGTGGCCCCTCTCACCAGCTCGATGTCTACGTACCCACGCCGGGCACCGATTCGTCCCGCACCGTCTATCAGCCGCCCTACCCGGTCGTCCTGTACATCCACGGCGGCGGCTTCCGCATCCTGTCGAAGGACACCCACTGGCTGATGGGACTCGCGTTTGCGCGACGCGGCATGGTGGTCATGAACGTCAACTACCGCCTGTCGCCACAGCATCCGTTCCCCGCCGCGCTGGAAGATGTCGCCGCCGCCTATCGCTTCGCGGTCGAGCACGCCGCCCGCTTTTCCGGCGACCCAAGCCGCATCCTGTTTGCCGGAGAGTCCGCCGGAGCAAACCTCGCCCTGTCCCTCGCAATGCTGACCTGCACCCGTCGCCGCGAACCCTGGGCCGAGTCCGTGTTCGCCAAGGGCATCGTCCCCCGCGCCGTGATTCCGATGTGCGGCATGCTCCAGGTCAGCGACTGGCAGCGCTTCACCCGCCGCCGTCCGCTGTCGAGCTTCCTTAGCGACCGACTCCAAGAAACCGCCGAAGCCTATCTCGGCCACGATGCGTCGATTCATGGGGAGAGCGCCGAGCTGGCCGACCCTCTGCTGCTGCTAGAGCAGGGTCTGCCCACCGAAAGACCGCTGCCCCCGATGTTCGCCGGAGTCGGAACCGCCGACCCCCTCCTAGACGACACCCGCCGCCTCGCCCGCGCCCTCGATCGGCGCCGCGTCCCCCACGAAGCGCGCTACTACCCCGGCGAAATCCACGCCTTCCACGCCTTCGTCTTCCGACAAGCCGCCCGCCGCTGCTGGGAAGACCAGTTCGCGTTCATTGACCGGTATTTGTAGCCTGCTACGAGCCGCGCAGCAGGTGTCGACTGATGATTAGTTTTTGGATTTCGCTGGTGCCTTCGTAGATGCGGAGGGCGCGGACGTCGCGGTAGAGGCGCTCTAGGACGTGGCCTCGGACCAGCGCCTGGCCGCCGCCTAGCTGGACGGCGCGGTCGACGACTCTTTGGGCGGCTTCGGTGGCGAACAGCTTGGCCATCGAGCTGGCACTGCCGAGCGGCTGACCAGACTCGGCAAGCTGAGCAGCCCGCTGGACCAGCAACGCGGCGGCTTCACAGTCGGTCGCCATCTCGGCCAGCGATAGCTGCGTCGCCTGCATCGCCGAGAGCTGCTGTCCAAACTGCTGCCGCCACTGCGTGTATTCGAGCGCTTCATCGAGCGCCCGCCGCGCCATCCCCACCGCCGCCGCGCCCACCGTGGGACGAAACAGCTCCAGCGTCTGCATCGCCAGCGACATCCCCTGCCCCTCGGCGCCCAGCCGTAGTTCCGCAGGCAGCCGCACCCCGCGTAGCAGCACCCGACCAATCACATGGTCGTCGCACAGGAGCTGCATCGGCTCCACCTCGACCCCCGGCGTGTTCATCGGCAAAAGCAGCGCGGTCAGCCCCTTCTTGGGATGGTCATCGGTGCGCGCGTACAGCACCAGGTGCGTCGCCACCCCGGCATTCGAGATGAACACCTTGTCGCCATCGATCACATAGCCGCCACCTTCTGACGGCACCGCCCGCGTCGCAATCTGCGAGACATCACTGCCCGCCCCCGGCTCGGTCAGGCCAATGCCGCAGATGATCTCGCCCGCCGTCACCCCGGCTGCAAATCCGTCCGGCGCCGAGCCCGAAGCCATCGCGCCGTAGCTGCCGAGCCCCTGCATCGCAAACATCAGGTCATACAGCGGCGACACGTACCCAAGCGCCGAACGAAGCAGACACAGCGTCGCCACCGACACCCGCGCCTGCCCCGGCTGCATCACCGCATGCCGCAAAAGCCCCGCCGCCGCCAGGTTGCGCAGCGCCGTCCGCGCCGCTTGCAGCGGAGGTTCGTCGACAAGCACCGGCAGCCGTGCCACCTGGGCAAGCAGCTCCTCGGCCCCGTCCGGACGACCGAGCGGTGCGGCCAAGATCGCGCCGAGCTTGTCTTGCAGCGTACGCGGCACCGAGTTCGCTTTGGCAGGTTGGCTCATCGCTTAGCGCCCCACGAAGTTCGGCTGACGTTTGGCGATAAAGGCGGCGTGCGCCTCGCGGAAATCGACCGTCCCCATGCAGATCTGCTGCGCCTGGGCCTCGGCTTCGAGCGCCTGCGGCAGACTCAGGTGCGCCTCCACATCGAGCATCGTCTTGGTCATCCCGAGCGCAAAGCTTGGACCCTGGGCCAGCTTCTGCGCCAGCTCGCGCGCCTTGTGCAGACAGGAGGCCGCATCCGGGGTCACGTAGTTGACGAGTCCCATCGCCCGCGCCTCGGTCGCCACCACCGGCTCGCCGAGCATCAGCATCTCGGTCGCCCGCGCAAGGCCCACCACCCGAGGCAGAAGCCACGCCGCGCCCATGTCCGCCCCCGCCAGGCCGACCCGCACAAACAGAAACGCGAGCTTGGCCGTCTCGACCGCGACCCTCAGATCACAGGCCAGCGCAATCACCGCCCCCGCGCCCGCCGCCGTCCCGTTGAGCGCCGCGACCACCGGCTTTGGCAACGCACGAATATTGCCAATCAGCTCGCCGGTGAGCCGCGTAAACGCGAGCAGCTCCGGGTCGGTCATCGACAGCAGCGGTCCAATGATGTCGTTGACGCTGCCGCCCGAGCAAAAGGCCCGCCCCTCACCGGTGATGAGGACGGCGCGGATGTCGCTCTCGTCCCGCAGCGCGCGAAACAGGTCGGTCAGCTCGCGATACACCGCAAACGTCAGCGAGTTCAGGGTATCGGGACGGTCGAGGGTGATCGTCGCAATGTGGTCACGGACTTCGTAGCGAAAGGTCTTGGCTGAGAGCATGGGGCCGTCCTTCCTCGTTTCGAGGAGTCAGGTTGAGCACATGTTATTCATGCAGCGGAGCACGCAGCGTCTCGCGGTGGGCCCCGTCGACCCAGGACCGCACCGCTGGATGCTCGGCGAGCGCCGCCACGTATTCCTTGGCCGCACCGGCCAGCGGCACGTCGTAGGTCAGAAACCGCCCAATGGCGACTGGCGCATAGAACGCATCGGCAATGCCAAAGCGCCCAAACAGATACGGTCCCGACTGGCCAAACTTGTGGCGTAGCTCGGCAAACAGCGTCGTGATGCGAGCGATATCCTTCTGCGCGGCCTCACTCGGCACCGCTTTGGGCACCGGCACAGAGGGCGGATAGATCCGGCACGACAGGTCGTTGCGCAGCGCTTGGAAGCCTGAGTGCATCTCCGCACAGACCGAACGCGCAATCGCTCGCGCCGCTTGATCCGTTGGCCACAGGTGCGCATCAGGCAACTTTTCGTGCAGGTACTCGCAAATCGCCAGCGAGTCCCAAATGCTCAGCGAGCCGTCCACCAGCACCGGCACCCGGCCCGCTGGACTGCGACGCGCAAGCTCGGCGGCGGTGCCGGGCTGATCGAGCGGGATCAGCTCTTCCTCGAAGGCCACCCCGGTTGAAGTCAGCGCCACCCACGGCCGCATCGACCACGAGGAATACCGTTTGTTGCCAATGATGAGCTTGAGCATCGCGAGTCCTTGTTGAACCGCCAGGTCAACTGGTGCCGCAATCTACCGCAACTCGCCCAAACAGCCATCCCACAAGACCCTCCCCACCCAAAGTTCGTCCAAACCGTGCGCAACGCCGCTCCGCCACCACTTTTGCTCGACAAACGCGTGCTGCACGGCGTTATTCGCTGCGCAGCCACACAACGACCGGTAGGGCCATGGCGAAGCCGAACGCGCCGAGGAGGAGTGCGGCACGGGGATCTTCGTAAAAGGACAGAACTCCGGCGACCACCAAACCCACGCCGACAAGGAGCTTGAGCCACAGACCCACCGTGATCAGCCGTCCAAGGAACCCGCCGCTGCGGAAATCGGGAACCTCTGGGCTGCTCATCGTGGGGGGATTAGATGCCGTGCGGCTGGGCGGTTGCGCGTGTCAGGGGCGATGGGCGGTGGTATGAAGCGAAGATGGCATCCAAGCAAAGCACCGTGGATTACATCGTCGACCAGATGGCTGCGGCAGGGACCATTTCCAGCAAAAAGATGTTCGGCGAGTACGGCGTGTACTTAGACGGCAAGATGTTCGCGCTGGTCTGCGACGATCAGCTCTTTGTCCGGCCCACCGAACCGGGGCGTAAGTACATCGGGACGCCCACCGAGGCACCGCCCTACCCCTCGGCGAAGCTACACTTCCTGATCCCGGGTGACCGCTGGGATGACGGCGAGTGGCTAAGCGAGCTAGCCCGCATCACCGCACGCGAGCTACCGCTGCCCAAGCCCAAAAAACCCAAGGCGACCGCGAAGCCAACAGCGGCTGCGAAGCCGAAATCGGTCTAGGGAATCGCGGCGAGCGCTTCTATCTCAAGCAGCGCCGTGTCTTCCAGCAGACCCGCGACCACGATCAACGCCATGGCCGGGTAATGCTTGCCGAACACTTCGCGGTAGATGCGACCCAGCTCGCGGGTGGCCGCGATGTAGCGGTGCTTATCGGTAACGTACAGGCGCAGCGACATCACATCGGTAGGTTCCCCACCCGCCGTACGTACGATGGTCGCGACGTTGTGGAGTGCTTGGCGAAACTGCGCAACGAATGCGTCCTCTCCATCAATCGGCGTCACCATGGTCGCATTGGGGAGCCAGCCAATCTGGCCAGCCACCGCCAGCAGGCGTCGACCATACGGTGCCAGCACTCCGTTTGAGTAACCACGCGGCATGGCCCACTCGGGCGGATTGAGAGAAGCAAGGGTCGTCATTCGCCCCGCTTACTACACCGACGGTCCCGAGTAAATCGCAATCCTTGGGGCCTGTCGCTCGCGCTTGGGCGGCGACATACTTGGCGGGAGAACGGCAGCGGGCCGTGGGGGAACCAATGCAAAAGGAGCGCGTAGGCTTTGCCACCGAAGCCACCTGCTTTGTCATTCGGGAGGCCGTTAGCGAGCACCTCTGTCAGCAGCTCATCGCCAACGCCGTGCAGCGTGGAATCGGCGTAACCGGCGTCGATTATCCGCCTTCATACCGCGACAACGACCGCTTGGTCTTCGATGATCCAAAGCTAGCCACGTGGCTGGACGGCTTGATTGGGTCGCAACTCCCACAGGAGCTATCTGATGACAGCGGGATGTGGCACCGCGTTGGCTTGAATGCTCGTTTTCGCATCTGCCGCTATGAGGCCGGCCAGTCGTTTCGCATCCATCAAGACGGCGCACACACCGCTGGCGAGAACATCGCTTCGCGGCTGACTTGTCAGCTCTACCTAAACAGCGCGGACGAGTTCAGCGGCGGCGCGACCCGGTTCTACAGCGCCCGTCATGGTGAGCTGCTCGGTGGCGTCAGACCGGAGCGTGGCACCGTCATCGTCTTTGACCATCAACTGTGGCACGACGGCGAGGCAGTTCCCGCCGGCTGCAAATACGTCCTGCGCACCGATGTCCTGTACCGCCGCGAAGGTCCAGCTCCAGCCACGCCCACCACCGATGGGACGCGACTGCTGGGTCATCGCGGCTATGTGTGGTCGGTGATTTCGCTAGGCGCGGGACGGCTCGCCTCGGCATCACGGGACCGCAGCATTCGGTTGTGGCAGCGGGCCAGCAAAGACTGGCACTGCGTACAGGTGCTGACCGGCACAGCCAACTCGGTCAGTAGCCTGGCTCGGGTCGGAGCTACGCTGTGGAGCGGCAGCCGAGATCACACGCTGACTCGCTGGGACTTGGAAACGGGACAGCCCACCGTGCTGCATCGCGGCGATGGGGCGGTGCTGTGCATCGCGACTCACGGCGACCGAGTCCTGGTCGGCTCGGCCGATGGCCGACTGCACAGCTTTACAACCGACGGCACGCTGACAGAAATCCACCCGCTGTCCCCCACGTGGCTGTGGTCGATTGCCGGCCTTGATCCGGAGCGGTTGGTGTGTGGTGATGAAGAAGGCGTGCTCCGGCTGCTGTCGCGGGACCACCCGACCCACCAGGTTGAACTGCGTCCGGCATGCGGCGCGGTCCATGCGCTCCATCGGCTGGCAAGCGGTCGATTGGTGGCTGGGTTTGCCGACGGCAGCCTCGCGGTGTACCAACCAGATGGCACGACGCTGCACGAGCTACACCACTTCCCAGCCCACCACGGCGAGGTCTACGCTCTCAGTAGCTCCGGTACCCGGCTCGCTTCGGGCGGCGAAGACAACCAGCTCCACGTGTGGGATGTGTCGGCTACCCCCACCCTGCGCCACAGCCACCGCCACCCCGGTTTCGTCCGCAGCGTCACCTTCTGCGATGACGGAACGTTGGCGAGCGGCTGCTATGACGGCACGGTGCGAGTGTTCCCGCCCGCCTAGAGCACTCCCCGGATCCACGGATTCCAGGGTGGACGCAACTTCCCAATTGTGTTCGGGACTACCCCGCAGTACCTAGAGGAACCGATGTGGCTGACCCGTCTGGCGCTGCGAAATCCAATCCTGATCTTGATGCTGTCGCTGATGACCGTGGTGCTGGGGATGCAGTCCCTGCTCCGTCTGTCGGTGGACCTGTTTCCTGACATCACGATTCCGGTGATCCGGGTCGCGACGTTTTATCCGGGGGCCGGTCCTGCGGACATCGAAAAGGCGATCACCGTCCCGATCGAGCGCGCCGTGGCTGCTGCACCCGGTGTCGATCGGGTCGAAAGCACCTCGCGCCAAGGCGTGTCGGTGGTGAGTGCGTGGTTTACGTACGGGACGAACCTCGACAACGCGCAATTTGAGGTCCAGCAGCGCGTCTCCCAGATGCTGAACACGCTGCCGCCGGGAATCCAGCAGCCGTTCATCATCAAGTTCGACATCACCAACATCCCAGTGGTGACGGTGGCGATTTCCTCGGACAGCTTGGATGAAAAACAGCTCTACGACCTGACCTACAACGTGATTGAGCCGCAGCTTGAGCGACTGCCAGGCGTGGCGTCGGCGACTCCCGGCGGCGGCAAGCAGCGTGAAGTGGTGGTCGAGGTGGAGCGAGATGCCCTGCGTGCGCGGTCGCTGGGAATCCTCGATGTGGTCAGCGCTGTTCGGACCTCGAACCTGCTTTTGCCGAGTG